>WNFK01070174.1_pt1 | contig 15082 bp, 15 predicted proteins | sample 5400281 | NCBI WGS metagenome assembly WNFK01 (sample SAMN13153350, study PRJNA577476) | soil metagenome | isolation source: 20 cm soil on Douglas fir-dominated hillslope | place: USA:California | collected 2013-09-17 | reverse complement strand
GTTTCACCTCTTCAATCCGGACACGGTGTTCAAGCTCCAGCACGCCACCCGCAGCGGTCAGTACCGGGTCTTCAAGGACTACACACGCGCGGTGGACGAGCAGACGCGCAACCTCGCCACGCTGAGAGGGCTCTTCACCCTCAAGCCGGCGGACCGGGCCATCCCCATGGAGGAGGTGGAGCCGGTGGAGGCCATCCTCACCCGCTTCGCCACCGGCGCGATGTCCTACGGGTCCATCAGCCTCGAGGCGCACGAGACGCTCGCCATCGCCATGAACCGCATGGGCGGCAAGTCCAATACCGGCGAGGGCGGGGAGGATTCCGCCCGCTATACGCTCGACGCCAACGGCGACTCACGCAGGAGCGCGATCAAGCAGGTGGCCTCCGGACGCTTCGGCGTCACCAGCGAGTACCTGGTCAATGCCGACGACCTCCAGATCAAGATGGCCCAGGGGGCCAAGCCCGGCGAGGGCGGTCAGCTCCCCGGCCACAAGGTGTATCCGTGGATCGCCAAGGTGCGTTACTCGACTCCCGGAGTGGGGCTGATCTCGCCGCCTCCGCACCACGACATCTACTCCATCGAGGACCTGGCGCAGCTCATCCACGATCTCAAGAATGCCAACCCGAAAGCGCGCATCAGCGTGAAGCTGGTGGCGGAAGTGGGCGTGGGCACGGTGGCGGCGGGCGTGGCCAAGGCGCACTCCGACGTGGTCCTCATCTCCGGCCACGACGGCGGCACCGGCGCCTCTCCCCTCACCTCCATCAAGCACGGGGGCGTGCCCTGGGAGCTCGGGCTCGCCGAGACCCAGCAGGTGCTCGTCCTCAACAAGCTTCGCGACCGCATCGTCGTCCAGGCGGACGGCCAGCTGAAGACCGGCCGGGACGTGGTGATCGCGGCCCTGCTGGGCGCGGAGGAGTACGGCTTCTCCACCGCCCCGCTGGTGGTGATGGGCTGCATCATGATGCGGGTGTGCCACCTCAACACCTGCCCGGTGGGCATCGCCACCCAGGATCCGCACCTCCGCGCCAAGTTCGCGGGCCGGCCCGAGTTCGTCGAGAACTTCTTCCGCTACGTGGCGGAGGAGGTGCGCGAGCTGATGGCCGGCCTCGGCTTCCGTACCATGGCCGAGATGATCGGGCGCTCCGACCGGCTCGACGTCCGCGGCGCGGTGGAGCATTGGAAGGCGCGCGGGCTCGATCTCGCGCCCCTCCTCCACCGGCCGGCGGTGGGACCCGAGGTCGCCATCCGCAAGGTCGTGGAGCAGGACCATGGGCTGGAGAAGTCGCTCGACATGACCACCCTGGTGCCGCTCTGCCGGCCCGCGCTCGAGCGTCGCGAGCCGGTGGACGTCCACCTGCCCATCCGGAACGTGAACCGAACGGTGGGCACCATTCTCGGCTACGAGGTCACCTCGCGCCACGGCGCCGACGGCCTGCCCGACGACACGATCAGACTCCATTTCTCGGGGTCGGCGGGCCAGAGCTTCGGCGCCTTCGTGCCGGAGGAGAACATCCTCGTGGGCAATGTGGTCCTCTACGGCGCCACCAGCGGCGAGGCCTACTTCCGCGGGGTCGCCGGCGAGCGCTTCGCGGTGCGGAACAGCGGCGCCGCCACCGTGGTGGAGGGCGTGGGCGACCACGGGTGCGAGTACATGACGGGCGGCCGGGTGGTGGTGATCGGCGGCACCGGGCGGAACTTCGCCGCCGGCATGTCGGGCGGCATCGCCTACGTGCTCGACGAGGCGGGCAACTTCAAGCGTCGCTGCAACCTCGGCATGGTGGATCTCGAGCCCCTGGTGGACGTGGAGGACGTGGAGCAGGTCAAGGATCTCCTCGCCCGCCACATCCGCTACACCCAGAGCGCGGTGGCCGCCCGGCTCCTGGTGAACTGGGAGCGGACACGCGAGCGCTTCGTCAAGGTCATGCCGCGCGACTACAAGCGGGTGCTGGCCGCCATCAAGAAGGCCCAGGAGACGGGCATGTCGGTGGACGAGGCCGTGATGGCGAGCGCTCACAGCTAGGGCCGGCATGGGCAAGGTCTCCGGCTTCCTCGAGTTCAAGCGCGACAAGCAGCCCTATCGTCCCGTGGAGGAGCGGCTGCGGGACTGGCAGCAGGTCATGCTGCCCTGGCCCACCGACAAGCTCCGCAAGCAGGGCGCGCGGTGCATGGACTGCGGCATCCCCTTCTGCCATCAGGGCTGCCCGCTCGGCAACCTCATCCCTGACTGGAACGACCTCGTCTATCGGGACAAGTGGCGCGAGGCCATCGACCGGCTCCACGCCACGAATAACTTCCCGGAGTTCACCGGCACGCTGTGTCCCGCCCCGTGCGAAGGCTCCTGCGTGCTGGGGATCAACGACGATGCCGTCACCATCAAAGCCATCGAGCTCGCCATCATCGACCATGCCTTCGAGGCGGGCTGGGTCCGCCCCCAGCCCCCCAGGGTACGCACCGGGAAGACCGTGGCGGTGATCGGCTCCGGCCCCGCCGGGCTCGCGGGCGCCCAGCAGCTCACCCGCGCCGGGCACGCCGTCACCGTCTACGAGCGCGCGGACCGCATCGGTGGGCTTCTCCGCTACGGCATCCCGGAGTTCAAGATGGAGAAGCGCGTGCTCGAGCGGCGCCTGCGCCAGATGGAGGCGGAAGGCACCGCCTTCGTGACCGGCGCCCACGTGGGCGCGGGCGTGGACCCGGGCGGGGTGCGGGCGAAGTTCGACGCGGTGCTCCTGGCCGGCGGCGCCTGCGCTCCGCGGGACCTGGCCATTCCCGGGCGCGACCTTCGCGGCGTCCACTACGCGATGGACTACCTCACGCTGCAGAACCGCCGCAACGAGGGCGACCGCGTTCCCGACGCGACCTCCGTCAGCGCGGAGGGCAAGCGGGTGGTCATCATCGGCGGCGGCGACACCGGCGCGGACTGCTTGGGCACCGCGCACCGGCAGCGTCCCGCCTCGGTGCATCAGTTCGAGATCCTGCCCCGCCCTCCGGACGAGCGGGCCGAGGGCAACCCCTGGCCCCTGTGGCCGAACATCTACCGGGTCTCCTCCGCCCATGCCGAGGGCGGGGAGCGCGTGTACGCGGTATCCACCAAGCGCTTCATCGGCAGCGCTGACGGCCGGGTGACTGGACTCGAGGCCATCGAAGTGGAGATGACCACCGAGGGCAGCCGGCCCGGCTTCCGCGAGAAGCCCGGCACCGAGTTCACCCTGCCCTGCGACCTCGCCCTCCTGGCCATGGGCTTCGTGGGCCCGGAGCGCCCGGGGCTCCTGGAGACCCTGGGGGTGCGGCTCACCGACCGTGGCAATGTCTGGCGGGACGCGGACTGGATGACGAGCGTGCCCGGCGTCTTCACCGCGGGCGACATGCAGCGCGGCCAGTCGCTGATCGTATGGGCCATCGCCGAGGGCCGGAGCGCGGCGCGGGGCATCGACCGATACCTGATGAAGCGCTCCGACCTGCCCGCCCCGCTCCAGTAGCCCGCCTCCCCGCCCGGGAGTAGAATCGCGCGCATGAAGACCCTTCTGCTCGCTACCGCGCTCGCCCTCGGTCTCCTGCTGAGCCCCTCGCCCGCCGCCGCGCAGCTCGAGGGGTCGGGACCGAGACCGCCGTCAGCCTCACCGGCAAGGCCGACGGTTACTTCGCCAACCAGGCGATCAAGATCCTCATGCCCTCCCAGCTCGAGACCGCCGACAAGGGCCTCCGCATGGTCGGCTATGGCCCCCAGCTCGACGAGTTCGTGCTCTCCATGAACCGCGCCGCGGAGGCGGCGGCGCCGGGGGCGAAGAAGATATTCGGGGACGCCATCGGCGCGATGAGCATCGAGGACGCGCGGAAGATCTGGAGCGGGGGCGACAATGCCGCCACCCAGTACTTCAAGAGCAAGACCAGCGACCAGCTCACCGCGGCCTTCAAGCCCGTGGTGGACAAAGCGCTCAATCAGGTCGGGGTCACGCGCCAGTACAAGGAGCTGCTGGGGCGCGCGCAGTCCATCCCCTTTATGAAGACCGACTCACTGGACATCGACCGCTACGTGCTCGGCAAGAGCCTCGACGGGCTCTTCTTGGTGCTGGGCGAGCAGGAGAAGCAAATTCGCACCAACCCCGCCGCCCGCACCACCGAGCTCCTCAAAGAAGTCTTCGCGAGCAAGTAGCGCGGGCTAGTTGGGGGACGACCGGCGTGTAGGGCACCGGCCTCGCTCCGCTCGGCAAGTCACTTTCGTATTGCTCGCCTCACCTTCGGCTGCGGCTCGCCCTACGCCGCTCGGCAACCCACTTTCGTATTGCTCGCCTCGCCTTCGGCTGCGTCTCGCCCTGCTATCCGCCGCGGGTGTGCATTTCCAGGTGCGGGTCCCGCTTGAGCTCGCCGATCTGGATGAGAGGCCGGCGGCCATCCGCCATGGCGAGCCGCTCTTCGGCGCCCCGGTCCTTGCGCGCCGTCCAGCCCGGCAGGATCAAGTCGCGGAGCTCCGCCCGTGACGCGCCCGCGCGAAGCGCCTTCCGCAGATCGGTGCCCTGGGTCGCGTAAAGGCACAGGTACCACATCCCGTCGGCGGTGAGCCGGCTCCGGTCGCAGTCCTGGCAGAAGGGCGCCGTGGTGGAGGCGATGATCCCGAACACGTAGCCATCCGGCAGCCGGTAGCGGTCGGCGGGCGCGGAGCCGCCCTCGTGCAGGGGCTCGACGGCGCCGTAACGCCGGGCCAGAGTCTCCAGCATCTCGGCGCGTGACACCACCCGGTCGCGCGTCCAGCGGGTCGCGCCCCCCACGTCCATGTACTCGATGAACCGGATCTCGGCGGGCACCCCGCGCGCGTACTCGATCAGCTCCCCCAGCTCGTCCTCGTTGGTGCCGCGCATGACCACGGTGTCGAGCTTGGGCACGGGGAACCCCGCGCGGCCCACCGAGGCGATGCCCTCCAGCACCTGCGGCAGCGCCTCCCGGCGAGTCAGGGCCTTGAAACGGTCCGCCCGCAGCGTGTCCAGGCTCACCGTGACGCGATGGAGCCCGGCCGCGCGCAGCGCGGCGGCACGCTCGGCGAGCAGGATGCCGTTGGTGGTGATGGCGAGATCGCGAAGTCGTGGATTGGCGGCGAGCAGGGCCACCAGGCGCTCGAGACCATTGCGGAGGAGCGGCTCGCCTCCAGTCAGCCGTACCTTGTCCACCCCCAGATCGGTGAAGACGTCCACCAGGCCCGCCGCCTCCTCGAAGGTGAGGATGTCCTCGCGGGGGAGCCACACGTACTCCTCCTCGGGCATGCAGTACGAGCAGCGGAGATTGCAGCGGTCGGTGACCGACAGCCGAAGATTCCGCAGCGGTCGCCCGAAGGTATCGAGCACGGGGGTCACCGGCGCGGCGCCGCTCACGGCAGCTCCACGAAGACGCCGCCGTCCTCGACGGTCACCGGAAAGCTGGGCACCCGTACGGCGGGATTGTTGGCATGCCCACCGGTGGTCACGTCCCAGCGCCACGCATGCCAGGGGCAGGTTACCAGCCGTCCCTCGAGGTCACCCTCGCCCAGCGGAAGACATTGTCGAGACAGTGGTAGGCGCCGTCCACGTTGAACAGCGCCAGCGCGCGCCCAGCCGCCTCGACGACGCGGCCCTCACCTGCCGGCACCTCGCCCACCGCCGCCACGCGCACTCGCGTCATGGCTGGCCCGCCGCCGGCTCCGCCGCCTGCTCGGCCGCGGCGCGCGCCCATTCCTTGCTGAGCCCCGCCTTCTTCACCCCCACATCAAAGTGGTCCCAGGGCAGCACCTCGTCGAGCGCCCGGGCCCGGCGCGTGTAGAAGGCGGGATCGCCCTTCCACTCGCGGAGCGCGCGGCGCCAGTCGCCGCCATGCGCGGCGGCCAGCTCCACGAAGTCGGCCACCCGGCGGTCCCCGCGGGCGAGCAAGGCCTGGAGCCCGGCCTCGCGCGGATTCTCGTGCAGCACACGGATGGTCGAGAGCCGGCGCGCCGCCCGCTTGATCGTGTCGAGCTTGCCCTCCAGTCCCCGCTGCTCGTCGAAGGGCGCCCACTGGAACGGCGTCCAGGGCTTGGGCACGAAGGAGGAGATCGACAACGTCAGCTTGCCGAAGGGATGGCCGTCCGGCCCCGGCACCTGCAGCCGCTCCAGGAGACGGGCGGCCAGGTCGGGGATCGCCTCGATGTCCGCCGGCGTCTCGGTGGGCAGCCCGATCATGAAGTAGCATTTGAGGTTGGGAATGCCGTAGCGCCGCACGAGATCGCAGGCGGCCAGGAGCTGCTCGTCGGTGATGGGCTTGCGCACCGCACGACGCAGGCGCTCCGTGCCCGCCTCGGGCGCCATGGTCAGCGTGCGGTGGCCGCCCCGCGCGAGCGAGGCCACGAGATCCTCGGTGAGGCTGTCTGCCCGAAGTGAGGAGATGGACACTTCCACGCCCTCCTCCTCGAGCATCTTCATCAGCTCGCCGATCCACGGATAGTCCGACACGCAGGCGCCCACCAGCCCCACCCGCTTGGACTCCTTGGCGATCTGCACGACGGACTCGCGGAGCGCCGCCAGGCTAGCTGCATGTGGCCATACTCCGCCTTGGGGCTCTTGACGGTGGAGACGGTTTCCCAGCGGTCCACCTCGCGCAGGCGCCGCTTGGTCACCACGGGGGGCAGGCCGATCTCGAGTGGGACGACGCCCGCGATGGTCCCGTCCGGCGCGTAGCTGACCTCGTAGGCGGCGGGAACGTAAAGGCCGGCGATGGAGCGCGCGGCGACGAGGAAGCGCTCGCGACCTCCCTCGGCCCCGGACGCGAAGGCGGCGCGGTGCGCCGCCATCAGCTCCCCCACCAGCTCCTCGCCCTCCCCCACGGCGATGAGGTCCATGAACGGCGCCACCGGCTCGGGATTCGAGAAGGCGCACACGCCGCCCATCAAGATCACGGGGTGGCCGGGGCCGCGGTCAACCGCGCGCGGCGGAATGCCCGCCAGCCGGAGCATCCGCACCAGGTTGATGTAGTCACCCTCGTACGTCACCGAGAATCCGATCAGGTCGAAGTCGGCGAGGGGCCGGAGCGACTCCAGCGAGAAGGGCGCGGTCTCCGTGCGGAGCTGCTCATCGAGGTCCTCCGGATCCGGAAAGAAGACGCGCTCGCAGACGACCTCCGGAATGGCGTTGAGGTGGCTGTAGATGGCCTGGAAGCCCAGGTTCGACATGCCCACCGCGTACGTATTGGGATACACGAGGGCCACCGAGGTCCGGCCCCCCCAATCCTTACGGACCGCTCCCTCCTCGCCGGCAAGGAGCGCCTGAGCTTTTCGCTTCAAGGTCCAGGACATACGCTTAGAGTATCACCTAGCCCTTCACGACACCGATGGGCCGCAGCCGCGCGACCTTCTTCGAGATCCCGAAGCCCTCCACCACGCCCACCACGTCCTGCACGTCTTTATAAGCCTCGGGCATCTCCTCCTCGAGGGCATGCCGTCCGGTGGCGCGGGCCGAGACGCCCCGCGCGCGCAGCTCCGCGCCGATGTCGCGGCCACGCGCGGCCTTCACCGCCGCGGTGCGGCTCATGACGCGGCCGGCGCCGTGGCAGGTGCTGCCGAAGGTCTCCGTCATCGCCAGCGCGGTGCCCACCAGGACGAACGAGTACCGCCCCATGTCGCCCGGGATGAGCACCGGCTGGCCGATGCTGCGATAGTCGGCGGGCAGCTCACGATGCCCCGGGGGAAAGGCGCGCGTGGCGCCCTTGCGGTGGACAATGAGTCGGCGGCGGCGCCCGTCAACCGTGTGGGTCTCCTCCTTGGCCACGTTGTGGGCGACGTCATAGACGAGGCGCCAGCCGAGATCCGCGGGCGAGAGCCCCAGCGCCTCGAGAAAGGCCTGCTCGGCCCAGTGGGCGAGCACGTGACGGTTGGCGAAGGCGAAGTTGGCGGCGGCGCGCATGGCGGCGAGATAGTCCCGGGCCTCCTCCGATTCCGCCGGCGCGCAGGCGAGCTGGCGGTCGGGCAGCACGATGCGGTGGCGACGCATGGCGGCCTCGCAGCGGCGGAGCGCGTCGGGGCACACGTGATGTCCCAGCCCCCGCGAGCCGGTGTGAATCATCACCGTGACCCCGCCGGAATAGAGACCCAGCGCGGCGGCCGCCGGGGCATCGTAGACCGCATCTACCGTCTGGATCTCCAGGAAGTGGTTGCCGGATCCGAGGCTGCCCAGCTGGCCCCGGCCCCGCTCGCGGGCGTGGTCGGACAGCGCGTCGGCATCGCCCCCGGGCAGGCAGCCATGCGATTCGATCCGCTCGAGATCGTCGCCGCCCCAGCCGCGGCCGGCCGCCCACGCCGCGCCCCGCTCGGCCACCCCGCGCAGCTCGGCGGGGCTCAGCGCGATACGGCCGCGGGCGCCCACGCCGGCGGGCACCGCGGCGTACAGCCGATCCAGCAGCGGCTCGAGCCGAGGCGCGAGCCCCTCGGCAGTGAGCCGCGTGCGCATGAGCCGCACCCCGCAGTTGATGTCATAGCCCACGCCGCCCGGACTCACCACCCCGCCCTCGTCCGGATCGGTGGCCACCACGCCGCCCACCGGGAGCCCATAGCCCTGGTGGATGTCCGGCATGGCCAGGGAGGCGCCCACAATACCGGGCAGGCAGGCACCGTTGGCGACCTGCTCCAGCGAGGCATCCTGGCGGATATCCGCCATCAGGCGATCGTCGGAGAGGATGAGTCCGGGGACGCGCATGCCGGGACGTGCGTCGGGAGGGATGCGCCAGAGATACGGAGAGAGACGTTCGAGCGGAAGCAGCTTCGGGTCCGACAGAGACTGCGGCGGGGTCGGCGGGCGCCCGGCTCAGACCCCCATGATCGGGATGTCGATGGTGCGGGGTCGCGGCCCGTCCAGCTCCGCGAGGAGGATGGATTGGAACCGGCCCAGCGCGAGCTCGCCGCCGCTGATCCCCACCGCCACGCTCCGCCCGAGCAGCGCCGCGCGGAGATGCGAGGTCGCGTTGCCACGCTCGCAGTCGGAGTAGCGGGGATCGTCGTGGCGGTAGCCCGGGGTCTCGGGCACGAGGCGGTCGACCATGGCCTTGAGGTCCTCGACGAGCGCGCCCTGGAACTCGTTGACGAAGAGCGCGCACGTGGTGTGCAGCGAGTTCACGAGCATGATGCCTTCCGTGATGTCGGCACCCAGCATGATGTCGCGGATCTGCTTGGTGATGTCGAGGACCTCGGTCCTCTTGTCACTCAACATCGTCAACGTCTTCCGCACCATCTTGAGCGTCTGCACCGTGGCCTACCTCCGTCGTCCCCTGGTCGGTTTCACCGCACCCTCTGGTGCCGAGGGAGGGAATCGAACCCCCACGGCCCTGGCTGGGCCCGTGCCTTTTAAGGGCACCGCGTCTCCCAGTTCCGCCACCCCGGCCTGTCCCGCCAACCGCGTCACGACTGGAGGCGGCGAGCGGATTCGAACCGCTGAATAGAGGTTTTGCAGACCTCCGCCTTAGCCACTTGGCTACGCCGCCCTACAAACTCAAAGGGGCCCTGAATCTCGGTCCCCCTACACTATCTCATGGAGCGGGAAACGGGATTCGAACCCGCGACCCCAACCTTGGCAAGGTTGTGCTCTACCACTGAGCTATTCCCGCGCTCAGGCTTCCACAAAGTACCCTCGGACTCTAACAAACGCCTTCAACGGTGTCAACTTACGGGCGCCCCGGGCACTTCGCCCCGGAGATAGCGCACGGCCTCCTCGGGGGGGGTCGGGTTGATGAAGAAACCCGTGCCCCACTCGAACCCGGCCACCCGCGTGAGCTTGGGGATGATCTCGAGATGCCAGTGGAAGTGATCCAGGCCCGGCGACCGGAGCGGCGCGGAATGCAGCATGAAGTTATAGGGCGGATCCCCCAGCACCTTCCCCATGCGCCGCAGAATTTCCCCCAGGAGCCGGGCGAGGGCCAGGAGATCGGCCGGGTCGGTGTCCTCGAAGCTCGAGCGGTGCGTCGAGGGAAGGATCCAGGTCTCGAACGGAAAGCGCGGGGCGAAGGGGGCCAGGGCCACGAATCCGTCCGACTCGAGGATGATGCGCCCGTCGCCGCGTCGCTCCTGCCGGAGGATGTCGCACCAGATACACCGCTTCTTGATCCGGTAGTGGCGCTCCGCGCCTTCCAGCTCCTCCTCCACCATGATCGGCACGATGGGGGTGGCGATGAGCTGCGAGTGCGAGTGTTCGAGCGAGGCGCCCGCCGGGTCGCCGTGGTTCTTGAACACCATGACGTACTGGATGCGCGGGTCCTTCCGGAGATCCAGGATCCGCTCGCGATAGGCCCCGAGGACGTCGGCCAGACGCTCCGGGGCGAGCGTGGCGAGGCTCGCCGCGTGATCCGGCGTCTCGATGATGACCTCGTGGGCCCCCACCCCGGTGGTGCGATCGTAGAGCCCCTCCCCGGAGGGCTCGAGCTCGCCCTCGATACGGAGCGCGGGAAACTTGTTGGGCACCACCCGCAGCGTCCAGCCCGGCGCATTGGGCGCGCTGTCGATGGGGCGGACGGCGAAGAGCTCCCCGGGAGTGCGTGACTCCTCCCCGGGACAGAAGGGGCAGAGGCCCTTCGACTTGACCACCGGCGCGGGTACGAAGTCGGAGGGCCGCCGCGCGCGTTCCGTCGAGATGATGACCCAGCGCCCCACCACCGGATCCTTGCGGAGCTCAGGCACGGGAGACGTCCACCTCTTCCTCCGGCCGCGGCTCCCGCGCGAGGAGCCCGGCGAGCGCCTCCGCCACCGGCACCCCCTCGAAGAGCACCGCCGCCACCGCGGCGCAGATGGGCATCGGGACTCCGGCCTCCCGGGCGAGGCGTAGGGCGGCGGTGACGGTGCGCACGCCCTCCGCCACCATGGGCGTGGCCGCCTCGGCCTCGCGCAGGCTCCGTCCCTGCCCCACCGCGAGGCCGAGCGCGCGGTTACGGCTCAAGGAGCCGGTGGCGGTGAGGACGAGATCACCCAGACCGGCGAGGCCGGCGAAGGTCCGGGCGGAGGCGCCGAGCGCCACGCCGAGGCGCGCCATCTCCGCGAGTCCCCGCGTCACCAGGGCGGCGCGCGCGTTCTCACCCAGCGCGAGGCTGTCCGATAGGCCGGCCGCGACCGCGATGACGTTCTTGAGCGCGCCCGCCAGCTCCACGCCGAGAACGTCGCCGTTGGTGTAGATGCGCAGCGCGGGGCCGGCCAGCGCGCGCTGGGCCACGCGCGCGACCTCGAGGCTCCTCGACGCGGCCACGAGCGCGGTCGGCCGGCCCAGCGCCACCTCGCGCGCGAAGGAGGGTCCCGAAAGCACCGCCACCGGATGCATCGGCGCGAGCTCGGCGAGGAGCTCCGACATCCGGTAGCCCCGCTCGGGCTCCATCCCCTTGGTGGCCGACACGATGATGGCATCCGCCTCGAGGTGCGGGAGCAGCGGGGTCAGGGTGGCCCGGGCGTACTGGGACGGCACCGCGAACACCACGATGGGCGCGCCCCGCAGCGCGGTGGCCGCCTCTCCGGTCGCGGTCACGCGGGCCGGGATCGACACGCCGGGAAGATAGCGCGGGTTCTCGCCGCACCGGGCGATCTCGCGGGCCCGGTCGGGGTCTCGGGCCCAGAGCCGGGCCACCGAGCCCCGACGCCCGAGGTGAATGGCCAGCGCGGTGCCCCAGCTTCCCGCGCCCACGATGGCGACGGGGCCGATCGCCGCGGCGCGGTCCGCCGTCATCGCCTCACGCCGCGAATATTGGCGCGGTGCCGGACGATGATGATGGCCGCCACCACCGTGGTGGCCAGCGCGATGGAAGGCGGATACGCGACCCAGCCCGCCACCGCGAAGGCGACGCAGGCCGCGATGGACCCAAGCGAGACCAGCCGCGTGATGGCGGTCAGCGCCGCGAACACCACCGCCGCGGGCGCCACCGCCCAGGGCGCGGCGGCGAGAAAGGCGCCGAGCCCGGTGGCCATCCCCTTGCCGCCGCGAAAGCGGAGAAAGACCGGCCAGCAATTCCCCACCACCGCCGCCACCGCCCCGGCGCCAACCCAGGCGGGCGCGCCGCCGAGCGTTCCCGCCACCCACACCGCGGCATAACCCTTGACGACGTCCCCCAGCAACGTGAGCACGCCGGCGGCCGGCCCAAGCGTGCGCAGCACATTGGTGGCGCCGATATTGCCGCTTCCGTGACTCCGGATGTCGACGCCGCCCGCGAGACGGGCCACCAGCATGCCCACCGGGATCGCGCCGATGAGGTAGGCCGCGACCAGCCCGAGGACGCTCAGGGCCACCGCTCGCGATCCTTCACCAGGGCCTCCGCTCCGGTGCGCAGGAAGAACGAGTAGAAGTAGTCGAGGCCGGAGAACACCGTCACCCCCATGGCGATCCAGAGCGCGATGCCCGAGACCAGATGGAAGGGCACGAACTCGGCGGGCACCCCTCTTTCAAGAATTAGCAGGGTGAGCGCGACGTACTGCAGCACGGTCTTCCACTTGCCGAGCCGGGAGGCCGGCACCACCACGCCCATGGACAGCGCCACGCCTCGCAGCCCGGTGACGGCAAGCTCGCGGCCGATGATGACCAGCGCCATCCACGCCGCCACCATGTCCACCTGGACGAGCGACACCAGCGCCGCCGCCACCAGGAGCTTGTCCGCCACCGGGTCGAGCAGCGTGCCCAGGCGGGTGACCTGGTTCGTGCTCCGCGCGATGCGCCCGTCCAGCCAGTCGGTGAGGGAGGCGGCCACGAAGATCACGGCCGCGATGAGGACATGGACGCGGTCCGAGGAGATGAGGAAGACGATGACCAGCGGCACCAGCACGATGCGCACGAGGGTGAGCGCGATGGGGACGTTCATCGGCGACCGTCCGCCTCTGCCGCCAGCACCGGCGGGCCGGGCACGATGGCGCCGCCCTTGAACACCGGCACCTGGTCCTGGGTGGAGAGCGCGAGGCAGACCTCGAAGTCGGCGGCGCGCCCGGCCTTGTGCAGGGAGCGCGCCCAGGCCGCGTCCTCCACGAGCTGCTGGAGGCGACCCGCGTAGGACTCGGCGAGGCGCCGCGCGGCGAGGGCGGCATCGGTGGGCCGGAGGTCCCGCGCCCCGTCGCGCGCGAGAGCCTCCACCACGAAGCCCGCGCACACCGCATCCTCCAGACAAAAGGCGCCCTTCTCTCCGGAGCAGAGCACGGTGAGGTCCCGCCCGGACGCGAGCGCCCAGCGCGCCGCCGCGGCGGCATTGGTGAGCGCGGCCACCGCGGCGGCGGCGGCGGCGCCCGCGGTCAGCATGGCGTGGGTCCCGTTCGTGGTGGTGAGGACGATGGCGCGGCCCGCCACCCGCTCGGGGGTGAACTCGCGGGGAGAATTGCCGAAGTCGAAGCCCTCGATGGGATCGCCGTCCCGCTCTCCCGCCAGGAGGCACTCGCCGGGCGGAAAGCGGCTTGCCGCGCGCCGGGCCGCCGCCTCGTCGGGCACCGGGATCACCGTCCGGCACCCCGCCGCGCAGGCGGCCACCACGGAGGTGGTGGCGCGCAGCACGTCGACGACGAGGGCGGCCCGCCCGTCGAGGGCGGTGCCGGGGAACTCCGCGGGCCCCAGGGCGACATGGACGCGCATACGGGAGTCCGGCCCCTAGCGCGCGTCGCGCAGGGCGCGGATCTTGAGGCGGAGCGCGTTGAGATTGATGAAGCCCTCCGCGTCCTTCTGGCGATAGACGCGGTCGGCCTCGAAGGTCACGTAGTCGGTCCGGTAGAGCGAGCGCGGCGACTTCCGCCCCCCCACCATCACGTTGCCCTTGTAGAGCTTGAGCCGCACCGTTCCCGTGACGTCTTCCTGGATCTCGTCCATGAGCCGCTGGAGCGCGGTGCGCTCCGGCGCGAACCAGAAGCCGTAGTAGATCATCTCCGCGTACCGCGGGACGAGGGAGTCGCGGAGGTGCAGCGCCTCGCGGTCCAGGGTGATCGACTCCAGCGCCCGATGCGCCGCGTGGAGGATGGTGCCCCCCGGGGTCTCGTAGACGCCCCGCGACTTCATTCCCACGTAGCGGTTCTCCACCAGGTCCACCCGGCCGATGCCGTGCTCGCCGCCCAGTCGGTTGACCCGCTCGAGGAGCGCCACCGGCCCCAGCCGGTCGCCGTCCACCGCCACCGGGTTGCCCCGCTCGAAGTCGATCTCGACGTAGATGGGCACGTCCGGTGCCGCCTCCGGCGAGTTGCTGAGGAGGAACATCTTGGGCGGCGGCTCCGCCCACGGGTCCTCGAGGATGCCGCCCTCGAAGGAGATGTGGAAGAGGTTGCGGTCGGTGGAGTACGGGCGCTCGGTGGTCACCGGCACCGGGATGTCGTGGCGCCGGGCGAACTCGATCAGCGCCGTCCGCGAGTTGAGGTCCCACTCCCGCCAGGGCGCGATGACGGTGAGCTCGGGGGCGAGCGCCGCGTAGGTGAGCTCGAAGCGGACCTGGTCATTGCCCTTGCCGGTGGCACCGTGGCTCACCGCGTCCGCCCCCGCCGCGCGCGCGACCTCCACCTGGGCCTTCGCGATGAGGGGCCGCGCGATGGAGGTGCCCATCAGGTAGACGCCCTCGTACACCGCGCTGGCCCGCAGCATGGGGAAGATGAAGTCGCGGACGAACTCCTCGCGAAGATCCTTGATGTGTACGGCCGAGGCCCCGGTGCGGAGTGCCTTCTCCCGTACCGGGATGAGCTCCTCGCCCTGGCCGAGGTCGGCGCAGTACGCCACCACCTCGCACTTGTAGGTCTCGATGAGCCACCGGAGGATCACCGAGGTGTCGAGCCCTCCCGAGTAGGCGAGCACCACTTTGCGGGCTTTCTTGCTCACGGGAGTCGTCTCCTAGTCGCCGCCCAAGAGATGGAGGATGACCGCCTTCTGGGCGTGCAGCCGGTTCTCGGCCTGGTCCAGGATCACGCTCTGGGGCCCGTCCAGCACGGTGTCGGTGATCTCTTCGCCCCGGTGCGCGGGAAGGCAGTGCATGATCAGCGCCTTGGGCGACGCGAAACGCAGCAAGGTCTCGTTGACCTGATACCGCTGAAAGGCTTCGTGCCGCCGCTCGCGCTCGGCCTCCTGGCCCATGCTGATCCACACGTCGGTGTAGACGACGTCCGCGCCCTCGGCGGCCT
>WNFK01229087.1_pt1 | contig 15086 bp, 15 predicted proteins | sample 5400281 | NCBI WGS metagenome assembly WNFK01 (sample SAMN13153350, study PRJNA577476) | soil metagenome | isolation source: 20 cm soil on Douglas fir-dominated hillslope | place: USA:California | collected 2013-09-17 | reverse complement strand
AGCACGTCGGCGCGCTTCGCCTCGCGCACCAGCGCGAAGGGATAGGACGGCGTGATCGGAGTCGAGGCCAGGGTGCCGAAGGATCCGGTCAGCTTGATCGGCGACGTCCCGGACGCGAGATGACGTCCCCAGCCGCGCATGCGCGCCGCCAGCACGCCGCTGGTGACGCCGCGCTGGCGGGAATTCGTCAGCGTGCGGATAACCTCCGGTATGCCGCCATAGATTTCCGTATGGCAGACCTTATACGCGTGCAGAATGTGCATAGCCGCCCCACAATAACCTGTCGGGATATCCGACCCCGATCCGAACCTCCTGCAAAATTATGCCGTGTTCTTTCTTATCACGAAATTGTTCGAGATGAACAGATCGCGGCGGCCGGGCGCGTCGTCTTCCCGCACCTCGACCAGGCGGGCGCCGGCCTGCGCGACGAGGGAAAACAGTTCCGCCTGGGGGAAGCAGTGCATTTCCATGTCGTGGGGCTGTGGCGATCGGAGAAACTCGCGGAGGTTGAAGGAATAGCCGACACCATAGGTCGGCACCTGGAAAATGCCCATTCCACCCGGTTTCAGCGCGCGGATCAGCTTCTGCAGCACAAGGCCGATGATCGGCGGCGGATTGTGCTGGAGCACGATGCGCGAATAGAACACGTCGCACGCCTCGAATTCGTCCGGCAGCGCGTCGCCAATCGCAGACATACGGATATTCGTGCGCCCGAGCGCGGCGGCGCGCGCGCGCCCGAATGTCAGATGCGGCTCGGAAATGTCGTAAGCGACGACGCGACCGGATGCCGCGGCGAGCGGGATCGCGATCCTGCCGACCCCGCAGCCGAATTCGAGCACGGTCGCGGCCGCAAGCTCGATGTGATCGCCGCCCGCCAGATAGTCCGCGAGGTGCCTCGCTTCGATCTCTCCGGTTTCCCAGAACTGCTTCTCGGAGTCGCTCAAGCGGGACGGCAGGAAGCGATCCTGGGTCAATACCGAATGGAACGGCCGTCGTTCGCCCAGGCCCTCCCAGGCACGCCGCACGCGCTCCCACAGGCAGCGCAATTGGTCGGGATCCGCCGATGTATCGATAGGCAGCCGGGCCATGAGGACCGGCGGCGGCGCCAGCCCGCCGGCCTTTGCGCTTGCGGCCGAGAGGATCTTGAATTCGTTCGAGCCGATGAAGCTCTCGCACAGGGAGCGGAAATCCGCCGCCCGGCAATGCAGATCCACGACGTCATCGTTCTCCGGCTCGCGGCCCAGGAATGTGCGGTAGGCCCAGATCACGTCCGATCTATTCACCGGCATGCGGCGTCTCGTTCGCACGACAATAATCGAACACCCGCTCCCATTGCCGGAGCGTGTGGGATTTATCGAAATTCGCCGCCCGCAGCACGGCCTTGCGGCGCAATTCCTGCTGCGTATCCTCCACCAGCAGGCCGACGAGAGCCTCGCACATGCCTTCGGTCGAGTAGGGATCGAAGAAGGCCGCCGCATCGCCCAGGATCTCGCGGTGGACCGGAATATCGGACGCCGCCACCGCGCCACCGCAGCACAACGCCTCGACCGCCGGGAGATCGAACCCTTCGTCCACCGAGGGGCAAACGACGGCGTCGGCGGCCGCATAGAGGGTGCGCATTTCGGAGGCCGGCACGGCCGAGAGATGAAACAATTCCCCCTTTTGCTGCCATTTCTGCATGGCGCGCAGCAGGTTCTTGTTGCCCCATCCGGGCGACCCCACCAGAACGAGCGCCGGCGGCGACGCGGATTTCGATCGCAACATCTCCCACGCCGCCAGCAGGCCGAGATGGTTCTTGCGCGGCTCGAGCGTCGACACCATCAGGATGAAACGAAAATCCTTCGGCACCACATGGGCGTCGTAGAATGCCCGCCGATGATCGGACGACCCGAGCTGCGGCTCGCTCGACGCATCGATCCGCGAGGTCACGATGTCGACGGCCGCGCCGCGCGCGGGCGACGGCGGGAAGTAGTCCGGTGCGATGGAGTCGTGGACCACGAAACTTCGCGGCCCGAGCTCGGGAAAGATCTGCAGCAGCTTTGTCTGCGCATAGGCGCTGACGCAAGCGAAGGCGGCCGTCTCCGCGTTCGCCCGCAGGGCCGACATATGACAAAACTGATGCAGCCTCGGCTGCTTGACGGTATGCGGCAGAAACACCGGCGTGGAATCGTGATAACGGACGACCAGCCGCGTGCGCGGATCGACCGTGCCCGGCCACGGGGTCTGGGCCAGGAACACGTCGTAGTCCGATGTGTCGATCCTCGCGTATCGCCGCGGCCACGGCACGAAGGCGGTCGCATGCAGTGCGCGCCACGACGGCCAAAGGGTGGCGTAGCGGGCGGTGCGGCAACGTTCGAATTCGGCCGGCGGCAGCGTCCTGAAAAACAGGCTGCGCCACAGAAAATCGCCGAACTCCGATCCGTCGAAACCATCGAGCGGAATTCGCGTCCCCAGCATGCTCTGGAGCTGCAGCCAGGGAAAATTCAGCGCGGACGCCAGCGTGTCGCGCAGCGGACCGAAACGGCCGCTCCGGTGGGTCGCCGAGGCCACCAGCCGCGACAGCACCCCGATCGCCTGCGCGGGGCCGACCGGGTCGTCGGGTTCATCAGGTCCGCGCCCTCGCGCGAGCGCCAGAACCGGATGATGAATCAGCCCGGTCAGGTCGAGGCCGTCGAGACCGTGCAGCAGCGGAAACGTCAGACGGGTTTCCTGCGGGATGCCGAAAAGGCCGTCGAAGGCGGGCCGCAGATCGAACAAGACCGATAATGGACGCCCGCTCAATGTCACGTTCCCGCGCCGGACGGCAAGCCGGCCTTTGCCTGCTTGCACCAGCGCCGGCAAGTGTAGAGTATGTTTCGAGCATGGGACAGACGGCCGAAACCGGCGCGGCGGACCGCCTGGCGCTCGACCAGGACCGGGCCTCGATCAGCTTCGTGGTGACGGCGCGCGAACGGCTCGATCAGGCCGCACCCAATCTGGCGGCCTTCCGGTCGAAGGCCGGCGAAGCCGACGAGATCATCGTCATAACCGGGTGCGCGGCGCCGACAGCGGCCACGGCGGCGTCCTGGTATTCGGTGTTCGCCGTCCCCGACCCGTCCGAGTTTGCGCTGCGCGCGCAGATCCCGGCCGTGTGCCGCAAGGAGTGGGTGGTCGTGCTCGAAGATCACGCGGTGATCGGGCCGCGCACGATCGACGCCATCCGTGATTTGATCCGCGCCAACCCGGAGCTCGACCTGATCCCGTTCCTGGCAAAAAATCTCGCATCGGTCTCGCCCTGGGGCTGGGCCAATTTCCTTTTCAACTTTTCGCTCGTCTGGGCTCCGCTCGACTCGCCGCCGCCGTTTTCGGTCGTGACCTCGGCCGTCGTCCGGCGCGCCAAGCTTGGAGGCGAAACGCCGCTCGACGAGGGCGCCTGGGAGTTGCGCGTCATTCCGGGTTTATTTTCGGAAGGCAGGACGGCGTTCTCGAACGACATCTTCTTCGATCACGTGAAGCCCCTGAATTTCCTCTCCGCCCTCGCCATCGCGTTTCATAATTCGCGTGCGGGCGCGGCCCTGCAACGCAAGCTCGGGATACCCATCCGCAATATTCTTTACGAGGGATGGTATTGCGCGGGACCACGGCCGCGGCTGCTCGCCGCGGCGGTGGCGCATCGCATGCCTGAGTTGCCGGCCCGCTCGTTCGGCCGCGTCCGCCTGATGGGCTGCGCCCACCTGATCGGAAACATCGTGGGCAGCTTTTTCGGCGGCGGGCGATCCGGGCATAAGATTTGATGAAGCCGGCAGCCCGCGCCCGAGCGGAACCCGGCTTGCGGTCGGAAGCCCACGACGCCGAGTATTGGTCATGAGCGCGACATCACAGGACGAGTGACGGCATCATGAAAAGCGATCTCATTGACCGCCTCGCGATCCGCGACCTGATCGAGAACTGGGCGATGTGGCGGGACGCCGGCCGCTGGGACGATTTCCGCAAGCTCTGGCACGCCGACGGCGTCATGATGGCGACCTGGTTCCAGGGCGGAGTCGACGACTTCATCGAGGTCAGCCAGCAGGGTTTTGCGCGCGGCGCCCGCACCTCCCATTTCCAGGGCGGGATGAGCATCGACCTCGCGGGCCGGCGTGCGATCGCCCAGACCAAGATGCAGATCGCCCAGCGCGGCCCGGTCGAAGGCGTCGTGTGCGATGTCGTCTGCACCGGCCGCTTCTACGATTTCCTGGAGAAACGCCGCGGCCGCTGGGGCCTGGTGCTGCGGCAGCCGATCTACGAGCGCGACCGCCTATCGCCGGTCGACCCTGCCGCCAAGGTCAAGCTCGACAAGAAGCTGCTCGCGCGCTTTCCCGAGGGCTATCGCCACCTCGCCTATCTGCAGACGCGCAACCGCCAGACCGTCAAGCCCGGCATGCCCGGGGCGAGCGGGCCGGAGCTCGCGGCGCTGTACCGGCGCGGGGCGGCCTGGTTGAAGGGCAAGAAGCTGTAACAGCCACGTCATTGCGAGGAGCCATCGATCTCGGGTTTACCCGAGATCGACACCTGATAGTGCGCAAGTCGGGCAAGCCCGACTTGCGTGCGACGAAGCAATCTCGGTCAGGCACGCGCAAGCCCAGTGAGATTGCTTCGCTTCGCTCGCAATGACAATTTTATCGGCCTTCGGTCAGCAGGTCGAACAGCAGCGCGTCGTCCGGCTTGTTGTGATCGGGCAAGCCCGGGTGCGGCCAGTCGCTGCCCCAGACCAGGCGCTCCGGCGCCGCCCTCACGAAGGCCTGCGCGATTTTTGTGGCCTCCGGGTAGGACGGCGGGCCGATCTTGCTGTTCGAATACGCGCCCGAGACCTTCACCCAGGTGCGGCCCTTGTCGATCAGCTCGCGGACGATTCCGTGCGACGAATGATCGATGCCGGCCGGCAGCGGTGGGTTCGCCAGATGGTCGAACACGATCGGCGTGGGCAGGCGTCGCAGCATCGGCGCCAACTCGTCGATCATCTCGCCCTGCACGTTGAACTGCACGTGCCAGCCGAGATCGGCGACGCGTTTCGCCAGCGGCTCGACCATGTCGGGCGTCACCGCGCGCGAACTGGGGTCGGCCAGGCTGAAACGGATGCCGCGGATGCCGCCGGCGTGAAACGCCTTGAGGTCGGCATCCGTGATCGCCGGGGTGACCACCGCTACGCCGCGCGCCTCCGGCCCGAGCTGCGAGATCGCGTAGAGCGTCACCCGGTTGTCGGTCGCGTAGTTGCGCGGCTGAACGATGACGACGCGCGTCGTCCCGATGCGCTTCTGCAGGAGCCGGTAGTGTTCCGCGGTGGCACTCGATGGCGCCGCGCGCGGGTTGGGCGGCATGGGAAAGCGCGCCGGGTCGTAGGTGTGCATGTGGCAGTCGGCGGCATTGAGTGGCGCCTTGAGCTTGGGCGGCTCGGTGCCGACCGAATTCGACACCTCCTGGGCGTGACCCTCCTCGACCTGCCCGCCCGATATCGCCGCCGTAATCGCCGCCATGGTGACTCCCTTGATGAAGGTGCGACGCGCGATCATTTTCCCCCCCTTTTGAATGAACCCCTATTTACGCTTCACCATCCGGATGTACTTCTCGAAGCCCGCGAGCTGCGTCTTGACCATCTCGATCGTCGTCGGGTCCTTGAGCTCGAGGGTCGCGGCGTCGAATTTTTGCGCCGCGACGCTCACGATCACCTCGGGCCGGCCGAAGAAATGGACGTCGAGCGACTGCAGCGACTGGCGCAGATGATACTGCATGCGGGCGCCGCCGAGGAGGCCCCCCGCTGCCGACTGCACCGCCACCGGCTGGCCGGCGAAGGGTTGGTTTTTCATGCGCGACGCCCAGTCGATCGCGTTCTTGAGGCCGCCTGGAATGCTCCAGTTGTATTCGGGCGACACGATCAGGATGCCGTCGGCCGCCCGGATGGCATCCGCCCAGGCCACCGCCGAGGCCGGAGGCCCGCTGCTCTCCTGGATGTCGAAATTGTAGATCGGCATCCCGTCGAAGGGCGGCGCGTCCTGAAACGACAGACCGGCCGGCGCGAGCTTCGGCGCCATGCGGGCGAGCGCCGCATTGTAGGAGCCCTTGCGGAGCGAGCCGCAGATCGTGAGCACTTTCAACGTATCGGTCATGGCAATCCTCTGGCCGCACACCGTCTTGCGTCGCCCCGGCGGCGCGGCGATCCGCGGGCGCCGGCCTACCTATCAGAGTACGGCCGGGCTGGCGAGCGGCGCCCCACCCGTCATTGCTGGGCGATGCCCGCTTTCTCCCGCACCGCGCTCCACTTGGCGATCTCATTGACGATGTGCCGGCGCAGCTCCTCCGGCGTGGAGGTCTGCGCGGTCGCGCCGAGATTGATCATCTGCTTGCGCACGTCGTCGTGCGCCAGCACCTCGCGCAAAGCCGCGTTCATCTTGTCGACGATCGGGCGCGGCGTTCCGGCCGGAAAGGCGAGGCCGTACCAGCTCATCACCTGGAATTCCGGCAAGCCCGATTCGGCGACCGTCGGCACGTCCGGCAGGGCCGGGTAACGCTGCGGCGACGTCACGGCGACCGCCCGGAGGTCGCCGGAGCGGATCTGCCCCAGCACCGGCTGCACCAGCTCGAAGGTGAGCTGGACGTCCCGCTGCAGCAAGGCGGTGATCGCCGCCGGCGTGCCGCGATAGGGAATGTGCTTGATGTCGACGCCCGCGAGCTGGCAGAAAAGCTCGCCGGAAAAATGCTGGGTGGTGCCCGTGCCGACGCTGGCGAAATTGTATTTGCCCGGCGCCGCCTTGGCGGCGGCGATCAGGCTCTTGACGTCTTTCGCCGGGAAATCGGGCGCGGTCACCAGCACGAGGCCCGCAGTTCCGGTCAGCGACACCATGGCGAAATCCTCGACCGAGTCGTAAGGCATGCTCTTGAACAGCGCGGCCGACACGCCGTGCGAATTGTTCATCATATAGGCGGTGTAGCCGTCCTTCGGCGCATTCACGAGCGTCGAGGCCGCCACGATGTTGCCGGCGCCCTGCCGGTTCTCGATGTAGATCGGCTGGCCCAGGAGCTCGGACAGCGGCTGCGCGATGATGCGGGTGATGATGTCGGTGCCGCCGCCGACGCCGGCGCCGACGATGAAGCGGATCGGCCGCGTCGGCCAGTCCTGCGCGGTCGCCGAAACGGTGGCCATGCCCAGGGCCAGCGCCCCCAGCACGAGCGACCTCACGCCGGATGCGATCATGTCTTCCTCCCATCGGGCGGATCCGCCCAACCGCCTTTTTTATTTATCGGCGCGCGCCGCCGCCCGAAGGCGGCGGCGGTCGCATGTCGTCACGCCTTCTCGTCCTCGATCGGGTTGCGCAGAATGCCGATGCCCTCGATCTCGACCTCGCAGGTGTCGCCGTTCCGCATCCACACCGGATTGGGCTTGCGGGCGTGGCCGACGCCCGACGGCGTGCCGGTGAAGATGATGTCGCCGGGCTCGAGCGTGATGCCCTGGGTGACATAGACCAGCATCTCGCGCACCGGGAACATCATGTTGTCGGTGTTGTCGGACTGCATGACCTTGCCGTTGAGCCGGCTTTCGATCTTGAGGCCCTTGCCGGCGTCGGGCAATGTGGTCTTGCGCTGGAATTCGCGCACCGAGCCCTCGTTGGAGCAGGAATAGCCGGCGACGCAGGAGGTCGCGTTCGCCATGGTGAGATGCTTCGCGGGCTTGCCCACGATGAGCATCAGCTCGGCCTCGTAGTCGAGCGTCTCGGAGACGCGCGGCCGGATGATCGGGCTTTCATGCGCCACCATCGAGGTCAGGCAGCGCATGAAGATGGTGGGGAATTTCGGGATGTTGTCGCGCTGCGAGCCTTCCTTGACGTGCTCGAGATAGTTCAGGCCGAGGCAGATGATCTTGCCCGGGCGCCCGACCGGCAGGGCGTATTTGAGGCCCTTGAGCGGACGGCGGGCCGACGCGGGCGCACGCCCGGCGAGGCTCTTGATGCCGGACAGATCGCCGTTCGCGCCGGCGAGCAGCGCGCCGAGGTCGGACGGCACCTTGGGGTCGGCCGCCTGCAGATCGACGACCTGGTCGCCCTCGACGACGCCGAGCCGCAGGCCCGTGGGCGATTCGAAACTCACGATTTTCATCTTGGTCCTCTTTCGGGTTGAGCGCGGGCGAGCGAGGCGTCCCCTCCCCCACGGCTGGATGCGATTTAGAGCATTTTCCGGCGAGCCCCCACAAGCCGCCCGTCCCCGGGTCTTGCCGTCGGCAAGACCCGGGACGCGCTCCGCGCAATGTGGGACGGCAGAGCCGGCCGGCTCGCGCGCGTCAGCGCAGCGCCAGGGCGTGCACCGAGAAATAGCGGGCGGGGTCGGTCCACACCGCAACCGGCGACCAGCCCGCCTCCGCGGCCAATGCCTGGAACGAGTCCACCGAATATTTATAGCTGTTCTCGGTATGGATGGTCTCGTCGCGGGCGAACGAGATCGTGCGATCGCACAGACGAACGTCCTGCGCGGCGCTGCTCGCGAGGTGCATCTCGACGCGGTTGCGCGCGCGGTTGAAGAAGGCACGATGGCGGAAGCGGTTGAGATCGAAATCGGCGCCGAGCTCGCGATTGATGCGGCGCAGAAGGTTGAGGTTGAACGCCGCCGTCACGCCGGCCGCATCGTTGTAGGCGGCGTCGAGCACGGCCACATCCTTGATCAGGTCCACGCCCACGATGAAATGTGCGCCGCGGCCGAGCAGAGCGGCGGCATGACGCAGGAAGCGGGCCGCTTCGGGCGGCTCGAAATTGCCGATGGTCGAGCCCGGGAAGAAGCCCACCCGCGCGCGCAACCGAATGGCGGGCGGCAGCTCGAACGGCTTGGTGAAGTCGGCCGCGATCGGCAGGATGCGCAGACCCGGCAGGTCGCGCCCGAGCCGCGCCGCCTCCTGGCTGAGAAAGCCGGCCGAGATGTCGACCGGCACATAGGCGGCGACCGCGGCCGCGTCCAGCACGATGCGCGCCTTCGCGGTCGAGCCGCTGCCGAATTCGATCAGCGCGCCGCCGGGCGGAATCAATTGCGCGATCTCGCCGGCGCGCTCCTTGAGGATGCCGAGCTCGGTGCGCGTCGGATAATATTCGGGCACGGCCGTGATGGCCTCGAACAGGGCCGAGCCGCTGTCGTCGTAGAAATACTTGGCGGGAAGCGTCTTGGGCTCGGCCGACAGGCCCGCGATCGCGTCGAGCGCGAAGTCGGACATTTTCGGCCGCACGGCCGCGCTGGTTCTGGCGAGCACGTTCATGGTCTCGGTTCTCCGCGGGGGTCAGGCGGGAAAGTCGGCGAGCCGCAGCCCGGTGAACTGCCAGCGTGCCGATGGAGGGAAGAAGTTGCGGTAGCTGACGCGCGCGTGCCCGCGCGGGGTCGCGAAGGAGCTGCCGCGCAGCACCATCTGGTTGACCATGAACTTGCCGTTGTACTCGCCGAGCGCGCCGGTCTCCGGCTGATAGCCCGGATAGGGCAAATAGGCGCTGCGGGTCCATTGCCAGAGGGTACCGAATACCGCCTCGAGCTCGCTCCCGCGCGCCGCCACCTCCCACTCCGCCTCGGCCGGCAGATGCTTGCCGGCCCAGCGCGCGAAGGCGTCGGCCTCGTAATAGCTGACGTGGCATACCGGCAGCGCCGGATCGACCGGCGCGAGCCCCGCCAGCGTCCCCGCGAACAGGCGGTCGTCGACACAACGCCAGCTCGGGCCGCTCGTATCCGCCGTCGGCGATGAATTCGAGCCAGTCGCCGTTGGTGACGAGACCGCGCGCGACCGCCATCCGTCCGACCAGCGCCCGGTGGGCGGGCTGCTCGTTGTCGAAGCAAAAGCCCTTGGTCTGGTGGCCGATGGTGCGGATCCCTTCCGCGACGTCGACGAAGCCGCTCGCGTTCCTGGCGCCCGCGTGAGGCATGCGCCACGCCGGATCATAGGCCGGGAAATCGGGATTCTCGGCGAAGACGTGCAGGATGTCGGTGAGCATGAGCTCCTGGTGCTGCTGCTCGTGATTGAGTCCGATCTCGAGGATCCGGAGGATCTCCCTCATCCTGTCGGCAGGCGTGTCGCCGATCAGCTTCTCGACCTCGGCATCGACATGGGCCCGATAGGCGGCGACCTCCTGACTCGTCGGCCGCGTGATAAGGCCGCGCTTCGGGCGCGCATGGCGGGGACCCGCCGCCACATAATAGGAGTTGAACAGAAAGGCGAAGCGCGCGTCGAAAGGCGTATAGCCGTCCCGGTGCGGGGCGAGCAGGAATTGCTCGAAGAACCAGGTGGTATGCGCGCGGTGCCATTTCGTCGGGCTCGCGTCGGGCATCGATTGGACGGCTTGATCTTCCGCCGACAGAGGCGCGGCGCGCCGCTCGGTCTCGGCACGCACCTCGCGAAAGGCCTGGATCGAGGTCGAGCGGAGATCCTGCCGGATGTCGCCTTCGAGCGGCGCAACGGGGGCGGAGGGAGGCCCGGGGGGAGCGGCAGCAGTCTGGGCCATGGCTACGCTCGGTAATAGGAGGGACGCGGCTACAATTCCAAGTCAACTCTCTGTGTTGCCAGAGGTTCCGGACGGCCCGCATGGCCGGCAAGGCGGATAGATATGGTCCCGGGAATGATGGACAAGGGCCGCAAGCGACGGACGGCGGAGATTATGGCCAGCAATCCGGGCGTGCAACCGGCTTGGCGCGCGAGACCGCCAGCCACAATTCGCGGACACCGACCATCAGCAGGGCGAGCCCGAATGGGACGATGAAATATATCAACCTGAACAGCAACAGGCCCGCCACCATGTCCTCCCTGTTGAACTGTCCGAGGCCGACCAGCATGGCGGCGTCGAACACGCCGAGCGACCCGGGCGCGTGACTGGCGAAACCGAACAACGTCGCGAATACGAAGATCACCGCGAGCGCGACGAAATCGATGGCCGGCTCCGACGGGATCAGCAACGACATGGCGACGGCGCAGAAGAACAGATCCGCGATGCCGATGAGGATCTGCAGCGCCGTGAGGCGAGCGTTCGGCAACGTGATCCGCCAACGGTGCGAGCCGAACGAGCGCGGCGCGAGCTGCACATAGGCGATGTAGCCGGCGAGGACGCACAGCGCCGCGACGCCGATCGCCCGGTTCGCCCAGGGCGGCAGGTGATCGACGGCGCTCGCCGCCTCCGGGACATAGACCATGCCGAGCCCGAGCACCGTGAGATTGCCGAGCCAGAAGGTGAGCCCGGTCACGAAGCAGATCTTGGCGATATCGACGAGGCGGAGCCCCCAGAAGGAATAGATGCGATAGCGGATCGCGCCGCCCGACAGGACCGTGGCGCCGATATTGTGACCGATCGAATAGCTGGTGAAGCTCGCGAGCGCGGCGATCCGGTAGGGCACATGCCAGGCGCCGATGGTGCGCAAGGCGAACCAGTCATAGAAGGTGAGCGTCCCGTAGGCGGCCGCGATGGCGCAGGCGGCGCCGACGACCTTGTGGATCGGCATGGCGGCGAGCGTCGCGACGACCCGCGGGATGTCGAGGCCTTGCAGGCGGTGCCACAGAATGGCGAAGGAGATCGCGATGATGGTCGCGCTCAGCAGGAGGCCGACCCTGCTCCAGCGAATTTGCGATGAGACCGCCGTCGCAGCTTTCCACCCCCGAGCGAGCAATCGCCGTCCCCGCACCCCATAAAGCTTCGTGACTCGGCATCAAGCCTCTCACGGTCCGACGACAGATTTACGACAAAGGGACGCGGCGGCGCGTCTTGTCCACCGTTGTTTGTCATCAGTTTGAGATACGAATCGACTATCCGTCACGTGAAGGCGATTTCCGATGGAATGCTGAATGGCCACGCCAGGCGAGACGACGCGACGGTTTCGTGCATTGTTCATCTCCGATGTGCATCTCGGGACCCGCGGATGTCAGGCCGACCAGCTGCTCGACTTCCTGCGCCACCACGATGCCGACACGATCTACTTGGTCGGCGACGTGGTCGACGGCTGGCAATTGCGATCGAGCTGGTACTGGCCGACCTCCCACAACGACGTGGTGCAGAAGCTCCTGCGCAAGGCGCGTAAAGGCGCGCGCCTGATCTATATTCCGGGAAACCACGACGAATTCCTGCGCGACTTCTACGGCACGCATTTCGGCGGCGTCGAGGTGGTCGAAAACGCGCTGCACCTCGCGGCCGACGGGCGGCGCTATCACGTCACGCATGGCGACAATTTCGATCTCGTGGTCCGCCACGCGCGCTGGCTGGCGCTGCTCGGCGACCACGCCTATCGGCTCGCGCTCATCCTCAATACGGCGTTCAACGGCGTCCGGCGCCGGCTCGGCCTGCCCTATTGGTCCTTGTCGCAATGGGCGAAGCTCAAGGTCAAGAACGCCGTCAACTATATCGGGGCGTTCGAGAGCACGCTCGCGATCGAGGCCGACCGCCACGCGGCGGACGGGGTGGTCTGCGGACACATTCATCACGCCGCCATCCGGGACATCGGCGCGGTGCGCTACATCAATTGCGGCGACTGGGTCGAGAGCTGCTGCGCGGCCGTCGAGCATCCGGACGGGCAATTCGAGATCATCTCCTGGGTGCGCGACGCCCGTCGCGCCGCGTCCGAGGCCGACCTTTCGGAGGCCAAAGCCGCGTAATGCGTATCCTGGTCGCAACCGACGCGTGGTTTCCGCAGGTCAATGGCGTGGTGCGCACCTTGACCGCCTTGGCGAAAGCCATGGAGGGTCGCGGCGTCGAGATCGAATTCCTGACGCCCGAGGGCATGCCGACGGTCGCGCTGCCGAGCTATCCGGGCATCCGCCTCGCACTCCCGAGCCCGCGCCGGATCGCGGCGCGCATCGCCGAGATCAATCCGGACGCCATCCATATCGCGACCGAAGGCCCGATCGGCCTCGTCACGCGCTGGTATTGCGGCGCGCAGGGACGATCATTCACCACGAGCTTCCACACGCGCTTTGCCGAGTATGTGGCGGCGCGCTGGCCGATTCCCGAACGCCTGAGCTGGCGCTGGCTGCGCTGGTTCCACAACGGCGGGCGCGGCACCATGACGGCCACGGCCTCGCTCGCCGACGAACTGACGGGGCGCGGCTTCAGGCGGGTGCTGCGCTGGCCGCGCGGGGTCGATGCCGGGCTGTTCCGGCCGCGGCCGGACGCCAGTCTCGGGCTGCTGCGTCCGATCTTTCTCACCGTCGGCCGCCTCGCGGTCGAGAAGAACATCGCCGCCTTCCTGTCGCTCGACCTTCCCGGCACCAAGGTGGTGGTCGGCGAGGGCCCGGCGCGCGACGAACTGGCCCGCCTGTGTCCCAAGGCGATCTTTCTCGGCGCCAAGGAGGGCGAGGAGCTGGCCAGGATTTACGCGGCCGCGGATGTCTTCGTGTTTCCGAGCCGCACCGACACGTTCGGGCTGGTGCTGCTGGAAGCGCTCGCCTGCGGGACGCCGATCGCCGGCTTTCCGGTCGCGGCGACCCGCGACGTGGTCGGCAGCACGCCGGTGGCGGCGCTCGACGAGGACTTGCGCGCCGCCTGCCTCAGGGCGCTGGCGCTTCCGCGCGCCGCCTGCCGCCGCTATGCCGAGTCCATGAGCTGGGACGAGAGCGCGCGCTGCTTTCTCGACAATGTGGCGCAGACCGGCGCCCTGACGGCCCCGCCCGGCGCCGCCCATGCGATGTCCCTGGGGCGCGACGCCGCGATATCCAACCCCGAGAAGGCCGCCGCGGCGGTCGGGTAAGCCGGCCATCCAGACGACCAGGACGGCGGCCGGACGGCCGCGCCCCCACCATCCTCCTCGCCGGCGCGGGGTGATCGCCCTTGCGGGAGCATCGATGTATGAGTATCGGCGCAATGGCGCGCCGACCGGCGATGTCGCGCGTGGCCGACGGAGGAAAAATCGATGCTCACGCTGCCCAAGCACAACCGCTATGACTATTCGGTCATCGGCGAGCGCAAGGACTATTCCTGGCCGGAGGGCAAGCGGCTCGCCTTTTGCGCGACGACCAACATCGAGGTCTACGCCTATCGCAAGGGCACCGGCTGGGATCCGGCCAAGAAGGGCGAGCCGCAGCAGCAGCGCAATTACTCCTGGCGCGACTATGGCAACCGGGTCGGCATCTGGCGGATGTTCGACCTGTTCGACCAGCTGAAGCTGCCCGCCGCGCACAACATCAACTCGCTGCTCTACGAATATCACCCGCAGATCTGCGAGCGCATCCGCAAGCGCGGCGACGAGGTGGTGGGCCATGGCCGCACCAACGCGGAGCGCCAGGGCGACCTGTGGGAGCTCGACGAGCGCCGCCTGATCGACGACGTGACCCAGGAGATCACCCGCCGCGAGGGCCATCCGCCCAAAGGCTGGATGGGGCCGGCGGCGTCGGAGAGCAACGCCACGCCGGACCTGTTGAAGGAGGCCGGCTACAGCTATGTGATGGACTGGCCGGCCGACGACCAGCCGTTCTGGCTCAAGACGCGCGCCGGCCCGATCCTCTCGGTGCCCTATCCGGCCGAGCTCAACGATTCGGCCGCGATCATCCATCGCGAGGGCACGGCGCGGGATTTCGCCGACATGATCGTCGACGGCTTCGACGAGATGATCGAGCAATGCCGCGACCAGCCGCTGGTGATGACGCTGTCGCTGCATCCCTTCGTGATGGGGCAGCCGTTCCGCATGCCGTCGTTGCGCAAGGCGCTGACGCATTGCGTGACGCATGCGAAGCGCGACCGGGTGTGGTGGACCACGCCGGGCGCGGTCGCCGATGCCTGCTACGCGCTGCCGCCCGGCACCATCCCGGGCGCGGGCCCCGACGATCCGGGTTGAAGGGCGCGCGGCCGGACGTCCCTCACTCTACCTTGGCGTCGTCAACGCCCGATCCTTCCGGCAAGGCAAGGAGCCCGGTGAGGTCGCGCACGCTCTTGAGGCTTTCGATCGACGACAGGCAGCGGCCGAGCTTCTCGGTCCGCTCGCTGCCGGCGAAGGGCTCCATGTTCTCCGTGAGCTTGGCGGCGAGCTCCTGGTCGGAAAACGGATGCTTGGGATGGCCGGGAAACGGCTTGGCGTCGCCGCGGAACACGGTGCCGTCGGTCATCTCGATCTCGACACGCCCGAGATAGCCGGCTTCCGCC
>WNFK01196361.1_pt2 | contig 15091 bp, 14 predicted proteins | sample 5400281 | NCBI WGS metagenome assembly WNFK01 (sample SAMN13153350, study PRJNA577476) | soil metagenome | isolation source: 20 cm soil on Douglas fir-dominated hillslope | place: USA:California | collected 2013-09-17 | reverse complement strand
CCGGCGCCCATGCTGCTCGGCTTCGTGCTCGGTCCGCTGATGGAGGAGAATCTGCGGCGCGCCATGCTGATCGCGCGCGGCGATCCCTCGACCTTCGTCACGCGGCCGATTTCCGGTGCGCTGATCGCGCTCGCGGCGTTCCTGCTGGTGCTCGCCGTGCTGCCGATGATCCGCCACAAGCGCGACGAGGTCTTTGTCGAAAGCGAGGGCTGAGTGCTCGCTGGGTGGCTGCCATAAGTCGAGGTCAAGGGCGCCAGCCAGCGGATCCGCTGGCTGGCGTTCCCATAAATTGACCCGTCACCGGAGGAAACCGCCATGTCGACGAAGGCAATCCTACGACTTCTTGCCGCCAGCCTGGCGCTTGGATCGGCGACGTCGGCTCGCGCGCAGGATTATCCCGCGCGCGCCATCACCGTGATCGTGCCGTTCGCCGCCGGCGGTCCGACCGACATCGTCGCCCGCATCGTGTCGGATCACATGTCGAAGACGCTCGGCCAGCAGCTCGTCATAGAGAACGTCGTGGGCGCGGGCGGCACCACCGGCGTCACGCGGGCCATGCGGGCTGCGCCTGACGGCTACACCATCGTGATGGGCCACATGGGAACGCACGCCGCCGCGGTCGCGCTCTATCCGAACCTCGCCTACAACCCTGCGTCCGACTTCATCCCGATCGGGATGGCGGCCGGCACGCCGGTCGTGATTCTCGCGAAGAAAGATTTTCCGGCGAAGGACCTCGGGGAATTCGCCGTCCACGTGAAACAGAATGTCGCCAGCCTCAACATGGCCCATGCCGGCGTCGGCTCGGTGTCGCACGTGACTTGTCTGTTGTTGAACTCGATTCTCGCCGTGAAGCCGACCGCGGTCCCGTTCAACGGCACCGGCCCGGCCATGAACGCGCTGGTCGGCGGCCAGGTCGATTATATGTGCGACCAGATCGTCAATGTGGTGCCGCAGGTCAACGGCGGGACCATCAAGGCCTATGCGATCGGCACGCCCGAGCGCAATCCGGCGCTTCCGAATGTCCCGACCTCGAAGGAAGCAGGCTTGCCCGAGTTCCAGGCGTCGGCCTGGAATGCGCTGTTCGCGCCGAAGGGCACGCCGCAGGCGATCGGCGACAAGCTGAGCGCCGCGCTCGACAAGGCGTTGAGCGACGAGCCCACGCGCAAGCGCCTGCTCGAGCTCGGCAGCGACATTCCCGAGGCCCCGCGCCGCGGCCCCCAGGCGCTCGCCGCCCTGGTGAAGAGCGAGATCGACAAGTGGACGCCGGTCATCAAGGCGTCCGCGCCGGCGAATTGAACCGCGGCGGCTTGCACATGAATTCCGGCGTCCGAGCAACGTTCATTTCGTGAAATGCGGGGCGCGGGGTAGTCTTGGGGAGTGGCCGACTCACGGCCGTGGGCCGGGACCCGGAGACCCATGCGACAGTATCTCGACCTGATGAACCGAATCCTCACCACCGGTGTGGAGAAGCGCGACCGCACCGGAACCGGCACCCTGTCGGTGTTCGGCCACCAGATGCGCTTCGATCTCGCCGAGGGGTTTCCGCTCGTCACCACCAAGAAATTGCATCTCAAATCGATCGTCTACGAGCTTTTGTGGTTCCTCGCCGGCGACACCAACGTCAAATATCTCAACGACCACGGCGTCACGATCTGGGACGATTGGGCCGACGAGCGCGGCGACCTCGGGCCGGTCTACGGCCAGCAGTGGCGGTCGTGGCCGGCCCCGGACGGCGGCGCGATCGACCAGATCGCCAATGTGGTCGAGATGATCCGCCGCAATCCGGATTCGCGTCGCCTCATCGTGTCGGCCTGGAATCCGGCCGAGGTCGACAAGATGGCGCTGCCGCCCTGCCATTGCCTGTTCCAGTTCTACGTCGCGCGCGGAAAACTCTCCTGCCAGCTCTATCAGCGCTCGGCCGACGTCTTTCTGGGCGTGCCGTTCAACATCGCCTCCTATGCGCTGCTCACCCTGATGGTGGCGCAGGTGACGGGCCTCGCGCCGGGCGAATTCATCCACACCTTCGGCGACGCGCATTTGTATTCGAACCACCTCGAGCAGGCGCGCCTGCAGCTGTCGCGCCCGCCGCGGGCGCTCCCCACGATGCGTCTCGCGCCCGGCGCGAAGGACCTGTTCGCTTTCCGCTACGAGGATTTCACGCTCGAGCGCTACGAGCCCCATCCGCACATCAAGGCGAAGGTCGCGGTGTGAGCGCGCAGACAGGCTGAATCCCGATGTCGGTTTCGATTCGGCCGGTGCGTCGCGGCGAGGCGGGGCTCGTGCTGGAGTTCGTGCGCGAGCTCGCCGCCTATGAGCGGCTGCTCGGCGCCGTCGACGCCACCGAACAGATGATCGACGCCGCCTTGTTCACACCGGACGCGCGGGTCTTTTGCGACATCGCCGAATGGGAGCGTCGGCCGGCGGGCCTCGCGCTCTGGTTTCTCAATTTCTCGTCGTTCCGCGGGCGGCACGGCATCTATCTCGAGGATCTCTATGTCCGCCCGGCCTATCGCCGGCGCGGCATCGGCCGGGCATTGTTCCGCCACCTGGCGCAGCGCTGCGCCGCCGAGGGGTGGACGCGCTTCGAGTGGTCGGTGCTCGACTGGAACGCGCCGTCGATCGACTTCTACAGGTCGCTCGGCGCCGAGCTGCTGGATGAATGGACCATCTGCCGCATCACCGGCGACGCCCTGGTGCGGCTCGCACGACCGGGGGCGGGCTGATGGAAATCGTCCTCGTCGCCGCTATGGCCGAGAACGGCGTGATCGGCCGCAATGGCGGCCTGCCGTGGCGGATCAAGTCCGACATGCAGCGGTTTCGCGCGCTGACCTGGGGCAAGCCTGCGGTTGTTGGACGCAAGACCTATCTTTCCTTCGACCGCAAGCCGCTGCCGGGGCGGACCAATATCGTGGTGAGCCGGGCGCCGGATTTCGCCGCCCCGGGCGCGATCGTGGCCGCGAGCCTGCCCGCCGCCCTCGCGGTTGCGCGCGGCGACGCGTTGCGGCGCGCGAGCGACGCCATCATGGTGGTGGGGGGCGCCGACATCTATGCGCAGGCCATGCCCCTGGCGGATCGGCTCGAGGTGACCCACATCCATGCCCAGTGCGAGGGCGATGCGGTGTTTCCCGCCATCGACCCCGCCATCTGGCGCGAGGCGGCCCGGACTGTCGTTTCGCCCGGACCGGGGGACGACGCCGGTTACCATACGGTGACTTATGTGCGAGTTCGCCCGTTGGCTGCCGTCCGCGACGCCCCGGCGCGTTGAAAGGGCGGGGAGCCTCCCCTATAACCCCTGCCGGAATGGAACCGGGTGCCGGCCACGGGCCGGCGTCCCAGGAGGACGTGTTCATGCCCTGGAATAATCAAGGCGGCGGTCCATGGGGCTCGGGCCCCAAGGGTCCTTGGGGCTCGGGTCCGCAGTCATCCGGTCCCACGCCGCCCGATCTCGAGGAATTTCTGCGCCGGGGCCAGGACAAGCTCCGCTCGGTGATGCCGGGCGGCAGCCTCGGCGGACGCGGCGTCTTCCTGATCGCGATCCTGGCCTTCATGTTCTGGGTGGGCTCCGGCATCTATTTCGTCCAGCCGGACGAGCTCGGTGTCGTGCTGCGGTTCGGCGAATATGTTCGCGACGCGCAGCCCGGCGCCAATTATCACCTGCCTTATCCGATCGAGACGGCGCTCACCCCGAAGGTGACCCGGGTCAACCGCATCGATATCGGCATGCGGGTGGTCGAGGATGCGCGCCGCGGCGGCTCCTCGGTGCGCGACGTGCCGGAGGAGAGCCTGATGCTGACGGGCGACGAGAACATCGTCGACGTCGACTTCTCGGTCTTCTGGGTCGTCAAGGCCGAGAAGGGCGCCAGCCAGTATCTGTTCAACATCCAGAATCCCGAAGGCACGGTGAAAGCGGTCGCCGAAAGCGCGATGCGCGAGGCGATCGGGCGCTCCGAGCTTCAGCCGATCCTCACCGGCGGCAAGACGCGCATCGAGGCGGCGGTCACCGATCTGATGCAAAAGACCCTCGATAATTATCAGGCCGGCGTTCAGATTTCCCAGGTCCAGATGCAGAAGGTCGATCCGCCGTCGCAGACCATCGACGCGTTCCGCGAGGTGCAGGCCGCGCGCATCGGCGCCGAAAGCGCCCAGAACGAGGCGCAGGCCTACGCCAACCGCGTGATCCCGGACGCGCGCGGCCGTTCGGCCCAGATCATCCAGGCGGCGGAAGCCTACCGGGAGCAGACGGTTGCGGAGGCGACCGGCCAGGCGTCGCGTTTCACCCAGGTCTATGAGGCCTACAAGAAGGCGCCCGAAGTCACGCGCCAGCGCCTCTATCTCGAGACGCTGGAGAAGGTCTTCGGCACCACCGACAAGATCATTCTCGATTCCGGCGGGCCGGGCGGCTCCGGCGTCGTGCCGTATCTCCCGCTCAACGAGCTGCGGCGGCCCGCGCCGCCCGCAGCGGCGCCGACGGGAGGCACACGATGAGGCTCGGATTCGCCGGCTGGGTTCTCGCCGTCATCGTCGTGGTCGTGTTGATCGTCGGCTACAGCTCGCTGTTCACGGTCTATCAGACGCGCCAGGCGCTGGTGGTCCGTCTCGGACAGCCGCTGCGCGTGGTCACGCAACCGGGGCTGCACGGCAAATTGCCGCTGCTCGACAACGTCATCTATATCGACAAGCGCATTCTCGATCTCGAGAATTCGTCCCAGGAGGTGATCGCATCCGACCAGAAGCGGCTCGTGGTCGACGCCTTCGCCCGCTATCGCATCCATGACGCGCTGCGCTTCTACCAGACGGTGAGCTCGGTCGACGGCGCGAATTCGCGGCTGTCGCCCTTGCTCAACTCGGCCCTGCGGCGCGTGCTCGGCGAGGCCACGCTCACCCAGGTGGTACGCGACGAGCGCGCCCAGCTCATGACGCGCGTGCGCGAGCAGCTCGACCGCGAGGCCCAGCAGTTCGGCGTGACGGTGGTCGACGTGCGCATCCGGCGCGCCGATCTGCCGGAGCAGAACAGTCAGGCGGTCTACAAGCGCATGCAGACGGAGCGCGAGCGCGAAGCGCAGGAATTCCGCTCGCAGGGCACCCAGCGGGCGCAGGAAATCCGCGCCCGCGCCGACCGCGACGTCACGGTCGTGGTGGCCGATGCGACCTCCAAGTCCGAGCAGACGCGGGGCGAGGGCGACTCCGAGCGCAACCGCATCTTCGCGGAGGCCTACGGCAAGGACCCCGACTTCTTCAGCTTCTACCGCTCGATGCAGGCCTATGAGACGGGCCTGCGGCAGGGCGACACGCGGCTGGTCATCAGGCCCGATTCGGAATTCTTCCGCTACTTCGCGGATCCGAGCGGCAAGCAGCGCGGCGCCGCCGGCTCGCCCACTGCGACCGCGCCGCCGGCGGCACAACCGACCACATTGCCGAGCGCGCCGCCGGCTGCACCGCGTTGAGTTGGGCGGGCCGCGCCGCGTCTGAGCAACGTCCAGGTTCAAGTCCGAGTCCAAGTCCGAGTCCATGTCCGACTTTTTCGTAGCGCTCGGGCTCGTCTTCGTGATCGAGGGGGTTGTCTTCGCGGCGTTCCCGGAAGCCGCCAAACGCGGCGTGACGGCGGTGTTGGAAACGCCGGACGCGGTCCTGCGGCTGGTCGGATTGGCGAGCGCGCTGCTGGGCTTGCTGCTGGTATGGGTGGTGCGGGCCTGATGGCGAGCTTCACGCAACTTTGTTCGCTCGGTGCCGTTTAGGCACGCCGGGGAACTGCCCAACCGGCCGTGAAAATGCTAGCTTCGGTTCGCCCGGCGGAACGGCCGTCCTCGGGACGGATGCCCGAGGCCGCTATTCCGCCTCAATCCGTTTCTAACCGCGCTGACAGCAGGCCGCACTTGCGTCCCGGTCCGGACCGGCGCACTGTCGCGGCGGCCCTTTTCCAGGAGAGATCAAGCCAATGGACGGCGTTCTGACCGACTTGGTGACTTCCATGCGTCGCGCCGCCATGGCCGCGGCCGCAGCGGCCGTCATCGTATTGCCCGCCGCCTCGAGCGCCGCGCTCGCGCGTGGTCCGGAGAGCATCGCCGACGTCGCCGAAAAGGTGATCGACGCCGTCGTGAATATCTCGACCTCGCAGAATGTCGAGGGGCGCAACTCCGCCATCCCGCAGCTTCCGCCGGGCTCGCCGTTCGAGGAATTCTTCGACGAATTCTTCAAGAACCGGCGCGGCCAGGGCGACAATCGTCCGCCTGGCGACAACCGGCAGGGCGACAACCGGCCAGGCGACGGCCGGCCCGGCGTCCGGCCGGACGACAACCGGCAGGGCGACAATAATCAGAACCGCGACCGCGCCTTGCGGCGGGTCAATTCGCTCGGATCCGGATTCATCATCGACGCCAGCGGCATCGTGGTCACCAACAACCACGTGATCTCCGAAGCCGACGAGATCAGCGTCATCCTCAACGACGGCACCCGTCTCAAGGCGACCCTGATCGGGCGCGACCAGAAGACCGATCTCGCGCTGCTCCAGGTCAAGCCCGACAAGCCGCTCAAGGCCGTCAAGTTCGGCGATTCCGACAAGCTGCGCCTGGGCGAGTGGGTGGTCGCGATCGGCAACCCGTTCAGCCTCGGCGGCACCGTGACGGCCGGCATCGTATCGGCGCGCAACCGCGACATCAATTCGGGTCCCTACGACAACTACATCCAGACCGACGCCGCCATCAACCGCGGCAACTCGGGCGGACCGCTGTTCAATCTCGACGGCGAGGTGGTGGGCATCAACACGGCGATCATCTCGCCGTCGGGCGGCTCGATCGGCATCGGCTTCTCGGTGCCCTCGAAGACCGCCGTGGCCGTGGTCGATCAGCTCCGTCAGTTCGGCGAGACCCGCCGCGGCTGGCTCGGCGTGAAGATCCAGCAGGTCACCGACGAGATCGCCGAGACCCTGAGCCTCAAGCCGGTGCGCGGCGCGCTCGTCGCCGGCGTCGACGACAAGGGCCCGGCGAAGCCGGCCGGCATCGAGGCGGGCGACGTGATCGTCAAGTTCGACGGCAAGGACATCAAGGAGATGCGCGACCTGCCGCGCGTCGTCGCCGATACCCCGGTCGGCAAGGAAGTCGAAGTCCTGATCGTGCGCAAGGGCAAGGAAGAGACCAAGAAGGTCATGCTCGGCCGGCTCGAGGACGGCGAGAAGCTCGCGGCCGCCAGCCCCAAGAAGGAGGCCGCGCCGGAAGAGAAGAGCGTCGTGCAGAAGACGCTCGGCCTCAACCTGGCCAACATGAGCGACGACCTGCGCAAGCGCTTCAAGATCAAGGACACCGTGAAGGGCGTCGTCATCACCGGCGTCGACACGAACTCGCCGGCCTCCGAGAAGCGGCTGGCGGCGGGCGACGTCGTGGTCGAGGTCGCGCAGGAAGCGGTCGCGACCACCGCCGATCTGCAGAAGCGGATCGATCAGCTCAAGAAGGAAGGCCGCAAGTCCGCCCTGCTGCTCGTTTCCAATGCGGACGGCGAATTGCGCTTCATCGCGCTGAGCCTGCAGTAGCGAAATCACGGATCCCGTCATGGCCGGGCTTGTCCCGGCCATCCCGGCAAGGCGAGTAGGGCGTAGGGTGGGTTACCGGCGAAGCCGCGTAACCCACCAACTGAATCGCAATGGCCGGCTCGGCCGGTGGGTTACGCCGCTTCGCGGCTAACCCACCCTACGACCTTCCATTCAATCCAGCACGTGATTGACCATGCCGTCGGCGAGCTTCGGCTCGAACCATGTCGACTTGGGCGGCATGATGCCAGGCCGCGGCCGCCGCCGACGAAATCGATGCGCTTGTCGGTGCGCGGATCGTCGATGCCGAACAGCGGCTCGATCACGTTGCGGGCCAGCAGCGTGATTGGCAGCCGCCCGATCGGATCGTCCGCCGGCACCAGGTCGGGGCGCAACGCGAGCCGGTGCCAGCGGCCGGCCAGATACATGCCGAATTCGGACGCGGCGGCGGGCCGGACCGGCTCATCGGACGGCGCGATCGCGAAGCGCTCGCGCAAGGCCGCCAGCAGCTCATCCGCGGTGCGGCCGTTGAGATCGCGGATGACGCGGTTGTAGTCCAGGATGGTCATCTCGTGATGGGGAAACAGCACGGCGAGGAAATGGCTCGCGCCAGCCCCGCGCGCCTGCGCGCCAGCCCCGCGCGCTTGCGCGACGCGGGCGGCGGCGGCCGAGCGGTGATGCCCGTCCGCGATATAGAGTTGCGGCAAGCCGTCGACCGCGCGGGTCAGCGCCGCGATGGTGTCCGGGTCGTCGACCACCCAGAGCTGGTGGCGCACGCCGTCGTCGGCGGTGACGTCGACGTCCGGGCTGCGCGTTGCGGCGCGCCCCAAGAGGGCGTCGACATGCGGGGCGGGCGGGTAGGCGATCATCACCGGCCCGGTCTGGGCATTGACCGCCTCGATCTGGCGCACGCGGTCGTCTTCCTTGACGGGGGTCGTGAGCTCGTGCTTGCGGATGCGGTTGCTGGCGTAATCGGCGATCGAGGCGGCGGCGGCGAGCCCGGTCTGCCGGCGGTCGCGCCAGGTCAGCCGGTAGACGTAATAGCAGGGCGTCGCGTCGCGGGTCAGCACGCCGGCCGCGATCATGCGGGCGAGATTGTCGGCGGCCTTGGCGTAGACGGCGCGATCGTAAGGATCGATGCCCGCGTCGAGGTCGATCTCGGGCTTGGAGATATGCAGAAAGCTCCACGGCTTTCCCTTGGCGCGCTCGCGCGCCTCGGCGCTCGAGAGCACGTCATAGGGCGGCGCCAGGACGTCGGCGGCCCGTCCCGGCGCGGGACGCAGGGCACGGAAGGGTTCGATGAGCGTCAAGATGTCTCTCCGCATGGCGCATGAGGCGCGTGGTTCGGGCGCCGGATGGATACCGCTTCGTCGCCAAAAATGCGACCAGATATGCGGCTCGGTGGCCAGGACGGTGGTGGCCAGGACGTTGACATGAGCGACGCGGAAAAAAGCCCCGGTCCGGCGCAGGCGGTCCTCATCGCCGGGCCGACCGCGAGCGGCAAGTCGGCGCTGGCGCTGCGGCTCGCCGAGCGGATCGGCGGCGCGGTCATCAACGCGGATTCGATGCAGGTCTATGGCGACCTCGCGATCATCACGGCGCGCCCCGGCGCGGCCGAGCAGGCGGGCGTGCCGCATCTGCTCTACGGCCATGTGGACGCCGCGGTGAATTATTCGGTCGGCCAATATGTGGCGGACGCCGGCAAGGCGCTGGCCGAGGTCGCCCGCATCGGCAAGGTGCCGATCTTCGTCGGCGGCACCGGGCTCTATTTCAAGGCGCTCACGGCCGGCCTCGCGGCCGTGCCGCCGATCCCCGCCGATATCCGCGCCGGCGTGCGCGAGCGGCTCGCCCGCCATGGGGCGGCCGCGCTGCATGGCGAGCTTCAGGCCCGCGATCCGGCTTCCGCCGCCCGGCTCAACCCCAACGATCGCACGCGCGTCGCCCGCGCGCTCGAGGTCGTCGAGGCGACCGGCCGCTCGCTCACCGACTGGCAAACCGAGGGCCTGCCGGCCTTGATCGATCCGGCGCGCACGGCGCGGGTCTTCATCGCGCCCGATCGCGCCGCGCTCTACGGCCGCATCGACGCCCGTTTCGCCACCATGCTGGCGGACGGGGCGCTCGACGAGGTGCGGAAACTGGCGGCGCGGCGGCTCGATCCGCTGCTGCCGGCCATGAAGGCGCATGGCGTCCCGTGGCTGATCCGCCATCTGGCGGGCGAGATGTCGCTCGCCGCGGCGGCCGACAAGGCCCGGCAGGACACCCGGCACTATGCCAAGCGCCAGTTCACCTGGTTTCGCCATCAGCTCGGCGATTGGCCCGCCCTGGCGTCGGAGGCGGCGTTTGACCATCTGGCGCGCGATTTGGCGCGCTAGAGGCCCATCGGCCCGGAGAGGCGGTATCCCAAACCCATTAATCGGCCCAACTCCGCTATTTCTGTCCTGCTTTTCACTTGACGTCTCGGGATGGCCTCGCTAGGTTCCCCGCAACTTTCGGGCGGATTGGATAGGCTCATGGGTAATTTTATTACCGTAGTCAGGGAGCGCATCGCCGGGGGCGGTTGAACCGCCCGCGATCGTGGCGATGCGCACAGGGGCTTTCGGGCCCCTTTTTGATTCCCGGACAGCCGCCAGAGCATGATCCCGAAAAGTGGCTACCGGTTTTCGGAAAAGATCATGCTCCAACTTTAGAGCCCAGTTGAGACGAGTGGAGTGAACCAATGACAGAGATGACCGGCGCCGAAATGGTGATCCAGGCGCTCGCCGACCAAGGGGCCGAGCATATTTTCGGCTATCCGGGCGGGGCGGTGCTGCCGATCTACGACGCTCTGTTCCAGCAACAGAAGGTCCGCCACATCCTGGTGCGCCACGAGCAGGGCGCGGTCCATGCCGCCGAGGGCTATGCGCGCTCGACCGGCAAGGTCGGCTGCGTGCTGGTCACGTCCGGGCCGGGCGCCACCAATGCGGTGACCGGTCTCGCCGACGCGCTGATGGATTCGATTCCCGTGGTCTGCATCACCGGGCAGGTGCCGACCCATCTGATCGGCAACGACGCGTTCCAGGAATGCGACACGGTCGGCATCACGCGGCCCTGCACCAAGCATAATTACCTGGTCAAGAATATCGCCGACCTGCCGAGCGTGTTGCACGAGGCCTTCTATGTCGCGTCGAGCGGCCGCCCCGGCCCGGTGGTGGTCGACATCCCGAAGGACATCCAGTTCGCCAAGGGCGACTATTTCAAGCCGAACGCCTTCCCGCACAAGGGCTACCAGCCCCGGCTCAAGGGCGACCCCGACAAGATCAGGGCCGCGGTCGAGCTGATGCGGCACGCCAGGCGTCCGCTGTTCTACACCGGCGGCGGCGTAATCAATTCCGGACCGGCGGCGAGCCGGCTGCTGCGCGAGCTCGTGAAGCTCTCCGGCTTCCCGATCACCTCGACCTTGCTCGGGCTCGGCGCCTATCAGGCTTCCGATCCGCAATGGCTCGGCATGCTCGGCATGCACGGGACCTACGAGGCCAACCTGGCGATGCACGACTGCGACGTGATGATCTGCATCGGGGCGCGCTTCGACGACCGCATCACCGGCCGGCTCGACGCCTTCTCGCCGGGCTCCAAGAAGATCCATGTCGACATCGATCCGTCGTCGATCAACAAGAACGTGAAGGCCGATATCGGCATCGTGGGCGATTGCGCCCATGTGCTGGAGGACATGCTGCGGCTCTGGCGCGCCACCTCGGTCGCGCCCGACAAGGCGGCGCTGGCGGCGTGGTGGAAGCAGATCGGCAAGTGGCGCGGGCGCAAGAGCCTCGCCTACAAGGGCTCGAACGATATCATCAAGCCGCAATATGCCATCCAGCGGCTCTACGAGCTCACCAAGGGCCGCGATGTCTACATCACCACCGAAGTCGGCCAGCACCAGATGTGGGCGGCCCAGTTCTTTCATTTCGAGGAGCCGAACCGCTGGATGACCTCGGGCGGGCTCGGCACCATGGGCTACGGCCTGCCGGCGGCGGTCGGCGTCCAAATGGCCCATCCGAAATCGCTCGTCATCGATATCGCGGGCGAGGCCTCGGTGCTGATGACCATGCAGGAGATGTCGACGGCCGTGCAGCATCGGCTGCCGATCAAGATCTTCATCCTCAACAACCAGTATATGGGGATGGTGCGCCAGTGGCAGGAGCTGCTGCATGGCGGGCGCTATTCCGAAAGCTACACGGCGGCGCTGCCGGATTTCGTCAAGCTCGCCGAGGCCTATCACGCGGTCGGCATCCGTTGCGAGAAGCCTGGCGACCTTGACAATGCGATCCGCCAAATGATCGACGTGGACAAGCCGGTCATCTTCGATTGCGTGGTCGATCAGAACGAGAACTGCTTCCCGATGATCCCGTCGGGCCGCGCCCACAACGAGATGATCCTGGGCGACGCCGCCGAGAAGCTGGAGGACGCCGTCACCGAGGAAGGCAAGATGATGGTCTGAGCATGATCCCGAGAAGGGGGCGCCGGTTCTCGGAAAAGATCATGCTCCAACAATAAAGCATGATCCCGAGAAGTGGGCACGGGTTCTCGGAAAAGATCATGCTCGAACAATAAAGCAGCCCGTAAGTCAGCAGAACGTGTCCAGAAGGAATTTCCGGTGAGCAGCACCACGCATTATCCCGCCGCACCCGTCCTGCAGAATGTCGAGCGGCATACCCTGTCGGTCATCGTCGACAACGAGCCGGGCGTGCTCGCGCGCGTCATCGGGCTGTTCTCGGGCCGCGGCTACAATATCGAGAGCCTGACGGTGTCGGAGACCGAGCACCAGAAGCATCTCTCGCGCATCACCATCGTGACCACCGGCACCCCCATGGTGATCGAGCAGATCAAGAACCAGCTCGACCGGCTGGTGCCGGTCCACCGCGTGGTCGACATGACGGTGGCGGGGCCGTCGATCGAGCGCGAGCTCGCCATGGTCAAGGTGCGCGGCCGGGGCGAGCATCGGGTCGAGGCGCTGCGCCTCGCCGACGCGTTCCGGGCCCGCGTGATCGACGCCAGCACGGAGAGCTTCGTGTTCGAGATCACCGGCGCCACGGACAAGATCGACCAGTTCGTCACCCTGATGCTGCCGCTCGGCCTGGTCGAGGTGTCGCGCACCGGCGTGGTGGCGATCGGGCGGGGGCCGGAGGGGATGGATCCGCGATAAGGCGCCTTCGCGGCACTTGTCGCCGCGCGCCAAGCAACTTAGAAGCACACGGCAATTCATGCCCGGGCATCCGGGCTGGGAGTTAATGGGCAAGGCCTGTCCGGCCCGAGTGAGGAACCAGAACCATGCGTGTTTATTACGATCGCGACGCCGACCTGAACCTGATCAAGGGCAAGAAGGTCGCCATCATCGGCTATGGCAGCCAGGGCCACGCCCACGCGCTCAATCTGCGCGATTCCGGCGTCAAGGAAGTCGCGGTCGCGCTGCGCAAGGGCTCGCAGGGCGTCAAGAAGGCCGAGAACGAGAAGCTCAAGGTCATGGAGGTGGCCGAGGCCGCCAAATGGGCCGACGTGATGATGATGCTCACGCCGGACGAGCTGCAGGGCGACATCTACCGCGACCATCTCCATGCCAACATGAAGAAGGACGCGGCGCTGATGTTCGCGCACGGCCTCAACGTCCATTTCAACCTGATCGAGCCGCGCCCCGACCTCGACGTGCTGATGATCGCCCCCAAGGGGCCGGGCCATACGGTGCGCTCGGAATATCAGCGCGGCGCCGGCGTGCCCTGCCTGGTCGCGATCCACACGGACGCCTCGGGCAACGCCCATGATCTCGGCCTCTCCTATGCGTCGGCGATCGGCGGCGGCCGCGCCGGCATCATCGAGACCACCTTCAAGGAGGAATGCGAGACCGATTTGTTCGGCGAGCAGAGCGTGCTGTGCGGCGGCCTGGTCGAGCTGATGAAGGCCGGCTACGAGACCCTGGTCGAGGCCGGCTACGCGCCCGAGATGGCCTATTTCGAATGCGTGCACGAGGTGAAGCTGATCGTCGACCTGATCTATGAAGGCGGCATCGCCAACATGAACTACTCGGTGTCGAACACCGCCGAATACGGCGAATACGTCTCCGGCCCGCGTGTCGTGAATGCCGCCACCAAGGCCGAGATGAAGCGCATCCTCGACGACATCCAGTCCGGCCGCTTCACGCGCGACTGGATGCTCGAGAACAAGGTCAACCAGACCTCGTTCAAGGCGACCCGCGCCAAGCTCGCCCAGCACCCGATCGAGCAGGTCGGCGCCAAGCTGCGCGAGATGATGCCGTGGATCAAGCAGCGCGCCCTGGTGGACAAGAGCCGGAACTGACCGGCGCTCGTCCCGTCGTCATGCCCCGCGCATCCGCCTTCGCTCTTCGAGCTACGGCGGACAAGAGCGGGGCATCCAGTGCGCCGTTTGGGCCATCATGAATCCCCGCGACGGCTGTGAATACTGGATTGCCCGCTGGAGCCTGCACGCGGACGGCGCGAAGCGCCGATCCGGGTGCGGGCAATGACGAGAGTCATTTGCTCTTACGCGACCCGATCTCCTCAAGCATCCAGCGCCAGTAGAATTATTCGCAGGTCAGCATGCGTCGAAATGGCGGTCTGTGACCTGCTTCACACGCTATGGCCGCAGGTGAGGGGTCTGTGTATCATGGCGGGCAATTCGGGCGACGAAACGGAAGTCCTGATGGAAATGCCTTCGGCCGTCGAAGGCCATCGGGCGATCTCCGGCTCCCGCTCGAATTGCGTCGTCCTAGCCTGACTGCAGCTTCAGGGTTGGGCACGGACAAAACAACGGAGGAGGTTTCGTATGGCCAAGAAGCCAAGTGGGCGCGGGTCGGTGAATTTGGGTAAGGCGGCGGCAGCGATCAAGGACAGATTGAAGACCACCAAGATCATCGACTGGCATCAGATCGGCACCCCAAATCCCGAACTGATCACCGGCACGGTGCAGACCAGCCTGGGCAACTTCAAACGAAATGTCGCCACGCTGTCGAAACTGAAGGAGTTGCGCGACCTAAACATTCTGGTCCACGGCACGCCGCGGCCCGACATCGCTCAGATCAAGTTCACCCTGAAGGGCTAGATCCTTCGTGGACGGCCCGGCGGGAAAATATCCCACGCTGCAGATACATCCCGGCAGACGCTGCAATCTGCGGTGTCTGCATTGCTATTCCGAGTCCGGGCCGGCGGTCTCGGAACGGCTGGATATCGATCTGCTGCGTGGGGTCGTCGCCGATGCGGCCGCGATCGGCTACAAAGTGCTCTCGGTGTCGGGCGGAGAGCCGCTCCTATACCGCGGGCTGGGAGAACTGCTTCGTGCCTCGCACGCCGCAGGACTGGCGACGACCGTCACGACCAACGGCATGCTGCTCGATCGACGCCGGCTGGACATCCTGGGGGCTGATTGCGACCTGGTCGCAATCAGCCTCGACGGCGTACCCGAGTCGCATGATTTCATGCGCAATTCCTCGGGGGCGTTCGACAAGATGTGCGCCCGGCTGGAGGGCTTGCGCGCCTCCGGCATTCCTTTCGGCTTCATCTTCACGCTCACCTTCCACAACGTGCACGA
>WNFK01178799.1_pt1 | contig 15092 bp, 14 predicted proteins | sample 5400281 | NCBI WGS metagenome assembly WNFK01 (sample SAMN13153350, study PRJNA577476) | soil metagenome | isolation source: 20 cm soil on Douglas fir-dominated hillslope | place: USA:California | collected 2013-09-17 | reverse complement strand
CGAGGCAGAGGCAGCCCGTCAAGACTGTCCCACGGCTTGCGCGATCGGTAGACATCGTAGCCAAGCTGCCGGTCCACGCACACGTCGGTCCCGCGAAGAAAGTTGGCGGCAGCGCGCAATGCTCCATCCACACGCCGTAGCGGCAACCGCGACAACACGGAGGTCTTGACTCCGCGGCGGTTCAGTTCGAGCGCGAGCTCATGCGTATTGACTTCCAGACCACCGACGACGTGGGGAAGGTATGACGTGCCACTGGCGAGTAGAATGCTCACAAACTGCCTCTGCCCGAATTTGACCGCCCTACAACTCCAACAGCCTCGACTTCCGGCTGCCGTTTTACGGTGAGATAGAGCCACATCTGCGTTCCAGTACGCCGCTCGTTCATGAGTTCGACAGCGGTGCGCGGCATGAACTTCGATAGTTCGGGGATAATCGCCGCGGGGAATTCTGCAAGGGAACGTGGCCGCGCGACAATCTGCTCAACATTGTGCGTTCCCGAAAATCGCGCCTTCAATTTTTCGGTGCAGTTGGGCACGAAGGCGTCATGGGTTTCCACCAGGATGTCGGCGCAAGACAAGCGTGCGACCTTGATGAGGTCGAGCATATCAAGCTCTCCGCCTTCGATATCGGCAAGCACCAGGGTCGGACGGGGGCGTTCGGCGAGTTCGGCCCCGAGGTCATCCGGATGGCAAAAGCCCTTGAGCGTAAGCCGGGCGCAAACGCCGTTTAGAACAGCCGCCCGCAGCAGGCCGGCATGGTGCTCCAGCGCACCCTCGAAGGCTGTGACCTTCGTCCTTGGCATCTGCCGCAACAATCCGATAGCGTAGTATCCATCGGCCGCACCGACATTGATGATGCGCGGATAGTCACGCGCAATCACCCGACGCACAACGTCATGCAGCTCGATCTCCTGCGTGCCGAGAAGATAACCGAGCAGATTCCGGCTGGAGACCGGGGTCAAGCTCAGGTGCATTCCCCTAAACGGGCCCGCCAGCACTGTGTTAGCAGCGCGATGACGGACCAGGGCGGCAGCCGCATTCCAGCGGGGCATCGCAAGCCAGCGCAGCAGGGCTCGGGCCGATGACGGCATCAGCCTCCGATAGGAGCGATAAACGCTCATCGCGACAGAAGAGGATTCGATGGCGTTCCACGTTGCGTGCTGCATGACTAGCGACTCCTTCTTCGGACCATGTCTGCACGGAAGGGCGTGCCGGATGACACCTCTGGACGCGATGGCTCCAAAGGCAATGCAACTCCGTTCCAGGCTACTTCACCAGGCATCCCCCTCATCGGAATTCGGGCGGTTTCGGGTCGAACAAATCGACGCGTACCGAACAACGCACGGAAGCGTCGCAATTGCCTGCCGATCGGCTGCTCGACGAAATGATGGATCGCGATAGCTGCCAGGATGGCCACGACGGCAGACACGGGGACGAACATCCATGATTCGTTTTTCCCCAAGAACCACCACCAAAGTTTCTCCGCGGCAACGATCGCAAAGAAATGGAACAGATAGAGGCTGTAGGATGCGTCCCCCACCTGCACGAGTCTTTGGGTGAGCCATCGCGTGTCGTCTATCCGCACCGTGACACAAAGGACGACACAAATCGCACTGATGACCCAGAAGGCAGCGATCCACTCGACGTCAGCAGGATAAGTGCCAACGAAGGCTGCAAACAACGTGACATCAACAACGAGAAGCGCGGCCAGCGCGATCAAGAGGACCGCGTGCCTGCGAACGGCATGCGCTCTCTTGAGCCAGCGGGCGGCGGCTCCGATCAAGACGCCGACACCAAACAGCAGGATGATGGGATCGGAATAGAACGTGATCAGGTTCGTGGGAGCGCGCGTATCGGCAATTGGCTTGAAGAACGTTCCGGTCAAGACAACTCCTGCCATCAGAACCATCAGCACCGTCAGTCCCTTCCTGCGCGACAGCAACAGCACCGACGCAAAAGCCGCGTAGAACATCATCTCGTAGTTCAATGTCCAGCCTACGCCGAGCGTCGGACGCATCGCCGCCATCGGACCTGGCTCGACCGCGACCGGAATGAAGAACAGCGAGCAGATCAGCTTGTGGACGTCGAGCCCGGCGCCGTGATGAAGGCGCAGCGCAACTTCAAGCGCGGTGGCCAGCCAATAGATCGGAACAATCCGGATGATACGGCTGGCGATGAACTACCCCGTAACGCCGGGAAGGGCAAAGTTGTCGTAGTACGTGTACGACATGATGAAGCCGCTGATGATGAAGAAGATCCAGACGCCGAGAAGGCCGATGTGAATCGCGGTCTGACTGGTCAACGGATCGGTCGGAGCCCATTCGGCTTGCCGCAAGATTGTATGAGAAACAACGACCAGCAGCGCCGCAACGGCACGCAGGATCTGGATCGCAGCAAGCTTTTTCATCGCGCGACCGCCTCCTGCAAGGCGTCGCTATAGTGCGAAACAAGTCGTTCCGCCCACTCGCTCGGGGTCAGTGAGAAGCGCGCGGCATTGGCGTACGCCAGATCGCTCATCGAAGCAGTCAGCTCGTCGTCGGAGGCCAGGATCGACAGGACTTTGCTGAAAGCACCCCGATCGTATGGATCGCAGGATATCCCTGCTCCGACCTCCGATAGGTCGTCGGCGATCATCGCAAAACTGGAGACGACGACCGGCAGGCCACTCGCGAGCGCCTCGAATGCCACCAGGCCGAACGGCTCACGGTAGCGGCTCGGCATGACCAGGGCCCTGGCATCGCGGACGAGTGCGCGCATGTCATTTGCGCTCTTCCATCCCGTGAACTCCACTTCGGGATAGGTTCCGGCAAGCTTGCCCTCGAGCGGACCGCTACCTATCACACGAATGGGCACGTTCGCGTCGCGGGCTGCCGCAAGAAGAAGGTCGACACCCTTGTCCTCCTCGAGCCTGCCAACGAACAGGAACACCTTGTTTCGTTCCGCTTCGATGCGTCGCGGGTGCCACGGCGTAACCGGGTTGCGCAGCGTCGCAAGCCGCGTCCGCGGAATTCCACCGCGTTCGAGATGCGGCAGCATGCCTTCATGAACCGCTAAAACCCTGGCACCCGACGCCAAATCGAAGACCGCGCGACGAATTTCCTGACGGGCCGACCGCCAGAGCTTGTGGGCATAGTTGCGCCGGTCGCACGAGCTGAGCAGGCACGCCGCGCTCATCGGCCGCAGTTCGCAGGGCCTTTCGCTGCGGAAGTTGAAATAGCCGCCGTTCGGACAAACCAGGAAGAAGTCATGAGCATTGACGATCAGGCGCTTTGCGACCGGACGCAGCGCACGAAAGACCGAAGGTGATAGTATCTTCGACCAGCCATGCAGATGATAGATCGTGCCCGGCGTATCGTTGGCGGCAATCCATGCGGCTAGCCTTTGTTCGGCTGACACGTTGTACAGCCCGTCCAGTGCCGCGCGCGGCAATGCCGTTCGGAGGATATGCTCACCGCCGACAGCCACGACATCTGCATCGCGCAGCCGGGGCTCGGAGTGCAAGCCGTGGTCGCCAGTGAAATAGGTAACCGGAATGCCGCTGTCACCCAGCAATGCTGCGGAATGCAACGCCACATTCGTGGCGCCTCCACGCACCTGGGATACATCGTTGATGATGACGACGCGATCCGGCGTCAGCCGCGCCGTTTGCGATCCGGATGCCGGACGAATTTGGTCAATCACCTGCAACATGCATGAATCTCACAAACTCAAAACGCGTTTCGGTGACAGCCGGCCGGCCAGCAGGTCGAACAGCGCAAAAATGTTCCCTTTCAGTCGACCAGCGCGATCGATGTAGGGCTCCGGGCGAAAGGTTTTGGCAACGTTGGCCACGACGTTGCGGCTCATGAGCTTCAGCGCCTTGCTGCTCGAGCAAGTACCCTTGCGAACCAGATAGAGCGGGTTGGAAACCTGCGAGTAGCCTAGCCGGCGACCCGATTGACGGCTGGACTTCACACCGAGGTGGACGCCGCGCGCAGCACTGATCTTCACAATCCGGCCATATGCCGCCATGCGACGGCTGAAGTCGACATCCTCCAGCCAGCCGTAGAGTGGCAAGGTTTCGTCAAACTCCAGCCCTCTCGCGCGCACCACGTCGATGCGTATCGCCATGTTGCAGCCGTAGGCGTTATAGACGTCCTCAATCTCCTGCGTCGGCTCCGCATGACCGTCTTGCTGCAGCGTCCTGAGCGCATCCTCGAAGGCCAGCCCCGGCCCAAGAATACCGTCGGCGACAACATGTCCGGTGCCAACGACAACATCGGGCCTGCTCTTGAAGATCCGTTCGACAGCCTGAATATAGCCAGGACAGGGTACGAAATCGTCGTCGAGGAAGACGACGACGTCGAAGGCCGCGCCCGCCCTGAGGATCGCATTACGCTGTATCGTCAGGCCCCGATCACTCGTGATGCAGTGAAGTCCCGGATGTCCGGAATCGATCCCTGATACGTCGGCTGGCGACGAGCCGCAAACAATGACGGCATCGGCAATACGTGTCTGCGAGCGCAAGCGTTCCAGCAGGCGCGCAAGAATGAGCGGACGACCCGACGTTGCAATACCCACGACAATCCTGAGCGACGGATGGTGCACGCGTTCTTCGGGCCAATTGGAGCCTGTGCCGCTCATCCAGCTGCCTCCGCGGATCCGATCGGTTTTCTGGCGTACGCCCACACCATGATCGGAACATCCGGCTCGTTGCGCAGCGAGCCGAAGAAACCGCGCTTGCGCCACGCAGACAGGTTCGCCTTGAGACACGAACGATTGCCCCAGGCGAAGGTCTGGATCCCGGCTTCGGGAAACCCTGCCTCCTGCAAGAGGCAGGAAAGCCCCTCGGACGTCCACCGGTTACAATCGATCGGCGATGGGTGATAGCGAACCAGAAACGGCGTGGCGATGAGGAAGTGGCCGCCCGGCCGCACCATCGCATATACATTGCGGGCAGCACGGGCCGGCCACTTCAAATGCTCAAAGATCTGATCGGCGATCACCAGATCAAACTGATCCGGCAGGACATCCTTGCAGATATCGAATGTCGGATAGCTCGTGCCCATGAATGCCTCGAAGGCAAACTTGCTTTTCCATTGCGAGCCGGCGGATACCTCCAAAACACGAAGTCGCTCCGGTCCCAGCCGCGTGATAAACTCGAACGCATGTCGATACATTGCCACACGCACCCAGTCGGTCGTGTCATAGCCAATGGCTTCAAGGTACCTTTTCATCACCGCCTTGAGCCGCGGACGACTTCGAATGGCCGACAACACAGGAGACGCTGAAGGTTCGGCAAACGCGCTAGTGGTCATCACTACCTCCCTCTCTGCCCCGGCAATCGTCATGACCAGGTCTTCCGGGCAATTGCGGGCACGCGGTTGAGAACGGCGCCAAGCACCTTGCCGCCTGCAAGATTGAGTTCGATCAGGCCGTCTCTTGTCTGGTCGACCGTCGTTTTCCCGAAGTCGACCACGATAATCACCTGGTCGACGTAGGGAATGAGCAGCTTCCAATGATCCGATGACAGCAGCGCTGGCAGATCGACTACGATTCGTTCGAACTCCAGCCGGGACTCCGCGAGCACTTCCGTCGTCCGTTCCGTCAGGAGCCGATTGGTTTCGCCCGGCTGGAGGTAGCTTTCGGCAGACGGCAACAATGCCAATGTGAGAGCACCAGGTCCGACCGCTCGTTCGGACTCCTGTCGTCCGTCCGGCGGCGTCTTTGTCGTCGTTCCGGCGGCCAGTTCTTGGCTTAGTGTCCGGCTGTCAGCGCAGCTATCGACCAGAATGGTCCGGGCGCCGCTTCGCGCGTATTCATTGGCCAGGCACGTCGCAACTGTCGTCGCCCCCTCTCCTTCGCAACACGCGATCACTCCGATGCATAGAACATCCGGATTCGCCGTTAGCGACGCGATAGTCGTTCTGATCCTTCGAAGATCGGTCTTCACCGAAGCATTGAGGCGACCGGCCGCAATCCTGCTCAAGGTACCCGCAACGTCTCGGGCCGTTGCGCTCCTGCTGAACCACCGCAGCTTCCCCTCCCGCCAATTGCTCGCCTCTGAAAGATCGTTGATCGCCCCAAGGGGGGTTACTCCGACATTCGTGCTCAGCTGCGTCAGGGAGCGAACGGCGCGATCGCCAGTGAGGCGTACCGCCGCAAACGCCGTTCCGCTCAGTCCTCCCAGAATGACCGCGAATGCAAGAGCGAGCGAGGTGCGTGGGCTGCTCTTGCCCAGCGGGGCCGACGCCCGGGAAATGATTCTTACATCAGCGTCCGGATAGCTGATCCGCTGCAGCGTCTCGTTATATTGGCGCTGGAAATCATCGTACATCCTGCGATAGCTGGTCGCGATGCTCTCTAGTTCCTCGAGCTTTGCTCGAGCGTCCTGGCTGGAAAGGGGGTCGCCGACGGAGCGGAAGCGGTTAACCCTGCGCGCCGCCTCGAACGCATGCTGCTGCAGGGTCTCCAATCGCTCCGAGAGCCACTTGCCCTGCTCCTCCGCGAGCTTGGACTTGGCCTCGACTATCGTTCTGATGAACGATTCGGCGATTTCATTGGCGATCTCTGCGGACGAGTTTGAATCGGCGGAGGAGAAGGCAATCTCTATGACCAACGACTGTCCGATTCGCTTCGTTGACAGTTTGCCAGCAAAGCGTGACGCAATTTCACGAAATTCCGTGGTATCTGGAGGACCCGCCTCCCCTGCTGCGGACGCCGTCGAAGTCGGAGTAAGCCGGGTGAGAAGGGCTTGGACGAGCGAAGGTCCGGTCGCGAATTCCGGCCGCTGCTCAAGCTTCAGCCGTGAGATAACCGAATTGGCGACCCGGTCCGACTTGATTACCTCCATCTGGCTCTCAACGCGCGACTGATCCGACGTCATCGTCGGAGGCATCGGCGTTGCATTGAATAGTTCCGCCCCGCGGTTGGGGTCGATGATGACGCTGGTCGTAGCCACGAATATCGGCGTCGCCAGCAGAAGATAGACCACGGCGGCAAAGACGGTCGCCGCGATGAAAATAGCAATCGTCTTGCGGTTCTCCAGGAGAAAGGCAGCAATGTCCCAGACGCCGAACACTTTGTCATTCGATTCCGGATGGTGCGGCTGTATCATGAACTACGTCCCCGCAACGTGAAATGACGCGCCGACCAACGGATTGCTTTTCACCAACGCCGGAGTCGCACGCTCACCCAATTGTCGCCCGCTGGCTGCAAGCGCAAAGAAGATGAAAAAGAGAAATCCAAGATCGACGCTACCAGCCGATATGCAGGCCGAGCCAAAGAGAGCCAGGCATGCATTCCGGCCTGCACGCGCGACAACATCCTCAAAAGAGATCGGCTTTCCCGTCGCGAACACCGACGCCAGGGTCACGACGAACAGGAGCAGGCCGAGAACGCCAGTATTGGCGAGCAAGGCGACCACGAAGCTCGACGCGCGGACACTCCCGAGCCCGGCGCCGAAACCCGAAGTGTGCCAAAAATTCTGCAGCGCGAAGTAGTTCCAGCGCATGCGCTCGATTCCGGACTGGCTTGCCAGCTTGTTGGAAACAGCGGCCTCGTACAGACCCGTCACAGCCGACCAGATCGAAGGCACGAACAAGATGACCACCAAAAGCAGGAACGGGATCATCGAGACGATAAAGAGATAACTGCAGTCCCTGCCGGTGGCCTGACCGTTGGCGAGCTTCACAAGCGCACCGATCAGCATGAGCGACGAGAACATCGCCAGGGATCCATAGGCCGTCGTTGAAGTCGATAACAACAGCGATAGCGCGAGAAGCAGCGCGAGCGATCCGGTGATGCGAGTGCGGAACCCGTACAGCCAAAGGCTCAGGGTAAATGCGTGGAAGCCGAGTGCCGCGTAGCCGAAGGCGCCAGCTTCGGTGAATGTGCCGACGATGCGTTTGAAGCCGCCGATTTCGCCGGACTCGAGCATCCGGTAGTTGGCATTGCGGAGCCAGGAGAGCAGGAATCCCGTGTCGGTATAATGTGTGGCGACGTCGGCTACGCCCGAGGCGAGCAAAGCCACCGAACACACGATCAACGCATTTGTGATGCCCTTCGCCTGATCCCGGACCATAAGCGCCCAAGTGCTCATGAAGCAGCCGAGATCCGCGATGAGATAGAAAGCTTGCGTCGCATTGGCGGCCCGAGGTTTCAAGGGAAGACTGACGATCCCTACGTCGGCGTCGTTTCGCGCCAGCGAGTAGGCGTAGGTCAGACCTTGAAACAGCCGGGGCATGAAAAACGCGGTTGCAACGGCATAGGCAGTGAACAACAGGACCCAGAAACCGGGACCCGGCGGCGCAAGACTCTCGAACGCTGCCGTGCGCAGGCGCGGTCGCAGTGCGACCGTTATCGCAAGAAAGATAGCAACTACCAGGACCGGTGGAACGCTAGCGTCGCCCAGCGCCGGGACCTTGAAGGCGGCCGCCGCCCCCAGCAGGGTAGCCAGTGCCATCACCCAGAATGCCGCGATTGGGCCCTGCCACAACACCCAGAGGCCCGCCAAAACAGTCCCAATGCCGATAATCTCGATGGTCATGCGCGAACCTTGCTGAGACTCATTGCGTTCAAGGCCCGCTCGGAATGTTCGATCAGCTTTGGCCGTGTCTCCTTCTTGAGCAGCCGCACCAAACTATCGATCGACGCCCCCGCTAATGCGAGCACACGCCCATGCTGGACATCGCAGATCGTCTCAGCTCGCGCAGCGGCCAGGAGCTCCGGCATCATCTGCACAGCGTCGTTGCTAAACTCCACCAGGTACCGGCTCCGTCCGACGTTCGCAAAGAACGCCGCGAGCTTAGGGTCCCAACTCAATCCGACGTGCGCCACGCGGTAGGAGTATGCAAGGATGCAGGCGTGCAGCCGGTGCGCGATAACCGCGTCGAAGCTTCCGACCAGTTCCGCGAGTTCCCGGGGTGTCCTACAGTCCGGCGCGCGCGTCAGCCCATCGTCATCACGGAACGAACCAATGACACGGTCCAGGCAGGTCTGGTCTTCCCGAGCTCCGTTCGAGAAACAGGTTACGTCGTATCCTGACGCCAGCAGTCGCCTTATCAAGCTTCGATAGAGATCCAAGATCGTCGCATTATCGGACTTTCCCTCCCCGTGATGTTGCAGAATGACCGGATGTGTTATCCCGACGCCAATAACAGGGCGTTTGCGCTGTCGCCGCACACTTGATGGCCACACCTGAGACGCCATCAGGCCGGGATCCGGCGTCACGACGACGCCCTTCACGCGACGCTGGCGTAGCCGTTTCGCAGAATCGCCGTCGCGCACGCCTGCGAACGCCAGCTGGTCAGCATGCAACAGTGACGAGATCAGTGCTGCACCTCGTCCAGAGCGGCTTTCGGCGACACCCAGCCCAAACAAGGCGATCGGAACATTGTTGCGCTTGCACTCCGCCGCCACGATCGACAGCTTGACCGGGAAGTTGAGGTCGCCGTCCTGGATTAGCTGGCCGCCACCGACAATCGCGAGATCGGCATCGCGCAGCGCTTCGCGCCAGGCCGGTCGGCATTTCCTCCTCATCTGAAGACGAAGGATTGCCTCGACCAACACATCGCGCAGGATCGCGGGCATCTTCTGCAGAGCTTTTAGAGCAAGGACACGACGGCCTGACCTCGCCGGACTGTCGCGATCGGTGCGTCCGGCAAGATCCAGAGCTTCAATGCTGACATCGGGTAGCCGCCGCCCAAGCTCGGCTTCGAGGCATTCGGCAATCACCCCATCACCGAGGTTCGGGCTGTACTTAACGTTGAAGGTGACAACCTTCATGTTACTACCACTCAACATCGTGAGAGATTGCGAGTTCATCCGCCCCCGAACTTGCTCGCATGGACAACTCGCGCTCCGGCGCTATACGGATTCTGATTCTGGTGGCCGGCAGCAACTGTTGCGTTTTCGCGCAATGCTCGTTCGACCGAACGTCTCATTTGGTGCTTGAAACGCTCCTTACTGAAGCCGGCTGCATGCCGAACGATGTCGGCGGCAGAGAAGTTGATCGTCTCGCAACGCGCAATCGCATTCCCAAGCGCCTCCGTGGTCTGCTCCGAGAACAGCACACCAGTAACGCCGTCGACGACCGTTTCGGTGGCGCCGCCGCGGCCGAATGCAATGACGGGCCGACCGCTCGCCATCGCTTCGACCGGAACGATACCAAAATCTTCTTCACCCGGGAAAATCAGAGCAAGGCAGCGCGCGTAGTGATGCCGAAGGACTGCAAATGCCTGCGGTCCCATAATCGTGACGTTGGGCCGCGCGCGCCGCTTCAGAGTATCTAGCATCTCACCGCCGCCTATAACGATGAGCCTCTTGCCAGACGCGTTGAAGGTATCAACGACCAGGTCGGCCCGCTTATAGGCAACCAGTTCCCCCACCATCAGATAGTAGTCGCCGACATCGGAAGCCGTAACCTGTTCGAAGGCGTGGACATCGACTGGTGGAAAGACAACATCGGAGTCGCGGCGGAAGTATTTGCGGATACGCGATGACACATTGTGGGAATTGGCGACGAAGAAATCGACCCGCGCGGATGACCCATGATCCCAGTTGCGCAGATAGTGGGCGAACAGCGTCATCGCGGCGCGCGTCAGGAGGCCGGACGCGGACCTGTAGTCGTGGTACATGTTCCAGATGTACCGCATCGGGGAGTGGCAATAGCAGACATGCACCGCATGCGCGGGAGGAATGATGCCCTTCGCGGGACCGGATTCGCTGCTGATGATCAGGTCGTAGCCGCGAAGGTCGAACTGCTCGAGCGCGAGCGGCATTAGCGGCAGATACTTCTTGTACCAGGATTTCGCGCGCGGCAGCCTGGCGATAAACGACGTGACGATTCGATGGTTGGCAATCGTCGGGGAGATGGACTCCGGCGCCACCACATGCGTGAAGATGTCGGCCGATGGATAGAGTTCGCAGACGGCTTCGAGAACCTTCTCGCCGCCGCGCATGCCGACAAGCCAATAGTGGACTATTGCGACCCGCATCAGTATGAGCCCTTGGCCGTAATCAGCACCGGAACAGTCTTCGCGATGATCTTTATGTCATTCCAGAACGACCAGTTCTCGACATAGTCTCGATCGATGGAAACGCGGCGCTCGTAGGAAATATCGTTGCGGCCGCTGACCTGCCACGCGCCGGTCAGGCCAGGACGCGTCAGCAAATAGTGCCCCGCGCTCGGTCCGTACATTGTGATCTCTTCGACGACCACCGGCCGCGGACCCACGATGCTCATGTCGCCACGAAGAACATTCCAGAGCTGCGGCAATTCATCCAGGCTGGTTTGACGCAGCACTTGACCAACCGCAGTCACGCGCGGATCGCGCTTTAGCTTGCGCGTTTCGGCCCACTCCCTCGCAGCCTCGGGATAATCGCGAAGGTGGCGCGCCAGCACCGCGTCGCCATCCATTGCCATCGTCCTGAACTTCAGGCAGCCGAAGGTGGAAGAACGAAAGCCGACGCGTGGTTGCCGGTAAATAATGTTACCGCGATCTGTGATCTTCAGAAGCAATGCAATGAGGAGAAGGAGCGGTGTGAAGGCCAGCAGCGCTGACGAAGAAATGAGAATATCGAGCAGCCGTTTCGATACACCCCCGATCGGATACCTTGCCGATCTCTGCCTGATGCGCCTATCGATAAGCAATCCAACTTCTGTGGTCGCGCTCTTCGGCAATTGAAACAACTGCATTACTTTAAGCTCCAATAAGGGACCTTTATGCAAACCGTCCCCATTCCGCGGCTCGCGCCGCGGTCACAACTGGTTCTCACTAGTTGGTCTCGCTTAGTCGGCAGTGCCCTGGAACAAATCTCTCGGTCAGGCCGCGTCGTTAATTAACGCGTAACTAGTGATGCACCGCAACTTGATTACTCTAACCCACACATGCGTTATAGTTGTGCATGCTGATCGCTCCGTGTGCACGCACCGCTATCGATCTCACGCACGGGAGCTGGTTCATTCGCAGCAGAGTGATCACACACATGTCGTATCGAAATTCTCATTTTCAGAAAAACCGATCCAAATCAGCTCGGAACTGACCTGAACCGTGGTCAACAATCATCATTTGCAATCCGTGCCTATGTTCATTCGTGAACTGGTACGGTTCTCGCATGGGATAACCACACGTAAAGGTTTCTGAGAATGAAATCGAAGGGGGTGGAACGTCGGCGGCGTTTTGCAAGCAATGAGGCCCCCATATGCGTACCGACATCTCTCTCTGCTTCAAAGATGAATGTGCGGCCCTCGACTTCGTCGAGGCCTGCGTCTGGCCGAACGGGGTGGTGTGCCCCCATTGCGGCGAAAATCGCCGGACTAGTCTCCTAAGAGGGTTCAGTACCAAGACCGGCACTCACAAGTGTTATGGCTGCCGCAAGCTGTTCTCAGTGCGAACAGGCACAATGTTCGAGTGCAGTCACGTCCCATTTCATAAATGGCTGAAGGCACTCTTCCTGACCGGGTGTGGCACGGAACCTATCAAGCCTTTTCAGCTCAGTCGGGCTATCAATGTTTCGTTCAAGACCGCCGCTCTCATGCTCGCGCAGATCAAACAGTCTGCCGTCGAGTGCGGAATACGAACCTCTGACGATAAAGCTGAGAATACCCAGCCTACGCACGAGCGCGCCACGCTGGCTCCGTCGGAGTTCCCAACGTTTGGAGAGCCGCAAATCTCGACCGTGAACTCACACGCATTGGCGCCCCACGCAGGAGCCAACCTTGATGCAGAAGCCACCTGAGGTCTCGGATCCCGAGCCAGAAAAGCAAGATGGCGACACAAGCTCGGAGCCATACAACGACGACCTCATTGCGCAGTTCAAAATCCGCCTGAGGCAACTCCTGCGGGTTGCCCGGCCACGGAAGCGCCCGACCCGCAAGCAGAACGACAAGTCAAACGGGGTGGGCAGGATCGACTGACCGTCGATGCGACGTGATCATCGGTCGGAACTCGCGATAAACGCCACCTTTCGCCGACTTCTGAGAGCTCAGCGACAATGGCTCTTTCAGCGAGATGCGCGGTTGGCTGCGGTCGTGATCGCCTTTCCTGATCCCCTCACTCGGCGGCCCGCGCGTTTGGAAAATCGCTCGGAGCACGCACCATGCGAGTAGCGACACCGATGCCGTCGCTCCGTCGACGCGGCGAGACCGTCTCCGGACGCTTATTGCGCAGTTCGAGGAGCCCAACCAGAACCTCATCCCTCTCGGCTTCGAGCTCCTCGATGGTGCGCGATCCGACTTCGGCATGGACGCCGTCGACGAGCTTCTACCTCACGCCCGGAAAGGCCGTGATGGCGCTGCTCGATTCTAACACGCTGCACGTCCAAGGCTATTTCGAGGAGACCAAGCTGCCGCGCATCCATCTCGGCGATGCCGCCAACGTCCAGCTGATGGGCAGCCACCACACGCTGCGCGGCAGGGTGGAAAGCATCGCGGCCGGTATCGAGGATCGTGATCGCAGCGCCGGCGCGACCCTGCTTGCCAACGTCAATCTGACGTTCAACTGGGTGCGGTTGGCTCAACGTGTGCCGGTCCGGATCGCGCTTGAGCAGCCCGCCGAACGCAACGAACTCGTCGCCGGTGCCACGGCGACTGTCGGGGTGCTCGGACCGGCTCTGCGCCGGCGCGCCGAAAGATAGCCACGGACAAGCCACCCCACGGCACGCTGGCTGCCGTGCGTGTTCGGATTCTCACTTTCGTACGTCTGAACTTCTCGATCAGACCAACTTTGGTTTAGAAAAATGCTGGTAGCATTGTTGGCATTGGTGAGCGCTGGCATCTTTGCGGCTCACGTTCTGGACGCGTTTCGCACGCTTCAGTAGCCTTTCCCAATTGGCCGGGTTCGGACTGTGGGTGGAGGCGAACGGCGCCAAGACCTTCAAGAACAGTTGAAACGTTCCGCTGGAGGTGTATTTTTGGGATTGAACGACATTGTCGTCAAAAGCCACAGAGGCTCAAAGCTGAGGGTTTCGCAGGCGCCATCAATCTCGGTTGAAGAAATGGGTTCCAAGAGTTGCACTCCAAAACCAAGCAGACCATAGCGTCTGCGGTCAGACGGCGCGGCCACAAACGGAGGACGTTATGGCTTGGCGTGACGACAAAGCTCGGACGACCCTGATCCGCGAGGCGGTGCGAAGCATGCAGCCGGGCAAGACGCCCCCGGCCTTCGCCGAGCTTTTGTTCGACCACACCAATATCGAGGACCTCGCCAACTACGATGCCGCTTCCCTGGCCTTCCTGGCGGAACAGGCCTGGGAACATGTGCAGCGGCGCACGACGGGCAGTGCCGATATCCGCGTGATCAATCCGATGATGCCAGACGGGCGCGAGATTTCCGTGCTCGAAGTTCTCAACGACAACATGCCCTTCCTTTTTGATTCCACCATGGCGGAACTCGCAGAGCAGGGTATCGAGGTCACGCTGGTCGCCCACCCGATCATCGCCGTGGAGCGCGATGGGCAAGGCAAGCTCCTGCGTTTCTACGGCGAGGCGCTGCCAGAGGGGGCAAGAGGCGAGCGCGAGAGCCTGATCCATTTCCACATCGCCCGTCTCGACGCCGATGCCGAGCGCCAGAAGCTGATCGAGGGCCTTGCCGAGACGCTCAACGACGTGCGCGCCTGCGTTACCGACTGGCGGGCCATGCGCGCCCATGTCGAACAGGCGATCAAGACCTTCAACTCCAATCCGCCGCCGCTGCCGATCGACGAGATCGCCGAAGCCAACCAGTTCCTGCAATGGCTGTGCGCCAACAATTTCACCTTCCTGGGCCTGCGTGAATATCGCTTCTCGTCCGACACCGATGCGTCGGACGAAATCAGCGCGGGCCAAGGCCTCGGCATCCTGCGCGATCCCGGTGTGAAGGTCCTGCGGCGCGGTACCGAAATGGTGGTGATGACGCCGGAAATCCGCGAATTCATGCGCGAGCCGACCGTGCTCATCGTCACCAAGGCCAATGTGAACAGCCGCGTTCATCGCCGTGTCCGCATGGATTATGTCGGCATCAAGCTCTATACGCCCGACGGCCGGCTCGAAGGCGAATTGCGCGTCGTCGGCCTGTTCACCTCGGGTGCCTATACCCGCTCGGCGCGGCAGATCCCCTATGTCCGCCACAAGGT
>WNFK01178371.1_pt1 | contig 15105 bp, 12 predicted proteins | sample 5400281 | NCBI WGS metagenome assembly WNFK01 (sample SAMN13153350, study PRJNA577476) | soil metagenome | isolation source: 20 cm soil on Douglas fir-dominated hillslope | place: USA:California | collected 2013-09-17 | reverse complement strand
GCACTCTCCGGCCAAAGATCAGATACGTTAAAGATCAATCGCGAACCGTTAAGCCAACTCAACCATGTGCCAGAGAGACCTGAGAACAATGGTGGGCTCTCAACCAGCAGGTAATCCGGGCTCGGCATACAGGCGCTGCCAATTGCCATTGAGGAGCCCACGAATGAAAAATAGTTAGTCAGCCGGCGCGCGAAGCCGGCTTCTTTGGTTGGATAGATAAAGGTCCGGATTACTTCAACGCCTTCGAGTTGCTCACGCCGCAGCCAGCCGCCGTATCCAGGGTGTATCCTGCCGGTCGGATAGTTGGGCATCGCAGTCAAGACCGTCACGTGGTGCCCGCAGCGGACGAAGTGAGAGGCAAGTTCCGAGAGACGTGCTTGTGGTGCGCCGACCTCCGGCGGGTAGTATTGAGTCAGAATCGCTAGCTTCACGATTTGATCACCAACGCGCGTTCGACTTGGGGAAGGTTGCAAACCACCGCGCGGAATTTTCCGTTGCTTGTTCGCGGCACCCTCTCAACTTGCTCCAGCACGATCTGCATCTTTCCTACGTGCGCCTGCAGACGCTCTACCATTGAACGTCCAGCTTCACTGGTGTATTCCGGCGCGGGTACAAAGCGCACGCGTAGCTGGCCTAGCGTCTCCTGCACGATTTGCGCTTCACGTACAGGCAGCCCCGACTTGAACACAGGATCCAGCCGACCAATGCGCCGTCCGTCAGCCGCATACAACAGATCGTCAATTCGGCCTTCAATAGCCCGCACAACCGGAAGAGTGCGTCCACAACTACACTGCTTGATACCGACGAGAGCGCCGCAATCGCCGGTGCGATAGCGAATTAAGGGCATGTCCGCATTCAGCAATCCCGTGCAGACTAGCTCACCACTGCGAGCGTCACTTACCGGGCGGTGGCCGTCAAATATTTCTATCCAGCCAGCTTCCGGCCACAGGTGCATGTTTCCGCACTCGCATTCGCTGGCGGCGGCAACTATTTCTGTCAGCCCGTAGGTTTCACGCACTGGGCACGCAAACGCTTGTTCGATCGCGGCTCGTTGATAATCAAAGATAGGCTCAGCATTCGTGATTACAACGCCGATATTTAAGCGGCGATCCTCGAGTTCGAGAGCTGCTTGGGCAAGCTCATAAAGAGCAGAGGTATAGCCCCAGAGATAACGAACTCGATAGCGAACCAGGGCGTCGAGGTATGCTGGGATGAATGTTGGAGCGAGATGGTACGCTGAGCAGTAGAGTTGATTGAGTGCGCAGTTCCAAACCCAGAAGGGCGCTTTATGTTGGTGCACTGGCGTAACTAGTTGCCCGCCCAAGATGGCCCACCGATCACGACGCGAAACCCCATACCAAAGCCGGCAACGAGCCTCAAAAAGAGCATACCAACTTCGCACTGTAGTAAGGCTCCACCACAGGTCAAGTGATTTTCCTGTTGTGCCACTCGTATGCTCGTGAAACATCCGACGCGGATGGCAGCCATCGGCGACAAACGCACGCGGGTTTACGTGGACAGGCTCCTTTTCCAGAACGGGCCAGTTTTCCAGGACCTCATATGAAGAGTGATCACCGTTCAGGCGGCGCTTTTGCCATTGCTCCCGATAATAAGGAACCTTTGTGGCGGCACGATGCAGAACATACGCCAATCGGTCCTGACGCCAAGCACGCCATTGTTCGGGCGTCCACCTATCTCGTTCCAGTGCTTGTTCGACCAATCGATCTGTTTCCGGCCCATATCGCCAGGCACGCAAGTAAACCCCACGCAAGCCGGCGGCAATAGGGCGTATCTGCGTCGGTAACAGATTGTAGATGGTCATTAGCGGGCTAGACATTTATAGGTTGGTGTGGAGTTCGCGGCAACGCTGACGTGGAAGCGACCTGTTTTGTTTAGCTCAAGTTGCGGTTGTCCCGTTACGCTAAGGTCATCTCAATTGCAAATTTTCAGGTCCGGAAGGGTGGCTTGCCCCCGCTGTTGCGCTCGCGTTACCCAATTGCAAAAGGCTCAACGTTCATATAATCGTGGACATTTGACTACGGACATTTCCGTCTTTGCTCCAGAGGAGCAGGATGTTTATAGCCTTGGCACCCATTAAAGATTGAGCGCTCCTGGGGAGCGCCATGTCGCTCATGCCGCGGCAAAAGGAACATTTCGCTCCTTCGGAGCGAGCGAAAAATCTAAGGCCAGGCGAGCTATAGACATCGTGCTCCTCTGGAGCAAAGACCGCACGACTCTGGTAAGGGTCAAAGTTCAAGCTCATGAGAGCGAAGATACCTTTCACGGCTTCTACCCCAAGGTGGTACTGACTTCATTAGTCGTGGGAATTTCTAAGTAAGGGTGTGTCGCCTAACTGGCTCTGACTTCTCGAATTGCGGTGTACTGCTTTTTAAACGAGACCTGATGCCAAATGGCGATCATCAGCAACTGTTTGACCAACGCTTCGTGTTGATCAGCCCCGAGGAGAAACTCGCTGATTAGCGTCTTCAGGCGTTCTTGTTGGAAGGGACCCTCTTTGATGAAACTCAAGCGAGGCAAATTTCTGACCTGGTCACGTAGTTCAGGCACGCTTCTCAAGTATCTTCCCCACGGTACGCCGAACCCCCATTTGCGATGGCGCAACACCTCAGCGGGCAAACGCGGGCGCGCATAGCTTCGAAGCAACGGCTTCCCTCCGGGCCCCCTGAACAGTTCGACCGAAGGCAGCGCCGCCAATGTCTCAACCAGCCGATAATCGAGGAAGGGCACGCGGCATTCTATTGAGGCCCCCATTGTCATCCGGTCATTTCGATCCAGAATTGAGCATAAAAACGTGTGCTGGTCGCTGTACATAGCTTGTCGCATGTACTCACCTGGATAGAGGGCACGTGCCTCGGCCAACACCTCTTCTCGGAACGGAAACAGCGGTGTGCCGTCGTTCTTGTGTCGTTGTGCCGCCTCCGGCAGTACTTCACACGCATTGAAGAGCACGAAGTCATCATTCGATCCGAGCGCCAGGAACTGGGCCAACTTTCGCAGCCGCCCTCTCAGATTGAATATCGAGCTAAAACGTGGGAACAGGGGCCGCGCCAGGTTTAGTAGCAGAGAGTGACGCAACGGTCGATATCTGACGTACCCGCCGAGCAGTTCATCGCCACCCTCGCCAGAGAGCAGCACCGTTACGGATGCTTTCGCATATTCAGCAATGGCCAGAAGGTGTGGATCGTTGCTGTGTACCAGCGGCTCGTCGTTAAGCCAGGCAGACTGCCTTAAGAGTGTGGGCAGTTTCTGCGTCGGTATTTGCAATTCGTGACGTTTTAAGCCCCAGCGTTCGGCCACCTGTCGCGCTATCGGACCCTCGTCATAGCCGGACTCGGAGAAACGGACGGTGAAGCTCGAGATCTCGCCTTCAGCTTGTGCTCCCAAAGAGGCCGCGACGCTGCTGGAATCCAGCCCGCCACTCAACAGCACACCAACGGGTACGTCGCTGATGCGACGCAGGTCTACTGAACTATCAAAAGTTTCCTGAAACCATTGCTCCGTTTTCCGCGGCAAATCTTCACGCCGTTCTCGCGCCCGCTCAGCCAGGTTCCACCAGCGGCGCGCCTGGACCTTCCCATCTTGCCAGATCAGATAATGCCCCGGCTTAAGGCGCCGCACGCCGGCATAGGGCGTCCGCTCTCCGGCCACGAATCGAAAGCATAAGAGCTCTTGCCAAACATCAGAATCAAATTCGCGCGGCACCCCCGCAGCAAACAACGCCTTCTCTTCTGAAGCAAAATACAGTTTGTCCTTTTGCACGGCGTAGTAGAGCGGCTTCACACCCAGGCGATCGCGCGCCAAAAAAAGAGTTCTCTCTACGTTGTCCCAAATCGCGAAGGCGAACATTCCGTTGAGGCGGCTTAGCATGGCCGGTCCTTCGTGGGCGTAAAGCGTCACAACAACCTCCGTGTCGGTTTTCGACCGGAACGCGTACCCGCGACCTTCGAGCATGGTCCTGAGCTCACGGAAGTTGTAGATCTCGCCGTTATAGGTGATCCAGTAACGGTTGTCAGCAGTGCCCATCGGCATGTGGCCGCGGTCAGTAAGGTCGATGATCGACAGCCGGCGCGAACCCAGCGCCACGTCCGGCGTAACATAATAGCCGGCATCGTCGGGGCCGCGGTGCGTCAATGACTCGCACATCGAAAGTACCGCAGCGGGTTTGAGGGGGCCAGTATGCCCAATCTCGACAAAGCCGCAGATTCCGCACATTAACTTGCAATCCCGTCCTGAACCGCGTCACGCCTCATCCCACGAGCGCAAGGGCGACTCAGCAATTCCGCGAAGACATCTTCCCACTGCTGTCGCGCGCGCTCCCACGACGAGCGTTCGGCTAGCTGCCGACCGTTGGCTGACAGTCGCCCAGCCAAGCCCGGATCGTTAAGCAACCGATAGATCGCCTCCGCCATTAGCTTGGAGTCTCCGTCCGGCACGAGCAGAGCCGTTTCTCCCGCGGTCAGCAAATCAGGAATGCCACCCACATCCGTGCTCACCACAGGCAAACCCATTGCACAAGCCTCAACAACTGCGACTGGCATATTGTCGATATGGTTTGTATTGATAAATATGTCGGCAGCGTCTCCCTGGACCAGTTTTTGGGCCATATCGAGGAAGCCGGAGAAGTGCACGGCTCCATTGAGCCCTAGTTCTCTGGCAAGTCGTCGCACCTCTGGTTCAAGTCCACCATCCGGGCCGGCCATAACTAGAGTTGCATCGGGCGCTCTGTTGCGAAGTAGTGCTAGTACACGAACAGCCATCGTTGGATTGTAATCAGGGTCGAAGCTACGCATCCACAACATTCGAGGCCGGACCTGCTGACGGTGGCGGTACTGGTAGGCTGACAGCTGAATGATGTTGGGTATGACCCTGGCCCGAAACCCATACGCTGTCACCGCGCGGGCTAGGTACTCAGACGGAGCAATCAACGCATCGGCCCGACCCAAGACACGTCGTGACCATCGCGGGAATCGGCCCATGAAAGATGGCATTGCGCCGCCATGAAGCGTCATGATGATTCGGTGGCCGAGGTGACTGCCTAACCAACTGGCAATATCCTCTACCACAAAGCTTGGGCCTCCGTAGACCTGGAGCATCACCAGGTCAATGCTTTTTCGCTTTCTGACGAGTGTTGTGACGATGTCCACAAGGCGCCAGTATCGATTCCTGAGCGCCGACACTGAGATCACAGGGTACCCTGCACAGGCAAACATGTCCGAAAGTATCTCGCCCTGGGTTGTCACGAGGCCGGAGTTGCGCCCGGTCATAGGCCCAACAAAACAGAGGCGGCGGATTCTGGGCAATGGCTGATCGTGCTGTTTGAAGTCCATTTCAGTCGTCGAAGTCATCCATCAAAGGCCGCCGGTTTTGCTGTCGAGCGATGTCGCGGTAGACAGACTTAAGTCGAACTGCCAAATGTTTGAAATCATAGTGCTGCTCAACTCGCCTTCGACCAGCCTCGCCAAGTCGGCGACGAAGATCAGCCGACCGGGCCAAACGCACAATGCGTTCAGCCATCGCTGGCGCATCATCGAATTGAACCAAAAACCCAGTAACGCCGTCCTGAACAATGTTCTCGGCATCACCTGCAGGCGTTGCAACGACTGGCAAGCGCGCAGCCATGGCCTCAAGCAAAACATTGGGGAAGCCTTCGTGGTCGGAGGCTAAAACTAGCATGTCGGCATGACTTAGTAACTTGGCAACATCGTGGCGGCGCCCGACAAACCGAACGCCGTTGTGACTTAACAATCCGAGGTCAGCTGCCATTGACTCGAGAAGGTGCTTTTCCGGTCCATCGCCAACTACGATCCCTTTCAAATCTTTAATCTTCTGTCGGGCAATGGCGAGGGCAGTCAGGAAACGGTCGAAACGCTTTACGGCGATCAGATTTCCCACCGCAATGATCAACGGCCCGTTGACTGATAATACCTGCGACCCTCCCTGACACATTTGTCGGGTAAAATCCGAAATGTCAATGACGTTGGGCAGGACGTGAATTCTCCTGGGCTCTACGCCAAGTCTCTCCGCATTTCGCTTTGCCGCAAAGGAATTTGTCAACAGCGACGGCGGCAGCCGGATGAGCGGCTTTCCCCAGTATCCGTTCCCTTTTACACCATAGTCGGCATCACATCGTATACTCCCTATCGCCATTGTCCCACATAGCCGACCCGCGATGGTCACATATAGATTGGTGAAAAAATGCGCAGACTGCAAAATATGCGGCTTGAATTCGATCAATACACGAGCCAGAGCTCCGACCCGGATTCCTGGGTTGCTGAAACGGCCAATCCAAATGGGTTGCACGCCCAGAGAGCGCAGCGCGGGCTCCCAAAACTCACCCCTGGTCAGGCTGAATACGCGAACATCGGCACCTAACTCGATCAGACTTGCTACGATATAGACTAGCTGCTTTTCTGCCCCACCCTGACCCAGCGTTCCAGCTAATAACGCCACCCGTAGTGCCGCTTTGTTCATCGACTAGAGCCCTGAGAGAGAACTAATGCAAGCCGAGACTTAGATCGACCTGCTCTTCGTGCGCTAATAATTGCACGTTCTTGTCTATGAAAAGATCCGACAGCCCCGGCCACGAGGAGCCACAGACCCTTGGCCTGGAATTCGGTCGATAGGAAAGCTACGCCAAGGCACAAAGTTACAAGAATGCCCAGCTTCCATAAACCTGGGCCCCCCTCATACTCACGGCGCCGTCCAATGAAAGAAAACGATAGAACGAACCCAATCAATAAAATGATGCCAGGCAAACCATTCTCGGCCAGCGTTTTGATCCAAGCGGAGTGGGCCGACATTTTGTCCCCTCGATCAAAACCCGACAGGCCCGCTCGAGAACCGAGGTTAGACCAAGCGGTTGGAAAGCCGCCCGTGCCGACCCCTAGTGGGCTGTCGAGAAAGATGTACCACCCGCCCAGCGCCAGGTCTGATCGACCACTTGTTCGTTCCACAGCAGACAACTCGGTGTCAAACGCTCGGTCGATACGTCCCAAAGTGTGTACGCGGAGATTCGTGTAACTCGACAATATCACCGCCAAAGTTAGCGCAGCGACAAGCATGAACAAAAGGCGTGCCCCAATATTCCCGATGGTTACCAGGATGAACAGCATGCCCATGGCCGCTGTGAACAGCCCTCCTCGGCTACCACTTAAGAAAACCCAACTGAAATTCACAACTGCCAGTCCTCCCAACAGGACCCGCTCTCGCAGTTCGAGCTTGACATTTCCCAATGCAAGACAGATAGCGAAGATCGCTGTTAAAGGGAAAACAGCTAAGGCGTTGGGATTAATGTATGGCAAGTCGCTTTGATGTAAATAGAAGGATGGTATGCCAGCGGCTGCGGTGAAACCGCAGACCATGCCAAGCCATAACAGACTACGCGGGTTTCGGAGAGCCCGCACAAAGTAAATCACCAAACCAAACAATGCGAGAATGTCCAGCTCATTCACAATACCTTCTGTCCTGTCGGGACTGATCGCGATTTCTACCCCCAGCAGTAAAATGAGCAGTTTGAGGAGTAGCATGTGCGGACCGCTAATTTTCAAAATGACGGAGAAATTAAGAAGCGTGGCCGCCAGAAGCCAGTAATTGAAGGTGTTCCAGCGAAGGAGACCGCCAGCGTCAGCCATATAAACCCGGGTTACCGAATCCAGCGTGCACAGGATTCCCACACCCATCAAGCCTACGGCGGGCCACCGAAATCCGAACACGGCTGTGGCAAATCCAATTGCAGTCAGTGCAGCCACTGCTGACTCAAACCCGATTGCAAAGCCCGCGGCCCAACAAACAAGAACCAAGACGATAAGAATGGCGCCACACCTGTCGATGTTGGACCTCGTGGGAGCTACGCTTGTGACAAATAGACTTCTTTTTTTTACAGGCCTTGGAACAGAAAGCGTTGACATCACAACTTCCATTCAGCTAAACGTTGCAGCTTGCCACTTATGACTGATAGACCCCACTGTTGAGCACAGATGCTCCCGATTTCAATGGACCAATTTTCAAGACTTTTCCCCTCCACATAAACGCGACATCGCTGGCGAATGCCTGGCCAATCAATCGACTCCGTAAGCACCCGCCGGAGGGCAGCCTCAATTGAACCTGTATCCTTCGCTCCTGTTATCCAACCTCGCTGACCATCTTCACCAATTATCTGTCGACCAAAACCTACTTCGGTTGTAACTACCGGAACCCCACAAAGCATCGCGTCTAACCTGGCCTTACAGAAGCTTTCCGTCAGTGATGGCAGCACGCAGACATCAGCCTGCAGTAGCTGCTGCATCAGGTCGCAACGATTTAGCTGACCGGTGAACTGAATTGAGTCCCTGCAGCCCAGCTTCTCAGCCAGAGCAGCAAGTTCGGACCGCTGTGGTCCGTCTCCTATTACGGTGAGGCGTGCCTTCCTTCCATTAAGATGGCCGTCTTTTCGTAGCGAGGCTAAGGCTGTTATCAAAAAAATGAGACCCTTTTCCGGGGACAAGCGACCGAGGTAGACCAGGCGCAATGGATCCGCGGGCACTCGACCCAGCGTTGGCTGAACTGATGCCACCTCGGCATTCGAGATGGACGTCGAAAATATCCAGTTCATGTTATGAGCCGGCTCTCCTATCCCAGCGCCGGTCGCCAACATGACGTTGCGCCCTCCAGCAAAAACTCGCATCAGTGACTTGGTGACCCGATCCATCAAAGTGGTTTCAGAAGTGTGCACCCACGAACCGCCAAATCGTGCGAGCAACCGTTTTCCAAGCACCATTGCGACGACCATACCAAGAAAGGGCAGGTCTCCTGGGAGTGGAACGTGGACAACGTCTGCCTTACGGGCATGGCTTACAATCGCGGTGAGATAATGCGGCAAGCGTAGAATTACCGACAGCTTCCGCCAAAAGTCTTGTCCCGCCGGTCGGTGCAACGGCACAACTCGAATCTGTGCGGGAAGAGGTATTCCGCCGGTGCCCGGTCGCCCCTTAACGATCAAAAGTGTCATTTCATGGAAGAGAGATCTGATTGCCGCCATTTGTAGTGGAAATCCACCAGAGGACAGCCAGTTCCCCGCTTCGTCCTGCCAGCACTCTTTGAACGAGACTACACACACACGCATTTCTAATACCGCCGTCCGGAATTTCGCCGGGTTCAGATGGTGGGTGACCTAACGAGTTATTCGTTTAGCTGAACTAGTTCTCGTGGCAGACGAACCTCAATCAGTCCTCGCTCGCGGAGCGCCCGGACCTTCTGAAGAAAAGGCAGAAGCCAAGTCTCATCCTGAGAGTTTCCTGAATGCAGCGAGTGAGGATGTCCATAGACCACCGCCAAGCCTCTCGTCGCGATGCACTGGTTGAGAGCTTTTAGGGCCTCTTCTTTAAACCCGCAGGCGCTTGATCTGACACTGAGCAGGCCGGCTATCGTCTCTAGCCGGCTGGCTCGTCCACTCGACTGGCCAGATAACTGATCGACGAACCTTAAGTGCACCGGGAGATGACCCGTACGGCAGAAACGGTAACCGGTGTTGTGCAACATGTGGCACAAGCGGCGAAGGTCAGTTCGTTCGCGTCCTGCTTCACGACGCTCTGAGAGGCTAAACGACCACCCCTGAGGATAGTCGAACGGCTGATTGAATGGAGGCACGAAGGAAACGACTTCGGCGCCAATGCATTGCTCCAGAGCGTTTTTGCTCCGGCTAAGAGCCTCCTTCAGCCTTTGCCCATTCAAGCCAGGAAGCCATTCGTGGTAAAGCGAGTGACTGGCTATCTCGTGACCGGCGGTGTGAATACGACGAATCTGAGTTGGATCGTGATAGGGGCGACTTCCGGGGAGGGCTGCCGCTCCGACCACCGCGAAACAGGCTGAGACGCCATACTCAGCGTGTAGTTCAAGTAGCCTCTCTGTATATTCAAAATCGAGATGCCCCCAGTCTTTTGCGCCGCCGTCGCTGCGCGAGCGGTCTGCTCCCCACTGAGTATCGACGTCCCAGAAAATGAGACAAGTCCCCGGCGCCTTACCGCGATCATTATTCAGCATTTATATGCCTGCTGCCCGCGTTTTGTACACGATACCCCATCTTCGTGAGCCAATCTGTGATCTGACTCTGGCGAGCAGAGCCGTGGTGTTCAAGGATTAATTTGGGCCTGCGCTCCCGGACCAACCTCTCCGCTCCTTCTAGTAAGCTCATCTCATGCCCTTCGACATCAGCTAAGACTAAGTCAGGCGCTCGTTGGGTTTCTGACCAGAAATCATCCAAAGTCGTAATTTCAACTTCGAGCGTTGCAGTTTCATCAGCTGTCACAAGATGATGCGTTCCATCGGTAGCTCCGAGGGCGAAACCAGCGATCCCACTCTTACTGCCGACAGCCTTCCTAATTGGGATTACCTCGCTCACTGCGTCACGGTTATGATTGATATTCTTCTGCAACATTTGAAAGTTTTCGGGACACGGCTCGAAGGCATAAACCAATCCAGTCGGTTTGAGTAGCTTTGCGATGTACAGAGCATGAATACCAATGTGTGCTCCGGCATCGAGCACCACCATACCCGGTCGGACGACACGGCTAAGTAACGATGTAACTTCAGGTTCGTAAGCTCCATAAAAGACGATCATTCTGGAGTCCAAAAGTTGCGGGCACATCTCAAACGTCAGTCCGGCATACGGGCCGACGAAGCACCTTCGAGTCTTCCCCAGTCGAAACCATGCCTTTCTGGCTAGCAGCTTGCTCGCGTTCCACACTACAGCCACTTTCAACCACCTCCAATTGACTACAACGGTTGTCTGAGAGCGAAGGCGATAGCGATCAACTTGGATACGAATTCTGCTCGCCAGACCCCTTGATAGTCAGCGCTTTCGTGCATTTGTATTCCTTCACAAGTCTGCCTCCAAAATCCGCCTTGAATTTAGCTACCCGAAGTAGTTTAGGATCGTCGCCCATCGTAATAGCGCGTATAGCGCCGAAGTCGTAACGGTTCAGCCCCTCATTTTTGAAATGGCAAATGTCTTGAACTTCGTATGGGTGTCCCGGTAATCACTCTGATTCCACCAACTCACTATGCCCGTCGAGGTCGAATCGTAAAGGTGTCTATCGAGATTTCAGTGGCCCGGCTGCAAAAGGGATGCGATTCCAACCGCTGATCGTTTTAACGATGCCGTAACAGGCCCCTCCCAAGCGCTTCCACCTCGAGGGCTGGAGCGGCCTCCGAACAATACCAGCGATGCAGCGCGCCAGTTCCAGCGTGGCAATTCGCAACCATGCTAGCTTGTAAGCTGACCAATCGGTGGCCATCCAGCGCAGCGTATGCGCCCGGCCCCATGTTGCAGTTAATCCCAGGTACCAGCCATCGGAAGCATAAGGCGCACCTTTAGCTGTCACGCCATAGCGCGGATGCAACGCAACCGGCTGCGTTACCAAGTACAGACTCCCATGCTTTCGTGCATAGTAGCTCAGCACAACGTCCTCTCCTCTGCCAACTCCCTTATCATAGAGCGCCGCAAGACGATCCAGCGGGCCAATGGACTGAAGGACCTGTCTGCTGAAGGACATGGCGCCGCCCCACAACTGGTCGACTCTAACGGGAGAATCCGAGCGTAGGTCGTCCAGGGAAACCGAAAGGCCTCCAGTTGTAACAGTTCCAGATTGTACGTTGGAAGTTCCCAGCCACCGCTCGGTGAACGCCTTTCGATTGCGCGTCAACATCTCGCCGTCTTCCCAAGACATCCTGAAACCGACACCGGCAATTGGTTGGCAATTGAAACCCATGAGGGTCCGCCAGGCATCTTCCAGGATTTGTAAAGCCGGCGGCGCCAGCTGCACGTCGTCGTCGAGAAGCAAAACCGTTTCACCTGAGGAGTGCTTGAAGGCCCACCAACGCTGCCAGGGAAGCGCCTTTCGATCAGACCTGACATATTTCAGTCTCAGATTGGGCCAAACCTCAGCAAAGGAACGCACGACGGCTTCGCTAGCCCGGAATGACGAAGAGTCGCTTACGATAATCTCGTCCGGCAGCCTCAGTTGTCTGGCAAGTCCGTCGAGCGTTCGCTTCAATAGTTCAGGGCGTTCGTGAGTCGCAACACACACGCTTAGAGTGGGCATCTTCATCGACCAGACAGTCGCTCTCTCGCTAACCAGGTCATTCGCTGCCGGAAAAACCTACCCTCACGCCGAGTGGACAACCACACCTTAACCGCAGTAGGGACATCCCAGGGGTCGCGGTCGCTGTCAAAGCCAGCCGATCCCCTGACCGCATATCCCACGTTGCAATAGCAGCTCCCGAGCGTGTTTCGGAACGTCCAGCGAACTCGCTCCTCCGGAACCAGAGCGCATGCGATCATAGCGATGGTCGAGAGCCGGAACCACGTGGCCCACATTAGGGATTCTCCAGCAGGTGTTGTCAGCCCATAAAGAGCTTCCGGCGTGACGTAGGTATCGCAGAAGCCACCGTCTGAATTCTGCAGCTGAAGGAGTTCTACGATGTATCGCTTCAAGATAAAGTCGATCCTACCTCGGCGATAGTTGTAACGACGACAGTTAACCAAAATATCAACCAGATCGATATCGATGCAGGCCGAACGGATTCCCATATAACCCAGGCGCAAACAGCTATCTATGATCTGCTCCGGACGTGGCACGTCTCTGTTCAGGAAATAATAGAGGTGAAGATTGTGGGCTGCGCCAGCCATTGCATAGCGCAGTGAGTCCAGATCCCGTTCCAGGTGGGAGTGCCAAAAACCTGTTTGAGGATTCTGGTTCGCATCGTGCCATTCCGCCATCTCGAGGAGGCGCTTGCCTGCCCACTCTTGACCATCTTGGAACAGGACGGCATAGAACGATGCTAAATTGACGATATTGTTTCCCTCCATCCAGGGGCGGGACAAATCGCGACGGCTAAGCCATTCTCGGAGCTGTTGCTCAGTAAAGAATGAGTGGGCAAAAGCGAGTCCATGGCGAGAAGGCTGATGCAAGGCGCGGAGCGCGCCAAGCGCATAGTTGGTACAGTGGAACCTGAAATACTCATCGTCGTGTCCTTGCCGGTCAGCTACCGACACTTCGGGCATGATGAACGCTCCGTCGGACTGTTGAAACTTATTCAGTGCATTCGCGATTCGCAGTTTCTTCGTGAAGTTAAAACCGGCGTCCGCGCCCAGGAGAACTGAGGCGAGTGTTCCCGCCCACGTGCCATACAACAGATGGCTGGGGCGCAGAACGGGATCGTGAGTGGGGCTATGACGCCAGTAAAACTCGTTCTCGACCTCATAAACCTGCGAAACCAGATATGAGGCCGCACGTTCGCGGCAAACGTTGAGTGCACGTACGCCATTCATTTGCTGCGCTTAACCTCTATGCGGTTATCCATGGAACCAGCTCGGATCTGGTCTGGGAAATCTCCGACAACCCGGCCAACGCTGCTGCGCTGTGCATGTCTCCATTGGACCACTTGTAGCGAGATTGTACGGAGTCGATTAGAAACCAGTCGTTGGTAGTTCGAAGTCTCTCTCTTGAGGGGTGGTTCCGTGGAGCATTATGTAATTCCATCTTTTTCGGGTTGCGACTCCTGTTGGTGGAAGGAATTAATTAGGGCAGCGAAAAACGCCTCGTTTGCCGGCACCAAGTGAGCCAACGTGTAGCACCGCAGAGCTCGCGCTCGCCCCGCAACACTCAGACGTCGCGCCAACATATTGTCGAGCATAATGGCCAGTATCGCGTCCGCGATCTCTGAAGGCTGGTCGGGATCGATCAATAAACCATCGACACCGTTTTCTACGATCTCAGGCCCGCAAGTCAGCTTCGTGTAGATGGTCGGGCAGGCACAAGCCATTGCTTCCACCGGTCCGAGGCCAAAGGTCTCGGTGTAAGAAGGAAAGACAGCCGCTCGCGCTGTGCACAAGGCTTGTAACAACTCCGCGCGCGGAACGTTACCGTGAAAATTGACACTGGCGTGCAATCTGTCTGGCAAGAGTTTCAGTAGATAGTTCTGCATCGTATCGCCGCTCTCAGCGGCACCACCGTCCTTCCCATACATATGCAATTCGACCCGCGGATATCGCTCCTTAACCATGGGCCAGGCCTTGAACAACGGAATGACGCCCTTTTTGGTAGTCAGAGTGCCTGTAAAGACGACTTTACCCAGATGGCGTGTCTCAAACGTAGGGACGGCTCGCGGTGCATCAATAGGGTTATATAAGACAGCGTTCGGGCCCGATTTCAGGTGAAAAAGTTTCCGTGTTACGTTCCCTGCGTGTTGGCTGACGGCCACCCAGGCGTCGGAGCGCCGGTAAGCCCAAACCTCAAGGTGATGGCCAGTCGGATTTAGCCTCTGCTGAAGTTCGTGCGCATAGTAAGTCAGGCTGCCGTGCGCCCGAAGGACCAACGGAACAGGAAGTTTGGGCCAGCCCGCTATCCAGCCGTAACAGTCGGGACATTCAACCAGTTCGCATTCGCGAGCGAGCACCCAACTTCTAATTAACCAGTACAGGCGAATCCGTGCCCTAACCCAGCCGAACCGCGTTGTCGACTCGGGGATCCGCCACACACGCACACCTTGATCTTCTTCATAGGCGGGCGTGGTATGAGCATTGTGATAGACGCCCGCTACCCGCACTTGATGCCCGACCTGTACGAGCGCACGCGCCATGATCTGCGTAAACGTGCCGACTCCGCCATGCGGCGCCGGTGGATACTCGGGACAAATGAAACAGAGATTCAGAATGCTGGCCCTCAGTGCTCAGAAGTCGAACAGTTTCTAAACGGTGGCTTCCCTCTCTCGCGAGCGGGGCAATACCATTGCGGTTGCGAGCTCGTGTCCAAGGTGACTATCTCTAATGTGCCAGGTCGTGTTTGCGGACCAATAGTTCTTCCACTCTTGAAACATTAGAACGGTCCACAGGAGGCTCGAGTGGCTACGCTCGCCGCGGAGATGCTCATCCCAGAGCCGCCGCACCACTTCGACATCCAAATAGTTCTCTCTGCGGAGCCGCGCCCCATCGAGTAGAGCCTCCGCCCAGTTGCGCAACGGGCCGCGAAGCCACCGGCCGATAGGAGGGCCGAACCCGTGCTTGGGCCGGTCGACCAGGTTTCGCGGGACATACCTGTCGAGCAACTG
>WNFK01134576.1_pt1 | contig 15125 bp, 18 predicted proteins | sample 5400281 | NCBI WGS metagenome assembly WNFK01 (sample SAMN13153350, study PRJNA577476) | soil metagenome | isolation source: 20 cm soil on Douglas fir-dominated hillslope | place: USA:California | collected 2013-09-17 | reverse complement strand
AAATTGGGCCCGGGCGAGATCGAGGCGCTCGGCTCATACCTCAGCTTTGTGGCGTGTTTGTTCCTCACCGTGATGGGACGCTCTACATGACGCTCCGAAGACTCACGCTCGCGCGATTGCTCTTCGCGGTGGTATGTCTTTACGCCGCGCCAGCGTTCGCGGATGATCTCAGCGGGCAGGCCAGCGTCATTGACGGCGACACTTTGGAAATTCATGGCGCGCGCATTCGCTTGTGGGGAATCGACGCGCCCGAAAGCAGCCAGCTTTGTCGCAGCGATGAGAGCTTGCAGTATCAATGCGGCGCGGAGGCAGCAAACGAGCTTGACGCCTTCATTGCGCGACGGCCGGTCGATTGCTCGCCTGTGAGCCTGGATCAATACAGGCTCACAGTTGCGGTATGTTCGATTGATGGCGTTGACCTTGCGGAGTGGTTGGTGCGCAACGGGCTCGCGTTGGATTGGCCGTTATACTCGAAAGGGAAATACGACAAGGCGCAGAGCGAAGCTGATCATGCGGGGCGCGGAATATGGGCGGGCAGTTACGTTGCGCCGTGGCTGTTTCGCGCTTGTATTCGAGAAGGGGGGAAGCCGGGCGACTGTTCGGACGATGCAAACGCGCATAAATAAGTCGGAATTTCGCAACCTACTTTTTAGGTCAAACTGAATAGGCGATCGCCAGGGCCGAAATTGCAGACGCTACGGCTGCGACAGCGGAAACAATAACCGACCAAAACATATACTGCGCGTATTGTGTTGCTGCATCAGCCGCCGCCTTTTGCGCCCTGCTAGCTTTTGTTGATGAGACGACTTGACGCCGAGTCATATCTGCTGTTGCCGTTAGATGGTCGAGTGAATCGGCGCGCTTGCGCATTTCCTGCGCAAGTTCTTCCAATGTCATTTCTTCCGACTGCTTGGGCACGTTTTAAGTCTCGTCTCTTGCGCTTCGCTGTCAGTATCGTCTTGCGCATGGAAATCTCCTTGTGGAACGACTTCCTCTAACTGGCGTTGCGATGTTCAGTTTCGGCGAAGAAATAGCCAAAACAAAACTACGTCACAATTGGATACGTTCGGAAATAAGCGGCCACTAATTCGCCGCGCTGACTAACAAAACCTTTAGTTTGCGTTCGACATGATGGAGCTAGAGTCCGGTGGCACCTTATCATGGAGTTTGCAATGGATTCGAAAAGCCAGTTTTACGCTCTCGAAGTCATGTGCCGTGAGCGTGCGCGACTTGCCGATAGAGAATCGAACTACTGGTTAGCCGAGGCTGAAGAATGGGCGCGGCTCAGGCAATCTTGTAATCAGCGGCCGCCTAGCTCAAGCGAGCCATCAAGATTTGAGGAAAACAGAAAATGAGCAACTCAGCGCCCTAAGCCTTCTTGGAGAATGTTTCTTATGAAGTTGACCTCTTGGGCCTTTCTCGCTTTCGTTGGATCTCTTGCCTTTTTGGTGTTGTTCATCAAAGATTGGGAAATCAAAACGGGTATAGATAGACTCTCCAAGATGTACCTGTTGCCTCAGTCAGCGCTTGATGCCGACCCCAATTTGAAGCTGGTCTCCGAGCGCAGCCCCTACATGCGGACCGAACGTTGATAATAGATGTGCCAACATTCTTCGGCCGGCCGATCAGCCCGCGCTGCGCGTGGCCGCATGTATAGGGTCAAGGCGTTGCCGCGGGTGGTCGAAAGCATGTTCCACCGGACTGCTCGCTATTGGCGCCGCCGCAGTGGCGCCGAGCTCCGTCGAAAGAGCGTATTCTCAGCCCATGAGCCGCGCCCCCTGATCAACAGCCCTGGCAAATCGACCCCATCATCTTTTCGACCTTCGCTTCTTCGCGGTCGATCGCGGGATCGGTGCCAAGCAGTGGCCCTTTCATGGGGCACGGCCGATGCCGGATGACGAAAGCGCCGTGCCCGACGAGTTGGTGCCAGGCGCAGCGGCGCTGGTGCCAAGGGCGCCGCCGGTTGCCGCCATCTGGTGCGATCCCATGCCGCCGCCCCGGCCAAACGCGGCGGTGGCCGAAAGGCTAACGCAAAGGGCGACGCAAAGAACGGAAAGTTTTTTCATGCCGAGACTCCTTCGAACACGCGATCAACGTGACGGTTGATCGCCGATGCGGATGCATCTGATGTAGGTTCGCAATTCGCCGACACCCATTAAATTGAATTTTATTCGGTGGCGGCCGTCTCGGCATAGCGCGCTGTCCATGCAGAAACACAATGAAACGTCGTGGAAACAAACAGAAAAGAAGATTGTGGTCACAAGCGCGTGTCCGTCGGAAGAAACTTGGTAGCAAATGGCGGTGGGTGACGCCCCGAGCTAGCGGCGCGGCCTTTTTATTGCCGCGCTGGCATGTTGCCTCGTGTTGCGAAGACGACGTCAGAACTATTTCGCAACAAAAATTCCTCGTTGGTTCTCCCGAATTAGAGGCAAAGGCTCCGCATGGTCACGGCATCGCCGAACATTCTTGTCGTCGAAGACGACCGCGAGACGCGGACGCTGATTGCGAAATACCTGCGTACTAACGCGTGCAACGTAACGACGGCAAATGACGGACGCGAAATGGTCCGTGCGATGACCGACCACCGCGTCGATCTGTTGATCCTCGACGTCATGCTGCCCGGCGAGGACGGCCTGAGCCTGTGCCGAAAAGTCCGCACCGAATCGCAGACGCCGATCATCATGCTGACCGCGCGCGGCGAAGATGTCGACCGCATCCTTGGCCTCGAGATGGGCGCCGACGACTATCTCGCAAAACCCTTCAACCCGCGCGAATTGCTGGCCCGGATCAACGCGGTGCTGCGCCGCCAGGCCGCCGCGCAGACGGTCAGCGCCACCAATGGCGCGACCGCGCTCACCTTTCTCGGCTGGCGGATCGATTTCCGCCTGCGGGAATTGCGCAACCCGGCGGGCGCACGGGTCGCGATGACCAGCGCCGAATTCGACCTGCTGCGAACCTTCTGCGAGCGGCCCGGCCGCGTGCTGTCGCGCGACAGCCTGCTCGATCTCACCCAAGGCCGCAGCGCCGGCTCGTTCGAACGCAGCATCGACGTGCTGGTCAGCCGTATCCGGCGCAAGATCGAACCCGATCCGCAGGACGCCACCACGATCAAGACGGTGCGCTCCGGCGGCTACATGTTCACGCCCGAGGTGGAGGCGGTCACCGTTGCCAGTGACGCCCCCTCATGAAGCTGCCCGGCTTTTTGAACCTGAGGGGCATCAGCGGACAGATCGCAGCCCTGGTGGTCGCCTCGATCATTGCCATTCACCTGATCCTTACCGCGGCCATTCTCATTCACCGGCCGGACCAGCTTGCTCCGCCGTTCGAGCACGGACACAGTCAGCTGGTTCCAGTGGTCCAGCTTCTCGGCGCGGCGCCCGCGGCCGGACGGCCAGCGCTGTTTGCCGACATCGCGCGGGCATTCCCGCAACTCGGCGTCGACAGCCTTCCAGCGGGTCCCGCTCCCGCGGTGGACGAACTGGACAGCTTCAACCTGCGTAGTCTGCATCGCCGCCTCGGCAGGAGCTACCGGATCTTTTCACTCGCGCACGATGAAGACATCCACAAAATCGGCATCGTGCTGCCGGACGGCGCGATGATTTCGGCAAGGCTCCCGCCGGACGAGCGGGAACTTCCGTTCTGGATTAGACCATGGATCGTGACATTGCTGTTTGCCGCCGTCAGCGTCACCTTGCTCGGCCTGTGGGCGGCGCGCGCCTTGACAGCGCCGCTGTCGTCGTTCGCAAGGGCCGCCGAAAGCTTCAGTCTCAACGGCGCCGCTGCGCCGCTACCCGAACGCGGCCCTGAAGAAATTCGTTCGGTTGCAAAGGCGCTCAACCGCATGCGGGAACGGATCACAACCCTGATCGACGACCGCACCAGGATGCTGGCCGCGATCAGCCACGACCTTCGGACCCCGATCACGCGAATGCGCCTGCGCTCCGAGTTCATTGAGGACGAGGTGCATCGCGGACGGATGTTGCACGATCTCGACCAGATGCGGTCGATGCTGGAGTCGGTGCTTTCCTTTCTGCGCAACGACCGCAAGCTCGAATCCATGACGCTGGTCGATATCGCGAGCAGTTTGCAGCTCGTCGCCGATCAATTCGCCGATATTGGCCACAAGGTCGCGTATGAAGGCCCGGAGCACGCCATGGCCACGGGCCGGCCTGACGATCTGCACCGCAGCATCACCAACCTCGTCGAGAACGCGGTCAGGTTCGGCACCGAAACCACGATCCGCCTCACGATGTCGCCGGATACCGTGACCATCGAGGTCGAGGACGACGGTCCCGGCATTTGCGATGCGCGCAAGGATGTCATGCTCGAGCCGTTCGTGCGCGGCGACGATGCCCGCAACATGGATGAAGCCGCGGGCTTCGGTCTCGGGCTTTCGATCGCGCGCGCCACTGTGCTGGCACACGGCGGCGAGTTGTCGCTCAATGACCGGCAGCCTCATGGATTGATTGCTCGCATTGAATTGCCGGTTCACCAGCAAAGCCGGGTGGCCGCCGCCTGAGAGCGCAAAGTGGCATTCGCTTGCGAGTCGAATGCCGTGCCATACTTCGCACCAACGAGGACCAACCTCACGTCGCGACGGCCAAGCTCGTTCGAAGCATCTGGCCGCAATGGCGCCGAGGCACAGTGCAGACCTTATTCTCATTTTAGAACAGAGGGCAGACGGGCGGGGTGCGAGTTCAAGGCAAAGACCTCCATTGATGAGTGGCCCTCAATACAGGGGGATAGTCTGCGGGTATCCGCCCATGTCCGACGGCGGATCGAGAGGCTGTCGATCGATCGGCCGGTTCCTATTCTCTCGCCCGAACGAATATCCGGGCGGAAAGGCGTAGTCGGTGAACTTGCGATCTCCCGGAAGGATTTCCGTGCCGGCATCCAGCCATGAGCGCTTAGTTACGTAGATGCGGGTATGCGGTCCTGATCGGTACGATACATTGGGGCCAGCAGGACCGTAATAATAGACACTGCCTCGGTCATCGTGCTGCTGCTTCTGTGTCGCATAGACCTGGGCTGTATCGATGCAGATCGAGGCAACAGCAACAGCAGTAAGCAACGTCGTGATCTTTGTTTCGGAATTGAATTTCAGTTTCATCGCGCTTTCCTGACCGGAGTGTTCTGACTTCCCGTTACAAGCGGTGTCTGAAATCAACATGTTTGATAAGCTGATCAAAAGTAAAGGACATGAGTATTGCCGGGCATTGCTGGGAATATTCAGGTCGGCAACATCAGCGCGACTTCAACATTCGGCCGCAAACCATAAACGGACGGGTCTGCGCTCAAGCCGCAGACCGGCAGTCAATCGACGGATCGAAAATGGTAGCTGACTGATCGGGATCGAGAGCACCGCCAGCAAACGGAGCGTTGGACGTTTCAATTACCATCGAGCAACACTTTTAAACGATCGGAAACATTTCGGAGATTTTTTAGCCACATCCGCGCCGTACGTGCCGTTCGGAATGACGAGGGCGCGTTGGGCATGAATGTTGGAATGCGGTTGCGGGGAGGCGTGTTGGCCGCCCTGATGATGTTCGCCATGCCGGGCGCTGCCATGCTGGTATCGTCGCCTGTCGTCGGCCAGACCGTGTCTTCGATCGAGGTCGAAGGAAACCGGCGGGTCGAAGTCGAGACCATCCGCTCGTATTTCAAGCCGGGTCCCGGCGGGCGTCTGGATCAGGCTGGTATCGATGACGGCCTGAAGGCGCTGATCGAGACCGGCCTGTTTCAGGACGTCAGGATCAGCACGTCGGGCGGTCGCTTGATGGTGACCGTGATAGAAAACCCGGTGATCGGCCGCATTGCCTTCGAAGGCAACAAGAAGATCAAGGACGAGCAGCTGTCGGCCGAAATCCAGTCCAAGCCGCGCGGCACCTTGTCTCGTCCTATGGTGCAGTCCGATGCCCAGCGCATCGCCGAGATCTATCGCCATTCGGGCCGCTACGACGTGCACGTCACGCCGGAAATCATCGAGCAGCCGAACAACCGCGTCGATCTTGTTTTCACGATTACCGAGGGCTCAAAAACCGGCGTCAAGTCGGTCGAATTCATCGGCAACAACGCGTACTCGTCCTATCGATTGAAGGACATCATCAAGACGCGTGAATCAAATCTGCTGAGCTTCCTCGGCGGCGCCGACGTCTATGATCCGGATCGCGTCGAAGCCGATCGCGACCTGATCCGCCGCTTTTACTTGAAGAACGGCTATGCCGACGTGCAGGTGGTGGCGGCGCTGACCGAGTACGATCCCGAGAAGAAGGGTTTTCTCGTGACCTTCAAGATCGAGGAGGGCCAGCAGTACCGGGTTGCGACGGTCAATTTTGCGTCCAGCATCGGCACGCTTGACGGTAATTCACTGAGCAGCTTCTCGCGCGTCTATGTCGGCTCGCTCTACAATGCCGAAGCGCTGGAGAAGTCCGTCGAGGAGATGCAGATCGAGGCGTCGCGGCGGGGTTATGCCTTTGCGGTCGTGCGCCCACGCGGCGATCAACCTACATCGAGCGCATCAACGTGCGCGGCAATACCCGCACCCGCGACTACGTGATCCGCCGCGAATTCGATATTTCGGAGGGTGACGCCTATAACCGCGCGCTGGTGGATCGCGCCGAGCGGCGGCTGAAGAATCTGGACTTTTTCAAGAGCGTGAAGCTCGTCACCGAGCCCGGTTCCTCCGGCGATCGCGTGATTCTGATCGTCGATCTCGAGGAGAAATCGACCGGCGACTTCTCGGTATCCGGCGGCTATTCGACGACCGATGGTGCGCTCGCCGAGGTCAGCATTTCCGAACGCAACTTCATGGGCCGCGGTCTGTTCGCAAAGGCGTCGGTAACGTACGGTCAGTACGCGCGCGGTGCCTCGCTGTCGTTCGTCGAGCCTTATCTGCTGGACTACCGCGTCGCACTTGGCCTTGACTTGTCCTATCGCGAGCAGCTTGCCAACGATACCATTTCGTACGGCACCACGACGCTGGGCTTCAGTCCGCGACTCGGATTCGCCTTGCGCGAAGATCTATCCCTGCAGCTTCGGTATTCGCTCTATCAGCAATCAATCACACTGCCCACTGCGCTCGGCAATTGTAATAACCTTGCGGGATCGGCATTTTTCCCAACGCCGACTTACATAAATTCGGTTTTGGGCGGTGTTGACCCGACCGGCAATGCCCAGGCCGGTCTGGCTCCGGGTTGTTTGGCCGATGGTGAGTCTTCACTGCCGGTTCGGCAGGAATTGGCAAACGGCCCGGCATGGACTTCGTCGGTAGGCTATTCGCTGAACTACAACACCCTCGACAACAACAAGAATCCGACCGACGGTCTGCTCATCGACTTCAAGCAGGACTTTGCCGGTGTTGGAGGCGACGTCAGCTACTTGAAATCCGCGATCGATGCGAAATACTACGCGCCGCTGGTTGCCGATATCGTCGGGCTGATCCACGTCCAGAGCGGCATGCTCAACAGCATCGGCAATAGTCAGCTTCGAATGCTTGACCATTTCCAGATGGGTCCAAATCTAGTTCGTGGCTTTGCTCCGAACGGAATAGGTCCGCGCGATCTGACCTTCTACCCCTATACCGGAACGGGCGACGCGTTGGGGGGCACCAAATATTGGGGTGTGTCGGCGGAATTGCAGATGCCGTTCTGGTTCCTGCCCAAGGAGGTCGGCCTTAGGGGCGCAGTCTATGCCGATGCGGGATCGCTTTGGGACTATCAGGGTCCCACCTCCTGGGCCGTAACCGGGGAAGTGAATTCACCGACCTGTCCGACCTGCGCCATGCAGTACGACGACACCAACATCATCCGGACCTCGGTCGGCGTGGGCTTGATCTGGCAGTCTCCCTTCGGACCCCTTCGCTTCGACTACGCGGTCCCGCTAAGCAAGGGAAAGTACGATATAGTACAGCAATTCAAGTTCGGCGGCGGGACGTCGTTTTGATATTCAACTCCAGAATATATTGCTTCAGGCGGCTATGGCGGCCAAGGCTGCGTGGCGACACCAACTGCTGGCGAACCTCGGCGATCGATGTACACAAGGATTTTTAAAGCACTAACCGCGCTGGTTCGTAGTTGCTGCGGGCGAAAACAGGAGAGAGATTTGTTACGCACAACGTCTGTTCGCGGCATGAGTATCGCCGTGGGGTTGCTTCTGACGGCCGCACCCTATGCTTCTGCACAATCCGTTCCAGCTGGCGACGCCGCCCGTGGCCCCCGGTCAACAAAAGACGCCCCATCGAAGAACGGACCCGACATCTGGGACGCGAATCATGATGGTATCTACACCTGCGTGGAGTGGAAGAGTTACCTTGATCGGCTATTTACCCTGGCCGATCGCAACCGCGACGGGCATCTTGATCCATCCGAATTCGCAATGATCCGTCGGGCTGGGGCCGCCTTCGCCGACGCGGACTTCGGCTACTTTGATGAAAACCAAGATGGAAAGATCACCCGCAGCGAGTTTGTGGACAAGCCGAGTGAGTTTATTTTGAAGTTCGACAAGAACGGTGACTGTCGCGTCACACAGGACGAAATGAAAGGCGCAAGCACCGATCAGAAACCGCCGAACGGCAGGGGCAAGAAATTCTGAAAGAAGCACCCGTGAGGCGACAGCCATTTCCGAAGTAAAACGCCGTCCGGTCGCAGCCCTTCACGCGACAAAGGCGGCAACAGTGCCATGTCACGCGGAGGTCGTTCGTGCTCGTCACCTTTGTTGGCGAAGCCAATGCATTGAGGATGGTGTTAAAGATGCGGTCCAGACCCATGACACCGAGCGATAGGCTTGCTATTAATAATGAGAAAGCAGGTTGTGACAGTTAAATCAGGTCAATCGCTGAAAACGAATAAGGAACAGATCCGCTCCAATGCAAGGCGAGATGCAGTCGGCAATTTATCGTTTCCGACTTGGCAGCTTCGAGGTCGCTAGCTTACTGGACGGTAAAATCATCCGTGAGGGATTAAGCCCGAGCTATGGCGGCGAATCCTTATCCGCCGAAGTGCGAGCGCTGGCGCGTGCGAACAGGATTGACCCGCATCGCTACGAGCGATCCGTTCATTCCCAGCCTGGTCAACACCGGTAGGGAGCTCGTCCTGTTCGACACCGGCAATGGTGCGTTGCAACGCGAGCCCGAGGCACGTCGAGGTCGGCTGCCAGAGGGGCTTCTGGTCGAGCAGTTGCGCCAGGCGGTCTATGAGCCGCAGGATGTTGACGTGGTCGTAGTTACGCACGGCCATCCCGACCATATCGGCGGGCTGATGAAGGGCGGAGAACCGGCATTTCCCAATGCGCGCTATGTGTTCGGCGCAACTGAATTCGATTTTTGGAAGCGCAGTAACGTGCGCGATGCACGAAAAATTCAATCGCGAGCCATTCATGAAGATCGCAGTGCCGTTTGCTGATCGAGCCAGTTTCATCAAAGCGGGCGACGAGGTCGTGCCCGGGATCCGGGCCGTCGATGCGGCAGGTCATTCGCCGGAATGATAGCTTACTTGATCGAGAGTGAGCGCAAGCGACTGCTCAACTGGGCCGACACCTGCGGTCATTATGTGGTGTCACTGCAGAGACCGGACATCCATCTCGACGTCGATGACGATCAGGAGATGGCGGCGGCAACCCGCAAGCGTATCCTGATGGTTGCGATCGACGAGATCTTTGTTATTGGTTTTCATATGCCGTTTCCTGGCATTGGTTTTGTAGAGCAGGCGCATGGTAGTTACCGCTGGGTCCCTCATGGCTATCAGTTGAATTTGTGAATCGCCAACTTCGTTTCTACATGAGTCGTGCATCGATGGTCATTTTTACGCACGATGCGTGCGCATGATGGCGGCGCGGTTTCGGCACCTTTCGCGCAGATATTGCGTTCATCCTCGGCCATGGTGATCGAGTTCCTCAGCTCTATCAACGGGAGGGTTCATTACCTTTCGGATCCTTATCGCTGTTCAATTCCATGCCGGTTCCGATTCAATGGTCTGCCGTCAATGGTTGTTCGCAGGCTATCGGCAACTCATGCGACGAAAGCCATTCGTGAGGCTGACCGTAACGATGGGCCAAAGGATGACTGTGATTCCGAGATCGATGCGATAGCGATCTCGATTATCAAGTTAGCTGAGCCGGAGACGGTGTAAGTCGCTGGCAGGGGCGGGGACGACGTAGAAGCTGGAATGGAAGACTTGGAATAACCAGACATTGACGAACGCAGATTCGCTCAAGCCAAAAAAGTGAAGTGGGGGTAGCCGTGACGGATAATGCGGTGGATGTCACCGCCGTTATCAATGACAGCGAAATCAGTCGCTTTCAGTACTTAATATTCTCATTATGTATTATGATCATGATGTGCGACGGCTTCGATACGCAGGCGCTCGCCTATGTGGCGCCGAGTATCGCAGCTGAGTGGAAACTGTCTCCCGGCATCTTTGGCCCGGTATTCGCGGCGGTGCTGCTGGGGAGCATGGTGGGGGCGTTCGCCTTTGGATATCTGGCCGACAGGTTCGGCCGTAAGCGTACGCTGGTGCTCTGTATCATCTTGTTCGGCGCGCTGAACATCGGCTCCGCCTACGCGACCTCGATCCAATCCTTCACCCTTCTTCGATTTCTCTGCGGCATTGGCCTGGGCGGCGCCATTCCCAACGTGATGGCGCTGGTCTCGGAATATGCGCCGGCTCGAAAACGCGCGACACTTGTCGCGATCACGTGGTGCGGATTCTCGCTTGGAGCCGTTCTCGGCGGATTGATCAGTGTGCCGCTGATCTCCCATTTCGGCTGGAAATCGGTATTCATCGTCGGCGGGATTCTTCCGCTATGTCTAGCACCCATCGTTGTCTTCGCGCTTCCGGAATCGATCAAATTCTTGATTCTGGTGCGTGGTAAGGGTGCCGAAGTGATCTCAGTCCTTAGAAAGCTTAACCCCGGCCGCTAGTGTGACGATAGCAGCGCGTTTGTGCTCGACGAACCCCGCCCTGGCAGAGGATCAATATCGGCCCTATTTCGAGACGGCCTTGCAGTCGGCAGTGTGTTTCTCTGTTTTGCGTTCTTCATGAGCCTGATGCTCGTCTACCTGTTCATTAACTGGATTCCACTGTTGCTGCGCCAGGCTGGGTTGCCTCTTCAGGACGCAATAGTGGGAACGATCATCTTTAATCTGTCGGGAATCTTCGGCAGCATCTTCTGCACGCAGTTCATCGACCGGAAAATCCTGCGCCCTGTCTTCATCTTGATTTTCGCATATTTTATCGGTGCCGGGGCTGTGTTCGCCGTCGGCTTCGCAGGGACCTCTTCTGGCCGATCATGGGCACGATCTTTCTCGGCGGCTTCTTCATTATAGGTGCTCAGCTCTCGCTCAACGCCCTCATCACCAATTACTATCCGACTGTAATCCGGGGCACGGGGATCGGCTGGTCGCAAGTAGTCGGGCGAACGGGGTCTCTGCTCGGACCGCTGATGGGCGGGGCATTGGTTTCGCAAGGCATGTCGCCTAGTCAGTTGTTCCAGGTCAGCAGCATCGCGCCGCTTCTTGCTTGCGCATCTTTGCTGGTTTTCATGAAATTGTCGTCGTCGGCATCCATGACCCGGTCGGTCCCGGTGGACGCGACGCCATAACTTCTCACGCCAAGAAGGGAGCTTATTTCGAGCAATCCGGGAAGCGCAGACCGACCGGAGCGGCTTCAACGTCACGGCGGGAAACTAACGCTGCAGAACCGGTCGCCTAAAGGACTTCGGCAAAGAATACTTTTTCCAGCATGTTTTGCCGGATGAACATCGCGAGTTGCAAGTCGGAATGATCGCGAACCAATGGCTGCGGCTACTTTCGCATGCCATGGACACGGTCGGGCATGAGGTGGGAAAGGCTGAGATAGCGATGATCAAGGTGGCAGTACCGAACATGGCATGCCACATAGCGATGGAGCAGAAGTTGATGCAAATGAGCGACGTTTCGTCAAATCCACCGCTGCGGGGGCGGCAGCGAGTTTCGCCAACTTCACCGGCAATCGCCCAGACTACACCTCGGGTAAAGGCCATCGCGTTCGATGGGTTCGTCATTTTCAATTCCGGCCCATCGCGGCATCTGGACTTCGCGAAAGTAAATAGTTCATAGCAATTCAGTCGGTAACTAAAGTTAGCTCCTTCAAACGTGATAACCCGGCATCGGAGTTGACAGCAACCGACGGTCCTATGTTGTATCGTCACCTCGGCCGTCACCGGCTAGCGCAACTCTGTTCTGATATGGCGCCCCCCTTCTCGGAGCAGAGTTGTGCCTCCAATACGCTCGTCTTCATTGCCGCAAGCTGGACAACTTCCGCGCAATTGATTGCCGGTCTTTTTCAACGAAAGCTTCAGCAGGTTAGCCGCGTCTTCAAGGGATACCGCGGCCTTGACAGCCTTAAAATCGATGAACGACATTGCGGCTCTCCCGTTTGTGAGGAACTAAGCTGCTTTCAATCGTACCATGCCCGAATGTTGTCCCTATTTCTGCATTACGTTGACATAGGAGGATCGTGCTATGAAGCTTACCTCTTGGGGTGTTCTCGCGTCCGGCGGATCTCTCCTTTTCTTGATGCTTTTCATCAAAGATTGGGAGACTAAAATGGACGCGGAAAAGCTTTCTAGGATGAAGCTTCCGCACCATTCAGGTCTTAATGCAGACCCCAATTTGATGCTCGTTTCGGAGCGCAGCCCCTACATGCGGAATGAACGCTGATACACGCGCTTATCCACGTCCAGGAGGTGCACAATCTCCAACGCGTGTTATCGTTGGCTGCAGATGTAGGTTGGTGTGTGGATGAGAGGAGCAACGCGCCGTCGCCCGGCTTAATTTCACGGTGGGTCGCGCACTTCATACATTGTAGGTAAGTCCATTAAAATAAGCCGTCAAGTCAGCTACGAAGCGCGTCGGTGAGTGGCGTGTAGGTTCGTGGTGTAGTGCGCAGCTAAAATAAATCTACCATGGTTTTGCATCGGTAGGATCTTCTGGACGTGAGCCGGGCATGTCGGCGATTTCTAGCTCAACCCAATAGTTGCCGTTGCGATTGTCGGATCCTCGAAGAAGCAGGTGCTACCAAGACGATGTTGTCAGCCATTCGCAACTCACATTGAACGCCGTATCGATGATCGGGGGATCAATCCAGACGCCTACAGTCGGTGACCGACTTTGCTGAGGAGTCACCACAATGGACCTTGGCACCGTCGTCGGGAGTTCTTGGAGTGGAGTCACCATTGATTGGGATGACGGTCACACGACTTCAATCCAGCACAACGACATGGCGCGGGTGCCGACGAAATAAATGTGATGCCTGCTGTCGAGTTCATTTCATTCAAGAGCGGGAAGGGCGTTGGCGTGCGCGGGAGGATCAATTGCTCATGCGGGACTTCGAAGCTTCTGACGGTGTGGTCCGCACCAAGGGCAAAGGAGCTGCTTCAGTGCGAAGCAGCCTGTGAATCCAGATAGCATGGGCGATACATGGCCGCGAGCTCGCGGCCGCTCAGGAAAATCATGCGTGGGGACAACCCTCCGCGCTGGTCGATCCAGCGCCGTATCTCAAATGGATACATGGAATACAGCGTCTGCGTTGCATCGGGATTGGTTATTTTACGACCGTTGGAACCGGGATTCCAGGCGGCGTGGAATCCGAGCTTGGCACGAGAAGTCACGCATATCTTATCATGAGGAACCGAGCCGAGAACGATGGTGCAGGCCGAGACACAAAAACCGTCTATGATCACCATCTCGCCCGAACTGCGTAGGCCCTGATATTTATCGACGTAGGCTCCGATCCGGCCGCCACGGTCCTGCTCAATCCGAACCACCGCGTGGCTTGCTCCGACTCCACCGAACACGAGAACCGCCGCGAGCAACGTTGTTAGGGACTTCATGACCATTCCAGTCTCGCACTGTCGGATCCGGATCTGACGCGTAAACCGCTTCGCTTGAACAGGAAGAGGCCGCTAACTGAGGCGGGGTCCGGAACATTCGTGCGCAACGCGCCCTCGTCATTCCGAAGAGCACGGTGCGGTGCGGATGTGGCTAAGATATCTCCGAAATGTTTCCGATTGTTTTGAAATGTTGCTCGATGGTGATTAACACGTCCAACGATCACAAGCGAATGCCACTCAAGTTCGGCGTTTTGGCTTTGAACGAATATTATAGGCGCCGCATCCTCGCGGCCTGACGGCCGAAGCTTAGGGTTTTGCGTGCTCAGGCGGCCGCCTGCCGGCGCAACACCGCGTTGATCCGGGCCAGCAATTCGCGCGGATTGAACGGCTTGGCAAGGTAGTCGTCCGCGCCCATTTCTAACCCGAAAATCCGATCGACGTCCTCGTCGCGCGCGGTGAGCATGATGATCGGCATTTGCGATTCCGCGCGGACCTTGCGGCACAGGCTGAGGCCGTCTTCACCCGGCAGCATCACGTCGAGGATGAGAAGGTCGTCGATGCGATGGTCGGCCAATCGCCCGGACCATCTCGCGCCCGTCGGTCGCGGTCGCCACGTTGCAGGCGTTGGTCCGCAGATATTTCGCAATCAGCGCCCGCGTCTCACGGTCGTCTTCGACGACAAGAATGTTCGGCGATGCCGTGGCCATGCGGACCCTTTGCCTCTGATTCGGGAGAAGCGACGAGGAATTTTTGTTTCGAAATATTTCTGACGTCGTCCTCGCAACGTGAGGCAACATGCCAGCGAGGCAATAAAAAGGCCTCGTTAAGATCATTATCTAAATCGCAATCAAAGTAATAAAGACAAGGGGAATGGTACGGCGCGGCGTACATGGCAACAAGGAATGAGGCTTCCATCGGAACGTAGCTGGCCTGCAGTATCGACTTCGGGCTTACAAGTCCGCGATCGAAAATCAGCCCGCGACCAAAACATTAATTGCTGTCACCAGCGAGGCGAAACGCATCCGCGCAGTTGGTGAAGAAAGCGGTGTCATCAAGGGATTTCCCTGAAGACACGCCGCTGGGCGCGTCGGACATCTATTAAGTCATGTACAAACATACAATCTGATTCACATCTGCACGACCATGAGCGGCAAGGTTTCCGAGAAGGTTGGTTATCGACGGGACCAGAGCAGAGAGGGCAGGGCGAAGATCGCGTCTTCGTTTTCTCGCGCGCCGGCGAGGGCGTCACCAACTGCTGC
>WNFK01216602.1_pt4 | contig 15133 bp, 6 predicted proteins | sample 5400281 | NCBI WGS metagenome assembly WNFK01 (sample SAMN13153350, study PRJNA577476) | soil metagenome | isolation source: 20 cm soil on Douglas fir-dominated hillslope | place: USA:California | collected 2013-09-17 | reverse complement strand
CCGGCGCTGGCGTCGTGGTTTCTCGAGAAGTTCAATGCCCAATACGGACGACAGAGGCAGCTCTCGCCCGAGACGATGACCCACCTCCAGCAGCACTCGTGGTCGGGCAATGTGCGCGAGCTGGAGAATATCGTCCGCCGGCTTGTGGTGCTCACGGATGTCGAGTTCGAAATCGAGGCTCTGGTCGCTCGTGGTCGCAACGGGGACAGCCCGGCCCGGCGGCTGCCTCCCGAGGGTTTGCGAGAGATCGCGCGGCACGCGGCGCGAGAGGCGGAGCGTGCGGCGATCGAGGACGTGCTCGATCGGGTGCAGTGGAATCGAGCCGCGGCGTCCCGGATCCTCAAGGTGAGCTACAAGACATTGCTCAACAAGATCGTCGACTGCGGATTGATACCGCCGATTTGCCGGCAACCGGCGCGCGCCCAGGCCGGCGTGCCCAGCCGGTGAAGGGACGGCGCGCAGCCACGCCGTCCGCGAAGGCGCTGTTCGAGCAGTCTCGATGACATCGTCAGCGCGAAGCCGTGGCGCGGGGGACTCTGAAGGAGCGCTCAAGTTCGGGACGAACCGCGCCTTTCAGCTCGAGCTCCGGCGGCGAGTCGACGAGTATTTCCGAACCACCGGCCGGCGACAACGCGACTGCTGGCAGATGTACCTGAAAGCGGCGATCGTCATGGCCTCTCTGGCTATCTCTTACTTGTTGCTCGTGTTCGCGGCCCATGTGTGGTGGCAGAGCGTGCCGCTGGCCGTCGTGGTCGGGTTCGCCGCGGCCGGTATCGGATTCAACATTCAACACGACGGTGGACACCACGCGTATTCCGACCGTCGCTGGATCAACAAGCTGATGGCGATGACGCTCGACTTCATCGGAGGCAGCTCGTATCTGTGGCACTGGAAGCACGGCATCATTCATCACACGTATGTCAACGTCACAGGCCACGACAGCGACCTCAACCTCGGTATCTTCGGCCGGGTCACGCCCCATCAGCGCCGGCTCGCTTTTCACCGATGGCAGCACCTCTACCTCTGGCCGCTCTACGGCTGTCTGGCGATCAGGTGGCAGCTCATCGACGATTTCCGACGGCTGATCGCGGGCCGAATCGGCAGCCACCGGATCCGTCGCCCCACTGGAATGGATCTGGTCATCCTGGTGGCCGGTAAGGCGACGTTCTTCGCCTGGGCATTCGGGGTCCCGTTGCTGTTTCACCCCGTGAGCGTTGTCCTCGTCCACTACGGAATCGCCGCGGTGGTGCTGGGGACCACGCTGAGTGTGGTGTTCCAGGTGGCTCACTGCGTAGAGGAGGCGGCGTTCCCGCCGGCCTCCGCGGGCACGCGCCGTATCGAGCGGGCCTGGGCCGTCCATCAGGTGGAGACCGCCGTCGACTTCGCTCGGCCTAGCCGGATCGCGGCGTGGCTCCTCGGCGGTTTGAACTTCCAGATCGAACACCACCTGTTTCCGAGGATCAGCCACGTCAACTACCCGGCGATTTCGACTTTGATGGAACAGACGTGTCGAGACTTTGGCGTCATATACACCGAGCACCGGTCGTTCTGGCACGGCGTGACCGCCCATTTCCGTTGGTTACGACGCATGGGGATGCCGAGCACGAATGACCGGCCGCGCCCGCCGGAAGCCGCGCCCTCCTTCTAAACCCTGTACAAAAACCTTATGCGCATGGCCCGGCCGTCTCCCGAAGACCCGATCCGCGCCGAGCTCTTCGGTATCGAACGTCTCGAGCAACACGCGGAGAGCCTGGCGGTTGCCCAGGCCGTCATGAAGCGGTCGGGCCGCGGGCAGCGTCTCCTGCAGCGGGTCGAGCACAACGGTCGTGTGCTTCGTGAATCGTATCGAGTGATCGCGAACGCCATCCGTGAGGAGCGCGCGATCACGCCGGCGGCGGAATGGCTCGTCGATAACTTCCACGTTGTGGACGAGCAGCTGCGGGAGATCCGCGACGACCTGCCGCCCGGCTTCTATCGAGAGCTGCCCAAGCTGGTCGAGGGACCGCTCGCCGGCTATCCGCGCGTGTACGGTATCGCGTGGGCGTTCGTGGCGCATACCGATAGCCGGCTCGACCCCGAATCGCTCCGGCGCTTCGTGCTGGCCTACCAGCGTGTGCAGCCGCTGACGATCGGTGAGCTGTGGGCGGTGGCGATCACGCTGCGCGTCGTCCTCGTCGAGAATCTCCGGCGCCTGGCGGAGAGCATCGTCCGCGGACGCGCGGCGCGTCACGAGGCCGACGTCCTGGCCGACGAGCTGCTCGGCGTCGGTGACGACGGTGCCGTCGAGCCGGCGGCGAGAGGGCTCGCGCGATTCGAGAGCGGCCGGCTGATCACCGCCTTCGCGGTGCAGCTCGTCCAGCGGCTACGGGAGCAGGATCGCGCCGTGACTCCGGCCTTGCGGTGGCTCGATCAGCGGCTGAAGGCGCAGGGGACGACCTCCGACGACATCGTGCGCGTCGAGCATCAGCGGCAGGCCGCGATGAACGTGACCGTCCGGAACGTGATCATGAGCATGAGCTTGATGTCCGCGCTCGACTGGACGGAGTTCTTCGAGAGCGTCAGTCTCGTCGACCAGGTGTTGCACGCAGGTCCGAACTACGCCGCGATGGATTTCGCGACCCGCGATGCCTACCGGCACGCCGTGGAGGAGCTCGGCCGAGGCTCCGGCCGGCCCGAGCTGGACGTCGCGCGCCTCGCCGCGGCTCGCGCGCAGCCCTCGGACGGGACCCACGACGCTCGGCAGACTTGCACCGGCTGTTCCGGCGCTACGTCGCCGCGGCGACACCCGGATATCTTGGAACGATCGCCCTCCTCAGTGGCTTCATGCTTGCCGTGCCCGTCCTTGCGGCAGGCGCCTCCGGCGTCGGAACGGTGGGCCTGCTCGTGCTCGCACTGCTGGCCATCGTCCCGGCCTCGGACCTGGCGATCGCGTTGCTGAACCGAAGCGTCAGCGCGCTGGTCACGCCGGCGGCGCTGCCGCGCCTCGCGTTGCGCGACGGGGTGCCACCCCATCTACGCACCATGGTGGTCGTGCCGATGCTTTTGACGGAGAGCGCGGAAGTCACCGAGCAAATCGAGCGGCTCGAAGTGCACTACCTGGCGAATCCGAGCGGCGATCTTCGCTTTGCCATCCTCTCCGACTGGTTGGACGCGCCCGCGGAGAGCATCCCGGGGGATGACGAGACTCTGGGGGCTGCGCGCGAGGGGATCGCCCGCCTGAACCGCCGCCACGGTGTCGCGCCGGATGGGGGGGAGCGATTCCTGCTCTTCCACCGCCGGCGGCTCTGGAACGAGAGCGAGCGGGCGTGGATGGGGTGGGAGCGTAAGCGGGGCAAGCTCCACGAGCTGAATCGCCTCCTGCGAGGGGCGACGGACACGAGCTTCGTGGCCACGGGTGCCGTCCCACCGTCCGGCATCCGCTACGTCATCACGCTCGACGCCGATACGCGGCTCCCCAGAGGGGTGGTCGATCGGCTGGTCGGTACGATGGCGCATCTCCTCAATCGCCCACGGTTCGATATCGGAAGGCAACGCGTCGTCGAGGGCTACGCGGTGCTTCAACCCCGCGTGACACCGCCGCTGCCCGGACCTGAGGGCTCGTTCTTTCAGCGTCTTTCGTCGGGGCCGGCGGGCATCGACCCGTACGCATCGGCGGTGTCCGACGTCTATCAGGACCTCTGGGAGGAAGGCTCGTACACCGGCAAAGGCATCTACGACCTGGACGCGTTCGAGGCCGCGCTGGCCGGACGGGTGCCGGACAATGCGCTGCTGAGTCACGATCTCTTCGAGGGGGTGTTCGCGCGCGCCGGTCTCGTGACCGACGTCGAGCTGTTCGAGAGCGCGCCATCGCACTATGGTGTGGCGGCGGCCCGCCAGCACCGATGGGCGCGTGGCGATTGGCAGCTGCTGCCGTGGATTTTAGGACGTCGGATGCCGCTGGTCGGACGCTGGAAGATGCTCGACAACCTGCGCCGCACCGTGTCGGCGCCGGCCACGTTTCTGACGCTCGTGGTCGCGTGGTTGATGCCGGGGACCTCGCCCGCGATCTGGAGCGCTTTCATCCTGGCGACCATCGCGGTGCCCACGCTTTTGCCGGTGCTGAGCGGTTTGCTCCCCCGCGGTCGCGGCATTTCGAAGCGCAGCTATATTCGCGCGGTGGGCCGGGATCTGTTCCTGGCCGGCTCACAGTTCGGGCTCACGATCACGATGCTGGCGCACCAGGCCTGGCTGATGAGCGACGCGATCGTGCGGACACTCGCCCGCGTGTACGTCACGCGCCGCCACCTGCTGGAATGGGTCACCGCGGCGCAGGCGAAAGCTGGGCTCCGCCTGAATCTGCGTGGCTTCTGCCGTCGAATGGGCGGAGGAGTTGCGCTCGCTGCCGCCGCGGCGGTGGCCGTCGCGTGGTGGCGACCGGAGGCCTGGCCCGCCGCGCTGCTCTTTCTCGTGCTGTGGACCGTATCGCCGGCGGTCGCGCGCTGGATCAGCGTGCCGCGGAGCACCGAGCCCACCCAGCCGCTCTCGGCGGCGGACGCGCGAGCTCTCCGCCTGATCGCGCGGCGGACGTGGCGCTTCTTCTCGACGTTCGTCGGTCCGGAAGATCACGCACTACCGCCCGACAACTTCCAGGAGACGCCGAACCCGGTGGTCGCGCATCGCACGTCGCCCACGAATATCGGGCTCTATCTGCTGTCAACGGTCGCCGCGCGCGATTTCGGCTGGGTCGGTACGCTCGACGTCGTCGAGCGTCTCGAGGCCACGCTCGAGACGTTGCACGCCCTCGAGCGCTTCCGCGGTCACCTCTACAACTGGTATGACACGAAGCACTGCTACGCACTCGAGCCGAAGTACGTCTCATCGGTCGACAGTGGCAATCTCGCCGGCCATCTCATCGTGCTCGCGCACGCCTGCGAGGAGATGGTCGAGCGCCCGCGCCTCGATCGGGCGGCGCTCAGCGGGATCGAGGACACCGCGCTGCTCGTCCACCAGGCGGCCGCCGCGGCGGCCGGCGACGCGCGCCCGGGCCCGGCCAGCCACGAGCTCCTGGCGGACGCGCTCGACGCCGTCGCGGACGCGGTGCGAGAGCCTCCACGCGACTCGGCCGGGTGGGTCGCACGACTTGCGACCTTGAAGGTCCGTTCTCAGGCGGTGCTGAACGCCGCGCGAATGCTGGCCGGTGAGAACCCCGGGAACGCGCACGCGGACGTTCTCGTCTGGGCGGAGGCGCTCTGCGCCACGGTTGAAAGCCACACGCGCGACCTCGACCTGCCCGAGACGCTGGTTCGTCGTCTCGCGATTCTTGCTCGGGATGCTCGGGCGATGGTCGGCGCCATGGATTTCGGCTTCCTCTTCGATCCGACGCGGCAGCTGTTCGCGATCGGCTACCGCGCGGCGGACGGAAGCCTCGACTCGAGTCGGTACGATCTCCTCGCATCGGAGGCCCGGCTCGCAAGCTTCGTCGCGATCGCCAAGGGCGACGTCCCCGTCTCGCACTGGTTCCGGCTCGGCCGGTCGCTGACACCGGTGGAGCTGGACTCGGTGCTCGTCTCCTGGTCGGGATCGATGTTCGAATACCTGATGCCGACGCTCGTCATGCCCGCGCCGGCGGGAAGCCTGCTCGAGCAGACATCCCGGCTCGTGGTGGGACGGCAGATCAGCTATGGCGCCGAGCGCGGCGTGCCGTGGGGTGTGTCGGAGTCGGGCTACAACGCGCGCGATCTGGAAATGACCTACCAGTATTCGAGCTTCGGTGTGCCGGGAATAGGATTGCGACGCGGACTCAGCGAGGACGTCGTCATCGCGCCCTACGCGACGGGCCTGGCCGCGATGGTCGATCCGGCCGCGGCGGTGCAGAATTTCCGGCGCCTTGCGGCCGCTGGGGCCAGCGGCGCCTACGGCTTCTACGAAGCGCTCGACTACACCCCGCCCAGGCTACCCGATGGCGCCACGGTCGCCGTGGTTCGCGCGTACATGGCGCACCACCAGGGGATGGTGGTCGTCGCGATCGCGAACGTCGTCCACGACGGCGCGATGCGCACGCGCTTCCGTGCCGAGCCATTCGTCCTGGCCACGGAGCTCCTGCTTCAAGAACGGACGCCACGCGACGTGGCGGTTGCGCGGCCCCGTGCGGAGGAGGTCCAGGCTGTCGGCGACGTGCGCGAATTCGTTCCGCCGGTCGTGCGGCACTTCGACTCGCCGCATGGCTCGCTGCCGCGCACCCAGCTGCTCTCGAATGGACGGTATGCGGTGATGCTCACGACGGCGGGCTCCGGATACAGCCGCTGGCGTGATCTTGCCGTCACGCGATGGCGGGAAGATGTCACGCGCGACGCGTGGGGCACGTACGTGTTCCTTCGCGACGTGGACAGCGGGGAGAGCTGGTCAGCCGGCTACCAACCGCGTGGCGGCACACCGGACAACTACGAGGTCACGTTCTCCGAGGATCGGGCCGAATTCGTCCGGCGCGACGGCGCGATCGGGACCACGCTCCAGGTGATCGTATCGCCGGAGGACGACGCGGAGGTGCGTCGCGTCTCGCTCACGAATCTCGGGACGAAGAGCCGGGAGATCGAGGTGACGTCGTACGCCGAGGTCGTTCTGGCGCCGCCGGCGACCGACGCGGCCCACCCGGCGTTTTCCAATCTGAGTGTCGAGACCGAATGCGTTCCCGAGCTCGAGACGCTGCTGGCGAGACGCCGGCCGCGGTCACGCGGCGAGTCTCCGGCCTGGCTGGCGCATGTGGCGGTCGTGGAAGGCGCCGCAGTCGGCGAGCTGCAATGGGAGACAGACCGTGCGCGGTTCCTCGGCCGCGGGCGCGGGATCCGGACGCCCGCGGCGGTGATCGACGGCCGGCCACTGTCCAACACGACCGGCGCGGTGCTCGATCCGATCGTGAGCCTGCGCCGCCGTGTGCGACTGTCGCCGGGCGATACCGTCCGCGCTACCTTCTCGACGCTCGTCGCGCCGTCGCGTGCGGAGGCCCTCGCCCTCGCCGAGAAATATCACGATTCGGCGACGTTCGACCGCGCCGCGACCCTGGCCTGGACGCAAGCGCAGGTGCAACAGCACCACCTCGGCATCGGCCCGGACGAGGCGCATCTTTTCCAAAGCCTCGCCAGCCGCATTCTCTACTCGGATCGGACCCTGCGGCCTCCCGCGGAGATCCTTGCGCGTCAGACGGAGGGCCCCGCTGCGTTGTGGAGACACCGGATATCCGGCGACCTCCCGATCGTGCTCGTGGGAGTCGACGAGCCCGACGACGTGGGCATCGTGCGGCAGCTGCTCCGGGCGCACGAGTATTGGCGGATGAAGCGGCTCGCGGTCGACCTCATCATTCTCAACGAGCATGCGCCGTCCTACGTTCAGGATCTCCAGGAACTGCTGGAGACGCTTGTCCGCACGAGCCAGTCGGCGGGGCCCCACGATGGCCACGAGCCACACGGGAACGTATACATCTTGCGATCGGACCGCCTCACGGCGTCGCAACGCGACGTGCTCCAGTCCGTCGCGCGCGCGGTGCTATCGAGTCGACGCGGCACGCTGGCCGAGCAGGTAGCGCGAGCGCAGCGACCCGACGCTGCGGCTCCGCTCGTGCTGCCGCATCGGGCGGCGGTGCGGCCGGCGGGGCCTACGGCCGTGACGCCCCGGCGCCGCCAGCTCGAGCTCGACAACGGGCTGGGCGGGTTCGCCGACGATGGACGTGAGTACGTCACGATCCTCGAGGAGGGACGGTGGACGCCGTCGCCGTGGATCAACGTGATCGCAAATCGGGACTTCGGCTTCCAGGTCTCCGAGTCGGGTTCCGGGTACACGTGGTCGGTCAACAGCCGCGAGAATCAGCTCACCGCCTGGTCGAACGATCCGGTCAGCGATCCGCCGGGCGAGATCATCTACGTCCGGGACGACGAGACCGGGGATCTGTGGGGGCCGACGGCGCTGCCGATCCGTGAAGAGGCCTCGCCCTACGTCATCCGGCATGGGCAGGGCTACACGCGGTTCGAGCACGTCTCGCACGGTATCTCGCTGGAGCTGCTCCAGCTGGTCCCGCTCGACGACTCCATCAAGATCTCACGTCTCACACTGACGAACGAGTCCGGCCGGCCGCGTCGGCTGTCCGTGACCGCTTACGTCGAGTGGGTTCTCGGCGTGTCGCGGTCCGCCGCCGCGCCGTTCGTCGTCACCGAGATCGACGACAAGACGGGTGCGATGTTCGCGCGGAGCCCGTGGAGGGGCGAGTTTGGCAGGCGCGTGGCCTTCGCCGACCTCAGAGGGACCCAGACGGCGTGGACCGCCGACCGGATGGAGTTTCTGGGACGCAACGGTTCGCCGGATCATCCGGCTGCGCTCGCCGCCCGACATCGGCTCTCGGGACGCGTCGGCGCGGGCCTCGATCCGTGCAGCGCGCTGCAGGCGTCGATCGTACTGCCAGCTCGAGGCAAGGCCGAGGTCGTGTTCTTCCTCGGCGAGGCGGCGAGCCCGGAACAAGCGAGGGAGCTGATCGTTCGCTACCGGACTCGTGACCTGGCGGCGGTTCTACGCAGTGTGGGCGAGCGCTGGGATCAGCGGCTTGCCACCGTGCGGGTCAGGACGCCGGACCGCTCGATGGACATCCTGATGAACCGCTGGCTGCTCTACCAGACGCTGGCCTGTCGCGTGTGGGCGAGGTCCGCGTTCTATCAGGCAGGCGGCGCGTACGGGTTTCGCGATCAGCTTCAGGATGTGATGGCGCTCGCCGTCGCCGAGCCCGCACTGGCGCGGCAGCACGTGCTGCGCGCGGCGGCGCGGCAATTCGAGGAGGGCGACGTCCAGCACTGGTGGCACCCGCCTAGCGGCCGCGGGGTCCGAACGCGGATTTCCGATGACCTGCTCTGGCTGCCGTACATCGTTGCCCGATATCTCGAGGTCGCTGGGGACCGCGCCGTCCTCGACGAAGTCGTCCCCTTTCTCGAAGGAGCCAAGCTCGAGGTTGAACAGCGCGAGTCGTACTTCGAGCCTCGCGTTTCCGACGAGCGAGGCACGCTCTTCGAGCATTGTGCGCGCGCGCTCGATCACAGCTTGGCGGTCGGAATCCACGGCCTGCCGCTGATCGGCACCGGGGATTGGAACGATGGGATGAACGAGGTCGGCGCCGAAGGAAAGGGTGAGAGCGTCTGGCTCGGATGGTTCCTTCACGCCGTGCTCTCCGAATGGGCTGACCTGGCTGACGCACGCGGGGAGGGTAAGCGCGCCGAGCGGTGGCGTGGGCATGTGAGCGCGCTCAAGGAATCGCTGGAACGCGAGGGCTGGGACGGCGATTGGTATCGCCGCGCATACTTCGACGATGGGACGCCGCTCGGCGCTTCCGGCAACGACGTATGCCGCATCGATTCGATCGCGCAGTCGTGGAGCATCATCTCGGGGGCTGGCGATCCGGCTCGCGCAGCGCGCGCCATGGCGGCTGTCGACGAACGCCTCGTGCGCCGCGCGGATGGCGTCGTCCTGCTTCTGACGCCGCCGTTCGACGGCACATCGCTGGAGCCCGGCTACATCAAGGGATATGTACCCGGCGTCAGAGAGAATGGCGGGCAGTACACGCATGCGGCCATCTGGGCGGCGATCGCCTTCGCGGCGCTGGGCGACGGCGACAAGGCCGCCGAGCTCTTCGCGATGTTGAATCCGATCAATCGTGCCCGAACCGACGCGGGCGTCCAACGCTACAGAGTCGAGCCGTACGTCATCGCGGCGGACGTGTACACGGAGGCGCCGCACGTCGGCCGTGGTGGCTGGACGTGGTACACGGGTTCGGCGGGCTGGATGTATCGGGGCGGGCTCGAGTCGATCCTCGGGTTCCGACTCCGCGGTGCGAGGCTCGTGATCGATCCGTGTATTCCGCGCGGGTGGCGCGGCTTCGAGCTGGTGTTCCGCTATCGCTCCGCGCGCTACGACCTCGTCGTCGAGAACCCGCGGAGTGTCTCGCGGGGGGTGTCGTCAATCGAGATTGAAGGCGTTCCTCTGGCCGGTGACCTCAGCATCGGGCTCGTGGATGATGGGAAGACGCATCGCGTTCGCATCGTGCTCGGCTGAGCCGCGGTCGGCAATCCACAGAGGTAGCGCATCGCCGGCGACCTGAAGATCGAGCGATCCGGCCGACATAAATAATATAACGTATATAAGAATTATAAGACCTGCAGAGAGCCCCAAGCCCGCGGTGTGCTGGCGCGCGTGGCCGGCAAGTTTTCGTAGTGGAGGAACGACATGATCAGGTGCTTGACGTGCCGGAGAGAGCTCAAGGACGAAGCGCAGAAATTCTGCAACGAGTGCAGTCGTGGCGTCGGCACGAAGCCCGGGCACGGCACCGCGGCCTCACCGGGAAGAACGGCCGCACGAAGGCGCCGCCGGCGAAAGCGCTAGGCGGCGAGAACTCTCACGCCGTGATCGCCAGCTGGTTGCCGAAGATGTAGAGCGTCGGGTGCATCTTGAAGCCCTGCACGCGCTTGTCGTGGAACGTGAAGATCGCGCGCCACACCGGCTGCACGATGGGCCCGTCGTCTTGCAGGATCTTCTCGAGCTGCACCATCAGCTCGCGGCGCGCCGTCACGTCGAGCGTCCCCTCGGCCACCGTGAGGATCCGGTCGAAGTCCGGGTTCGAGTACTTCGACTCGTTCCACGGCACGCCCGTGCGGTAGGCGAGCGCCAGGCTCATGACGCCGAGCGGGCGATGGGCCCAGGTCGTGAAGCCGAACGGCACCTTGGTCCACACTTCCCAGTACTGGGTCGACGGCATCACGTTGATCTTCACGCGGATGCCGGCTTCCTTCCATTGCTCGACCATCGCCTGGACCGCGAGGAGCTCCCAGCCCGGCTGCGGCCGGGCGATGATCTCGGTGTCGATGCCGTTCGGATAGCCGGCGTCGGCGAGAAGCTTCTTCGCCTTGGCGACGTCGCGCTGGAACGCCGGTAGCTTCGCGTACTCCGGATGCACCGGGCTCACGTGGTGGTGCTCGCCGACTTGCCCGAGGCCCTTGTGGGCGATCTGGAGGATGGCGTTGGAGTCGACGGCGTAGCGCAGCGCCTGGCGCACGCGCTTGTCGTCGAACGGCTTGACGGGCTGCACGCGGGCCGTGGCCGTGTACGCGGTGGTCACCTGGTACATCTGCACGTGCGGAAGCTTCTGCAGCGCGTCGAGCTGGGTGATGTCGGCCCCGTAGAGCCCGTCGACCTGCTTGGAGGCGAGCGCGGCGACCGCCGCCGCCGGATCGTCACCGAGGTCGATGAACTGGATCTCGTCGAGATAGGGCCCGCCGCCCCAGTAGGGCTCCTTGTGCGCCTTGAGCACCTGGCGGCGCCCAACTTCGGCCTCGACCAGGGTGAAGGCGCCGGTGCCGTTGGAGCCCACCTTGAACTCGCCGTTCTCGGCCGGATCGAGGATCAGCAGCGGATAGTGGAAGAGCTGCTCCGGCACGGCGAGCTGCGCGGTCTTGCCGTTGAGCTTCACCGTGAACGAATCGACTTTCTGAATGGCGTTGGCGTCCCAGAGCTTCGTGGACTTCTTGGCGTTGCCCTTGTCGTCCTTCTCGCCGGTCTCGTATTCCTCGAGCAGGAAGCCCTTCATGAGACCGAGCACCGAGGAGCCGGTCTTGGGATCGAGCACTCGCTTGAGGTTCCAGACGACGTCGTCGGCCGTGAACTGCCGGCCGTTGTGCCACTTGACGTTGCGGCGCAGCCGCAAGGTCCACGTCTTCAAGTCCGGGCTCGCCTCCCACTTCTCGACGAGCGAGGGCCGCGTGACGTTGTCGACACCCGTGGTCGTCAGATAGTCGAGGACCTGGCGCGCGGAGTTCGACGATTCCACCCAGCTGTACGTGTGCGGACTCTTGAGGTCCTGGCACCGCATGCCGATGCGGAGCACGCCGCCCTTCGGCAAGGCTTGCGCCGCGGCCGGCGCGACGAACGGCTCGCCGGTCACCTTGCGCACGAAGGCATAGGCGGACGTCGCCGACATGCCCAGCAGCGCGGCGTAACGCACGAACTCACGCCGGTCGATCAAGCGATCGGCGAGCTGGCGCTTGAGGGTGGGAATCAGGACGTGCTCGTCAGCGTTGCGCATGAGTGGGTCCCTCCGTCGCCCCGCGGGGCGGCGTCAGTGTCGGCGGGTGCCGCGATCTTGTCAACCGCGGCGGACCTGGCAGTGCGCGCTGCAGGCCGTCGCGGGGCTGGGGCCCCGCCGGCCGAGGCGCGCCTAGGAGAAACCCGGGTCTACGCGAGGCGGCTATAGCCGGCCGCTTCGGCTTGCCGCTGGCGCTCGAGCATCACGTCGAACGCCGCGCCGTCCGCGGACACGAAGCGCGCGATCAGCAGCTCGTCGAGCGTCGGCTTCAGCTCCGGCGCCGTGTGCGCGGCCAGGAGCGCCTCGGTCAGCCGCTGGCGCGTCGGCGCGTCGACCCCGGGTGAAGCCACCAGCGGCGCGCTCGGCGCCTCGACGGTCGTCGCGACCACGCGAACGCGCTTGGCGCGCTCGGCGCCGTGATGACGGAGCAGATCGAGCCCGTAGGCGTCGACGGGGCCGACGTCGGCCCGGCCGTCCAGCACGGCGTCGATCACCGGAAGCTGCCGGTGCAGGGGCCCGACGACGCCGGAGTAAAACGTCGCCCGATCCGGGCGCCGATAGCCGAGCAGATGGAAGCGCGCGGCGTTGTAGCCCGAGTGCGAGTGCTCGATCGAGTACGCGATGCGGCCGCCGAACGTGTCCTCGAGCGTGCGGTAGTCGCTGTCGGCGCGAACGATGAAATCGGTGAAGTAGATCGGCCGGCCCTGATAGCGCGCGGGCGAGGGCACCGGCGCCGCCAGCAGGTGCGGACGCTCGTCGAGCATCGCCCACGGATAGCCGCACATGAAGACGCAACCCAGATCGTCGCGCGCCCAGAGCTTCTCGAGCGGATAGGGGTCCGCGAGCTCGAGCACCTGCAGCCCGCCGCCGGAGCGCGCGGCCACCCACTCGAGCAGACGACGCCACGCCGCCGTCAGGGTCGGAGACCAGGAGTACATGCGGGCCGAGGCGACAGGGACCATGCGACTTGCGACCCTAGCGCCGGCGCCCGCGCGAGTCAACCTTCCTGAAGATGGTTTCGGCTCGAGCCGGGCGTCAGCGCGCCGCGAACCCGTTCCCGTTGCCGGGCCCGACCCACTTGTCGTGGTTCAGGTCGTATTGGAAGCCGACCGCCGTGAACGGAAACCGGAAGTTGTCGAAGACGATGTGCAGGCCGTAACCCCACCACGTATTCCGCTTCACCCCGACGTCGTTCAGGATGACCTCGAAGTCGAGGCCGATCTCGAGACCGATCTGACGCTCGCGCAGCGAGGGCGTACCGGTCGGGTAGCCCTTCACGCCGTACGTGACCGAGAACATCAGATAGCGAAGCGGCCCGGCCTTGAGGTTGAGGCGGTCGAACACTCCAGCCAGATGCAGGTCCGCCGTGTAGATCTCGTTCGAGTAATCGCGGCCGAGCCCCTCCGTCTGGCAGCACGTCTTGCTGCCGTTCAGTGGCAGGAGCAGCCCGTGCCGGAAGCCGAAAAGATCCTCGGTGCGGGTCAGCTTGATCAGCGAGGAGGCGCCGGCGCCGAGCGTGTCCATCGTAAGGTCTTCCCACGAGAATCCGTACGGGTTTACCCCGTCGCCGAGCTCGTTCATGAGCCCTGACGTGAACGCCGTGCCGAAGCCGAGCGCGATCGACGTGTTGCGCGAGAATCCCATCACCTCGTAGAAGTTGGCCAATTCCTTGGAGATGATCGTGTAGTCGACGAAGTGCGCGGCCTTGTCGGCGCCGCCCGCGTAGGTGTTTCGTCCGAACCATCCTTCATTCGTGACGTGAAAGCTCTGCCGCGGGGTCTCGTTGTACGCGTTGTAGAACCCGCCCACAGCAGCGCCGACCACCATGCCGGACGCGAGCAAGATGCGCAGCTTGTCGTCCTTGATGAGCGGCGGGTGAATGGCTAGAAAGTCGGAGGCGGAGGAGGTCGGCTCCGGCTTGGGCTCGGCCTCGGGGGCCAGCGCCAGCCGCACACCCGGATCGACACGAAATTGCGAGCACTCCGCCGGCTCTTCCGGCTTCAGCAGGAACAACGATGGGCAGCGGGTTTCGAGCAATCCTTGCGCGGCGAGCGGACCGGGAAGGGCAAGCAGGGCGAGGACAATGGCCAGTATCGTCGCGAACAGCGCCTATCCTTTCCGCACTTCCTCATTCTCGGCTTGCGTTGCGAACGTCAAGCGCGCGTCTTCTCGATGAGGATGCGTCGGCGGGCAGTATCGGCGCAGATTAGCGCGGGCCGCGGCGGTCGTGCAAGCGTATGTCGACGTCTACGACGAAAGTCCAGGATGGTCGACGTCTAGCGAGCGGGCGCGACGTGCTCGAGCGGGGCGCCGCGAAGGGCGATGGGCACGTCGTCGCCGCTGGTCGCGTCGTCGGCGTGCCGCGCCGCGGACACGAGCACCGGTTCCGGCGTCCGGAACAGCACGCCGACGCCGAAGACCACCAGCGCGCCGATCATGGCCCACCAGGTGAAGGAAACCTCAGGGATCGATGCGGGATGCTGGAATGTTCCCTCGAAACCGAAGAGCGGCGCCACGCCGTTGACGATCATGACGTCGAGCTTGCCCACGACGACCGTCGCCAGAAGCCCGGCCGAGATCGCGAGCAGGTTGCCGGTGTCGGATCCGCGCCGCTCGGTGAACATGCCGATGAGGAACACGCCGAGCATCGGTCCCAGAATGAATCCGGCGATTCCGAGCACGACCGGAATGATCCGAAGATCCGGATGCGTCACCTTGGCGTAGGCGAACGCGCCGGCGATCACAACCATCAGCGCCGCGAACAGGACGGTGAACCAGCGCGCGGCCGTGACGTAGTGCGCCTCGGATCGTCCGGGAACCCAGCGCAGATACCAGTCGTTGGTCGCGCCCGTCGCCAGCGCGTTGAGCGCCGCGGAGAACGAGCCCATCGCGGTGGCAAAGATCCCGGCCAGCACCAGGCCGCGGATCCCCACGGGCATGACGTTCAAGATGTACGAGCCGAACACGTCGGCGGTGGCCGCCGGCCGGTACGTCGGATCTTGCTGATAGTAGACGACGAGAAGGATGCCGATGAAGACGAAGGCCGAG
>WNFK01208867.1_pt2 | contig 15134 bp, 17 predicted proteins | sample 5400281 | NCBI WGS metagenome assembly WNFK01 (sample SAMN13153350, study PRJNA577476) | soil metagenome | isolation source: 20 cm soil on Douglas fir-dominated hillslope | place: USA:California | collected 2013-09-17 | reverse complement strand
TGTTCGTAGGTCGCCTGTACGGCCTCGGGCGCGAAGAGTCCGCCCGCCGCGCGGACGAGCTGCTCTCGACCATGGATCTCGCTGCGGACGGGCGGAAGCTGATCGCCGACTACTCCTTCGGCATGCGCAAGAAGCTGGCACTGGCGGCCGCCTTGATCCACGGACCCGAGCTTCTCTTCCTCGACGAGCCCTTCGAAGGCGTGGACGCGGTGGCGAAGGCCTCGCTGACGGCGCTGCTCGGTGACCTCGTCCGCCGCGGGCACCTCACCGTTTTCCTCACCTCCCACGTGCTCGAGGTGGTGGAACGGCTCTGCGATCACGTCGGCGTCATCCACCGCGGGCGCCTGGTTGCGCAGGGGACGCTGTCCGGAGTGGTCCAGGCGATCCCCGGAGCGGCGACCCTCACCGACGCGTTCGTGAGCCTGGTGGGCGAGGGGAGGGGCGCGACGCGCGCGCTGTCGTTCTTGCCGTGAGCCCTGCCTGGGCCGGGCAGGCGCGAGCGCTGATCGGCCTGCGGGCCACCCTCTGGTGGCGCCGCATGGTGCGGGGCCGGCAGTGGGTCCGGATCGCGGTGGGCGGAATGGCCGCCCTCCTCGGGACGCTCGTCAGCGCCTCCTTGTGCGTGATCGCGTGGCACACGGCGCGAGAGCTCGCCCGCTCGCCGGAGACGTTGCGCCTGCGCGGCGGGGCCCTCGCCTTGTTCGCCTCCTGGATGACGCTCGCGCTCGCCGGGCGGGTCTGGTTCGGCCTCGTCGCGCTCGCCCAGAGCCAGTCGTTCCTCGATCCGCGCCGCTTGCGCCTCTTCCCGGTCAGCCCGCGGCTGCTCAGCGCCATCAACCTGGCCGCGCTGATCTTCGATCCGGTCTGGCTGATGCTGTACCCGCCCCTGATCGCGATCGCCTTCGCCGTGGCGCGCCTGCCGGGCGCCCCCGCAGCCTGGGCGATGCTCTGCGCGGAGGCCCTGGCGGTCTTCTGCACCGTCGGCGTCCTGCACTTCGCCTCGGCGCTTGCGGCGCTGCTCGACGCCCGGCCGCTGCTGCGCCGCGGCTTCTCCGTCCTGCTCCTCCTGGCCGGCATCGCCGCGTTCCAGCTTTCGGTCGCCCTTCCCGGCGAGCGCGGCATCGAAGCGCTCTTCACCGAGCACTGGGGGGCGATGCGCTGGAGCCCACCCGGTTGGACCGCCCAGCTGGCGCAGTCGCTCTCGCGATCGCAGGCCGTTCCGGCGCTGCTCTGGTCGCTCCTGCTGCTTTCGCTGGGGCTCCTCGCCAGCATCGGCGCCCACGCGCTCTCCCAGCGCGAGCTCCTGCGGCCACCGGAGCCGGTCCGCATCTCGGCCCGCGCGGCCCGGGCCGAGGGCTGGCGGTTGCCGCTCGCGCCCGGCGCCATGTCCGCCCTGTTCGAGAAGGAGGCCAAGACGGCGCTGCGCGCCGGCTGGCTCCAGCTGGTGATCGTGCCGGTCGCGTACCTGCTCCTGGTCCACGCGGTCCTGTCCGGCCCCGAGCCGCTCTTGATCGCGGCGGTCTACGCGCACCTCGGCGTGCTGGAGATCTCCACCAACGCGTTCGGCCGGGACCTGGACGCCGCGCGCGCCTGGTTCCTCTGGCCGGTGACCTTGCGCTCGGTGCTCTTGGCGAAGAACGCGGTCGCCTATCTCTTCTCCCTCGCCATCTTCCTGCTGCTCGCGCTGGTCACCGCGGTCAGCTCGGAGCTGGAAGCCGGCCAGCTCCTGGTGGGGCTGCTGGCGCACGCGGCCCTCTTCCCGCTGCTCGCGACCTTCGGAAACGCCGTCAGCGTCTGGTTCCCGGTGCCGGTGCGGGGCGCGCGCCTGCGGCGGGTACGCGGGGCCGGACCCATCGGGGCCAGGCTCTTCGCGATGGCGCTCCTGGCCGGCGCGGCCTGGGCACCGTATGCGATCGCGCGGGTCGCCGGCGTGGACCTGTATGCGGCGTACGTGGGGGAGCTGATCGCGCTGGGGGTCGCCTACCCGGCGCTGCTCGGCGCCGCGGCGCGGCTCGCCGATGCGCGCCGGGAGATCCTGCTCGGAGCGCTGGCGCGCGACGAATGAGCGTCAGTGCGTGAACATCTTGCCGAACACGTCGCCGTCGTTCCAGCGCGGCCGGTCGGGAGCGCGGTGACCACCACGTGCTCCTCTGCGCGCTCGCCGCCGCGCCAGGGCGGTCATGCTTCATTTCCGTGAGTCGAGCCGGGTGCCGTCCGGGAGCGGCTCGTCGCTTCCCGGCAGGTAGTGCGGGTTCTTGCGCAGGATGCCGGGTCCGCCGTCCCAGCCGAACAGCGCCAGGACGGTGTGGTAAGCGCCGACCAGGGCCATGTACGCCGCGGCGACGGCGATCACGGCGAAGCAGACGAGCAGTCCGTACATCCAGGGCCGGGCTGCCTCCGCCGGTCCTCCGGACACGCGCGCCCGGACGAATCCGATCAGGCAGATCAGGACCGCGAGCGTGAGCAGCATCGCGCCGGTACGGAGGATCTTCGGCATGGCTATGTCTCGAAGCTGGCACCGCAGGAGCAGGTCCTGCGCGCCTGGGGGTTGTCGAACCGGAATCCCGGTCCGCGGGGGTAGTCGATCACGGCTCCGTCGAGGAGGGCGGCGCTCGCAGGATCGATCGCCACCTTCAGGGGCCCGGCCTCGACCAGAGCGTCGTCGGGCCCGGCGGTCTCGACGAAGTAGAGGTCATAGCTGAGCCCGTTGCACCCGCCGGCAACCACCGCGATGCGCAGCAGCCATCCCTCGACCTCCGCTTCCCGCGCGCGGGCGAGCACCGCCTGGGCGGCGCGGTCGGTGAGCGAAAGCCGCATGGCGTCAAGGGTCTACAGCGGCCCGAGGGCCTCCCGCAAGGCGATTCAGGCCGCGTGCTCCTGCCGCAGCGCCTCGAGCTCGTCGTCGGAAATCTCGCCGAACGCCGCCACGCAGCTCGGGTCGAACTGCGTCCCGCAGCAGCGCGAGATCTCCAACCGCGCCTGCGCGAACGTCGCCGCCTTCCGGTACGGCCGGTCGCTGGTCATCGCATCCAGCGTATCGGCGATGGCGAAGATCCGGGCGCCCAACGGGATCTGCTCTCCCCGGAGCTTGCGCGGATACCCGCCTCCGTCCCAACGCTCCTGGTGTGCAACCACGATCTCCGCGGCCGGCCGGAGGAAGTCGATGGCCTTCAGGATCCGGTAGCCGACCTCCGGGTGCCTCCGCATCTCGGCCCACTCCGCGTTCGTCAGCGGACCCGGCTTGAGCAAGATGCTGTCGGGCACGCCAATCTTGCCGATGTCGTGCAAGAGCGCGCCGCGGCCGATGTCCTCCAGCTGCGCCTCGGGGATCGCCATGCGGCGGGCGATGGCCACCGTGTACCGGACCACGCGCTGCGAATGGTCGCTGGTCTCGTGCTCGCGCGCGTCCAGCGCGTGGACCAACGCCACCAGCGTGCTCGAGTACGACCGCGCGATGCCCCCCAGCGCCGCGGTCAGCTCGGCGGTGCGCTCGCGCACCCGCCGCGCCAGCCCCTGGTGGTAGCGGGCCCGCGCCGAGGTGAGCTTGCTCTTGCTCCAGGCGCGCTCGATCGCGCGCACCAGCTCGGTGACCCGCGGCGGCTTGAGCAGGTAGTCCGCGGCGCCGCGCTTGAGGCAGTCGACCGCGCTCTCGGTGTCTCCGAAGCCGGTGAGCATCACCACCGCGGCGTGCGGGTGTCGCTGCAGCACGTGATCGAGGAGCCACAGCCCGTCGTGCTCCGGCATCTTCACGTCGCAGAGCACCAGCGGCAGATCATCGCCCCGCAGCATCTGCAGGGCGGAGCACCGCCGAGAGCACCTCGCGCACGGCGCGATCGTCGTCGACCACCAACACGGTCGGCGGCTGTGCCGCTGCGGAATCCTTCTCGACGGGGGAAAGCTCGGCCGGCGTGTCGAGCGGCTGGCTTCCCAGCCGCAGCATGTCCTCGATCCCCAACATTCCTCGGGCGCCTAGCATCGCGTGCTAACTTGCCCAAGTCAAATCTGAATTTCGCTGCGCCCCGGATCGATTGACACCGCGCGGCAGCGGGCGTACGCCGACGCGTCGCGAGGAGAGAGGCCATGGCAGAGGCGATTTCCATCCAGAAGAGGCCCGCACAAGGTTCCATCTCGCCCGAGGGCACGCTGACCGTCCACGAGCCGGGCAGCGGAAAGCTGCTCGGGGAGGTCCGCGTCTCGACCTCCGCGGACGTCCGGGAGACCGTGCAGCGATCGCGCGCCGCGCAGTCCGAGTGGGCGCGCAAGTCCATGGGCGAACGCCGCGCGGTGCTGCTCCGCTTCAAGGAGCTCCTGCTCTCGCGCGTCGAGGAGTTCTGCGATCACATCACGCGCGAGAACGGGAAGACGCGCAACGAATCGCTCTTCATGGAGGTCCTGCCGGTCGCCGACGCGGTCAACTGGTACGCGAACCATGCGCAGAAGTCGCTGCGCGACGAGAAGATCCCGCTGCACTTCTTCCCGCACAAGAAGTCCTACCTGCGCTTCTACCCGCGCGGCGTGATCGGGATCATCTCCCCCTGGAACTACCCGTTCTCGATCCCCGTGGGCGACGCCGCCGCGGCTCTGATGGCCGGCAACGGCGTGGTGGTGAAGCCCAGCGAGTTCACGCCCATCGTGATGGAGAAGACGCGCGCGCTGCTGGAGGAAGCGGGGCTGCCGCGCGGCCTCTTCGGCGTCGTGCAGGGGAAGGGCGACGTCGGAGCGGAGCTGATCCGGAGCGGGGTGAACATGATCGTGTTCACCGGGTCGGTGGCCACCGGCAAGAAGGTGAACGTGGCGGCCGCGGAACAGATGATCCCCTGCGTGCTGGAGCTCGGGGGCAAGGATCCGGCCATCGTGCTGCAGGACGCGGACCTGGACACCGCCGCGAAGAAGATCGCCTGGGGCGCGTTCTCGAACTCGGGCCAGACCTGCGCTTCGGTGGAGCGGGTCTACGTGCACCAGAGCGTGGCCGGGCCGTTCACCGAGAAGGTGGTGGCGCTGGCGAAGCAGCTGCGCCAGGGCGAGCCCAACCGGCACGACGTCGACGTGGGCGCGATGACCACGCAGTCGCAGGTCGAGATCGTGCGGCGGCACCTGGAGGAGGCGAAGCAGCGCGGAGCCAAGGTCCTGGCGGGCGGCGGGATCGAGGTCTCGCCCGAAGGCGCGCGGTTCGTCCAGCCGACGGTTCTGACCGGAACGACGCAGGAGATGGCCATCGTGCGGGAGGAGACGTTCGGGCCGATGCTGCCGATCATGACCTTCCGGACCGAGGAGGAAGCGGTCCGGCTGGCCAACGATTCGCTCTACGGCCTCTCCGCGTACGTCTTCACCAAGGACCGCGCGAAGGCGGACCGGATCGCCAACCAGCTCCTCGCCGGGACGGTGATGCACAACGACGTGCTCTACACGCACGCGGCGCCGGAGACGCCCTGGGGCGGCGTGAAGGCCTCCGGACTGGGGCGGGTGCACAGCAAGCACGCCTTGCGCGATTTCTCCGAGATGCGCCACGTCAACCTGGAGCGCTTGAGCTTCCCCGCCTTCTGGTACTACCCGTACTCGAAGAGCGCCTGGAGCACCGGCTTGCGCGTCTACCGGACGCTGCTCGGCCGCGGGATCGGCGGGCGGCTGCGGGCGCTGTTCGGAAAGCAGTGAGGGCTGCCGGCCTCCCACCGCGGCGCGGTTGACATCGACGCCCGCGGGCGCTACCAACCGCGCCTCTTTCGAGGGAGGCGCTCGTGGCGACCTACGATCTCGCGATCATCGGCAGCGGTCCGGGCGGCTACGTCTGCGCCATCCGCGCGGGCCAGAACGGCCTGAAGGCGGTGGTCATCGAGAAGGACCCGCGCGTGGGCGGCACCTGCACGCTGCGAGGGTGCATTCCCACCAAGGCCGTGCTGCACAGCGCGGACGTCTACATGGACGCGCAGCACGGCGAGGCCATCGGCGTGAAGGCCAGCGGCGTCGAGCTGGACATGGAGGGCGTGCACAGGTTCTCCGAGGACGTCGCGAACAAGTCCAGCAAGGGGATCGAGTTCCTCTTCCGCAAGAACAAGGTCGAGCGGATCCGGGGCCACGGGCGCCTTTCGGCGCCCGGCAAGGTCTCGGTCACCGGGCCGGACGGCAAGGAGCAGATGGTCGAGGCGAAGCACGTGGTCATCGCCACCGGCTCCGCGCCCAGGCTGCTCCCGGGCATGACGATCGGACCGCGCCTCATGACCAGCGACGAGCTGCTGCAGAACGTGGTGGTGCCCAAGCGGCTGATCGTGCTGGGCGCCGGCGCGGTGGGGGCCGAATTCGCCAGCGCCTACCGACGCTTCGGCAGCGAGGTGACCATCGTCGAGCTGTTGCCGCGCCTCCTGCCGGTCGAGGACGAGGACATCTCGGCGGAATTCGAGAAGGCGTTCCGCAAGCGCAAGATCAAGTCGCTGACCAACGCCAAGCTGGAGACGGTGGACATCAAGGGGGACCTGGTCACTGCGACCATCACCACCTCCAAGGGCACCGAGATCCTGGAGGCGGATCTCTTCCTCTGCGCGGTCGGCCGCCGCCCGGTGAGCGAGGACGTTGGCCTGCAGAAGTTTCCCAGCATCAAGGTCGAGCGCGGATTCGTGATGGTCGATCCGGCCACGCTGTTGACCGGCGAGAGCTGGGTCTCGGCGATCGGCGACGTGATCGCCATCCCCGGCCGTCCCCATCCCCAACTCGCCCACCTCGCGTTCGTGGAGGGCGAGTTTGTCGCCGACCAGCTGGCCGGCAAGCATCCGCATTCCGTCAACTACGACCTGGTTCCGGGCGCCACCTATTCCGATCCGGAGGTCGCCTCCATCGGCCTGACCGAGAAAGCAGCCAAGGAGCGGGGCTACAAGGTGAAGATCGGCACGTTCCCGTTCTCGGCGAGCGGCAAGGCGCGCATCCTCAACCAGGCCGAGGGGTTCGTGAAGGTGGTCGCGGAGGAGAAATACGACGAGGTGCTCGGCGTTCACATCGTCGGTCCTCGTGCCACCGAGCTGATCTCGGACGCCTGCTCGCTCCTCAGGCTGGAGACCACCAGCGAGGAGATGCTGCATGTGATGCGCCCCCATCCGACCCTGTCGGAGGCGCTCACGGAAGCCGCTCTAGGAGTGCGCGGGAAACCGTTGCACATCTAGAATCACTACCCGGGAAGGATGTGCCCGGCCGGTTGTTCAAATGGGTGCTCGGGGAGGCTCCGATGAGCGATTCGGGTTCGGGGCGTCGGGGATTTGCTGCCGGATTCATGGCGCTTGCGCTGTCGGGAGGGGGGCAGATCGCCACCTCCGGGAGCGAGGTTTCAGCCGGAGAGTCCTGCCCGCTGAGGCGAAGCAGGCTGGCCGATCGGCTCGCCGATCGGCTGACCGCGCATGTGGACGCGAGCGCGATTGCGCAGCGCGTTGCCCGCGCCGTGCTCGGGGCCGTCTTCAACGGCTGCTCGTAAGGACGGGCTCTCGCAGTCGGGGGCGGTTTCGGTTATACCGCCGCCCTCATGGCCGACTCGCTGGTGCAGCTCGGCGGCTCCGCGCGCAAGAAGCGCGAGCCCAAGCCGGATTGGCTCAGGGTCCGCATGCCGGGCGGCCATCGGTACGAACACGTCAAGCGCACCTTGCGCGAGCTGAACCTCCACACCGTCTGCGAGGAAGCGAGCTGCCCCAACGTCGGGGAGTGCTGGGGCGGGGGCACCGCGACCGTGATGCTGATGGGCGACGTCTGCACGCGCGGGCGATCCGCTCGAGCCGCGGCATCTCGCCGAGGCGGTCGGCCGGCTGGGGCTCGACTACCTGGTGGTCACCTCCGTCAACCGGGACGAGCTGGAAGACGGCGGGGCGTCGCACTTCGCCCAGGCCATCCTCGAGCTGCAGCGGGCCGCGCCGAAGACGCTGGTGGAGGTGCTCACGCCGGACTTCCAGGGCTCGCGCGACGCCTTGCAGATGATCGTCGACGCGGGGCCCACCGTGGCGGCGCACAACGTCGAGACCGTCGAGCGCCTGACGCCGCGCGTCCGCGACCGCCGGGCGACCTACCGGCAGTCGCTGGAGGTCCTCGACTTCTACAAGCGCGGCGGGATGCGCACCAAGAGCAGCCTCATGCTCGGGCTGGGCGAGACGCACGCGGAGGTGGCGCAGGCGATGCGCGACCTGCGCGCCGTGGGCTGCGACATCCTCACGCTCGGCCAGTACCTGCGGCCCTCCGACAAGCACCTGCCGGTCGAGGAGTTCGTCCGGCCGGAGGCGTTCGCGCGGCTCGAGCGCGAGGGCCTCGCCCTCGGCTTCAAGTTCGTCGCGGCCGGCCCCCTGGTCCGGTCGAGCTACAAGGCGGGCGAGTTCTTCATCCAGCGCTGGATCGAGAGCGGCGGATAGACGCATGCCGGCCTGGAACATCATTCAGGCGGTCAACGACGCGCTGCGGATCGAGATGCGCCGGGACCCGCGCGTGGTGGTCATGGGCGAGGACGTGGGCAAGTTCGGCGGCGTGTTCCGGGCCACCGTGGGCCTGATCGAGGAGTTCGGGGCGGACCGCGTGATCGACACGCCGCTGGCGGAAGCGGGCATCATCGGCGCCGCCATCGGGATGGCGATGTACGGGCTGCGGCCGGTGCCCGAGATCCAGTTCTCCGACTTCATCTTTCCCGCGTTCGATCAGATCGTGAACGAGCTGGCCAAGCTGCGCTACCGCAGCGGAGGCCAGTACGGCGCGCCGGTGGTGATCCGCACCCCGGTGGGCGGGGGGATCAAGGGCGGGCACTACCACTCGCAGTCGCCCGAGGCGCTGTTCATCCACACCCCCGGCCTGCAAGTGATCTGCCCCTCCAATCCGATCGACGCGAAGGGGCTGCTGATCTCCGCCATCCGCCAGGACGACCCGGTGATCTTCATGGAGCCCAAGCGCGTGTATCGCGCCGCGAAGGGCGACGTGCCGGAAGGCGAGTACACGGTGCCGATCGGCCAGGCCAGGATCGCCCGCGAGGGGCGCGGCCTCACGCTGATCGCCTGGGGCGCGATGTTCCACGAGGCGCTGCAGGCGGTGGAGCAATCGCCCGAGCTCGACGCGGAGCTGATCGACCTGCGCACGCTCTGGCCGCTGGACATCGAGGCCGTCACGCGCAGCGTGCGCAAGACCGGGCGCTGTGCCATCGTCCAGGAGGCTCCCCGCACTTGTGGCTTCGCGGCGGAGATCAGCGCGCTGGTGCAGGAGCGCTGCTTCACCTCGCTCGAGGCGCCGATCGCGCGCATCACCGGCTGGGACACCCCGTTCCCGTACACGCTGGAAAACGACTACCTGCCGCTCGCGCCGCGGATCCTCAAGGGGCTGCGCGAGCTGAAAGCCTACGAGGCCTGACATGGCCCAGTTCGAGTTCAAGCTCCCGGACATCGGCGAAGGCGTGGTGGAGGGCGAGATCGTCAAGTGGCTGGTGCAGGCGGGCGATCAGATCGTCGAGGACCAGCCGCTGGTCGAGATGATGACCGACAAGGCGACGGTGACCATCCCGAGCCCGCGCCGGGGGAAGGTCGTCAAGACCGTCGGCAAGGAAGGGGACATCGCCAAGGTGCACTCCACCCTGGTGGTGCTCGAGGTCGAGGGCTCCGGCGCATCCCAGTCGGCCCCGAGCTCGGGAGCTCCCGCGCCAGCCGCTCCCAGCATCTCTGCCGACCAAGCGGGCCAGCCTGCTCCGCTGCAGACGGCCAACGTTCCCCGGCCGCAGGCCGGCGCATCCGCCCACGGCGCGCAGACCAGCGCGCAGGCGGGAAACGGGGACGGCCGCAAGGTGCTCGCCACCCCGGTGACGCGGCGGATGGCGCGGGAGATGGGCGTCGACCTGGGCGCGCTGCAGGGCTCCGGGCCGCAGGGCAGGGTGATGAAGGCCGACGTGCTCGCGCTCAAGGAGAACCGGCAACGCGCGCCGGTACAGGCGCCGCCGCCGCCCCGCGCGGAGCCGCTGGCGCAGGACGAGGTGCGGCCGCTGCGCGGGCTGCGAAAGAGCATCGCGAAGAGCATGCTGCAGAGCCACACCTACGTGGTGCCCTTCACCTTCGTGGAGGAGTGCGACACCGGGGCGCTCACTTCCCTGCGCGAACGCGTCAACGCGGAGCTGGCCCGCCGCGGCGAGGCGAAGCTGAGCTTTCTGCCGTTCATCGCCAAGGCGCTCCTGCAGGGATTCGACCGGTATCCCGATCTGAACGCGGTGATGGACGAGGAGAAGCAGGCGTTGGTGGTCAAGAAGGACGTAAACCTCGGCTTCGGAGCGGCCACCGAGCAGGGGCTCACGGTGTTCGTGGTGAAGGACGTCCGAGGCAGGTCCATCCGCGAGATCGGCGCCGAGATCGATCGGCTGGCAAAGGCGGCCCGCGAGCAGAAGCTGCAGCTCCAGGATCTGCAGGGCGGGACGTTCACGGTGACGTCGCTGGGCAAGGACGGGGGCCTGATGGCGACGCCAGTGGTCAAGCACCCCGAGGTGGCGATCCTCGGCGTGCACAAGATCAAGGAGCACGCGAAGCCCGTCCGCCGCGCAGACGGCAGCGTCGGCGTGGAGATCGCCGAGCGGATGAACCTCTCCTGCTCGTTCGATCACCGGGTGATCGACGGCCACATCGGAGCGGCCTTCCTGTACGAGGTGATCCACGCGCTGGAAGCGCCCGAGCTGCTGCTGATGGAGGGCGGGCAGTTCTAGGCGCTCGGGTCCCGCTCTCGGGCCGCGCGGTCGCAATCTCGAGTTGACAAGTGAACACCGAGCGGGCTGCGGGTCTCATTTCGAGACCACTCGACCCCCGACCCTCCCCGGCGCGACCAGAAAAATAATTATTTTTTTCCCACAGGCCCCGGGGAGACCCTGGGACCCGAGGGGTCCCGCGGGGGGCCGTTGGAATCAAGGGGCGTGCGAGCCTGAGCGGCTACGGCTTGACCCCGGCGCGATCCAGCTCCGGCTCCAGCCGGCCGGTGATCGCCAGCCTCCACATCTTCCAGTCCGCCATCAGGCTCCAGAGCGGATGCTTGAAGGTCGCCGGCCGGTTGTGCTCGACGAAGAAGTGGCCGACCCAGGCGAACGCATAGCCGGCGACGATCGCCAGCACGACCACGCGCCCGCTGCGCAGTGCGGCGGCCGAGGCCAGGAGCAGCAAAGACAGCGTGGTCCCGACCAGGTGGAGCGTGCGCGTCGCCGGCCTGGAATGCTCGCGGAGATAGAATGGCCAGAACTCGGCGAACGTGCGCATGCGCGCAATCTATCAAACGCGGCGTGTTCAATCCCGAGCGGTTGTTGGCGAGCAGGCGCTTCGTCCCTAGATCGCTCTGCGGATGCCCGAAACCACAGCCCGACCGGCCCCGGAAAAAAGCCTCGAACCGCAATCCGGATTTTCGGATGAGGCGCTGTTCTTCACCGATGCGCCCGTCCCCGGGCCGCCGCGCGATGCGCGGCGCGCCGGCCCGACGTTCACCGTGCGGCTCGTCTCGGATTGGACCGAGCTCGAAGGCCTGCAAGAAAGCTGGCAGGAGCTGGCCTCCGACGCCGCCGAGCCGAATCCTTTCTACGAGCCCTGGATGCTGCTCCCCGCGCTGCGCAGCTTCGCCCGGAGCGAGCGCGTGCAGGTGGTGCTCGTGTCCCGCGGCGATCGGCTCTGCGGCCTCTTTCCGATCGCCTGGCGGCGGGGCCGGGCCGAGCTTTGGCGTCACCGCTATTGCTACTTGACCGCTCCGCTGCTCCGGCGCGGATGCGAGCGGGCAGCGATCCGCTGCTGGCTGGACGCGATGGCCTCCCGGGCGAACGTGATCCGGCTCGAGGACGTCCCGGGAGACGGCTGCGTGCGCCTGCACCTGCTCGACGAGCTGAACGAGCGCGGCTGGCCCGCGCTGGTCTCGCAGGCGTACACGAGGGCGGTGCTGCGGCGCGCCCGCAGCGCGGAGGAATTCCTCACCCGCCTCGCGGAGCTGGGCCGGCTGACGACCGAGGAGCTGCCTCCGGGCACGGATCCCAACCCGTGGGTCGAGGAGTTCCTGAGCCTCGAGGCGCAGGGGTGGAAAGGGCGCGAAGGGGTGGACTCGATGCCCGACCGCACCTTCGTGCAGCAGATGGCGGCGGGCGCGGCGCGCGGCGGAAAGCTGCAGATGCTTGCGCTGCGGCTCGACGGCCGGCCCGTGGCGCTGAAGATCAATCTGATGGTCGGGGAGGGCGGGTTCGCCTTCAAGATCACCTTCGACGAGAGCTTCGGGCGCTTCTCTCCGGGCGTTTTGCTGGAGCTGGACAACGTGGAGCGGGCCCACCAGCTGCCCGCCTTGCGCTGGATGGATTCCTGCGCCGCCCCGAACCGCTTCATGATCAATCACCTCTGGCCCGACCGGCGCGAGATGCAGACCATCTTCTTCGCCACCGGAGGCCGTCTGGGAGACCTTCAAGTATCGCTGGTCCCGCTGATCCACTTCCTCCGCCGGCTCGGGAGCCGCGGATGAGCGGCCCGCTGATCGGCCTCGACCCGGAGGTCTTCTCCGCCTACTTCGACCGCAAGCCGTTCCACGTGCGCCACGACCTGGCCGCGCACCGGCTGTTCGCGCTGCCCCGGCTGATGGAGCTGGCGCGGCGCCTGCCCGGGGAGTTCGTCGAGTACAACGCCGGCGCGCTGCCGGTGGGCGTGCGGCCGGAGGAGACGCCTCGGACCGGGCTTTCCCCGGAGGAGACGGTCCGCCGCATCGCCGAGTGCGGCTCCTGGATGGTGCTCAAGCGCGTGGAGCAGGATCCCGAGTACGGCGCGCTCCTGGACCGGTGCCTGGACGACCTCGCCGCCCAGGCTGGCACCGCGGTCCCGCGCATGCTCCGGCGGGAGGGGTTCATCTTCCTCTCCTCGCCCGGGGCGGTCACGCCGTTCCACCTGGATCCCGAGCACAACTTCCTCCTGCAAGTGCGCGGCAGCAAGACGGTCAGCATGTGGGACCGCGAGGACCGCTTCGTTCTCCCCGAGGCGGAAATGGAGAAGTTCTACGCCGCGTTCGTGCACCGGAACCTTCCCTGGCGGGAGGTGTTCCAGACCACCGCCTGGGTGGTTCCGCTCGGGCCCGGCCAGGGCCTCCACTTCCCCGTGGCCGTCCCGCACTGGGTGCGCAACGGCCCCGAGGTCTCGATCTCGTTCAGCGTCACCTTCCGCAGCGACAGCTCGCACGAGCGCGAGCTGATCTACCGGGCCAACGCGAGGCTGCGGAAGCTGGGGCTGTCGCCGCGGCCCCCCGGGCAGTCCGTCCTGCTCGACTCCACCAAGCGCGCCGCCTTGGCCACGCTCTCGGAGTTGAAGCGGATGATCCAGCGCATGAGCGTTGCGGCCAGGGCGCGCTTCCTCTAGATCTGCCGTCCCATGCAGCCCGCCCACAAGCTCGAATCGCCGCCGATGCCGCGCGAGACGTTGCTCCGGCTCTACCGGGAGATGGTCCGGCTGCGCACGCTGGACGAGCGGATGATGACCCTGCAGCGGCAGGGGCGCGTCGGGTTCTACGGCGCCTGCACCGGCCAGGAGGCGGCGACGCTCGCCTCCGCCATCGCGCTGGAGCCAAGCGACTGGATCTTCCCGGCGCTGCGCGAGGGCGGGGCCATGTTGCTGCGCGGGTTCCCGCTGGCGCCTTACCTCTGCCAGATCTTCGGCAACGCGGGGGACGAGACCAAGGGCCGGCAGATGCCCTCGCACATGGCCTCGAAGAGCGTGAACCAGGTGAGCTGGTCGAGCTGCATCGGCACCCAGCTCCCCCAGGCGGTGGGCGCGGCGATGGCGGCGCGGATCAAGGGCGACCGCACGGTGATCGCGGCCTACATGGGCGACGGCGCCACCAGCGAGGGCGACTTCCACGTGGCGATGAACTTCGCCGGCGTGTTCAAGGCGCCGGTGGTCTTCGTCTGCCAGAACAACCACTGGGCGATCAGCGTCCCGACCTCGAAGCAGACCGCCAGCGAGTCGATCGCCGTCAAGGCCTCCGCCTACGGGTTTTCCGGGGTGAAGGTGGACGGCAACGACGCCGTCGCCGTCTACCGCGCGGTCAAGGAGGCGGTGGACCGCTCGTCCGACGACCCGACGCGCTACCGCGACGAGCGCGAGGTGGAGCAGTGGAGGAAGCGCGACCCCATCGAGCTGATGCGCTCCCGGCTCCAGGCCTGGGGCTTCTGGAGCGCGCGCGACGAGGACGAGCTCCGCGCCAGGCTGCTCGAGGAAGTGAACGGCGCCATCGCGGAGGCGGAGAAGAAGCCGGACCCGCCGCGGGAGTCGCTCTTCGAGGACGTGTACGTCAACGCGCCCTGGTCCTTGCGGGAGCAGCGCGACCAGCTGCTCGCTTCGCCGCCCGCGCCGCGCGCCGGCACCGCGCCCTGAGGACACCGGCCGTGACCCGCGCGCTGCACGTCCGCCGGCTCGGCCGCGTCGAGTACGAAGACGGTCTCGCCATGCAGAAGGCGCTGGTGGAGGCGCGTGCCCAGGGGCGGATCCCGGACACGCTGCTCCTGCTCCAGCACCCGCGCGTGATCACCCTCGGCCGCGGGGCCCGGGCGCAGAACATCCTCTGGTCTCCCGAATCGCTCGCCGCCCGGGGGTTCGAGGTCTTCGAGACCGACCGCGGGGGCGACGTGACCTACCACGGGCCGGGGCAGATCGTCGGCTACCCGATCCTCGACCTGAAGCCGGACCGCAAGGACGTGCGCAAGTACGTGGCCTCGCTCGAGGAGCTGATGATCCGCGTGGCGGCGGGTTACGGGGTCGAGGCGCGGCGCGTGCCGGGGCGCATCGGCGTCTGGACGCCCTCGGGCAAGCTGGGGGCCATCGGCGTGCACATCTCCCGCTGGATCACCTCGCACGGATTCGCCTTCAACGTGCGCACGGACCTGGACGACTTCGCCGCCATCGTGCCCTGCGGGATCAGCGACGTGGGAGTGGCCTCCCTGCAGTCCTTGCTGGGTGACGCTCCCCCCCTGCACGAGGTGGAGAACGCGTTCGCGCTCGAGGCCGCCAAGCTCTGGGAGAGCGAAGCCTCCGAGGTGCCGCCCGAGCTGCGCACCGTGAGCGTGACGCTGCAGCGCGAGGACGGCCACGTGCTCCTGCTCAAACGCACTCCGGAGAGGGGCGGCTTCTGGCAGATCCTCACCGGCCGGGTGGAGCTCGGGG
>WNFK01148012.1_pt1 | contig 15136 bp, 11 predicted proteins | sample 5400281 | NCBI WGS metagenome assembly WNFK01 (sample SAMN13153350, study PRJNA577476) | soil metagenome | isolation source: 20 cm soil on Douglas fir-dominated hillslope | place: USA:California | collected 2013-09-17 | reverse complement strand
GTTTACGTGCATCTGTACGATAATTCGCAGCTCGATTGGCATTTGGAGAACGGGCCTGGGCTAAAGATTCAACAGAGGACGAATTACCCCTGGGATGGCGGCGTGGAGCTTGCAGTTGCGCCTGCCGAACCTGTCGAGTTCACGCTGTTCGTTCGCATCCCTGCGTGGACAAATACCGCGAGAGTTGCCGTGAATGGGAAGACGGTTTCAGGCGCGATCTCAGGCCAGTATCTGCCGATTCGGCGGCGCTGGTCGGGCGGCGATACGGTCACATTGCAATTCAACATGGCGCCGCAAATTCTCGAGGCCAACGCGCAAGTAACCGAGAACAACGGCCGCGTGGCGGTGCAGCGCGGACCGCTGGTGTACTGCATGGAGCAGATCGATCAGGGCGAGGGCGTGGCATTGAAGGATGTTGCCCTGAAGGCCGAGAAGGGCTCAAGCGCTAGATTTGAGGAGAAATTTGACAAGGATTTGCTGGGCGGCGTTTTGGTGCTGCGGCATGCCGGGGCTGTCTATCAGGAATCAGCGGACCGCAGTGGTTTGTATTTCTCGCATGATGCCGCGCCGCCGAAATCGCGCCCGGCACAGCTGACATTGATCCCTTATTATGCCTGGGCCAATAGGGTCCAAACCCCGATGCAAGTCTGGACCCCCGTGGCACGGGCGTGAGCCCGATTTGATGTTCACGCAGAACTATACGGTGGGAATTAGGATTTCGGTGACTAACTGATCCTCTGGCGTTGTCCTCGGATCGTTCTTGTAATTTTCAATGCAAAAGTCATCGCGCATTTGGATTTTCTTTTCGGCGACAATCTCAAAAACGCGGCCAGAAGCCTCTGGTAAGTTTGCATAAGAGCCAATCAGAACAAAACGGCTGTACTTACCGCCCTTAAATTTCTCGTATCTCATGTTTTCAAGCAAATTTTTCGGTTCAGCGGTAACCGCAACACCGGCGCGATAAATCTTTGGCCCTATTTTGTACAGGCTCATGTATCCCGTAACTTTGTTGTGTTCGGAAATCCGCGCAACAAGCGGATGCACTTCTTGCCAGGCTTGTGGTGCCGTGTTTTGAAACGGTCCAACTTTCTCGACAAAGACGTAGTGCGTTTCCGGCCAGGTCACGACCTCGGGATCTTGCGTAAGTTTCATGGGAGCCTTCTGTGGGGTCGCCATCTACCTTCTCCTTTGGTTGGGAAGCTCTCCAAAAATAACACGACTTGCATATTGCAAGTAAGTGGCTCGCTTAAAGAACTCGAAGTCGGAGTCCTAGATCATAAGGCGGATCGACAAATGGAGCGTTCGTTCGCGCAACGTGACATGATTATTCCGCGCGCAAGGCTTCCACTGGGTCTACGGTCGCCGCTCGGCGTGATGGGAGATAGCTGGCGAGCCACGCGGTGGCCGCGAGTCCGAAGGATACTGTGCCGTATGTGACTGGATCAACGGGATTCACGTTGAATAGCAGCGAAGACATCAGTCGCATCAGGAGCACGGCCGCGACTAGCCCGCATGCAACACCGACGCCGGTCAGCAGCAATCCGTGCCGCACGAACATTCCGGTGACGGTTGGCTGCTGCGCGCCGAGCGCCATGCGGATGCCGATTTCGCGGGTCCGCTGCGAAACGGAATAGGCGATGACGCCGTAAATGCCGACAACGCCAAGGAGCAGCGCCATCGCTCCTGCGACGCCCAGCATCACCAGCGTAAACGATGTGCGCGCCAGTGATCGGCTGTAGAAATATCCCAAGGTATGCACCTCGGCGAGCGGCAGATTGGCGTCCACCGACCAAACCGCTTCCCGCACGTTCTTTAGCAATGCCTCAGAGCCGGCTTGCGGCGAACGAACAAGGAACGTCACATCCCGGCGTACGGAAACATCGTCACTCTCGAATTTGGACTGCAACAGCGGCCAATAGGCGGCCGTGGGCGGTTTGTTACTCACGCCATCATCATGAATATCGCCGACAATACCGATAATTTCTCGCCAGTCGTCTTTGGTGCTGACCTGAATTCGTTTGCCGAGCGCGGCGGCAGGCTCGTGCCAATATTCGCGCGCGAGATTTTCCGAGATCATGGCCACGGGAGTCTTGCTGTACGTATCCGTCCAAGTTATTTCGCGCCCGGCAATCAACGGCGTCCCCAGAGTCTTGAGAAATCCGGGCGAGATAAACTTGAACAAACGAAGTGGCGGAAACTCACCTTCCGCGTAGGTGCGCCCTTCGAGAAGAATGGGGTCATGCCAGCCGCTCCCGGGTCCGCCGGACATGGGAAGCTTGGTGCCAATGCTCACCGCCGACACGCCGGGAATCCCTTCGAGCTTGTGTAATATCTCTTCTTCTGTGCGGATAACGCGTTCCGGTTCCTTTACGTGCGTCTCGGGAATTGATATGCGGAAACTTTGCAGTTCGGTGGCATTGCTGAATCCGGGGTTCACTTTGGCTAACGCGCGGAACGTGCGTATCATCAGGCCCGAACAGATCAGCAGCACGAGCGCCATGGCTACCTGCACAACGACAAGGGTATTTCGTGCGCGATGCTGCTCCTTGCTTTGGCTCAATCCTCGTCCACCTTCGCGAATTCCCGTGGTCAGGCGCGCGCCGGCATACTTCAGGATGGGAACGCATCCGAACAGCAAACTCGCGAGCAGGGATACGCCAAGGGTGAACAGCAGCGGAAGCCCCGCCGGTGCTACCGCGACCAGCACGCGAAGGGCGGCGTAAGCCAAACCCAAGCCGAGTACGCTGCCGAGCAGGCTAAGCATCACGCTTTCCAGCAAAAGCTCGCCAGCAATGCGCCACCAACTGGCCCCCAAGGCCGCGCGAAGCGCCAGCTCCTGTCTTCGTCCTTCCATTCGCACCAGCAGCAGATTGGCCACATTCGCGCAGGCGATCAGCAGCACCATGCCGATGGAGCCCATCAATACCCACAACACTTTGCCCACGTCACCTACCACATCTTGTTTCAGCGGCCGGACGTTGGGGCCGATTCGCGCGTCCCGGAATAACTTGATGCTGAATCCCGGCGGCGCGGGGAAAGTACTCTCCACGATGGGAAGCATGCGTCCAACATCGGCATTCGCTTGCTGCAGCGTCACGCCGGGCTTCAATCTGGCAAGCGCCTCGTAGCTGAAGTTCCCCAAAGTTGTTTTGTTTCGATCAAATTGGAGAGGCGTGAAAAGTGCGTCATCCTCCCCATCAAGGAAATGAAATCCCTTCGGTAGCACGCCGATAATTTGGCGGTCCTTGCCATCGACAACCAGCATTCGGCCGATTACGCCAGGGTCGCCTCCGAATTTCTTACGCCAATACGCATTGCTCAGAATCACCGTTTCGGGGGCGCCGGGCACGTCATCTTCATGGCGAAACAGCCGGCCAAGCGCGGGTTGTACACCTAATATGGCCAGAGTCCCATCGCTAATATCCAGGGCTCGAACCTGTTCCGGTTCGCCGACTCCGGTGACGCTCACAGAGTCGCCTTGGTACATGCCGATGTCCTGGAAGGAGTGCCCTTGCTCGCGGTAAATGAAATAATTGGATGGCGACATATTCAGCTCCGGGATGTTGATGCCTGGCGCGGTGTGCCACACGCCAACCAGTTCCTCGGAGTGCGGATAGGGCAAAGGCTTGAGCAGGACGCCCTCGAGCACGCTGAATACGACCGTATTTGCCCCCACCCCCGCGGCCAGAGTGATTAGTGTGATCGCGGTGAACATCGGCGTACGCCGCAGTCTCCGCAAGACTTGGCGCAACTGATTCTTGAACGAGCTCATTAGACCGGCCTCCTGCCAAAGCCGCTTCGGGTTGTCTTAGGGCTGCCGAGTAGGACTGCTACACTTGGTACGTTTGCGGCCGCGTTAAGTTCCGGAAACATTCAGACGTCGTGGCGATGCTTCCATTCGACCAGAACGAAAGTGCGTTGACAGGGGCCCGAGGTGTACTCTAGTATTGACGTTTGTCTCTACAGGGAAAGGTGTGACTAAGGGCGATGAGGACGTACGTAGCCAAGGGAGAAGAGGCCGAAGCGCTGAAGGAAGGCGCGAACTGGTTTGTGGTCGATGCCACCGACCAGGTTTTGGGCCGACTGGCCACCAAAGTGGCGAGAATGTTGATCGGCAAGGATAAGCCGAGCTTTACACCATACCTGGATTCCGGCGATCACGTTGTGGTGATCAATGCCGATAAGGTGCGCATGACCGGGAACAAGGTCGAGCAGAAGGTGTATTATTCGCATAGCGGATATCCCGGCGGATTGAAGGAAGTGCCGGCGAAGCGTTTGCGGGTGAACAAAGCCGATTGGATGATTCGCGAGGCGGTTCTCGGGATGCTGCCGAAGAACAAGCTGCGCGCGCGGCGTGCCAAGAAACTGCGGATTTATCGCGATGCGGCCGGATTGGCGCGGCACGCGGGGCAGAAGCCGCAGGCCGTGACGCTGTAAAGATTTGCAGCACAGCCTGAGGCCGTGCTACTGAGATTCGGGGATTGTTGTTCTGGTGGGTTAGCAGCCTGCAGTATCCCAGTCTCCAGGTTTGGCGTGGGTATACGCCAAGTGTTTTTCCGCACGTTGCGGTGCCTTCCTTCGTCGAGTAGGGAGCAACCCCGCCAAGCGGGTAAACCGAGCGTGAAATTTTATGGTCCTGTAATGCAGGACCGTCTGCAATTTAGGAGGATCGTTGAGCTCTACGGGCACGCCCATCGCGGGCACAAATTGGTTTCTCGGTACCGGCCGCCGCAAGGAGTCCATCGCGCGCGTGTTTTTGCGCGCGGGCTCGGGCAAGTTCACGGTGAACAAGCGGACGGTCGAGCAATATTTCCCGAACTTTGCGTGGAAGCATGACGCCACCGAGCCGCTGAAGTTCACGAACATGGCGGAGCAGGTGGACGTCGTGGTGACCGCGCACGGCGGCGGCGTCGGCGGCCAAGCCGGCGCGGTGCGCATGGGATTGGCACGCGCGATCGCGAAGTTCAATCCCGAGCTGCGGCCCTCGCTGCGCACGAACGGTTTTCTGACGCGCGACTCCCGTATGAAAGAACGCAAGAAGTACGGGCAGAAGGGCGCGCGCAAGCGCTTCCAGTTCACGAAGCGTTAATTTTTTGACGCCCTGCGGGGCGTTAACGAGCTCCGTTCCGGTTCGCCGGGACGAGATCACGGCCGGCAAGCTGCCGGCAAGAAGGCTGCTCTGCAGCGTATCGCGACTAACTCGATCCGCTGCCGCAAGCAGCTATCCTTAAAGGAGGAAACTTGGCAGTTGAAATTACGATGAAGGAGCTGCTGGAGGCCGGAGTTCACTTTGGCCACCAGACGCGCCGTTGGAACCCGAAGATGAAGGAATATATTTTCGGGGAGCGCAACGGCATCCACATTATCGATCTTCAGAAAACCCTCAAGATGTTCCGCGAAGCGAGCCGCTTCGTGAGCGAAATCTCCTCGCACGGCAGAACCGTGCTGTTTGTGGGCACCAAGCGCCAGGCGCAGGAAGCCGTGGCGGAAGAAGCCAAGAAATGCGGCGCATACTTTGTGAATCACCGCTGGCTCGGCGGCACGCTCACCAACTGGGCGACCCTGCAGAAATCCATCAAGCGGCTGAAGCTGTTGAAAGCCATGAACGAAGACGGCCGCATGGCTGAGCTTTCCAAGAAAGAAAAAGCGCGTTTGGACCGCGAAATGAAGCACTTGTTCCAAAACCTCGAGGGCATCGAGAATATGGCGCAGCTTCCGGACGCAATGTTCGTGATTGACTCGAACGCGGAAGAGATTGCGGTGAAGGAAGCGCGCCGGATGGGCGTGCCGGTGGTTGCTGTCGTGGACACGAATTGCGACCCCGACGTGGTGGACTGGATCATTCCCGGAAACGACGACGCGTTGCGCGCGATTCGCCTGTTTACCTCGAAAATCTCGGAATCCGTGCTGGAAGGCCACAACATTTATCAGCAATCGCAGGTGGCGGATCAAAAGGCCGCCGCGGACCAGGCTTTGGTCGAAGGCGTCGAGTACGTCGACACAAGCGCGTACGAACAGTACGAAAAGCAAGAAGGCGATTTCGTTGAAGGCGAAGTTCCGGTGGAGACGCCGGAGCCGGCGGAGACTACCGTACCGCCGGATGAGGAATCCCGGTAAGCAAATCGCGCTGGCATAGATTTCAACAGGCCCGGCGCTGCTGTCCAACTCAGGCGCCGGGCCGTTTTGCAAGTAGGCCCATCTAATGCGGCTAACCGCTTGCTTTCAGGCGCCAATAAGAGATTCGCGGTAAGCGAAGAAAGAAAAAGGATGAGTACACAACAACCAGCTATGCAAATCCCAGCAAATCTCGTGAAGGAATTGCGCGAGCGCACCGGCGCGGGCTTCAGCGATTGCCGCGCGGCGCTGGTCGAAGCGGAAGGCGACATCGAGAAAGCCATCAACATTTTGCGCAAGAAGGGTCAGGCGGCGGCCGCGAAGAAAGCGCAGCGCGAAGCGAGCGAAGGGCTGGTGGGGCACTATATCCACGCCGGCGGGAAAATAGGCGTGATTGTGGAAGTGAACTGCGAGTCTGACTTCGTAGCGCGCACCCCCGCGTATCAACAGTTGTGCCACGACATTGCCATGCACATTGCGGCGCTCGATCCGCGCTATCTGCGGCGCGAGGAAGTCACTCCGGAAATGCTCGAGAAGGAGCGCGACATCTATCGCGAGCAGGCGCGCGCCACCGGGAAATCCGAGCAGGTGATCGAGAAAATCGTCACCGGCAAGATGGAAAAGTTCTACGAGGAGAATTGCCTCTACGAACAGCACTACATCCGCGATGAGTCTGTCACGATCAAAGAAATGATCACCCAAGCCATCGCCAATTTGGGCGAGAACATTGCCGTGCGGCGTTTTGTGCGCTTCAAGGTTGGTGAAGTGAGCGGGGCGGCAGGCTCGACGGTGGAATCGGCGTCAATCTAATTTGTTCCGATTAATGAAAAGGGCGTTCCGCGGGGGACGCTCTTTTCTTTTGTCCCGGCATCTAAGATGCGGCGAGCTTGTGCTATGCCTCGGATTGTTTGTTACAATTCCGACGGATTTTCGAGCGCATTCCGGAGAATCATGGCAAAAACGATAGCCGCGAAGCGGGCCTTGAGCAAACCTGCGAAGAAAAGCGAGCCGGTTTATAGCCGTATCGTGCTGAAGCTTTCCGGCGAATCGTTTCAGGGGCCGCAGGGATTCGGCATTCACGGGGAAACCATTCAGGCCATCGCGCGCGAGTTGAAGGATGTGCACGCGTTGGGCGTGCAGATTGCGATCATGGTCGGCGGCGGAAACATTTTTCGCGGCGCGCGGCAGAAGGGTTTTGAGATCGACCGCGCCACCGGCGACTACATGGGCATGCTGGCCACGGTGATCAATGCGCTGGCCCTGCAGGACGCGCTGGAAAAAGAGGATGTCTATACGCGCGTGCTGAGCGCCATCGAGATGAAGCAGGTGGCCGAACCCTTTATTCGCCGCAGAGCGCAGCGGCACCTCGAGAAAGGTCGCGTCGTGATTTTCGCCGCGGGCACCGGAAATCCGTATTTTTCCACGGACACGGCGGCGGCGCTGCGCGCCATGGAAATCAAGGCGGATGTGATTTTGAAAGCGACGCGCGTGGATGGGATTTACGACGCCGATCCCGAGCAAGTGGCGGACGCGAAATTCTTTCAGCAGATCACCTATCGCGACGTCCTGCACCAGGGCTTGAAGGTGATGGACTCGACGGCGATTTCCCTGTGCATGGACAACGGCATGCCCATCGTGGTGTTCAACATGAATACGCACGGGAATATCAAGCGCGTGGTGCTCGGCGAGCGTGTGGGATCCACGGTGACTCCGGCGTAAGGGCGAGATGCTGCTTTTGAGGATGAGGATATGACGACGATTGCATCAACCAGGGACGCGATGGCTGCGGCCAAGACGCGCATGGAAAAGGCCGTGGACGATTTCCGCAAGGATTTAGCGACGCTGCGCACCGGGCGTGCGAATACCTCTCTGCTCGATAGCGTTCGCGTGGATTATCATGGCACGCCCATGCCGGTGAATCAGCTCGGCACCGTGACGACCCCGGAGCCGACGATGATCGTGGTTTCGCCGTGGGATCCGAGCGCGGTGCCGCTCATTGATAAAGCCATTCGCACCTCCGACCTGGGGCTAAACCCGACGAATGACGGCAAAGTCGTACGCGTGCCCATTCCCGGATTGACCGAGGATCGCCGCAAAGACATAGTGAAGCAGTTGCACAAGATTCTGGAGAATCACCGCACGGCCGTGCGCAACATTCGCCGCGACCTGAAGGAAGCGATCGAGAAGCTCGAGAAAGAAAAGAAGATCAGCGAAGACGAGAAGAAACGCGGGCTGGACGAGTTGGAGAAACTGTCGCAGGCGGAAACGAAGAAGATCGAGGATCTCAGCGCGACGAAAGAAAAAGAGATAATGTCGATCAGGTAGCGCCGCAATTCACGTTCTTCTCTGGCTATTGTGCAGCTTCCGTATTTTTTTAGGCTCTTGCCTCAACTTAGTTCTTCTTGCGCGCAGTTTGGAATTGCGAGTGCTCGGACGCCGCACTTTCTCGCTCGAGCGTAAACCGCTGCCCTTCATCTCCTTGCACCGCATGGACAAACGTATGGTAGTCCGCTGCGCGGTCAGCAGAAATTTCTCGTAGTAAAAAATTCAGATGGCGCGATGCGGTGACAACGCCGTCGCTGACCTCATATTTCGACGCGAAGGTCGCATAATCCCGCTCGACGGAAGTTCCCGTGGGCGTCCGCACGACCGTTCCAGTGGGCAGATGCAATGTCAGCTGAGTCTCAACATCCAGGGGCGTCCCAAGGTCGATTGCATGAGTAACCGCGTCCGAACCGGTTTTGCCGGGTGGATCAGGCAATCCAAGCTGCGGCAGCAACGCCGGAATGCGCACCGGCTTTTTCGACCAATCCACAAATTTCGCCTGTGTAATTTCGTATTCGACCGTGAACGGATCCTTTGTCGCATACGGGTCCGAAGCAGACACGTTCGTGATCTTGCCGCGAAAACCGTCGGAAAGCGCCAATAGTTGCGCGACTTCGTTCCACTTCTCCCTCGGAGCTTGGTGAAATGCGACGCGCAATAACAATTCGTTGTCACCTCGCATAGCATACCGGACCTTCGCATGAAGGCTTCCGTCGGTGCCCAGTGAGGCGTCAATGCTCACCATTTGAGTGGATCGGAAAGGCAACACATTGTCCACATTGCGCCAGAGTTGACTTAGCGCGGGTCCCACAAGAAGTGCTTTGTGGCCCCGAAATTCCGATGGGATTACCTCGAAAGGTGCTACTTCGGTGTTTAAGTCCAGCCAAAAGTTTATCGAGGGATATCCCGACATCGTAAGGAGATGGTGGAAAGCAGCTGGACTTGGAACTGACTTGTCATCAATAAGAGTAGCGGAGATCAGGCCAGCTCGTGCGGGCCCGAAAAAATTGTCTGCCAGAGCAGCGAAGAGAATGTACTTATCTTCGGGCGTGCCGTATCCGGAGGCGAGCACGTCGGAAGGATTTCGCGTCTTGAAGCCGGTTGCGCCAAGCGGGAGGTCGACTGTTCTGATTTTCTGAGACACGAAGCTATAGAATGCCTCGGCCTGGATGCTCGGCCTGATAGCCGGATTCGAGCTCGGAACCCTTGCTAATTCTCTAGCCTTGGCGAAAAGCTCCGATGAGAACTCTCCGGACGGTTTCAGAAAATTTTTCAAACGATCGGACAGTTGTTGCCAGTTCGCGAACGAGGTCAGAACGACGTCCGGTTGGGATTGCGAGGACTCTTCGGGGGACTTGTTTTGTTGGCCGGCTTTCCGATGCCAGCGGTAAGCGATTCTGCCGGCGTCAGGTATCTCGGCAGGGGCCACGGGCGTTGCTGGGTTGATTCGGAATTGGATTTGCCGGGCAGCGGGAACATCAATCTCGAACAATTCCTCTGCGACAACACCGGAGCGGTCGAAGGTGTGATCCAGCCAGATGTCTGGAGCGAGCGGGTGATGCGATGTCGTGGTCACGACGCGGTACTCGAGGGTATCGCCGGGCGCAAGACCTAGGATGCGTAGCGATTTGACACGGACGTCCTTGTAAGCGGGGGCGTTCACTACGGCAGGATTGGGCTGGTCGGAAACGGCGCTGGGGAGGATGTCCGCGGTGCGTCACACGCACGAGCGGGAATTCGATTTGCTGGAACGAACGATTGTAGTCAAAGGTCAAGCGGGCGAACTGGCTTGCGCCGAGTTCATTGTTGATGCGCACGCGCGTGTGGACTTCCTTGTGGCTGTCGCCATTCGCTTCAAAGCGCACGCGCGTTTCTAACAGCTCGATCTGCGCGGGGAGTTCCGGCTGTTTGTCAGACGGTTCGGCAGGTTTCTGTACCGGCTTAGTGCCGGGTGAAACCGTTTCCTGGCATCGCACGGCTTGGGCGGGGAAAATCCAAATCAAAATTAGAGCAGAGACCAGGCGCAAAGAAAACGAGGAGGGAAGTTGCTTAACGGGTGGCACGTTGGAAGTGTAGGGTGTTGGAAAAACGAGGTAAAGCAAGGATTGGGTCTTGGTTTCAGAAAAGGAACGTGGAAAGGGCAGAAGGGCAACGGAGACGCGGAGTGATAAGCGTGCAACTGAAACCGAAATCGGCCATACGCGTCTGACGTGTTAGGCTGTGTGAGCGAAGGAGACGAGCGGATGCGAACGTTGCTAGCGAGTGTCGGAATGTCGGTTTTGAGTCTTAGCCTGTCGTGCGTCGCGCTGGCACGGGCCGACGAGCGCTTCAAAGGCCCCGACGAAGACGGCACGAAGCCCGCGCTAACCAAAATCGCCGGCGAGGGCATGATGAACTCGCACGCGTTCGAATATCTGACCGAGCTGAGCGATAACGTCGGCGCACGCGTCACCGGCACGCCGGAAGCGCAGAAAGCCATCGACTGGGGTATCGCCAAGATGCGCGCCATCGGACTGGAAAATGTGCACGCCGAGAAATGGCAACTCTGGCGAGGCTGGAAGCGTGGCGGCGCCAATGCCGAGATGCTGACTCCGAGCCGTCACAAGCTCCACGTCGATTCCATGGGCTGGACCGGCTCCACCCCGGCAAGCGGCATCGAAGGCGAGGTCGTGCCCGTGAATTTATTCGACCTCGATCGCGAAATAAAAGACGTTTCGAAGCTAAAGGGCAAGATCGTGCTGGTGGTCACCAAAGGAACTCCGAAAAAGAGTTTTGACTTGATTTTTGTGCAGTTCGGCGACTTTCTGCGCGCTGCGGGAAAAGCAGGCGCGCTCGTCGTGATCGGCGGTCAAGGCGGCGCAAAGGCCAGCGGGCTGAACCTTACGCACACTGGCATTCTCGGCTTCGACGCGGACTTCGCGATCCCGGTCGTCTCCATGACTGCGGAAGACCAAGGCCAACTTGAGCGGTACGTCGATGCCGGACTAAAGCCCCGCGCGCGATTCAATATTCAAAACACTTTCACCAACGGACCCGTCGAAAGCGCCAACGTAGTCGGCGAAATTCGCGGCCGCGAAAATCCCGAACAAGTTTTTGTCGTCGGCGCGCATCTCGACTCGTGGGATCTTTCCGAAGGCAGCACCGACAACGGCACAGGCTCGGCCAGCGTGCTTGCAGCCGCCGACTCAATCGTCCGTTCGGGAATGAAGCCGCGGCGCACGATTCGCTTCGTGCTCTTCACCGGAGAAGAGCAAGGGCTCGACGGCTCGTTCGCGTATATCAAGCAGCACAAGGCTGAGCTCGCAAATCATCTGGGCGATTTGGTTCTGGACGAAGGACAAGGGCCGGTCAGCGATTTCCAACTCGGCGGACGAGACGATCTGGTCGCGAGCTTTCAGCCATTTTCCAAATCGCTCGCGAACATTCGCCAAATCAAAGTGGACGAAAAAGTGGAGTCGGGAACCGACACGTTGCCGTTTTCCATGGCCGGTCTGCCCGGCATCAACATGAACCAGGACTCACCGGACTACAAGTACACGCATCACTCCGCAGCCGACGCACTCGAAGCGGTGAAACCCGATGTGCTCAGCCAAAATGCAACATTGATGGCGCTAACCGCCTTCTGGATCGCCGATCGCCCCGATCGTTTCGCCAGTCCGTGGCCCGCCGAACGAACCGCAACAATGCTGCGCGCGCAAGGTCAATACGACCTCCTAAAGGCTTTTAACCTATGGCCTTACGGTGATTTAGGTATCGGCGAGAAGCCCAAGGAAGACTAGCGCTGAAGGTTTTGCGACGTTTTTGGCTTCTAAGCATCTGATACAGATAGGTTTAGTTGGTCAAGGGATGCTGTTGGGCAAGACCCATGCCAAAACCCGGTTTTCCACAGAATTTTTTGCAGCACTGTGGCGAACTGATTTGACAGACTACGGTGTTTTCCTTATACTTCGTTGTTTGTCAGGGATATTTGTAACCCTGTAGGTGTAGTTGGAAGGAATATCTTCGGTCCCGGAACAAAGTACGACGGAATGGGACAGAAGAGCGGCCGGAATGGGGCGCCAGCCCCGCAAAGCCGAGTGAGCCTCTCCGAATCGAAGCCAGAAGAATAGTTCTGCCTTCTGGAATGCGTGCGGAGTTTCTTGCTGGGGGTTTCTCCGGATTCGCAGTAGACCTTTCAGCCAAGCTGTGCGCTCTCGCGCATTTTTGTCTGCGCGCTTTGCGGGAGCCGCGCCCTTCGCAACGCGATTCTGCGCTGCCTGGGGACAGAAATTTTCTACGCGCAATTGTCGACCGCCGTGCGGTCGCATAGAAGAGGAAACTGTGCCGACGTTTTCGCAATTAGTTCGCATGGGCCGCGAGAAGGTCCAGGTAAAGACGAAGTCGCCAGCGTTGATGGGCTGCCCGGAAAAGCGCGGCGTGTGCATTCGCGTCTATACGCAAACGCCGAAGAAGCCGAACTCCGCGCTTCGTAAAGTCGCGCGTGTTCGCCTGACGAACTCGGTCGAAGTAACCACGTACATTCCCGGTATCGGCCACAACTTGCAGGAGCACTCCATCGTGCTCGTGCGCGGGGGCCGCGTAAAGGATCTGCCGGGCGTGCGCTACCACATCGTGCGCGGAACACTGGACGCCGCGGGCGTCGAGAATCGCAAGCAGGGGCGCTCGAAGTATGGAGCCAAGCGGCCGAAGGCTGCGCAGAAGTAAAGATCGAAAATTTTAGGAGCGAGCGAGAAACATGCCACGCAAAGGAATCATCAGCCGTCGCGCACCAGCTACCGACCCGGTCTACGGCAGCGATCTCGTCGAGAAGTTTATCTGCTCGATGATGTGGGAAGGCAAGAAGTCCACCGCGCAGCGCGTGTTTTACGGCGCCATGGACCAGGTAGCCAAGAAGAGCAACGACGACGCGCTGAAACTTTTCAAGAAAGCCGTCGAGAACGTGAAGCCGGTGCTGGAAGTGAAGACGCGGCGCGTGGGCGGCGCGAACTATCAGGTTCCGGTCGAAGTAAATCCGTTCCGCCGTCAGTCGCTGGCGATCCGGTGGCTTTTGCAGTATTCGCGCGAACGTGCCGGCAAAACGATGGTCGAGAAGCTCGCGGATGAATTGATTGACGCGGCCAATGCACGCGGCGGCGCCATGAAGAAGAAGGAAGACGTGCATCGCATGGCGGAAGCGAACAAAGCTTTCGCCCATTATCGCTGGTAAAGAGTCATCGCTGGAAAGAAATTAGAGGAAATCGTGGCTGAAGCCGTAGCAAATAGGACGAACGAAAAGAGGGCACCAGGGGCCGTGGGACGAGCGTTCAAACTCGAGGACACGCGCAACATCGGGATCATGGCGCACATCGACGCCGGTAAGACGACGTCGACCGAGCGCATTCTGTTCTATACGGGTGTGACCTACAAGATCGGTTCCGTGGATGAAGGCACCGCCACGATGGACTGGATGGAGCAGGAGCGCGAGCGCGGCATTACCATTACCAGCGCGGCGACCACTGCTTCGTGGGATCGTTTCGACAAGAAGTATCGCGTCAACATCATCGATACGCCCGGCCACGTGGACTTTACCGTGGAAGTCGAGCGCTCGCTGCGAGTACTTGACGGCGCGGTTTGCGTGTTTGACTCCGTAGCCGGCGTGCAGCCCCAATCGGAAACCGTGTGGCGCCAGGCGGACAAGTATCGCGTGCCGCGCATTTGCTTCGTGAACAAGATGGACCGCATGGGCGCGGATTTCGATCACGTAATCCGCACCATTAAGCAGCGCCTCGGCGCGCGTCCGGTTCCTCTGCAATTCCCGCTCGGCCGCGAAGATAATTTCATCGGCATCATCGATTTCCTCGAGCAGAAAGTCGTCGTCTGGCTCGAAGAGACCCTTGGCGCAAAATTCGAGATCTTTGCGGTCGAAAAGCTTTGGGATAAAGCCTTCGTTGATTCCCGCCCGGATGTGGCCGCGGCGCTCAAGGGCGCGGCGATCGACAAGAAATTCTATGAAGAACATCGCAACAAAGTTATCGAATATATTGCAGAACATGACGATGAGCTTGTCGACAAATATTTGAATGGGGCCCTGAAGATTGTTCCCGTGCTCGCCGGCTCCGCGTTCAAGAACAAGGGCATTCAGCCCCTGCTCGATGCCGTGGTCGACTATCTGCCGTCGCCGGTGGATGTGCCGCCGGTCGAGGGCATCAACCCGGATAATGACGTACCAGAATTGCGCCGCGCCGCCGATAACGAGCCGTTTTCCGCGCTCGCTTTCAAGATTATGTCCGACCCGTTCGTCGGTCATGTCACGTACATCCGCGTCTATTCCGGCGTCCTGAAATCCGGAAGCTACGTTTACAACCCGACGAAGCGCTCACGCGAACGCATCAGCCGCCTGCTGCAAATGCACGCCAACAAGCGTGAAGAGATCGACGAAGTGTATGCCGGCGATATTTGCGCCTGCGTCGGTCTAAAGAGCGTAAACACCGGCGACACGCTTTGCGACGAGCAGAAGCAGATCATTCTCGAAAGCATCGATTTCCCGGCGCCGGTAATTTCCGTGGCCATCGAGCCCAAGACCAAGGCTGACCAGGACAAACTCGGCGTCGCTATGCAGCGCCTCGCGCAAGAAGATCCGACTTTCCGCGTGTCCACGGAACCGGATACCGGACAAACGCTGATTTCCGGTATGGGCGAGTTGCACCTCGAAATCATC
>WNFK01081945.1_pt1 | contig 15137 bp, 11 predicted proteins | sample 5400281 | NCBI WGS metagenome assembly WNFK01 (sample SAMN13153350, study PRJNA577476) | soil metagenome | isolation source: 20 cm soil on Douglas fir-dominated hillslope | place: USA:California | collected 2013-09-17 | reverse complement strand
CGTCGAGTGGCCATCGACTTCGAGGACAGCACACTGCAGCTCTCCTCCGCCACGCCGACGCCAGACGGGATCGGCCAGTGAACGCGCCTGCCACCAGGCGGATGTGCGCGCGAACGTGCCGGGAGTGACGGCCGCCACGCGCTCCCACACCGCCGCGACGAGAGGCTCGGCGGCTGCGAGCGGGACGAGTCGCGCCTGTCCCAGAGGATCGGCCGGGGCGTGGTAGGCGGACCGCTCGCGCGCGAGGTCGATCTCCGCCACGAGCGACGCCATGCCATAGCCGAAGCGACCGTAGATGGTGTCCTCGCTGGCCCACAAGTAGGCAACCGGCTCGCCCTGCTCGCGACACGCGTCGAGCTGGGCCCGCATCATCGCCCGCAAGACGCCGCGGCGCCGATGACTCGGCAGCACACCGACGACGGTCACCCCCGCTGCACGGATCCGTCCGCCCGGCACGCTGAGCTCGAACGGAAACGCCCCGGCGCCTCCGATCACGCGATCGCCGTCCCAGGCCGCATGCACGCGCTCCGCCGGCAAGACACGCGCCAGCGGCTCGAGCTGATCCTCACTCGGCGCCGACCGCCCGAAGTAATGCCAGATCGGACTCACCGCCATCCGCATTTCCTCAACCGAAGAACAAACCCTCACCGTCCAGCCCACATCCCTCTCCCAACAAAGAGATTCAAGAAGACGACAACCATCGCCGGCGCCTCAAAGGGGTCTCGCACTGCACTAGGCAACGAGCGCGGGCATCATGTCCCCCGGCTCGCGCACGGTCAAGCCATGACCAACCTCGTAGGGAAACGGCCGGGTGGGCGGGATGGGGGGCGGGGGTGCTCCCCGGGATCCGTGTAGTCAGCGCTAACCATGCGAGGCGCGTCCGATTCAGAAGTCCCGGGTCTCTGCCACCGGATCCCGGGGAGCACCCCCGCCCCCCGTCCCGCCCGCCCGGCCGCCTCCAAGCGAGAGCGTTAGGTCAGGCGCTTACCGCGAGTAGCAGGGACGAGCTGCCCATACCGCACTCCTTTGACCGAGAGCAGCTGATTCGCGATCGTCCGAATGCGCCGTGACGAGCCACGCAGCGCGATGACCTCGAGGCAGGAGTGCTCATCGAGGTGGACGTGCAGGCTCGCGGTGATCGAACGGAAGCCGTGGTGCTGGATGTCGGTGAGCTTGTCCGCGAGCGCGTGCGTATGGTGGTCGTAGACGAGGGTCAGCACGCCGACCGTCTCGCCCGGCAGCGCCGCCCACTCCTCTTTCACGAGCTCACCCCGGAGCAGGTCGCGCACGAACTCGCTGCGATTGCTGTAGCGCCGGCCGGCGGCCAGCCGGTCCAACGTCCGCATCAGCCGCGCCGGCAGTGAGACCGTGAACCGGACGGCCCGCTCTTCGTCCATGGATCGGGAATGTACTGGATCAGCCCGGGCTCGTGTGGTATTACCTTCCGAAAAATGTTCATACGAGCTCTCGCTCTGATTTTTCGCCGCCGGCTCACCGGAGCCGCCCTGCTGATCGGCTTGTCGATGGCACACGGGGTGTCGGCGCAGGAGCCGGCGCCGAAGCCCGAGGAGCCGCCGGCGCGGACCGAGGAGCCGACCCTGGCGCCGGTGGTCGTGACGGCGCCGCCGCCGGTCTCGTCGTCGTCGGAGGTCTTCATCCCCGGGCGCGATTTCCAGCTGCGCCCCGAGGGTCGGCCCGCCGACATCCTGCGTCTCGTACCCGGGTTCGTGATCAGCCAGCACCAGGGCGGCGGCAAGGCCGAGCAGTACTTCCTGCGCGGCTTCGACGCCGACCACGGGACCGACGTGGCGCTCTACCTCGACGGGCTCCCCGTCAACCTGCGCAGTCACGCGCACGGCCAGGGCTACGCCGATCTCCATTTTCTGATTCCCGAGACTGTGCAGCGTCTCGACGGCTTCAAGGGTCCCTACTTCGTCGAGTTCGGTGACTTCGCGACCGCGGGCGCCTTCAACTTCGTGATGCGCGACACCGTCGACGAGAACTACGCAGAGGCCGCCGGCGGCTCCTGGGGCACCCAGCGCTACCTGACGCTCATCTCTCCGACGCGTGACGCGCTGAAGACGCTCGTCGCCCTCGAGTACTACCGGAGCGACGGGCCCTTCGAGCATCCCAACGGCTACGAGCGCTTCAATCTGTTCGCGAAGGCCAAGGCAACTCTGGCCGAGGGCATGGACCTGGCGGTGTGGGCGTCCTACTACATGGCCGACTGGCACGGTTCGGGGGAGATCCCGGCGCGGGCGGTCAGGGCCGGTCTCATCTCTCGTTTCGGCTCCATCGACCCCAACGAAGGCGGCAGCACCCAGCGCGCCAACCTCAACGTCGACTGGCGCTGGAAGCTCGACGAGAGCCAGCTCGTCACCCTGCACACGTACGGCACGTACTACGAGCTCGATCTCTTCAACGACTTCACGTTCTTCCTGAACGATCAGCAGAACGGCGACGAGATCAACCAGCGCGACCGGCGCTTCATGGCCGGCTTCGACGCGCTCTACCAGTACCAGACGCGCCCGTTCGGCGTCAGCCTGACCAGCTCGGCCGGCTTCCAGTATCGTATCGACACGCCGCGCGTGGTGCTCGCCACGTCCATTCAGCGTCACCAGCTCGCGCGGACGCAGGACGTCTCCATCGTCGAGCAGTCGTACTCGCCGTTCGTGAAGTTCGACGTCGTGCCGCTGCCATGGCTGCGTCTCGTCACGGGGGCGCGGGGCGACATCTTCACCTACGACGTGCACTCGCGGGTCAACACGACGGGGGACGATCTGGACGGCAAGGTCACGAAAGCGCGTCCGAACGTCAAGGCGAACCTCGCCCTCGGCCCGTGGTACCAGACAGAGTTCTTCGCAAATTTCGGAACCGGCTACCACAGCAACGACGCGCGAGCGGTCATCTCCGATCCCAACTTGACGGCCCTGCCGACCGCACAGGGCTACGAGTTCGGTGTGAGGAGCAAGGCGATCCCGCGAACCGAGCTGTCGCTGACCTACTGGGTGATCGACCTCGACAGCGAGCTGGTCTTCGTCGGCGACGACGGCACGACCGAAGCCCGCGGGCCCAGTCATCGTGAAGGCATCGAGTTCGCGATGCGTGTGAAGATTCTGGAGTGGCTCACGTTCTCGGGAGACGTCACCGTGGCCAAGGCCGAATTCAAGTCGGGCGGGGCGATTCCGCTCGCGCCGCTGTTGACGTCTCGCGCCGACCTGACCGCCCGCCTGCCGTGGGGACTGTCGTCCAGTCTGGCCATGCGCTTCCTGGGCGACCGATACGCAGACGAGGACCGGCACCAGACGGCGCGGGGCTATTTACTGGTCGATTTCACCGCGCGCTATCGCTACCGGTGGCTCGAGGCGTTCGTCAGCATCGAGAACGTCGGCAACACCGACTACCGTGAAGCACAGTTCTTCTTCACGTCACGACTGGCCGGAGAGCCGGCGGGCGGCGTGCCGGACATTCACTACACGCCCGGAAATCCGCGAACGGTGCTCGGCGGTCTGGCGGTCCGCTTCTAGACGTCAGTCCCGGTCGCTGATCCGAAACTCGACCGGAACCACAGCCCACATCGACACCGGGCCCGACGAGTTGAGCGCGGGCTCGAAGCGCCAGCGCCGCACGGCGTCGGCCGCGGCCTCGTCCAGCGATTGGTGTCCCGCTGACCGCTGGACGCTGACGTCGCTCACATGTCCGTCCACCTCGATGTGGATCCGCAGCAGGGTCGTTCCCTGGATGCCGGCACGCCGCGCCGACTCCGGATAGACGGGACGTACCTGGTAGCCGCCCTTCGGCCGAGCAGTCCGGACGATCGGGCCCCCCGGAGCCGAGTCGGAAGTACGCGACGCGACGGCGGACCTTGCCGCTCCCTCGCCTGTGCGCTCTTGCGGGACCCGTGACGGCTGCGCGTCGGTCGAGGTCTCCTCGCCTTGGGCGGTGCTCGGCGGAGCCTGAGCCGGCGGCTCCGGTGCCGTCGCCTCGCGCGCTGGTGGCGACGGCAGAGGCGGCGCGGGCGGCGCCACGAGTTGCTCCGACACCTGCGGCGTCGACGCCGGAATCTTGCGCGGCTCGACAACTGGCGGACGGACGGGCCGGGGTGGCGTCACCGGAGTGGGCGGTGCGGGAGCCGGCGGCGCCGGAATGACCATCGGCTCGAGGTCGAGCCACACGGGGTGAGGCGGTTGCCGCCACGGCAGCTCCACCGAGCCGGCCAGGACGGCGATCGCGCCCAATCCGAGATGAATCGCGAGTGAGCATGCCAGCGGCCACCCCACCCGCCCCAGCGCTCCGCGCGGTCCGACGACGGCGAACGACAGCGACGACATGCGCTCGAGTGTACTTGTCCGCGCTAGCTCGCGCGACCACGGACACGTATGAAGTCTGCTCGCTTCCTCATACCCGGTCTCGCCGCAGATAATACGGCTTCTTCGGGAGGCTCGCTCGACAAACGCCGAGCGCGGCGCGGGACCTACGAGGATGCGGTCGGAGTGCTATGCGCGAGACGGTCGACGATCGCGCCGGCGCGGTACGTCGAGACTACTTGATCGCGACGGCCTTGACCTGACGGAAGTCGGTGAGACCGCCGAGCGTCTTGAGGACACCGTCCTGCACGAGCGTCGTCATGCCCTCGGCCTTGGCCTGCTCCAGCATCTCGGCCACGCGCGCCTTCGACTGGATGAGCCGCTTCATCTCGTCGGTCGCGATGAAGAGCTCGTGGATACCGAGGCGGCCGCGATAGCCGGTCTTGTTGCACGAGGCGCAACCTTTGCCGCGATAGAGGACGAACGAGCCGTCGAACTTCTGGTTGAGGGTTGCAAAGGCCTCTACACCGAACGCCTGGGCCAGCTCGTCGTACTCGGAGCGCTCGGGATGGTAGTCCTGGCGGCAGTCCTTACAGATGCGCTTGACGAGCCGCTGGCCGAGAATGCCGAGCAGCGCGTCGGCGAAGTTGAACGAATCGAGCCCCATGTCGAGCAGGCGGATGATGGTCTCGATGGCGCTGTTGGTATGGAGGGTGCTCAACACCAGATGACCGGTGAGCGACGCCTCGATGCCGGTCGACGCCGTCTCCTCATCGCGCATCTCACCGACCATGATCACGTCGGGATCGGCGCGCAGGAACGCGCGCATCGCGGCGGCGAAGTCGAAGCCGATCTTCGGCATCACCTGCACCTGCCGCAGGCCGTACTGCGTGATCTCGACCGGGTCCTCGGCGGTCCAGATCTTCCGGTCGGGCTTGTTGATGTGGCCGAGGAGCGAATGCAGGGTGGTCGTCTTGCCCGATCCGGTCGGCCCGACGCAGAGGATCAGCCCGTACGGCTTCTCGGCGACCTTCTTGAGCTCGCGCACGTTGCGGGGCGTCATGTCGAGCTGGTCGAGCGCGATCAGCTCGCTCGACGAGAGGACGCGCATGACCACGTCCTCGTTCTGGTTCGCGGTCGGGATCGTCGCCACGCGCAGCTCGATCTCGCGATCGGCCACCTTGAACTTGATCTTGCCGTCCTGCGGCTTACGCCGCTCGGCGATGTCGAGCTGGGCCATGATCTTGATGCGCGCCACGATGGCCCGACGGTAGGCGCCCGGAATCTTCTGATACTCCGCGCAGCCCCCATCGATCCGGTAGCGGATGACCGTATCCCGCTGGGCGCCGTAGGGCTCGATGTGGATGTCCGAGGCGCGCGCCTTGTACGCATCGACGATGATCTGGTTCGCCAGGCGAATGACGGCGCTGTCGTTCTCGTCGAGCTCGCCGCCGCCCACATCGAGCGTATCGCCGAAGTCCTCGGCTCTCAGATCTCCGATGATCATGCCGATCGAGTCCTTGCCCGCCTCGCCGCCGCCCACCTGACCCAAAAACGACAGGATGTCCTTGCGCAGCCCGACCGCCCACTTGATCTTCCGGTTTTTCAGGGCCTGGGCGACGCTGTCGATGCGCTGCAGGTCTTGCGGATTGTCGATGAGCACGACGATGTGGTGGTCCTCACGCCGGAGCGGCAGCCAGAAGTTGCGGCGCAGGTACTCGATCCGGAGCCCCTTCATCAGATCCGGCGGCGGGATGATCTTGTCGTCGTACTCGACGAACGGGCACTCGTAGAACTGGCTCAGTGACACTCCCAGATCGACCCTCGGCACCTTGTACTGCTCGAGCAGGATGGACTCGACGTCGCTCTGGCGGCGGCGCGCCTCGGCGACGGCCGAGGCGAGCTCCTCCTGCGTGATCCGATGCTGGGCCAGGAGATAGTCGAACTTCGTCTTGGGTCTGGCCTGACTCTGGGCCAGCTCCTGGGCCAGCTCCTGGCTCTGGCTGATCTGGGTCTGGTTGTTGAAGGCGATGCCGAGCGTCTTGGCGATGCGCGAGGCTCCGGTCTCGTCTTCCTTGGTGAACCGGGCCCCCCGCTTCTTGTTCAGGAGCTGGATGACCCCGATCGCCTTGCCGTCGTGCAGGATCGGCATGCCCAGGATCTGCTGGGTCTTGAAGCCGGTCTTCTTGTCCCAGGAGCCGTCGAAGCTCAAGGTGGGTGAGATTCGCGCCAGCTCGGCCTTGTCATAGGCGTCGGCGACGTTGACGATCCGCGCGGAGGCGGCCACGTAGCCCGCGATGCTCTTCTCGCTGATCGGGAGGCGGATCTCCTTGACGGTATCGAGAGCGAGGAACTTCGAGTAGAGCTCTCGCTTGGCCGCGTCGACCGCATAGATCGTCATCCGGTCAGCATCGAGGAGCTCGAGGATCTCGCCCTGCAGCTCGATGAAGATGCTGTCGATGCTCTTGGCGGAATGGATGCGATCGACCAGCTGGACGAGGTTCTGCTCGTAGGCTAGCCGCTCCTGGAGCATCTGGACGGACTGTTGCTGGGCCACGTGTCCTCCGATTTCCCCGACTATGTTAGTCTAACCGATCGCCCACGGAGGGCAGAAGGGCGGAGCGCTCATGACGCGGGCAGACGTGATCGTCGTCGGGGGTGGGGTGAATGGCGCCAGTACCGCTTTTCACCTTGCATCACGCGGAGTTAAGAACATCCTCCTGCTCGAGCGCCACCACCTCGGCGCGGGCGCCACGGGCAAATCCGGCTCGCTGGTGCGGATGCACTACACCAACGAGCCGGAATCGAAGCTGGCGTTCGAGAGCCGCAAGATTTTTGGTGATTTCCGGAACGTCGTGGGCGGCGATTGCGGCTTCGAGCCGATCGGCTTTCTCCAGATCGTCCCCAGGGGCTTCGAGGCCGAGCTCGGCCGAAACGTCGCCCGGCAGCAGCGCCTCGGCATCAAGACCGAGGTCGTGACCCCGGACCGATTGGCCGAGCTCCTGCCGGGGTGCCGGATCGACGACGTCGGCGCTGCCGCGTGGGAGCCCGATTCGGGGTTCGCCGATCCCAACGCGACGACATTCGCCTTCGCCGAGGCCGCCCGCCGTCTGGGCGCGACCATCGAGACCGGCTGCGAAGTGACAAAGCTCCTGACGGAGCGCGGGCGGGTCGTCGGGGTCGAGACCGCCAGGGGGCGTGTGGACGCGCCCGTGGTCGTGCTCGTACCGGGCGCATGGACGGCTCCGCTTCTGAGTCCGCTCGGGCTCGATTTCGGGCTCGTCCCGCATCGGATCCAGATCACGATCTTCCGCTGGCCGGCAGGGTTCACGAGTCGGCATTGCGTGGTCATCGACGCGATCCATCAGTCGTGGCTCCGTCCGGAAGGCACGAACACGACCCTGATCGGCGTGGAGCTCGGTGCCGGTCACGCGGATCCCAACTCGTTCGACGAAGGCGTCGATCCGGACTTCGTGGACACCTGTCGCAGAGCGTTGGCGGGACGAATACCGGCCATGGCCGAGGCGACGATGCGCGGCGGCTGGGCCGGCATGATCATGATGAGCGCCGACGGCCGGCCCATCATCGATCAGATCCCCTCGATCGCGGGCCTCTACTGCATGCTCGGCGACTCCGGGACTTCCTTCAAGACGTCGCCAGCCATCGGCAAGTGTCTCGCGGAATGGATCGTGGACGGGAAGCCGCGCACCGTCGATCTCTCACCATTTCGGTCGACGCGCTTCGCCGAAGGGTTGTCTTGGCATGACGCCGACCACTACGGCGGTCAGGGCTTGACGATCTCTCGCTAGCTTCTTGGTACTCGGCGGCGCTCAGAGGCGACGGGGTGGGCGGGGGATGCGCCGGGGCCCCTCCCGGGATCCGTGTACTGCCTACACGGATCCCGGGAGGGACCCCGGCGCATCCCCCGCCCACCCCGTCGTCTTCACTCGTCGAGTAGTCCGGAGGCCGCGAGACGTCGTCAGCGCGGCCGCCGAGTAGGCGGCTTCGGGGTCAGCGGCTGAGGGCGGAGAGCATTTCTTCGATGCGGGTGAACTTGACGCGGGGGCGGCCCTGGGCGCGGCCGCGCTCGACTTCGATCGCGTCGAGCTTTTGCCAGTCGGCGTAGGAGAAGTAGCTCGGCTGGCGCTGGCGCACCAGCGCTTCGGCGGCCGCGGCTTCTGGATGGGCGGGCTCGAGCACGGAGCCGGCGGCGAGATCCTCGAACATACACTCCACGGTCTCCGCGGCATCGGGCTTGTTCGTCCCGATCACGCCGGTGGGGCCGCGCTTGATCCAGCCCGCGGCGTACTCGCCCACGATCGGCTGCTTCGTGTCGGAATCGAGCACGCGTCCCTTGTCGTTCAGAATCACGCCCCAGCTTTCGTTGAAGGGCACGCCCGGTAGCGGGACACCGCGGTAGCCGACCGAGCGGAAGACGAGACCGACCGGCAGATTCTCGAAGTGGTCCGTGGCGCGCGGCTGGAGCGCGCCCGTCGAGGTCGCGTAGAGCTCGTTGCGCACGAGCTTGAGCGCCGTCACGCTGCCGGCGGCGTCGCCGATCAGCTCGACCGGCGAGACCATGAATCGCAAGGTGAGCCGGCGCGACTTGCCCGTGGACGGCCGCCGCGCATACTCCTTGAGGATCTCGACCTTCTTCTGGGTGGCCCGATCCTGGCTGCGCTCGACCGCCGCGCGGCTCAGCGGGTCGAGCTCGACCTCGTCCGGACGCGCCGTCACGTCGGCGCCGGCCAGCTCGCCGAGCTCCCTCACTTCGGGGTTCGTGAACGCGGCCTGCGCGGGCCCGCGCCGGCCGAGCAGATAGACTTCCTTCACGCGGCTCAGGCGCAGCGCCTCGAGCGCGTAGTCGGCGATGTCGGTGGTGGCCAGCTCTTCGGGCGTTCGGCACAGGATCCGGACGACGTCGACCGCGACGTTGCCGACGCCGATGACCGCCACCCGCTCCTGCGTCAGATCGAACGTGCAGTCCCGATAGTCGGGATGGCCGTTGTACCAGGCGACGAACTCGGTCGCGGGATGGCTCCCGCTCAGGTCCTCGCCGGGAATCCCCATGCGCCGGTCGGTCTGGGCCCCGGTGCAGTAGACGATCTGGTGATAGTAGGCCTTGAGGTCGGCGAGCGTCACGTCCTTGCCGAATTCGACGCCGCCGAAGAAACGAAAGCGCGGATTCGCCGCCACCTTGTCGAAGGCGTTCGTGACGAACTTGATCTTCTGATGGTCCGGCGCAACGCCCAGGCGCACCAGTCCGTACGGAGTCGGCAGCCGATCGTACAGATCGACCTCGACAACCTTCGCGTTCCGCAGCAGATGATCGGCGGTGTAGAAGCCGGTCGGCCCGGCGCCGATGATCGCGACGCGTAGCGGCCGTTCCGGCATCCCCAAAATTGGCGTCAAATCGCGCGCCCGCGCTCGTCGGCGAGGAGCTGCGTCTGCAAGGTGTCGACCTCGCCCTGGTAGTGATCGCGCTGCGCCTTCACGATGTCGCCGATCGAGACCATCCCGACGAGCCGCCCCTTGTCGACCACCGGCAGATGGCGGATCCGCCGCTCGGTCATCGTGTGGGCCACCGAAGGCAGGTCGTCGTGGGGCTGACCGGTGATCACGTCGCGCGTCATGAGGTCCGCGACCACGCGCATGAAGAACTTCTCGTTGTGCGCCGCCTCGCGGACGATGTCGCGCTCCGACAGGATGCCGATCGGTCGGTCGCCGTCGACGGCGATCAGCGCGCCGATGTTGTGGCGATCCAGCAGCGCGAGTGCTTCCCGGATCGATTGGTCGGGACGCACCGTCACGGCCATCGAGCCCTTACGCGCGAGGATGTTCGCGATGTTCATGTGCCGTCTCCTTCTCCGATCAGGCTTCCGCCATAGTAACGCCCATCACGCGACGCCGTCGCCTTCCCGCGTCGTCGCCGTCCGACTCGCCGCCTCGGCCAGGAGCGCCCGCGCGCAGGCGTGCGGGGCCAGCTCGCGCCGCGCCACGCGCTCGAGCAAGCTCGCGCGCGCCGCGCCCTCGGGGCCCAGCGCGCCGGCGAGCACCGTCTCGGCCACCAGGTCCTGCGCGATCCGGAGCACACGCGCGGTGACGATCTTCTGGCGGCGGCGCTCGAGCTCGCCGCTCGTCTTCTGAAATGCCATGTGGCTGTCGATCGCGTCGGCGATCGCCTCGATCCCTTCGTCGCGCGCCGCGGAGGCCGGCAGCACGGGCGGGACCCAGGCGCCTTCCGCGTGCGGTAGCAGAGTGAGCATCGCCCGCAGCTCCGAGACCGTCCGGTCGGCGCCCTCGCGATCGGCCTTGTTGACGACGTGCACGTCGGCGATCTCGAGCACGCCGGCCTTGAGCGCCTGGACGTCGTCGCCGAGGCCCGGGACCGAGACGACGATGACCGTCTGGGCGAGGCGCATCACGTCGACCTCGTCCTGCCCGACGCCGACGGTCTCGACGAGCACGAGCCCGAGGCCCGCCGCGTCCATCAGGTCGACCGCGTCGGCGGCGGCGCGCGACAGGCCGCCCAGGGCGCCACGTGTGGCCATGGAGCGGATGAAGACGCCGGGGTCGAGCGCGAGGTCGCTCATGCGGATGCGATCGCCGAGGATTGCGCCGCCTGAGAACGGAGAGGTCGGATCGACGGCGAGGATTCCGACGGTACGGCCGCGCGCCCGCGCGACCAGCGCAAGCGACCGCGCGAGCGTGCTCTTGCCGCTGCCGGGGGCACCGGTGACGCCGACGATCTGGGCACGCCCGGTGCTCGGATAGAGGCGAGCGCACAGCGCTTCGGCACGGGCTCCGCCGGACTCGACCCATGTGAGCCCGCGCGCGAGCGCGCGCGTCGAGCCCTCCGCGATCTGGCTCGCCAGAGTCTCGACGTCCGTGCTCATCGCGACGGAGCTGTCGTCCCGCGCCCGCTCAGGGCGCGCGTCTGTGGAAGGAGGCGGGCTCGCGGGTGCGACATGCTCTGATGCCCATATTACGGCACCGGCCGCGCACCGGGCAGCACTTCAAGACCGCGATACGATCCCGGCGCTACGCCGCCTCCCCGTGCGGCGCCGCTAGGCCAGCGGAGCGGCGGCGCGTCCTCCCGGCGCCCGCCGCGGCTCCCGGGGCAGCGCCAGCCGCAGCTCGCGGCACCGCTTGCGCAGCGTGTTGCGGTTGAGCCCGAGCAAGCGCGCCGCGCGCAGCTGGTTGCCTCCGGTCATGGCGAGCACGTGCCCCAGGAGCGGCCGCTCGAGGAGCGCGAGCGCCTGGCGGTAGATCAGTCCGGGGCGCGCTCGCGACAGCCGCTCCACCAGCTGCGGCACCGTGTCGGCGAGCGCACGCGCGACCGCTTGAAGCTCCGCGGTTCCGTTCTCGCGTCCGTCCACTGCGTCAGCCATAGTCAGCAACTCATACTCAAAAGAACAGGTAGTAGAGGTCGAAGGAGATCGTGTCCTGGGTCTTCCCGGTCGGGACGTAGCCCGGCGCGCGAATCGAGAAAGTCTTCTGGTTCGCGCTATCGTGCCGGTACTCGACGCGCGCGACCAGCCCCTTCCAGACCTTGTACTGCGCGGTCAGCGTCACTTCCCACAGATCGAGCTTGTTGCCCGGCGGACTCAGCTGCGTGCGAACGCCCTCGGCGTCCTTGAAATACTCCAGCCGCAGCGCCGTCCGCAGCTTCTCCGTCCAGTCGTACGCGGCGTAGGCGGCCCATCCCCACCAGGAGGCGTTGTTGTCTTGCCGCGTGCCGGTGCTCGCCAGATACGCCTCGTCGTACTCCCAGCCGTAGTCCACGTCCAGCCCGAGCGTGAGATTCTTGACGCCCGTGTAGTTGAACACGAAGTCGAGCACAGTCCGCGGATCGCGATTGTTGTGGTTCTGCTCGGCGCCGGTGATCCAGTTGAGGTTCGCCGTGAAGTCCTTGATCGGCGTGAACGCGAACTGCCCCGTGTACGACATCGTGCTGTTGTTGTCCTTGCCATCGTCCCAGCCGACCACCGTGCCGAAGGTGACCGAGAGCCACGACAGCGGCTGGTAGGTCAGCAAGGCCCCCACGTGGGTCAAGGGCGCCGAGAACGTAAACAGGAACGAGCGCGAGAAGTTCAGGTTGTTCGGCGCCTCGATGACCTCGTAGTTGAGCAAGGTGACGAACTTGCCGGCCTTCAGGGTCAGGCCGCTCCCGATCGGGATCTGGTACGACGCGTACGCCTCCTGCACGTCGAAGTTCGCCGTGTTCCGGAACGCGAACTGGTCGTCGAGGCCTCGGAACATGCCGAGCGCGTGGTTCTTCTGGGAGTCGTTCGACGTCCCGGGAATACCCGCCGTCAGTACCAGGCCGTACCCGAACGGATAGCGGTCGGACGGGTCCTTCTTGATGCTGAACTCACCCACGTTGAACGTGTAGCTGCCCTGGAAGTCGTAGAAGCGCAGCTCGTTGTGGTTCCCGCGGCTCGCGCGCCCGGTGTTCCACACCAAGCTGTTCTCGATGTAGCCGAACAGCGTGTTCTCGTCCCAGAACGTCTTCGGCTTTTCCTCCTCCTTCTTCTCGTCGGGCTTGGCCTCTCCCGCCGGCTTCGTCTCTGCCGGCTTCGGCTCCGTTTGTGCGAGTGTGGGCATCTGGCTATACGCGGGCGCCCCGGCGGCCATGACCACGGCCGCCGCGAACAGCGCTCCGATCAACAGCACTCCGAGTCGTCGTGTCATCCGATCCTCCTGGGATCTCTCAACACGTGCGCTATCAAACCGCGTTGTCGCCCCGCTCGCCGGTTCTGATCCGGAACGCTTCTTCGAGCGGCTCGACGAAGACTTTCCCATCGCCAATGCTGCCGGTCCGCGCGGCGCTGGTGACGAGCGCGACGACCTTGTCCGCCAGCGCGTCAGGGACGACGATCTCGATCTTGATCTTCGGCAGGAAATCGACCGTGTACTCCCCGCCGCGATACATCTCGGTGTGCCCCTTCTGCCGGCCGAAGCCGCGAACCTCGGTCACGGTCATGCCGATGATGCCGGCGCCCGTGAGCGCTTCCTTCACGTCGTCGAGCTTGAACGGCTTGATGATCGCTTCGATCTTCTTCATCGCCCGCTCACCGCGAGCGCTCGGGCGTCATGGTCATCGACGGCGCCTTCGGCATCGATGCGCCCATCGCGTGGACGAGCGTCGCCGGCCCGTGGATCTCCGGATAGCCGTGGACACCCATTTCCGGCACGTCGAGGCCCTCCATCTCGACCTCCGGGCTGACGCGCATGCCGAACACGGCGTCGCAGGCCTTGAAGAAGACCCACGACGCGGCAAAGATGAACACGAAGCACGTGACGGTGCCGATGATCTGCGCGGCGAACTGGCTGGCGCCGCCGTAGAAGAGGCCGCGCACCGTGCCCTCGACGCCGTTGAAGCCGTCGCCGTAGGTGCCGTCGGAGAACAGGCCGAGGCTCAGCACGCCCCAGGCGCCGTTGACGCCGTGGACCGCGATCGCGCCGACCGGGTCGTCGACCCGCATCACGGTCTCGATGAAGATAGCGGCCGCACAGACCAGCACACCGGACACGGCGCCGATGAAGAAGGCCCAGAAGCTCGAAACGAAGGCGCACGGCGCCGTGATCGCGACCAAGCCGGCAAGCATCCCGTTGACCATCATGCTCGGATCGGGCTTGCCGTACTTGAGCCACATGTAGAACATCGCGAAGATCGCGCCCGACGCCGAGGCCAGCATCGTGTTGACAGCGATCACCGAGATGCGCAGGTCGCTGCCGGCGAGCGTGCTACCCGGGTTGAAGCCGAACCAGCCGAAGGCCAGGATGAAACAGCCGAGTACGCCCATCGGGATGTTGTGGCCCGGGATCGGGTTCGCCGAGCCGTCCTTGTTGTACTTGCCGATCCGCGGGCCCAAGACCATCGCGCCTGCCAGCGCGGTGACGCCGCCGACCATGTGGACGACCGACGAGCCGGCGAAATCGACGTGGCCGTGACCGAGCCCGAAGTTCTTGCCGAGCTGGGAGAGCCAGCCGCCGCCCCAGACCCAGTTGCCGAAGATCGGGTACGTGAACATCGAGATGAAAAACGCGAAGATGACGAACGACGAGAACTTCCAGCGCTCGGCCATGGCCCCGGTCGGGATGGTCGCCGCCGTGTCCATGAACACCATCTGGAACAGGAAGAGCGCGAAGACGGCGACGTCGTACGTCGAGCCGGCCAAGAAGAAGCCCTTCATGCCGAAGAGACCGAAGTCCTTGCCGAAGAGGCTGATCGTGAACTCGCTGTCGAGCAGTCCGGTTCCTCCCATCGTCGAGATGGCGCCGAGCCCACCCATGTGCAGGGCGTAGCCGCAGATCCAGTACCCGGTCATGCCGATCGCGTAGACCATGAAATTCATCATCATGGTATGCGCGACGTTCTTCGCCCGCGTGAAGCCCGTCTCGACGAGCGCGAACCCCGCCTGCATGAACATGACGAGGAAGCCCGTGAGCAGGGTCCACATGAGGTTGAGCGACACGCGATTGTGGCCCGCGAAGTCGGCGATCTCCTCGAGCGTCGGCTTGCCGGCGATCTTCGCCGTGACGTCGGCGATGCCGCCCGTCGCGGTGCCCGCCGGATCCGGCTTCGACGGCGGTGGCGCCGGCGCGGCCGCCGGGGCCGCGGGCGCCGCCGGAGCCGCCGGCTTGTCCTGGGCGAACACCCAGCCGCCAACGGCCATGAAGCAGGCGACGATCACGGCCACGGCGATTCTTCCCCGATACGTGCGTGCGAACGATCCAAGTGCCTTCACGGTCATCCCCCTTTGAGGGTCGCGCTCGCGCGTCGCCCCGAAAAAAAATGGCGCCCAATTTCGGGCGCCATTACCC
>WNFK01157498.1_pt1 | contig 15140 bp, 13 predicted proteins | sample 5400281 | NCBI WGS metagenome assembly WNFK01 (sample SAMN13153350, study PRJNA577476) | soil metagenome | isolation source: 20 cm soil on Douglas fir-dominated hillslope | place: USA:California | collected 2013-09-17 | reverse complement strand
ACCGCGAGGTTCTGGCCCTCAACGTAGCCAAGGCGGCTCAACTCCTCGAAAAAGGCCTTGTAAAACGGAGGACCATTTATGGTTAGCTCGTCGACCTTCCTCGACGGGTGAACCATTGCGACGCGCTTCATCTTTGCGGGTTGCTGCGCTCGGGCCGCAAGTGGCCACGTCGCTGCCGTGCCGCCGAAAAGCGTGATGAAATCGCGCCGTTGCATGTACCCCCTGAGGGAAAACCTCATCGACGCCTCAAGCCTAACACTTTGCGACGGGGCGGCGGGTGGGAAAGGGCAGCCAATCGACCATAGACGCTGCGACCCAATGTCCGAGTTGGGTCAACAGCGGAAGTCGCGGAAAGCGACGCCGACTAGCGCTCCGCGACTTTGTTGTACTTTGCAATTGCCCGCCTTAAATCATCATATTCGTCGCAGGGAATGAGGCAAATTCGCTCCAATGCCGTGAGATGCTCTTTGGCTTTGGTGAGATCGCCTTGCACCAGGTAGGCTTCGCCGAGGTGTTCGTGCGCGCTTCGGTGCCGCGGATTGAGCCTCAGCGCCTGCTGATAATGTCGCATCGCTGGATCGACCTGCCGCAGACGGCGATAGGCGTAACCAAGATAGTTTTGAATATCGGCATTGCGGGCGTCGCGGAGCGCTGCAGACGTGAGTGCGTTGATGGCGCCATTCCAGTCGCCGGCGAAGATCGCTCGCTTACCGGCTGCGAAATCCGGATCGAGCGCCGCCCAATCCGGCGTTTCCGCCATCGCCGCCATGGTCGAGCAGATCGGCCACGCTTCGGCCGGGGTGACCGTCCCCGACACAGCATTGCCTGCGCGGGCCGACGTTGCAGCCCGATCTTGCCGGGCAGGTGCGGTCAAAAAGTACGATGCCGGCACTGCGGCCAACACACCCACCACGACGGCGATTAGGATCGAACGCATCATGATCTTTGTGCAGTTAGCCGACTGCCGGACAGGTGCGCCCGGCAGCCGTTCTACTCATCCTCTGCCTCGGCAACTTACTGCTGCATCAAAGAGGCCTTGGCCTCGCTGATTTCCACCCGATCGGCATCGGCGTCGTTGGTCATCTCAGCAAGTTTTCGGAAATAGGCCGTGGCCTTCTCGGACTGATTTGTGGCCTTCGCGGCCTTGGCTGCACCGTACAAGCCACGCAGCCGGTTGGGCGTCGACAGCAGCGAGGTTTCGTATTCCGTGAGCGCTGGTCCCGGCTGTTGCTGTTCGAGCAGCAGGTCACCCAACAGTTCGTGCATCGGGTAGAGCCGGTTCTCCATCGCGGCGTGCTTTTCGCTGCTATCCTCCACATCTGCCGCAGCGCGCATCAACTTCAGCGCCTCCGTCGTCTCGCCCTTGGCTTGCGCAATCCAGGCCGATGCAGCCAACATCTGGACTTCGACTTGCGTGGCCCAATAAGACTGACTTGCGTTTTCCAGCGCGGCGCGAAGCTCCTTGAGTTTGTCGGCCTCGCGCTCGGCAGCGGCAAGGTCGCCGCTGCGGGCCGATCCCATGGCGCGGGCAAAATAGGTGATAGCCTCGGCCTGTGGAAACTGGCTGCCCCTCGGCTCAAGCGCGGCTGCTTCCTTCCACGCCTGACGTTCCAACGCAAAGCGCGCCGGCACCGCCGCAAGCCCGGTATAGCTGTAGACGGCTTCAAACCCGAGTTTTTTTATGGCGTTGCTGTCGTCGCGCAGCTGCTTCGCAGCTCCCTCCTGTCCCATTTGCAGCAGGGCGTATTCCATGAAGTCCAGATGATGCGGCTCGCCTGGATGTGTCGCCCCCGGCCAGAGCTTGGCCGCTAGCCTCTGCGCAACAGCACGCGATTTCGTGTTCGATGCGACCGACTGCGTCCACAGCCCGAGCATGGAATAGGTGTGCGAGGGCATGTGCTGGGCATGCGACGATGCGGGAGCGACCTCGGCATATCTATTGGCGGCATCAAGACCGCGTTGTGCAAGCGACGGATAATCGTAGGTGTGGATCAGATAGTGCAGCGCGCCTGGATGGTCCGGTAATTTCGCCATAAGCTTTTCGAGGATGGCGCCGGCCTTGAGCTGTTTGGCATAGGTCTTGTCGCTAAGCAGCGCCGTCTCATTGAGAGCGAGTGCGTAGAAAATGGCCGCCTCCGGATCATTAGGATATTTCTGCATCAGCGTTTCCATCGCCCTTTCGTAGGCGAGCCCGCGCGTCGTCTGATCAACCTTGTCGTAGTCCTTGTAGTAAGGCGCGATCGCCGCAAGCCAGTCGCGCTCGCGCTCGGTCTTGGCACCGATCGTCTTGCCCTTCTCAACAGCCTCCAATCCGTTCTTCAAAACGGCTGTTGTCAGCGGCAGGATCAATGGGTTGGGACGGCTGCTTATGGCGATGCCCCAGTAAGCGATGGCGCATTGCGGATCGGCGGCAGCGGCTTCGGTGAAGGCTTTGACGCTGTCCGGATAGAAGAATGAATGCACCATCGCCAGGCCACGGTCGAATTTCTCCTGCGCCGGCGGCGTGCACGAGGTCTCGAAGTGCACGCGGCCGAGATCTTGCGCCCAGGCCGCTGTGGCGAACGTGCCTGCTAATAGCGCTGTGACGAACGTTCCCAATTTTGGTTTCATGGCGCTCCCTCGTTGCGGTCAAAGTAAGTGTTTCGCGCAACAATCGTCGCGTGCCCGTGCGCACGACGAGTGCCCGGTGAGAGACCGGCACAGAAGGACTGTCGGTTTCTTGAGAGTGCGATGCCCGCCGACGGCATTCCCCGCTGCCCATCCACCTCGAACGGAGACGTCGGCACGTCCCGTCTCGAAGAGCAGCTCTAAAGAAGACTACACGATCGCACGCCCATCCAAAAGACCCTATCTTTGGCCGGGGCGCGGCACGCACAATTCGGCGAAAATCAGTGACCCAACGTCCGAGTCGGGTCGATCGCGTCACACTGACCGTGGTCCGGCGACTTCCGCTCTGCCCAGATTAGCAGACATTTTCAGAGTCAGTCGGCATGTCTCAAAGGTGCCAAAAGCCGACGATCCCAGAGGCAAATGCAGAAGATGCGACGCTCATTCCGGCAGCCCAGCCTTGCGAAGCGCGTCTGTCAGATGTTTGCGGTCGCTTGAAAGCCTGTACAGCTCCTTTGACACATAGCGCGAAATTGAGAACTCAGGCATGAGGCGAAGGACTTCCGCGGCATGATGTTTGGACCGGTCAATATTGCCGGTCAAAGCGTAACAAGCCGCCAAGTATGCCAGCCCCCAAACCCTTGTGCTTGGGTAACGAGCGAAGGCCGCGATGGCATCATCATATTGATGTGTCACGAAGTACGCCCTGCCCACCTGTCCCCAATACCATTTCGGAGCGAAGAAGGGGTCGACGACTTTCGCTTCCTTCAAATAATCCATGCCCTTTGCGGGGTCTCCGAGACAGACATACAAGCCGCCTAAATTCGCTAAGACGGTCGGGTTGTTGGGATTCAGAGCGAGCGCCCTCGTATAATAGTGCTCAGCAAGATCGAACGAAGAGCGACACATTTGCACAAAACCCAAGGCTGCCAGACACGTTTCCTGGCCATCGTCGAGTTCGACGGCTCTCTTGGCCAGCGCTAACGCTTGGTCCAACGCTGCATCGGATCCACTCATGTCTAAGTACCATTCGCGACAGATAGCAAACGCCAGCAGCGCGTAAGATTTTGCGTACTCTGGATCGAGTTCAATGGCTCGCTTGAACAGACGGCGCGCTTCGGCCTCGCTAGCATCGTCGTATACGGGCAAGGCATCGCCACGCAGCACACATTCATATGCGACCAGGCTGGTGGGTGGCTTGCGTTTGGCACGATCGGTACGGTCGGCCTGCAGCCGTCCTACGAGGGTACCCACGATTGTCCGAACGACCTGATCCTGGACATCGAATAACTCTTCCAGGGGCCGATCAAATCGATCTGCCCATACATGGTGACCCGATGACGCGTCAATGAGCTGGGCAGTGATGCGAATGCGGTTCCCAAGCCGCCGGACGCTACCTTCCAATATGTATTGAATGCCAAGTTCTCGGCTGACGCGACCGACATCGACATTTGGCCCGCGAAATTGGAACGAGGAATTGCGTGCCAGAACACGCAATTGTCGGAATCGTGACAGCTCGGTGATGATGTCATCGCTGATACCGTCACCGAAGTATTGCTGTTCTTCACCACTGCCCATGTTGTCAAAGGGCAATACGGCGATTGAAGGCTTGTCGGTCGCGGCCCGGTCTGCGGTCATTGCGACCGTCGGCGCGCCGCTGACGCGCCAAGCCCGCATTGGTTCGGCGATATTCTTCAAAGATTGCGAACCCATATCCTCAAAGCTGATTTCTACCTTGCCACGAATTTGCCGGTGAGCATCGTCGGAAATGCTAACACCACCCGGTTCTGCGATCCCTTCGAGACGCACCGCAATATTGACCCCGTCACCGAAGATATCGCTCTCTTCGATGATTATATCACCGACGTGCGTTGGATTTCGTCGGCACATCGCACGGCGTCGACCACGCTGGCGAACTCAACGAGAGCGCCGTCCCCGGTATTCTTGACGATGCGTCCGTGATGCTCAGCGATTTTTGGATCGAAGATCGTCTTTCTGATTGCCTTCAGTTGCGCCAGCGTGCCTTCTTCGTCGATCCCTATTAAGCGACAAGAGCCCGCGACATCCGCCGCCAGAATAGCTGCCAACCGCCGCTCTACGTGCTCGCTGCTCAAGAGGCACCCCCAAAGCTCGGGGAAATCGAATTGATTATATAGCAGAATTGTGGGCCGATGTCCGGCTATGCCCACGTCCGAAATGGGTCAATCGCGTTATTTTGGCGATGTCCGCGTTACCCCTGAAAGCCGACATCCATCGTAAGGGACAGCATGTCTCAAAGGTGCCACAACCGGACTCGTGCACCGCAGCAACCGTATCTCTATTCGATCACCTCGTCGGCGCGGGCGAGAAGGATCGGCGCGATTTCGATCCCAAGCGCTTTTGCAGTTTTGAGATTGATCACCATCTCGAATTTTGTCGGTTGCTGGATAGGAAGCTCGCCCGGTTTTTCACCCGCTAGGATTCTAACGACGTATTCCGCCGTGGCACGATATTGATCCTCGACATTGGGAGCGTAGCTCACCAAACCGCCTCGCTCTGCATCATCGCGCCGCTCGTAGATGGTGGGCAACCGATGTTCGGCCGCGCTATCGATAATCAGGCGCCGCTGGACAGACGAAAAGTACGGGCTGCCGCGCATCACAGCGCCCTGTGCCCCTTCAGCGAGTGCTTGGCGCATGGCGGCGCCGACCGCTTCGGGTTGCGGCATATCGATGAAGCCATATTCGATACCGAGCGCCTTTGCGGCCTGGTCCTGGCCTGGCGCGAACAGGGGCCAGATCGGGCGTGTCGCAAGGACGGCAATCCGGGTAAGCGCCGGGATCATTTCCTTGAGTACCCCGAAGACCTTGCTAGAGATATCCCTTTCCATGCTTGCAAATCCGGTGATGTTTCCGCCCGGACGCGACAGGTTCTTGACGAGGCCGCCTATGAATGGATCCGCGGCTGACGCCGTCACGATCGGGATGGCACTGCTCGCGGCCACCGCAGCCCGCACCGCCACCGTGCCCTCGGTCACGATTATATCGACTCCCTGATTCACCAGCGCAGCAGCAAGTTCCGGGAGCAGTGCGGTACTTCCGTCGCCTACTTGCGGTACCAGAACGAAATTGCGCCCCTGCACGTAGCCGTGCTGGGATAGTGCGCGCAGAAAAGCGGCGAGTTCGTGCTCCGGCTGCTCCGCGGCGCGAAGAAGTCCGATGCGCTTCATCTTCGTTGGTTGTTGCGCATGCACGACAAGCGGCCACGTCACCGCACCCCAGCCCACGAGCTTGATGAATTTCCGCCGCTGCATGTGCCCCCCGTAAGGACCTCGCGTTGTTCAATTTCTAAAGCCTAGCACTTTGCGAATGGGCCGCGAGTGAGAAAATGGCGCCCCACCGGCCTCAGACATTGATCAGGCTCGATGTCTCAGTTGGGTCATTCGCGTCGTTCTAACCGTAGTCCGACCACTTCCGGTCTACCCCAATGAACAGACATTCTCGTGAGCCGTCGACATGTCCCAAAAGTGCCAAGCAGACTCATGCAGCGCGGGACGACTATACTTACCGATTAGCCTGTTGGAGCAGCGTTCGCGGCAGCTGCCGCAATAGTCTCGATGATCCGATCTGCAAAGCATGATAGAAGATCATGTTACCTCAGGCAGAATTTGCACCAAGCGGCGCTGTGACGCACTCAGAAGGTGAACCACTTCACGCTGCGAGCTCCTTTCATTGACTAAATTCAAACAAGCGCCGTGACAAATGGGCTCTCAGGCATGCGCCAAAGCAAATGCGCTTTGGCGGCAAATGAGTTCAGAGGACTTGTGGTGGAAACTATCGGTCCCTCAAGAGCGTGATGCAGCTCGAAATCGCGACCGGTTCACGATGACCGAGGTGTCTCGGCCGGGCTCGTAAAGCGAGGTCGGCAAAATTTGGCTGCCCGACCACGGCATCAACAAATGATCGCGGTGCCGCACACGATAGGTCCATGTTTGCTAGATTGGGGTAACCAGGTGCACGATCGTATCGCTACCCCCAAGCCATTGGTCGACGAGCTGCCGCAGCTGAAAGGCCAGGGCCGCGACCTGCGAATAGATGCCTGCCGAGGCATCGCGTTGTGGTGCATCTTTCTTGACCATATTCCCAACAACATCGGAAGTTGGCTGACGCTACAGAACTACGGCTTCAGCGATGCCGCGGAAGTATTCATGTTCGTATCGGGCATAACCTGCGCGCTGGCCTATGGCAAAGCATGGCGCTGCGAGGGCTGGACCGGAGTGATTAGCCGGACGCTGCGGCGAAGCTGGGACATTTATGTCGCATTTCTGCTGCTTACGCTCGCCAGCGCCATCTTAGTGCACCTTGTAGGCGGCGGCCGTCTTGCTGACGAGAACAATACGCGCATTCTCTTAGACCAGCCGGGCGAGACGCTCGCGCGCGCGGCGATCTTGCAATACCGTCCGGTCAATACCGACGTGTTACCCATCTTCGTGCTTCTTCACCTCTTGTTCGCGCCGCTGCTGTGGCTGCTGCTGCGAGTGCCGAACCTGACGCTTGGCGCCTCGCTCGCGCTTTATGCGCTGGTGCATGTCTTCGGCTGGACCGTCCCGGCGTGGCCGAACAGCCACTGGGCTTTCAATCCGATGGCCTGGCAGTTGCTGGTTGTGCTTGGCGCGTGGTGGATGATCGAGGGCAACAGAATCCAGCCGTGGGTAAGGTCACGCACGGCGCTTGTATTAGCCGTCCCGTTTCTGCTCTTCAGCTTGGTCATCGCATTGAGCTGGCGCATCAGACCGCTGGAAGCACTGATCCCGCAGACGCTGACGCAGCTGTTTTATCCATTGGACAAATCGAATCTCGACCCATTGCGACTGCTGCATTTTTTGGCCATAGCGGTTTTGGCGGCACGGTTGGTGCCTCGCAATTGCCGAGGGCTGACGACGCCCGTGATGCGCGGCGCGATCCTCTGTGGCCAGAACTCGCTGCCAATCTACTGCCTTGGCGTTCTGCTGGCTTTGGTTAGCTACATGGCGCTGCTCGACATCTCAAACGGACTTGCGATGCAGATCGCGCTGAGTGTCGGTGGCATCATGGCGATGGTCGCGATCGCAACGCTGCTGAACTTGATCAGCATCAAACCCAGGCAGCAGTCGGCAAGAAACAGCTCACTCCCGAGTGAAAACGAGGCGACGATGATGTCGGAATCCGCCGGCCGATAATGTCTGCGTTGGATCAAAGTCGGAAGAACTCGGTCTGAGCAAATGTCTTCCGGATTTCCCCAGAGAGCGGACATTACTCGCTGGAGGCGGCATGTCTCAAAGGTGCCAGAATCGGACCTCGCAGGGGGAAATTGAGTGTTGGGAAAAAAGCGGTGGTGCGCCTATACTTGCACGCTGGAAGCGAGCGTTCTGATCTCGTTCGCACCCGCACCCGTCACATAGCTAGGCGGAGGTTGCCATGCACGCCAAACTCATGAAGACGCGTTTCGGCCTTCTCTATTCCCTTGTTGCCGCTGTTGCTCTGCCCTCAGCTCAGGTCTCCGCGGGCGAGGAGGCATTCATCGTCCTGCCCGGCGAAACACCCCGCTACAGCGGACCGCAAGGCCGAGAGGGAGATTTCACCGAACTATTGGCGACGGCTGATAAAACTGGGGGGCAGCTCGGCTTTTTTCGTCAAACCATCGCACCCAAGAGCGGCCCCCCTACGCACCTGCACGGAATGGAAGCTGAGTTTTGTTACATTGTGAGCGGTCAGTTCAACTTCAAACTGGGCGAACGCATTGTGAGCGCGCCCGCCGGGGCCTTCGTCTTCATTCCTCGCAACACTCCGCACACGTTCCAGAACATCGGGACGGAGCCCGGTGTATTGCTGTTCGGTGTGACGCCCGGTGGGTTCGAAAAGATGTTCGCGGAGCGGCAAGGTGTCGATGCCGACACGAACCAAAAGCTGATGGCAATGCACCACATGCAAATCGTGGGGCCGCCTCTTCGGTAGGCTCCCGATTGAGTGTTCTCCTGGGGCGGCTTCAGTTGGGGCCTTATTGCAACATGTCCGGGCGCCTCAGCAGATGGTAACTAATCGACTCCGCTAAGGGTCAAACCCAGAAGTCTGAGTGCGTAACTGGGCAGTCCGCTTTACCCTCAAGAACAGCCGTCGCCAGTCGGGCCTGTCAGGTCCGAAAAGTGCCAGAAGCTGTCATTGCGGCAGTGTCTATTCGATCACCTAATCGGCAGGAGCGACCAGTTGTCCGGCATTTATGCAAGCACAGCGGATCATACCATGAGGGACCATCATGGATTTCGAACTTTCAAAAAGGCCAACAGGAAGTTAAGGGTTGCGCCGCCGCCTTTGTCGAGGAGGTTTAGTGCGGCGACTGGGCACTTAGCTGACGTTAGCGTTTGGGGGGTCATTTCGAATTGGATGGCGATCAAAAATCTTTGGTCGAATGTAATCCATCTCACAATGCCCTAGCGCAACCTGAAGTAAGTAATCCTCAGAATTTCATCCAATTGTCTAAGTTGTTATCGCGGGCGAAGCCCTCTCCGGATTCAACATACAGCAAACCGCATGGCAATTCATCGCGCTCACCAAGCCCGCCTTGCTGACGATCTCATCCAAACAATCGTGGAATGCTGCGACTACTACCGAACCCGTCGGACCCGTTGCCCGAAATGGTCGCGCCGAATGAGCCGCATCCAAAAGCTAGTGCCGTGAGAACAACTAGAGGAGTGTCATAAAATGGATCCACTGACTGTTCTGTCTCTGATCTCCACTTCAGTGCAAGTTGCTGGGACCGTCAAGGAATTGCTCGATAAGGGAGGCGTGACGCAGCAATCATTGCAGACGGCGGCGCCGCAGGTTGTTCCTCAGCTCGCCAGGCTCGGCGCCAGTCTGTTTCCGAAAGTCGCACCCGAAATGCAGGCCGTCGCCGCTGCCTCGGCAACTTTCGATCCAAATGTGACGAAATGGCTCCAGGTGGCACTGAACAAGCTCCTCACACCAAGTCCCAATCTGGAAGTAGACGGCATCTATGGGCCGGCAACGCAAGAGGCAGTCGAGGCCGCGCAGAAAAAGCTGGGTATCCCGGTTGATGGTTGGGCCGGCGAGATCACTCAAGGAGCAATCCAGGCGGCGCTGACGAAGCCGTAGGGGCGACTTGCCGCTGCGGGGTCCTTGGCCAATTCCAACTCGCCGCACGAGCTGAGTATAGCAGCGCCACTCCAGCCAGATAAAGCTGAGCCAGCAGGCTCAACGAATGTGACTAGGCGGGGAAGAGGCCACCTATAAGTAGATCGAACAGAACACTGATAGAAGCCAGAGGAGAGCCGTCATGCCTGGGTTTTCGTTCGGAGAGCTGTGCAAGGAATATCTGGCTCTGTGGTCTTCGATGAAAATTCCTGCCGGATCGATACCCGACGTCGACAAGCTTGTTCGCGGTATCGTGCTGGGAAAGCCGCGATACGATCAAGTCTCTAACGCGACGGGTGTCCCGTGGTACGTTGTCGGCATCATCCATGCCATGGAAGCGAGCCCAAGCCTGAACTTCAAATCCCATCTCCATAACGGCGATCCGCTCTCGGACCGCACTGTCCAGGTTCCGCGCGGCCGCCCGCCGTTCGGCACTCCACCGTTCGAGTGGGAAGACAGCGCGATCGACGCCCTCACGCTAAAAGATCTCGACGACGTTCGATTGTGGTCTATCGAGCGTATCGCCTTTCAACTCGAGGCCTACAACGGTTGGGGCTACCGAACACGGAATACCGGAATCAACTCTCCTTATTTGTGGAGCTTTACCAACAATTACAAAAAGGGGAAATTTGTGCGCGACCGCGTGTTCGATCCGGACAAGGTGAGCAGCCAGATGGGGGCGATGGCCCTGCTGCGCCGTTTGATCGACACCGCCTCGATCAACGTTCCAACCGAGGCGAACGTCCCGGACCTGCCTTCCGTTGCGCCACCATCTGACTCCGACCTACCCAAGCAGCCTGCTCCCCGCGTAGTCATTCGCTTCAACCATCCCGATCCTATGCCCGTCATGTTGATCCAGCGGCGGCTTAACCAGCTTGGATGCGGCAGTGAAATCGACGCCAACGGCGCAGTTCGTCCACTCGATGTGGATGGGGATTTCGGCGAGCTGACCGATGCATCTGTCCGTCTGTTCCAGGCACGTTCCTTCGATCTCGCGGGCCGGCCGCTCGTGACCGACGGGATCGTCGGACCGCGAACGTGGGGCACGTTGTTCTTCGACGCGCCCGCGCCGAATCGGCCACCGCCGCCTTTCCTCGCAGCCAATGACCTGCTCAAGCAAGTCATTTTGGTGGCGTCAGCCGAGGAGCAGCACCACGTACGCGAAATTCCTGAAGGGTCCAACCGCGGGCCGCGCGTCGACGAATATCTGCGTGCCGCAGCAGTCGATCCGGCCAGGGGGAGCTTTCCCTGGTGCGCATCATTCATGGTATTCTGCTTCGACCAAGCTGCCCGTCAGCTCGGCATCCGCTCGCCGCTTCCCCGCACTGCGGGTGTGCACGACATGTGGCAAAAGGCGGGCCGAGCCGGCTTCCGTCGCATTCCGTTTGAGATCGCGGCTGGTGACCCCGATCAGGTCCAGCCCGGTCATTTGTTTTTCATCAATACTGGAAATGGACACGGCCATGTCGGCCTCGTTGTCTCGCAGACCGACGGCGAGATGAAGACCATTGAGGGTAACACCAACGAGCTCGGCGGGCGTGAAGGCATCGGTGTGTTCGCTCGCACTCGGCCGGTAAGACATGCGACGCTCGGCTTCGCCGAGTTTACGCCGCGGTGAAGCACTGCAAACATGCTGGTACGAGCCAACTGACAGCGCATTCGTTCGCAACGGATCTGGCTTGGCAACCGGCCTGCCGTCTGGCCTCAAAGAACGCCAGGACAGAGCGGCGCTTCAACTGGCGGCGGATAACCACCTCACCCGCGGCATCAACTCCGTGAACCTGGAAGCCGACTTGGCGATGTCGAGACCGATTGTCGTGATCGTCTGCATGGGTCGCTCCTCTGAATCGTGGGAGCCTTACCAGCGCCCGCATTCATGGCACTCGCGTGCCGGTGGAGGAGCCGTCCACAGCATCAAAAGCGGAAATGCGCTGTCGTCCATATTTTCATAGCCAGCGCATTTCTTGATTTTCGGCTCCTGTTGAAATAGGGCGCGGACGTCGCCATCGTCGCTCGTCAGCATCGCGGAGACGCTTCGACCCGCCGGCAAAGCTACTCTCCTACCGCGAAACCGCGCGCCGACATTAACCATGCAAGAGCTTCTCGCGGCGAAGGCCGGACGCTTAATGAGCGTTTAACATCTTTGCACAAAAGATAGACGATCAGCGCCAACACTGTGACGCAGCAAGAATGCGAGCGGAACCCAACCTCTAAGGAGGAACTGCATGAGGGTGCTGCTCATCGGCGCGCTGGCCGCGACCTTGGTCGGCTGCAACTGCCTTTTACCGCCGCAAGCGAGCATTGAAGCATGCACGGTCACGAACGGATTCGCCTGTTTCGACCGAACGGCTGCCAGTCAGCCGATTGAACCAGAGCCAGTGTCAATCAAGACCAATTCCGCGACAATAGAAGTCAAGTCCACGATCGCGGCGAAGACGGAAAAGCCGTCGTCTGCTCACGCCAGCGACAGGGCCCATCTCGCCAAGAAAACGGCGAAGTCCATCATGATCGCAGCGAAAGTCGAGCCTCCGGCATCTCGCATTCCACTTCCGCCTCGTTCATTGAAGACACGACTGCAGCCTGCAAGTAACGCCGCTGCCGATTCCGATACAACGCGAGCAAACATCGCGGCTTCGGACCCCACAGGCGGTGCCGTTGCGAGTTCCAATACCCGAACGATACAGGAGCACGTGGCGGCCGCTACGGCGATCGTGGAGCGAATGAGGGTCGGCGCTGTGGTCCCGGCGCCGGAACCAAAAGTGAGTAATATGGACCGTTCCAATCACTCGGAAACCGAGCTGCGTGGCGATGCCGAAAAGACCGCACCTGCGTCGCCGAATGAACCGCCTACGGGAAGCTCTCAAAACCAGCCGGTGGATACAGCTTGGGTCGTAAGTGAAACAACCTCCCCCGTGGAGGATTACTCCCCTCTCATCACGGCGGTGATCCGCTCAACGTCCAGCGTGAAGGATGCACCAAGCACTCTGGCTGTTCGCTGTCGTGGACTACGTACCGAACTCCTGCTGCGCACGGAGGGGGCGTGGCGCGCGGCGCGCGGGAGCGAAATTCAGGTCGACGACTATCGACTATCAGATCAACGACCAACCCTTTGTTAGGCTACCGTGGGCTGTGTCCGCGGATGGAAAGACCGCTAGTTACAAAGACGATGCAGTTGGACTTCTGCAGTCGCTACCAGAAGGCGCACGGCTGAAAATCAGCGTGTTCGATAGGCAGGGCCTCGGTCAAGAAGCGACGTTCCAACTCACCGGATTGGATAGCGTCCGGAAGAAAATTGGATTGGCATGCAAGTGGCCATCGACAGCAGATAAAATGTCATCGGGGAAACGATGAACCACAACTCTGTACCTGTTGTGATCGGGAGTCGACGGGGCTGATCGCGAAGGACGGGTCCAGCGCGCCTCGCCGTTGGTGTACGCGGCCGACCGAGCCGCTACGGGTAGGACTGCCGGGAGAATGATCTCCAACCTCGCAGATGAATCGCTGCCCGGCAGCTGCCAAATGTCCGAGTTGGGTCAAACTGAGAAGAACTCACTGTGAGCAAATGTTTTCCGCTTTGCTCCTGAGAGCGGACATCGCGCAATGCAGTCGGCATGTCCGTTTCGTGCCAACAACGAACATGGCAGATGCGAGAGATCACCCCTTTTGGCGGGCTGAACCCCGCTCGGGCAAACCTCAATTTATGTTGAAGGCGCCACCGAAACTATGCCCGCTTTCGGCAGTAGCGTTCAAAAAACTCCCGCCTCTGAATAAAGTGACCTGCGCATGAATCAAACCGCCGAGTATACCTTGAGCAAAGTTCCCGAAGCTGCGCTCGTTTTCTGGATCATAAAAATTGCCGCAACGACTTTGGGCGAGACCGGCGGTGATACCGTGACCATGACGCTCAATTGGGGGTACTTGGCTGGAACACTTCTGTTTTTTGTCGCGCTCGTTGCACTTGTTGCCGCTCAAATTATTGCGAAGAAGTTTCATCCCTCTCTTTACTGGGCCACGATCATAGCTTCCACGACGTTTGGCACCACGATGGCCGACTTTGCGGATCGGTCCTTGGGAATAGGTTATGTTGGCGGTTCATCGATTTTATTGTTCTGCCTCTTGGCGACACTCGGACTTTGGTACTGGTCGCTTGGCTCAATATCGGTCGACACCGTTAGCACACCAAAAGTGGAAGTGTTTTATTGGGCCGCGATCACGTTTTCGCAGACCTTGGGAACGGCGCTTGGTGACTGGATGGCCGATTCAACGGGCCTCGGATACGAAGGCGGAGCGGTCGTATTCGGGGCAACACTGGCAGTGGTCGCGGCCGCTTATTACTGGACCAAGGTATCGCGGGTAACACTATTTTGGGCTGCCTTCATTCTTACCCGGCCACTCGGGGCCACTGTTGGCGATTTTCTCGACAAACCCGTAAACCAAGGTGGTCTCGCGTTGAGCCGTCCGATTGCATCGGCGGTCATTGCAGCTTTCATAATCGGCTGTCTGCTTATTTTGCCGCAACGGGCTGGCTCCCATCCGAAGGTAACTGAAACGGTGGCCTGATAGAACGAACCGTCATGTAGATAGCCACCGCGAATCATTCGCGTCGGTTTCACGATGTCCGAGTTACTTCCGCTTTTCCTCCGATAGCGGCCGTATAGCGGACGTCGCGGGACTTTCGCATTTGTGCCATTGACAGACATCGTGAGTGCTTGACCGCGATTGCAATAATTTTCGCTCCACCGAGAGGTCTCAGTAGTACTACGCTACAGGTTTCTCGGCCTGTTCAGATCAACTTAACTGCCGGTGAGCACACTGCCGTCACGCAGACGTTTGCTCGTTGGGGTTCCTGCTCATGTTTCATCTAATCTACACCAGCCGGGCGCGGCAGAAGTTTTCCGAGGTGGACCTCAAAACGCTGCTGACGCACTCACGCTCAAATAACGGAAGACTTGATGTCACGGGAATGCTGATGTACCACGACGGGGCATTTCTGCAGGCGCTCGAAGGCGATGAACTATCCGTACGCGGCGTTTTCAAGCGGATAGAAAAGGATGTGCGTCACGCCCAAGTGACGATCCTGAGAAATCAAAGATCGTTTGTTGAACGGCGCATTTTTGGCGACTGGTCGATGGGGTTCGCTAACACTTCCAGCACCGCGCCTGTCCCAAAGGGATTTGTGGATTTGGCAGTAGGTCAGGATTTCCTCACCCTAAGCGAGACCCAGGCAATAGAGCTTCTTTCTTCCTGCAAACCGACTTCCGCAATACGAACTAGCATTACAGTTGCCTTTTCTGAAGGTTTCTGAATCCATGGGCAACCATGATTCGAAAATCGTGGACGCGTATGGCGTCGATTGAAGAGACGCTT
>WNFK01023206.1_pt1 | contig 15146 bp, 15 predicted proteins | sample 5400281 | NCBI WGS metagenome assembly WNFK01 (sample SAMN13153350, study PRJNA577476) | soil metagenome | isolation source: 20 cm soil on Douglas fir-dominated hillslope | place: USA:California | collected 2013-09-17 | reverse complement strand
GGCCAGGCCCGCTCCCTCCGGCTGGTGGACGACGTGATGCGGAGCAACCGCTTGCTGGCCCTGGTGGCCCAGCGCGATCCCAAGCCGGAGGTGGCGGGCCCCGACGACCTCTACGGAGTCGGCACCGTCGGAGTGATCCACCAGCTCGCCCGGGCGCCCGACGGCACGGTGCGCCTGATGATCCAGGGCCTCGAGCGCATCCGCATCGTGGGCTGGGTGGGTACCGAGCCCTACCTGGTGGCGCGGATCGAGGTGGCCAAGGAGGACGCGGCCGGCGACAACGAGGCGAGCGCGCTGCGGCTGGCCCTGCTCGACATCTTTCGCCGTCTCGTGAGCGCCTCGCCCGACCGGCCGGAAGAGCTGGCCACCACGGCGGAGAGCATCGTCGATCCCCGCCATGTCGCATACTTCATCGCCACGGTGATCCCGCTCGACGTGGCCGTCCGGCAAGAGCTGCTCGAGCTGGAGCCACTCCCGGCCAAACTCCGGCGCCTAGTGGACGTGCTCCAGCGCGAGCTGGCCGTGCGCGAGCTGGGGCGGAAGATCACCACCGACACCGAGGAGCGGCTCTCCAAGAATCAGCGCGACTTCTACCTTCGCGAGCAGCTCCGCTCCATCCAGAAGGAGCTGGGCGAAGAGGGAGCCAGTGACGGCGGCGCGGCCGACCTTCGCCGCCGGATCGAGGAGGCCGGGCTGCCGGAGGAGGCCAGGCGCGAGGCGACGCGGGAGCTGACCCGGCTGGCGGGCCTGTCACCCTCCTCGCCCGAGCACGCGATGATCGGGACCTACCTCGAGTGGCTGGCGAGCCTGCCGTGGAGCCGGCTCGCGGGCGGCCCCATCGACATCCAGCGAGCCCGGGAGGTGCTGAACCAGGATCACTACGACCTGGAGAAGATCAAGGACCGCATTCTCGAATACCTGGCGGTCAAGAAGCTCCGGCAGGAGCGGGCCGCGCCGGCGAAGGCGCCCCGGGAAGCGGGGCCGGGGCCAGCCGCCGAGCTGGCGCGCGAGCCCATCCTCTGCTTCGTCGGGCCCCCCGGCGTCGGCAAGACCAGCCTCGGCCAGTCCATCGCCCGAGCGCTGGGCCGCCGCTTCGCGCGCATGTCGCTCGGCGGGGTGCGAGACGAGGCGGAGATCCGGGGTCACCGACGCACCTACATCGGGGCCCTGCCCGGCCGGATCATCCAGGGGCTCAGGCGCGCGGAGACGCGCGATCCGGTCTTCATGCTGGACGAGATCGACAAGATCGGCTCCGACTGGCGGGGCGACCCCTCGTCCGCACTCCTGGAGGTGCTCGATCCGGCTCAGAACCACACCTTCGTGGACAACTACCTCGGCGTGTCGTTCGACCTCTCACAGGTCTTCTTCATCGCGACCGCCAACACCCTGGAGACCATCCCCGGCGCCCTGCGCGACCGGCTGGAGATCCTGACCCTGTCGGGCTACACCGACGAGGAGAAGATCGGGATCGCCACCGCGTTCCTGATCCCGAAGCAGCTCGCCGCGCACGGCCTGTCGCCGGAGGAGCTGGCCTTCGACCGGGAAGCGATCCGTCAGATCGTGCGGGGCTACACCCGGGAGGCCGGGGTGCGAAACCTCGACCGGGAGATCGCGGCGGTGATGCGAAAAGTCGCCCGGCGCATCGCCGAGGGCCAGCGCGAGCCGGTCCGGATCGCTTCCGACCGGGTCAGCGAGTACCTCGGCCGCCCGCGCTTCGTCGACGAGGTGGCCGAGCGGACCACGCGGCCCGGGGTGGCCACCGGGCTCGCCTGGACGCCGGTGGGCGGCGACGTGCTATTCGTTGAGGTCACCATGATGCCGAGCAACGAGGAGCGGCTCGTGCTCACCGGCATGCTCGGCGACGTCATGCGCGAAAGCGCGCAGGCCGCGGTGTCCTATGTCTGGTCGAACGCGTCCGCGCTCGACATCGATCCGGAGCTGTTCGAGGGCAAGACCATCCACGTGCACGTGCCCGCCGGCGCCATTCCCAAGGACGGGCCCTCCGCCGGGGTGACCATCGTGACCGCCCTGGCCTCGCTCGCCACTCGCCGGCCGGTGCGCAGCGACGTGGCGATGACCGGCGAGATCACGCTGCGGGGCAAGGTACTACCCGTCGGCGGGATCAAGGAGAAGGTCCTGGCCGCCCACCGGGCCGGCATCCGCACCGTGATCCTGCCCCGGAGGAACGAGCGCGACCTCGACGACGTGCCGGAGGAGCTGCGGCGCCAGCTCGCATTCGCCCTGGTCGACGACGCGGACGAGGTCCTGAGGCATGCCCTCACCCCCACCGTCGTCGGCGCGGCGGCCTCCTAGACGCTCAAGACGGCTTTCCTGCCCGAGGCGGGGAGGGCGAACTGGAAGGTCGTTCCCGGGCCGGCATTGGTCGTCGCCCACAGGCGGCCGCCGTGCCCCTCGATGATGGTCCGGCTGATCGACAGTCCCAGCCCGAGACCGTCGGCCTTCGTGGTGTAGAACGCGTCGAAGAGCCGGTTGAGATTTTCCGGCGCGATCCCCGCTCCCGTGTCGTGGACGGCCACCAGGGCGCCGGGGCCTCCGTCGAACTCCTGGGGCGCCGATCGGATCGTGAGCTCCCGGCACTCCTCGATGTCGGCCATCGCCTCGATCGCGTTCATGACCAGGTTGAGTAGCACCTGCTGGAGCTGGATCCGGTCACCCAGCACCGGCGGCACATTCCGGTCCAGCACCTCGCGGAGCACTACGCGATGCCGCAGGAGCTCGCCCTGGGTCAGGGTGGTGATCTCGCGGATCACTTCGTCGAGGTCGAGCCCGGTTTTCTCTCCGGTCGACCTGTTCACCAGCGCCCGCGCGTGCCCGACCACGTCGGCGGCCCGATTCGCGTCGCGGATCATCCGCCGGACCGCGCCCATCGCCTCCGCGATATCCGGCTGGGCGCGATCCAGCCAGCGCAGGCACGCGCCGCCGTTGGCGACGACCGCGGTCAGGGGCTGGTTCAGCTCGTGGGCCAGAGTCGCCGCCAGCTCCCCCATCGTGGTCAAGCGCGAGACGTGTCCGAGCGCGGCCTGCGCGTCGCGCAGGGCGTCCTCCGCCTGCTTGCGATCCTCGACGTCCGTGTACGTCCCGATCCAGTGGAGCAGCCGGCCTTGTTCGTCGCACACGGGAACCGCGCGCGACAGGAAGCGTCGGTACCGACCGTCGACTCCGCGCAGGCGCTTCTCTACCTCGTACGGGGCCAGCCGGGCCCTCGCCTCCTTCCACGCGCTCGTGACGCGTTCGACATCGCCGGGATGCACGACCGCGGTCAAGCCGAATCGTTGCACCGCCTCGACGGTGAGCCCGGTGTAGTCGATGAAGGAGCGGTTGCAGTAGTCCACGGTGCCGTCCGGGAGGCTCGTCCATATCTGATGAGGGATCGCTTCGGCCTGCAGCCGAAGCCGGCGCTCACTCTCCCGGACGCTCTGCTCGGCCCGCATGCGATCCGTGATGTCGCGGCCGATCGTGGCGACCGAGAGGGGACGATCCCGGCTCTGATCCTTGATGATGAAGATGTCTTGCAGCACCGGGATCGCCGCTCCGCTGTGAAAGTGCCGGAATCGCGCCTCCCCTTGCCAGCTTCCCTCTCTCAGCACCGTCGGCATGACGCTCGCCTCGAACCACTCGCGATCGTCCTTGGTGATGTAGTCAGAGATCCGGGTGGCGCGCACCTGCTCTTCCGCCCGGATCCCGACCAGGCGCTGCCCCGCCGGGTTGAGGAAGAAGACCCGGCCCTCGAGAGTCGCGATGGCGATGAAGTCGGAGCTGTGCTCGACCAGCGCGGCGAGCGCCCGGCGGTCCTCGTCGACGAGGTGGCGCTCCCGCCGGTGCTCGCCCAGGAGCCGAGCTGCGCGCAGGCCCATTTCAGCCTGGTTGGCGGCCACCCGCAAGAGGAGCACCTCCGTGTTCGAGGGGAAATCGTCGCGTCGGGACCCTGCGACCAGCACGCCAGCCTCGCCCTCGATTCCCAGCCCGAGAAGCACGATCGACACCTCGCCGTCCCCGACCGGGTTGGGCGTGCGCGCGCCAGCGTGGTCTGCCCCCCGCCATTCCAAGCAGCCGGCAAGCGCCGACCCGACTGCCCGAGGCCCGGCGACCGCGCCCCCTGACGCCCCGGCGCGCACGATCTCGAGAGGCGGTTCGCCATCGACTTCGCCCACCCGTGCGTAGGCGAACTCCAGTCGCAGCATCGAGAACAGCGTATCGAGGAGGACGGTCACGACGCGGGAGGCGTCGCGACCAACCCAGGCGGCGGGAAGGGCCAGGACGCGAGTCAGATCATTGACGCAGCCTTCGAGGCGGTTGATCTCTCCGGTGGGACCACCCATCGTCGCGCCTCACGTCATCCGAAGAGTGGATGCCGACGGGGAAGACAGCACGGGGGCCGCGGTCGTGCTCACGTCACCACCACCGCGGGGAAAGGGTAGCGCTTGGCGCCCGAGGTGTCCACGTATACCTTGGTATATGTCGAATACTTGCTGAGCGGCGGCACAAATTGCATCATTCTACTATCCGCGCTCGGGGGTGCCGACTAGACTCCCCACCACGGAGGAGGTCGCGGCCACGCGGCGTGGACCATCACCCGCGGGCAGCAATCGAGACGCATGGCAGAGTCGGAACTCGAGCGTGCGCGCACGACGGGCGCGTCCGCATCAGATGGAATCCGGCGAGTTGGCCGCGTGGCCGCGCGGCCAGGATGGGAGCGAGCAATGACCGCCGACCATGGAGAGCCGATCGTCTTCGTCGTGGACGACGACCCCGCGGTGTGCGAGGCCCTCAGCAGCCTGCTCCGGGCGGTTGGCCTGCGTGCGCAGACCTTCCGCTCCGCCCATGAGTTCGTGGGCCATCCCCGGCAGGATGCGCCGGCCTGCGTCGTGCTCGACGTCCGCCTGCCCGGCCTGAGCGGCCTGGACCTGCAGCGCGACCTCATGAAGTCGGGCGCGCCGATCCCGATCATCTTCCTGACCGGCCACGGTGATGTGCCCATGTCGGTGCAGGCCATGAAGGCGGGTGCGGTGGAGTTCCTGACCAAGCCGTTCCGGGACCAGCAGCTGCTCGACGCCATCCACGAGGCGATCGCGCGGGACCGGACGGAGCGGACCGAGCGGGCCGAGCGGGACGCGTTGCGCCAGCGGTACGAGTCCCTGAGCCCCCGGGAGCGCGAAGTCATGGCCGGGGTGGTCGACGGCCGATTGAACAAGCAGATCGCGGCCGCTCTGGGAATCACGGAGATCACGGTGAAGGTTCAGCGGGCCCGGATGATGAAAAAAATGCACGCCGAATCTCTGGCGGACCTGATCCGAACTTCCGAGCGGCTGAGGCTCCCTATCTCTCGGCAGTAGTGACATCATACCAAGGTATAGCTAGACGTCTCGTGACGTTTGCGTCACGCTCTGGCGTCATGAGCAACGGGCACTCGGTGTCCGTGATCGACGACGACCGCTCGATTCGCGAGGCGATCGGTGCGCTGCTGCGCTCGGTCGGATTCAGCGTGGCCGGCTTCGACTCCGCGGAGGAATTTCTGAAATCGGGGAGACCGGCCAGCACGGTGTGCCTGATCCTGGACTTGCGCATGCCGGGCATGGGCGGTCTCGAGCTCCAGCGCCGGCTGAGCCGCGACGGCCATCGGGTCCCCATCATCGTCCTGAGCGCCCACGCCGACGAGGGGGCGCGCGTCCGCGCGATGCAAGCCGGGGCGGTGGCGTTCCTCCAGAAGCCGTTCGACAACGAGATGCTGCTCGGCACGATCGAGTTGGTCCGCCTGCGCTGATCGCGATCCCGGGGTGGTCCCGCTCGGCATCCCCATGATCGTAGGCCCGGCGGTGCTGACGACGCTGCTCACGCTGGCCCGTACCCACGGGTACCTGATGACGGTGGTCGGCTTCGGGCTGAACCTCGTCAGCGTCTGGGCGGCGCTCCGCTGGGCGGCGCTGATCGGGCGGGTGCTGGGGGACGCGGGCTGCCGGGCCATCACCAAGATCCTGAGCCTCGTCCTCGCGGCCATCGCGGTGACCTTCGTGCGACGCGGGCTGATGGCCGCGCTGGGGCGGTGAGTCCCGGTAATTCGGTAACGTTCTGGTCTGTCGCTCGTCCGTCCTCTGTCGATTTCTCGCCCTATTCGCCGCTCGAACTATACCAACGTATAGCTAGCCAGGCGCCATCGCCGGCCGTAGCGTGAGCACTCTCGCATAGCAATCTGCACACGACGCGCCATGGAGGAAGCGATGGCCGAAACGCTGACGGCAGGAGAGCGGGTGCAGGACGACGTCATGGACGAGGAGTTGATCGGGCGGGCCCCCGCGTTTCGCGAGGTGCTGACGAGATTGCCGAAGGTGGCCCAGTCGGACGGCGCGGTATTGATCAGCGGAGAGACCGGCACCGGCAAGGAGCTGGTGGCGCGGGCAATCCACCGGATGAGCCGGCGGGCCGTGTCGCCGTTCGTGGCAGTGAACTGCGGCTCGTTGCTGGATACGCTGTTCGAGAGCGAGCTGTTCGGCCACGAGCGGGGCGCATTCACGGACGCACACGCCCGACGCCAGGGGCTGATGGCGCAGGCCGCGGGGGGCACTCTGTTCCTCGACGAAGCGGACACCCTCACCCCGCGCGGCCAGGTCGCGCTTCTGCGGGCCCTCCAGGACCGCACGTTCCGGCCGCTCGGCTCGACCACGGAGCACCGGGTGGACGTGCGGTTCCTCGCCGCCACGAACGCGCGGCTCGAGCGCATGGTCGACGGTGGGGCGTTCCGGGCCGACCTCTACTACCGGCTCTGCGTATTCTTGGTGACCCTGCCTCCGCTGCGCGACCGGCGCGAGGACATCCTGCCGCTCGCCTATCACTTCCTGGGGAAGTATGGGGCGAGCTCCAGCCCGGCGCCGGACCTCTCGCCGGGGGCGGTGGAGGCCCTCCTGGCCTGGGACTGGCCCGGCAACGTGCGTGAGCTGGAGAGCGCGATCGTGCGGGCGCTCCCGGTGACCGAGGACGGGGGCATCGGGGCGGCGGACCTGGGGCTCCCCGGCATGACCGGCGGCGCGGCGGCTGGTACCACGGAGACGCCGCGCACGTTCAAGTCGCAGAAGCGGCGGATCCTCGAGGTGTTCGAGCGCCAGTACCTCATCCGGATCATGACCGAGCACCGTGGCAACGTGAGCCGGGCCGCCCGCGCCGCCGGCAAGGAGCGGCGTGATCTCGGCAAGCTGCTGAAGCGTCATGGGCTCGATCCGGGCCAGTTCTCGGGGAGGATCACGCCGCGGCCGTCGCTGCCGATCGGAGCTCCGATTAGCGCCTGACGGTGGCGTCGCTTGTGAGGCTCAGGACGGTGGGGCCATTTCCCGCGTCGCGGTCGCTCGGGTCCGGAGGATCCGGCGGACCGAGAAGACGAGGGTCAGCAGGGCGATCGCCGCGATCGCGAAACGCTCGACTCTGCCCATCAGACCCTGGATCACGTCGCCCACGCTGTAGCCCACCGCGTAGCCGAGACCGACCGCGCAGGGAACATAGGCCAGCGCGCCGAGCGCGTTCGCGAGCGTGAAGGTGATGGGAGGCATCCCCATGGCGCCCGCCAGCGGGCCGGCCAGGAACCGGAGGCCCGGGACGAAGCGGGCCACGAAGACCGCCAGCGCTCCGTAGCGCCCCACGAAGGCCGAGATCGTGCGGAGCCGCTCGGGGGACACGAAGACCCAGCGGTCGTAGCGCTCGATGGCCGCGCGGCCGTAGCGACGGCCCAGCCAGTAGCCAATGTTGTCGCCGATCACGGCGCTGATCACCCCGATGACCACCACCCAGTGCAGGCGAGTGACCCCGCGAGAAGCGAGATAGCCCCCCAGCGTGAGCACGGTCTCCTCGGGGACGGGCAGGCCCATGTTGCCCAGGATGACCATCAGGAAGATGGCGGCGTAGCGCCACTGCTCGAGGAGTGCCTCCATGACGAGAGCCGCGTTCTTCCTCGTGGCCCGCACCCGTCCGGGCGGGTGACATTTCACCCACCGCCAACGGTGCAAGGCTCAAGCGCATCGTGATCCCCACCGGGGCCCGCGCCCCCGCCTCCTCGGGTGTGTCTTCACCCAACGCCGGCGGTCGCGCCCGACGAAACCCCCGGATCAGCGGCCCGATCAGCGGGAAGATGTCCCGCGTCCGGGCTGGCGTCGCCCTTGCACGCACGCTGCACGGCGAATGCCAGTCGACTGGAGGAGCGGGCCGATGGCGAATCTAGAAGGCTGAGGGGAGGAGCGCACCGGTGGCAAACCTCGACCCGAGAAACGCGATAGCCGTTGGACGGCGGAGCCGGGCGATGTTCTTCTCGCTGATCGGCCGGCATCTGGACGATCTCTATCACTTCGTCGGGCATCGGCTCGCCTACGCCGAGGCGGTGGGCGACCTACGGCCGGGCGAGCTCCAGCCGGAAGAAGTCGTCGACGCGGTCGTGCTCCGGGCGTACCGCGAGTTCGTCAAGATCCCGCCGGCGGGAAAGGCGCGGAGCTGGCTCATCGGGCTCGCCCGGGATCAGCTGGCCAACCAGATGGAGCGCCAGAAGCGCTGGCGCGATCGCACCCCGAGCCGCATCGAGGAGGACGTGCCGGAGACGCCACCGACCGAGCAGGTCTCCACGCTCGGAGACGAGATCCTCGACTTCTACGAGCCGGACGAGGACCTGAAGCTCGAGGATGTCATCGCCGACATGAGCGTGGCGACCCCGGAGGAGGAGGACGAATCCCGCGAGCTCCGGTGGTGCGTGGACGCCGCGCTGGCCGGGATGCCGGTGGTCTGGCGACGAGCCGTCCGGCTCCGGCACGTCGACGGGCTCCAGGTCGCCGAGATCGCGCGGACCCTCGGCACCTCCGAGGCGGAGGTCGGGCGCACGCTCGAGCATGCGAGCCAGTACCTGCGCCAGAAGCTGGTGGAGTGGGGCTGCGCCGAGAAGGTCGGAAGAGAGAACACCGATGGCTGACCCCCTGATGATCCGCTGCCCGGCCTGTGGCGCGACCAACCGTGTCCCACCGGACAAGGTCGCGCGCGGCCTGGAGCCCGTCTGCGGCCGGTGCAAGGCACCGCTTCCGCTGGCCGCCGCGCCCTCGGGCGGCGGAGCCCCGATTGTCGTGACCGACGCCACCTTCGCCTCGGACGTCGAGGCCTCGCCGCTGCCAGTGCTAATGGACGCGTGGGCCCCGTGGTGCGGGCCGTGCCGGATGATCGCGCCGGTGATCGACGAGCTGGCCACCGAGATGGCGGGGCGCGTGCGCGTGGTGAAGCTCAACGTGGACGACAATCCGCGGACGGCGGCGCGGTTCGACCTGCGCAGCATCCCGACCCTGCTCGTGCTCAGGGGGGGTCGCGAGGTCGATCGTCTCGTGGGGGTGCAGCCCAAGCACGAGATCGCACGGCGGCTCGAGAAGGTCATGGGCTGATTCGTGATCGCCACGCCGTGATGGCCGGCGGTCGACGCCGGCGGGAGCCCCGCGCTCGGGGGGCGCCGCCACCGGGCGGACGGCGGCTCGCGGCCCTCGCGCTGACCGCGCTCGGCGTCGTCTACGGCGACATCGGGACGAGCCCGCTCTACGCCTTTCGCGAGTGCTTCAAGCCGGCCTACGGTCTGCCGCCGACGGAGGAGACCATCCACGGCGTCCTGTCCCTGATCACCTGGTCGCTGATCCTGATCGTTAGCGTCAAGTACCTCACCGTCGTCATCCGCCTCGACAACCGGGGGGAGGGCGGGATCATGGCGCTGCTCGCGATGGTGCCCCGCATCGGGACCCGGCGCGTCTTCGTCGGCCTCGGCCTCTTCGGCGCGGCGCTCCTCTACGGTGACGGCATCATCACCCCCGCCATCTCGGTCCTGAGCGCCGCCGAGGGCCTCGAGATCGCCGCCCCGGGTTTCGCACCCTACGTGCTGCCCACGGCGCTGCTGGTGCTATTCCTCCTCTTCCGGTTCCAGCACTACGGCACCGCGCGGGTCGGCGGCGTCTTCGGCCCCGTCATGCTGATCTGGTTTGCGACCATCGGCGCGCTCGGGACCGTCGAGATCGTCCGCCGGCCGGCGATTCTCCTGGCGCTGGCCCCGTGGCCCGGCGCCCGGCTCTTCTGGGACCACGGCTGGTCGGCGTTCCTGGTGCTGGGCGGGGTGGTCCTGACCGTCACCGGGGCGGAGGCGTTGTACGCGGACCTGGGGCATTTCGGCCGCCGGCCCATCCGGCTCGCCTGGTTCGCGCTGGTCTTTCCCGCCCTGCTGCTCAACTACTTCGGCCAGGGGGCGCTCGTGCTCGGGCAGCCGGAGGCGATCGCAAGCCCGTTCTACCTGCTCGCCCCTCGCGCGCTGCTCTACCCCCTGGTCGGGATCGCGACGGCCGCGACGGTGGTGGCCTCGCAGGCGCTGATCTCGGGGGTCTTCTCGCTCACCCAGCAGGGCATCAGCCTCCGGTACATCCCACGCATGTCCATCATCCATACGTCCCGCTTCGAAGCCGGGCAGGTCTATCTCCCCGCGGTCAACACCGCCCTGATGGTGGGCTGTCTCCTCCTCGTCATCGGCTTTCGCTCGTCGGCCGCCCTCGGCGGGGCTTACGGCGTCGCGGTCACCGGCACCATGGCCACCACCACCGTGCTCTTCTACGCGATCGCCCGCTACCGCTGGCGCTGGTCCGGATGGTCGGCGGGCGCCCTCACCGTCGTGTTCCTGGCGGTGGATCTCGCGTTCCTCGCGGCGAACGTCGGAAAGATCGCGGCCGGCGCGTGGGTGCCCCTGGTCGTCGCGGGAGCCATCGTCCTCGTGATGACCACGTGGCACCGCGGCAGCGATCTCGTGATGAGCACCCTGTCGCGCCTCTCGATGCCGCTCGACGTCTTCCTCAGGACGGCGGAGGAGCAGAAGCCGCCCCGTGTGCCGGGCACCGCCGTCTTCCTCACGCCGACCCTGCAGGGGGCACCCTTGAGCCTGGTGCGTCATTTCCGGCACAACAAAGTCCTGCACGAGGAGGTCATCCTGGTGTCCATCGTGACGGAGGAGGTTCCGGAGGTCGAGGAGGCCCGGCGGATGGAGAGCGAGCCCCTGGGCTTCGGATTCTGGCGCGTCCGGGCCCACTACGGGTTCCTGGAGCGGCCCGACGTCCAGTGGGTGGTCGCGCGCTGCTGCGATCGAGGCATGAGCGCGGCGCCCGAAGAGACCACGTTCTTCCTCGGGCGCGCGTCGCTTCTGCCGGTGGGGTCGGCGCCGATGCCGCGCTGGCGGAAGCGCCTGTTCGCGCTCATGTCGTGGAACGCGAGCTCGGCCACCGATTTCTTCCAGGTCCCGCCCGACCAGGTCCTGGAGGTGGGCGCTCGGATCGAGTTCTAGCGTCTAGGACGCGCTTCAGACATGGGCGGCCAAGGTCGCCAGGCAAGCCTCGGTCAAGGTGTCGGCGTCCCATGGACCGTCGTGCCGGACGCCGTTGATGAAGAACGTCGGGGTGCCGTTCACGCCGCTACGGACCCCGCTCATGAAATCGCTCCGCACCTTCATCTCGTAGGTGCCGTCGGCCAGGTCGGCGACGAATCGCGGCAGATCGAGCCTCAGGTACTCGGCATAGCTCATCAGATCGGTGTCCTCGAGCGCCTGCTGGCGCTCGAACTGCATGTCGTGCATGGGCCAGAACTTCCGCCGGGCCCCCGCGGCTTCCGCGGCCTCCGCGGCGCGGAAGGCGCGAGGATGCATCTCGGCGAGCGGGAAATGCCGGTAGACGAAGCGCAGCCGCCGGCCGAGACGATGCTGCACGCTCTTGATGATCGGATGGGCCCGTCCACAGAAGGGGCACTCGTAGTCCCCGTATTCGACGAGCGTGACCGGCGCATCCACCGCCCCCTGGACGTGGTCGTGCAGGCTGATCGGCAGGATGAGGCGGGCAACGCGGGACTGGCCGACGTGCGGTCCGATGACCATGGGTGCCTCCTTCGATTCAGGCGCGCCGCGACGTGGTCGGAAGCGACTCGAGCGCCTCGAGGATGCCGTCGGCGCCCGGGTTCACTCCGATCGGCGACAGGTAGCTCCACACGATGGTCCCTTCGCCGTCGAGCACGAAGAGCGCCCGCGACGCCTTCGCGCGCGCGGTACGCTCCGTAGCTCCGGGCGACCGCTCCCTTGGGTTCGAAGTCGGCCAGGAGGGGGAAATGCAGGCGGCTGGTCGCCGCAGACCGGACTCCAGTCGGCCGGATAGAACGCGAGGATCACCGGCTGCCCGCCGAAGTCGGAAAGGGCGACGGTCTGGTCGGGTGTGGAGTTGAGGGTGAACCCGGGCTCGCTGATGCCGGGCTTCAGGATGCCCGGGGCCCGGCCAGCCGCCGCGGTCGACGACGTGCCTTGCTCACGCTTCGGTCCCCGATCGGCCTCCGCCATGTGGTGGGCCTCAGGCAAGAACGACGCCACGCGCCTCGTCGTGGCGATGGGCTCCCCGAGTGGCAGATTCTCCGAAGGTCGGAGTGGGGGACGCGGGGGAGATCGGGTGACCTCACACCCAAGCGATCGAGGGGGCGGTACTGCCGGAGGGCGCGGCCGGCCCCGGATTCCGCGGGATTGGCCGCGGGTGCGACCGCACCCGTCGCCCGCGTGTCTCCCGGGGTCCGGCCACCCGCCTCACCCACCCAGACGGATGGGGATTCACCCGGCTCGTCGAGGTCCGGCGGCGCGGCCGACGCGATCCGGCGCTCGACCTCTCGGAAAGCCACCGCTCTACACGCTGGCGTCGGTCTTGCTTGCCGCGTCAACCGCAGGACACCGTCGAGAACGGGCGCTGACCGATATGTAGCGAGAAAGGAGAGCCGCCATGGCAACCATGACCGCCACTCAGACCAGAACCGACGAGGAGATCCAGCGCGACGTCCTCGCCGAGCTTCGATGGGACGCCCGGGTGAGGCCCAACGAGATCGGGGTGGTCGTGAAGGACGGGGTGGTCGCTCTCACCGGCTGGGTCGACTCCTACATGAAGAAGTGGTCGGCGGACGAGGCGGCCCACCGGGTGAAGGGTGTGAAGGCGGTCGCCAACGACATCGAGGTGCGGTTGCCCGGCGACCAGCAGCGGATCGACTCGGATATCGCCGCGGAGGTGGTGCGAGCCCTGCAGTCCGATGCCGCCCTACGGCAGGAGAAGGTGGAGGTCACGGTGTCGAAGGGCTGGGTGACGCTGGAGGGCGAAGTCGAGTGGAAGTACCAGAAGGAGGACGCCGAGCGCGTGGTGCGGCGCATCCTGGGCGTCAAGGGTGTGAGCAACTACCTCGTGGTGAAGCCGCGCGTCACACCGGGCGAGCTGAAGCAGAAGATCGAGCAGGCCCTGATCCGCGACGCGGAGACCGACGCCGAGCGCATCACGGTGGAGGTGCAGGGCGCCAAGGTCATCTTGAAGGGGGCGGTGCGGTCGTGGGCGGAGCGGCAGGAGGCGGAGCGGGTGGCCTGGTCGGCGCCCGGGGTGGCCCAGGTCGAGAACCGGATCACGGTCGCCCTCTGAGACGCTCCCGGGCCTCACCCAGCGTGGTGGGCGGGATTGCACCCAAGCGCAAACCCGTGCCGGGCAAAGCCGCGACGAGCTTCTGGATCGCCCGGTGGAGATCGGGTGGGTGCATGCTCACCCACCCCGCGGGCGGAGGAGGCGGGATCGTCCCGGGAAGTCGCCAGATGGAGTACTGGCTTTCGTCTTGCAGCGATAGGCGGAGACGCTCGAGGCAGGACGCTCGACCAACGAACAGGGGAGGCCACTCGATGGACACGCGATCACTATGGGATCCCTGGCAGGAGATGCGTCGCTTGCAGGGCCAGATGGAGCAGCTCTTCACCGATTCGGTTCCGACGTGGCGGTGGCCGCTCACCGGCCAGTATCCGCCGCTCAACATCACACGGTCCGATACCGGGATCACGCTCGAAGCGCTCTGCCCGGGCGTGGACCGCGGGAGCCTCGACGTCCAGGTCGTGGGTGACACGGTCACGCTCCGCGGCGAGCACAAGCCGGAGCCGGACGCCCCCGAGGAGCACTACTACCGACGGGAGCGTCCGATCGGGTCCTTCACCCGCACCCTCGGCCTCGGCGAGGCCGTGAACGCCGATCAGACCCAGGCGACGTACACCGGCGGGATTCTCCGCGTGCAGCTCGCCCGGTCACCCGAAGCCACCCCCAAGAAGATTCCGGTCAAGAGCTGACCGAGGAGGCTCGACCCCATGGCAACCATGACCACGACCGCGACCCCCAAGGACCAGCGCGACAAGACCGCCTCGCGGGCGCCCGGCCCGCGCGATCCGCGGGACACCGCCGATCGCGCCCCGCGCGCGATCCCGCCCCGCGTGGACATCTACGAGACCGAGAAGATCTACGTGCTCCTGGCCGACATGCCCGGGGTGCTGCCCGATGGCCTGGATGTGGTGGCCGAGCGCGACGAGCTGGTCATCCGCGGCCGGGTCGAGCGCCCGGCCAGGACGCCCGACTATCAGGAGTTCGAGCTCGCCAACTACTATCGGGCCTTCACCCTGACCGACGATCTCGACACCGATGGCATCACCGCCCGTCTCAGCGACGGCGTGCTGCGAGTGGAGATCCCCAAGTCGGCCCGCACAGTGCTCAAGAAGATCCCGGTCCGGATGGAGTAGGAGGAGCCGGCCATGGCAATTCTCGACAAGGTCACCTCGCTCCTCCCGTGGCGCTCCGAGCGGAGAGAGCATCCGGAACGGCCGGCGGGCGCGATGGCCCTCCGTGACGATCTCGACCGGTGGTTGACGCGACTGCTCGAGGAGCCCCTCTCACGGTACGGCGTGGACGAGCTCGGCACCGCTCCGACCGCGAAGGTGCACGAGACCGACGACGAGCTCGCGGTCTCGATCGAGGTACCCGGATTCGACCGCGACGAGCTCGATGTCCGTCTGACTCCCGAGGGCCTCACCGTCCGCGGTGAGCGACGGGCCGAGGCCGACGACGAATACATCCACCGCCACTTCATCCTGACCGTGCCGCTGCCTCCCGGCCTCGATCTCGATCGGCCGGAGGCGCGGCTCAGCCGGGGCGTCCTCACCATACGCTTTCCGAGGACCCCGACCCGGCCCGGGGCTCGTCGCATCCCGGTCCGGGCCTGAGAGGACGCATGGCCATGGCCAAGGTGATCGGCATCGACCTCGGCACCACCAACTCGGTCGT
>WNFK01000771.1_pt1 | contig 15159 bp, 14 predicted proteins | sample 5400281 | NCBI WGS metagenome assembly WNFK01 (sample SAMN13153350, study PRJNA577476) | soil metagenome | isolation source: 20 cm soil on Douglas fir-dominated hillslope | place: USA:California | collected 2013-09-17 | reverse complement strand
TGCTGCCCTGCCCTGCCGGGGACGCAGGCGGTGGTGCAAACGTTTCGTGAGATTTGCGGGGACCGGCCAGTGGCGGAGGCGGTGGCGGCACTCTACGCTTACGAATCGCAGGTGCCGGAAATCGCCACGACCAAGATCGATGGGTTGAAGAAGTTTTATGGCGTGACGCAGCCGGAGGGGCTGGCGTATTTCGTGGTGCACGAGGAAGCGGACAAGGCGCATCGCGCAGCGTGGCGCGGGTGGCTGGAAGACCACGCGGACGGGAATGAGGAGGAGATTCTGGCGACGACCAATGAGGCGCTCGATGCGTTGTGGGGAGCATTGGACGCGGTGCATTGCGAAAAGCAGGAAGTAACGAACTAAAGAGAAAAAGAAGAAGGAAAGAAAAAGGATAACGCAGTTCGTCATACGGCTGCGCCGCACTCGTAGAGTATCAAAATGCGGGGTTGACCCGCGTTGAGCATATACATAAAGAAGATAGCCGTATTTTCAGGGCAGGGACGCAAAGGACGCGGAGAAAACGCCGGGAAGAAAACCTACAAGTTCAGACAAGGAAGAAAAGAGGCCCCCGAGCCAATCGAGGGCCTTTTCTTTTGGGTAGAGGAACGTCAACTGAGAAGGAAGGAAGTATAAAAGGCGCTGCAAAAGAGCGGCGCTAGAAAAAGTGGCTCGGGAAGTGCGACGAACGAAAGTCCCATCCTGGAGAAGATCGCCCATGGAACGCATAACTCACAACGTATCGAGGCGAAGCGCACTGAAATTTCTGGGGGCTGCCGGGGGTGGCTTGGCGCTAGCAAGCTGGGCGCAAGGTGGCCGAGCGTTGGCGGAGGCTCCAGACGGCGGAAAACCGCTCGAATCTTTTACGGGGCCCGGAGCGAACCCGCATTGGAACTCGGTGGGGCCGTACGTTATGGAGCCGCAGAAGACGCCGCTGATCCTGTTGACCGACCGGCCAGTGCAAGTGGAAACGCCACGGCATTATTTCCGGACCGTTTTTACGCCCAATGAAGCGTTTTACGTGCGCTGGCACCTGGGGGAGATTCCCAAGAGCGTGGATCTAGCGAAGTGGAAGCTGCGCGTGGAAGGCAACGTGAATGAACGGGTGGCGTTCAGCCTGAGCGATGTGATGCAGAGGTTCAAACCGGTGTCGGTTGCCGCGGTCAATCAATGTTCCGGGAACAGCCGGAGCCGGCTGCAGCCGCGCGTCCCGGGCGGACAGTGGGGAAATGGGGCAATGGGAAACGCGATGTGGACCGGCGTGCGACTCCGCGAGCTTCTGGACGCGGCGGGCGTCAAAAGCGGCTCGGCACAGGTACCGTTTGAAGGGCTGGACGCTGGTGCAGGGCCGAAGGGCATGCGCTCAAACCGGTTCTTGAAGTCTCTGGACCTGACGAATGCGGCGCTGGACGATATGATTGTGGCGTATCTTATGAACGGCGAGCCGCTGCCGGTGTTAAACGGATTTCCCGTGCGGCTGGTAGTTCCAGGTTACTTCGCCACGTACTGGACCAAGTCCCTCTCCTGGATTCGTGTACTGGAAACGCCGGACGATAACTTCTGGACGAAAACAGCGTACCGCATCCCGGACACGTCGCGAGGCACTACGACACCAGAGGACGTGAAAGCCGGAAAAGTGAAGACAATCCCGATCGGGCGGATGCCGGTGCGGTCGTTTCTGATCTCTCCGGACGGGAGCTCGAAAATTCCAGCCGGACTGGGCGTGACGCTGCGCGGGATAACCTTCAGCGGATATGGGAAGGTGGTCAAGGTGGAAGTTTCCGACGACGGGAACAGTTGGAAGGCTGCCGAACTCGGCGAAGACCATGGCGCTTATTCCTTCCTCGGCTGGCAAGCGGCGTGGACGCCAAAAACGCCCGGCCGCTATTCCATTGCCGTAAGGGCCACGGATGAAAAGGGCAACGTGCAACCGGACGAGCCGGTCTGGAATCCGGGGGGATACTTGTGGAACAAAATTGAAAAACAAGAGCTGGTTGCCGGAAGGGCGAATTGAGGAGATCGATGATGAAGAAACGGTGGAAGACTGCGCTCGCGCCGGTTAGAGTGGCCATCGCCCTCGCGGGTGGCCTGGTTTTCGCACAGATGCGAAGCGGGTCCTACGGTTCCACCAATGCAACGAGCATTGAACAAGCAGCGGCGCCAAGGTTCGCTCCGGATGCAAAGTACGATGCGGGGCCTTACCCGTCTTTCACACGGGAGCTGGCTGAAGGAGATGGACGGCAGGAAGTGGAGAGTTTTTGCGCAATCTGCCACAGCACGCGGTACATCACCATGCAGCCACCGCTGCCAGGAGCGACATGGGAAGCCGAAGTAAGCAAAATGGTAAAAAGTTATGGCGCTCCCATCCCAGAAGCAACGGCCAAACTCTTGAGGAACAAATTTTAACCCATGTTTTATCAGCTAGTTACGGAAGCCCTGTTCCTCACCTGTTTGACCCGCCCATCGCGGGTCCGTTGCTAAGAAGGAAGGAAAAAAACAAAGAAGAGAAAAGAGTTTAGAAAGAGAAGAAGAGAAGCGACTTAAAATGAGAAAGGCAAGAGGCCCCCGAACCAATCGGTGGCCTTTTGTTTTGTGTGCGGCAAAAAAAGAAGGGCGGACTGAAGTCCGCCCCTACACAAGCTATCAAAAGACAGGAATTAGGAAGTTATTCGTGGGAGCCGGAATCGCCGCTATGGCCTTCCCCACTTGAGGAACCGGGGTTGCCTCCGCCGCCGGCAGCGGCTTTCTGCTGCTTTTCGCGGGCTTCGCGGATAAGGGCTTTGCGCGACAGGCGGACCTTGTTGCCCTCGATGGAGAGAACTTTCACGAGTACTTGGTCGCCGAGCTTCAGCTCATCGCGAACGTCGCGAATGCGATGCTCGGAGATTTCGCTGATGTGCAGGAGGCCGTCGGTGCCGGGGAAGAGCTCGACGAAGGCGCCGAACTCCGCCAGACGAACGACTTTGCCGAGATAGGTTTTGCCGATTTCGGCGCTGGCAGTGACGTCCCGAACCATCTGCAAGGCCGCATCTCCGCCGGCTCCGCTGGTGGAGAAGATGTGCACGGTGCCGTCTTCGAGGACGTCGATCTTGACGCCGGTGGCTTCGATGATGGACCTGATCTTCTTGCCGCCCGGCCCGATGAGATCGCGGATCTTGTCCTGCGGGATTTTCAGCTTGAAGAGGCGCGGGGCGTAGGCGGAAATTGCGGTGCGCGCCTCGCTCAGGGTCTTCTCCATGGTATCGAGAATCTGGAGGCGGGCTTTCTTCGCTTGGGCGAGGGCTTCGCGCATCATGCCGATGGAGATGCCCAGGACCTTGATGTCCATCTGCAGCGCAGTGATGCCCGCGCGAGTGCCGGCAACTTTGAAGTCCATGTCGCCGTAGTGATCCTCCGCTCCGGCGATGTCCGTGAGGATGGAATATTTCTTGTCGTCACCGACGACGAGGCCCATGGCGATGCCGGCGCAGGCGGCCTTCATCGGGACGCCAGCATCCATGAGGGCGAGAGAGCCGCCGCAAACGGTGGCCATGGAAGAGGACCCGTTGGATTCCAAAATGTCGGAAACGAGGCGCATGGCGTAGGGAAAATCCGCTTCGGGGGGAAGCAGGTTCACGAGCGCGCGCTGCGCAAGAGCGCCGTGGCCGATTTCGCGGCGGCCCGGGCCGCGAAGGAATTTCACTTCACCGACGCTGAAGTCCTGCTCGAAGAGCAGGTCGAGGCGCTGCATGTCTTCCTTGGTGCCCAGGGTCAAAGTGGCGAGCGCCTGGGTTTCGCCGCGGGTAAAGAGGGCGGAACCGTGAACGCGAGGGAGCAAGCCAACTTCGCAAGTGATCAGACGAATCTGGTCGAAGGCGCGGCCATCGGGACGGCGGCGGGCGTTGAGAACATCATCGCGGAAGATATTTTCGCGGAGGCGTTCCAGGGCGCGCTTGGTGAGGGTGCGCTTCTCGTCCATCTCCTTCTTGGGCTCTTCGGGAATCGCTTTAATGATCTCATCCTTGAGAGCATCGACGAGGTGATAGCTTTCCTTCTTGGGATGCTTTTCGGTGTTCAGCGCGTCATGGAGCTTGTCGCCGTACTTTTTCTGGAGATCCTTGTAGATGGCTTCATCGAACGCGAGCGGCGCGACAACGACTTTCTTGGGCTTGAGCTGCGCGTGAAGTTCCTTCATAGCGGCGACGATTTTCTTGATTTGAGCGTGGCCGAACTCGAGGGCGTCCGCAACGGCTTCTTCGGAAACTTCGAGCGCACCGGATTCCACCATGACGATGGCTTCATCCGTGCCCGCAATGATGATATTCATCAAACTTTTCTTCTGGTCGGCAACGGTGGGATTGATCACCAACTGCCCGTCCACCAGGCCAACGCGGACACAGGCAATGGGCTTCTCGAACGGAAGGTCCGAGCAGTAAGCCGCGGCAGACGCGCTGGTTACGGCAATGACGTCGGGGTCATTCTCGCTGTCTGCGGAGAGCACCAGGGAGACGATCTGAGTTTCATTGCGCCAGGATTCAGGGAAGAGCGGGCGCATGGGGCGGTCAATCAAGCGGGAGGTGAGAACTTCCTTCTCCGAGGGGCGGCCTTCGCGTTTGAAGAAACCGCCGGGTATTTTTCCGGCGGAGTAGGTATTCTCTCGGTAGTCGACGGTGAGCGGCAAGAAGTCGCGGTCATTCATCGTCGAGGCCATGCAAGCGGTGGTGAGAACGACGGTGTCGCCGTAGCGCGCGACAATGGCGCCGTTGGCCTGCTTCGCAATTTTTCCAGTTTCTAGAGTCAGGGTGCGCCCGCCGACTTCGACCGTGACGCGATGTGGTGCGGGAGTGTGCGTGTTTTCAGACATAATCATTTCCTTTGGCTCCGCATTCGAGCGGAGCATCGTCAGCCGCGTTCGCGAGGCAAACGGGCCTTGAGTTTACGTTGGCCGCAACGCGGCCATCCAAGATGAAGAGCTAGAGGTGAGAATTACAGTGAGGCTAACGACGGACCACACCCCGAGAAATTCCGGCACTAACTCAGCCGCAAGCCTGACGACAGACTCCGTGTGGAATGTGTCACTTCGTGAGAACGCAGTGGATACCACCCTGATTCAAATGAAACAGCAGGGCGATTACTTGCGCAGGCTAAGACGTTCAACAATCTCGCGAGCCCAGCAAACGGCGACGCTTATTGACCATCGTGATCAATCGGCGGCGCGATGCATGGTCTTTCACGTGGGACTTGAGATGCGATGTCAGGTAGTTGATCCGCTCGCTCAGAAGCGCTATTTGCACTTCGGGCGAGCCCGTGTCCTTAACGTGGGTCCGGAATTGTTCGATCAACGCTGATTTCGGTGCGCTCAAGTGCCCTTCTCCGTCATTCCCCTGAATTTTTCCTCTTCTCTTCGACCCATTCAGGCTAACACAAAGTCAACAAACGTGTAAAGGAATGTAAAAACCGGCCGGTGACCGGACGTTCGGTGCAAGGAGGGCATTTCGGTTCGACGGTCAATGGTGTCCGTGTCAGCCGTCTGACAGGGTTGAGCGAATTCGATGTTGCACTGGGCGGGCAAATCCGGTTCAATGCTTGGGCACAGCTTGAGGGGGAGAAGAATGAGAAAACAATTTGCTGTTTTGGCAGTGGGATGTCTGACTCTGGGTCTGATGGCGGCGCTGGGCTCGGCGCAGACGGACAAAGCTTCGCGGCCGAGTCCGGCGGCGAAGGCCAGTTGCGCGTTGGCCGACGGGAAAACGATAACCGTGGATTACTCGAGCCCGCACGCGAAGGGGCGGAAGATTTTTGGCGGATTGGTCCCTTACGGGGAAGTGTGGCGCGCGGGCGCCAATGAGGCGACGACTTTTGTTACCACCACAGACCTGATGGTCGGCAGTAGCCACGTGCCTGCCGGCAGCTACACCATTTTCGCGATTCCGAACAAGGACAAGTGGTCACTCATCATCAGCAAAAAGACGGGCGAATGGGGTACCGCGTACCCGGGCCCGTCGGAAGATCTGGCGCGAATCGACATGAAGGTGTCGGCGCTGCCTTCGGCCGTCGAGAACTTCACCATCGCCTTCGACAAGACGGCCGGCGGCTGCACGCTGCGGATGGATTGGGAGACGACACGGGCATCCGTGGAAATTACGAAGATGTAGCATTGTTTGGAAAAGTTTTTAGTTGTCAGTTTTAAGTTTTCAGTCAGAGCAGCGATTCCGAGGCGGGTCTATTGCCTTTTCCCGGAAGCGCGTTGCGCGTTTGCGGGGCAAGCAAGGCCGCAAAGCAATTCAAAATGAAGAGAGGCGCGCCGGCTGATGATCTGGCGCGCCTTTTTGATTGCTCCGCCAGGCGGCAAAATGCACGAGTTCTAGGGGCCCCGCTGCAGGCGCGCCATGCCGTGATCGACGAGCATGACCGCGCCAATGACCATGGCAGTGGAGAGGAGCACGTTTAACGTGACGGCTTCGCCGGCGAAGAGCCAGCCGAGCAAAACGGCAACGATAGGATTGACGTAGGTGTGAGTGGCGACGAGCGTGGGAGAGTAGTGCTCGAGGAGCCAGTTGTAGGCGGTGAAGGCCACGACCGAGCCGAAGAGGATGAGATAGCCGAGCGCGAGCCACGAACGCAAGGAGACGGACGCGAACGAAAATCCGCGGTACTCCCCCACAACCGTTCCGGCGAGGAGCAGTTGCACCGAACCCGCTAGCAATGAAAGCGCCGACAAGAGAAGTGGATGCCCGGAGAGATGCGACCGCCTGGAGTAGACTATCCCCACGGACCAGGAAAACGCACCTAACAGAACGGCAAGCGAGCCGACGAACACGCCCGGGCCGGAATTCAGGGCGCTTCGGCCCACCAAGAGACCGACGCCGCCGAATCCCAGAAGAATTCCAGCCAGAAGCGTCGCATTCAAGCGCCACTGCCGGGCGGCAATAGCGGTGAGCAGGAAAACCCAGATGGGCTCGCTGGCAATGAGCAGTGATGCAAGACCGGACGGTACTTTTTGCTCCGCCCAGTGAAGCGTGCCGTGGCCGATGAGAAAGAAAAATGCGCCAATGACGATGCTGGCGCGAACCTGCGCCCAGGTGGGTCGAAGTCGTTTTGCCAAGCACCAGGCGAGGAGAATTGTGCCGGCGATCAAGTGACGGAGGCCTGCGGTGTAGAGCGGAGGAATCGTTTCCACGGCGTAACGAATCGCGAGATACGTGGAACCCCAGATGAGGTAGATGGAAAGAAAAGAAAAGACGACGGCGGCACGATTCAAACGCGGACGCGCAGAGGTCGTGACCGCTGGGACTTCTTCCAGGACTGTCGCGGATTTTATGGGCATCTTTTCACCAATGAGCGGTGGCCCGAGCCGGCGGTACGGCTCCCAAGCTTCCGTTGTTGTAATGCTCTATCACTGCTATACTCATTACCGTAGCATAAGCGATTGGCTGTAACGAGTCAAGCTCATTTAAGCCATTACGATGAAAGCGTCCCACAACATCTTCCATGCCGCGGGGTTCGGCAAGGTCGCTCCCTGGGTCGATCTCGCCAACAGCGAGGAATGGAATGGCTTCGGGAAGCTCTCCGATCACCTAACGAACCCGCAGTGGCTCGCCACGTTCCTCAAGCATTGGAACCTTCATCCCCTTCCCTCGAACAATGTTCCGCACCGCAAATTGGTGCAATTGCGTTTTCTGCTGCGCCGCGCCGCGGAAAAACTAGCGGCAGGAGGCTCTCTCGACCCGAGAGAGATTTCCAAGGTGAATCAGGTATTAAACGTACCGGTCCGGCAGAAGCTAGTACAGGACCAAAATGGAATCCGCGCCGAGACGGCTCCGGTGCGGAGCGATTGGAATTGGGTGATCGCCCGGATTGCCGCTTCGCTTGGAGAAATGCTGGCGAACCACGACGTGGAGCGCATCAAAGTCTGCGCCAATTCCGATTGCCGCTGGGTTTTCCACGATCCGACGAAAGCCAGGACGAAGCGCTGGTGCAACGACCGCACCTGCGGCAACCGCGCCCGCGTGCGCCGTGCCCGCGCGGCACAAAAGCAAAGAGCCTGACGAAGAAATTTCTTCTGTCGCCAGGCCCGCAGACGAATCTGCTGATCTGAAGCTAGGAATTCTTCCGGCGCACGAGCGCGAGAAACTCGTCTCGCGTCTGCTTGTTGTGACGGAAGGCACCAAGCATGGCGCTGGTGACCGCCTGGCCATGCTGCTTTTCCACGCCGCGCATTTGCATGCAGAGATGGCGGGCTTCGATAATCACGCCGACACCCTGAGGAGCGATTTTTTCCTCGATGGAGTGCGCGATCTGGCTGGTCATGCGCTCCTGAATCTGCAGGCGGCGCGCAAACATGTTGACCACGCGGGCAATCTTGCTGAGGCCCAGAACACGCTTGTCCGGCAGATAGGCCACATGGGCCTTGCCGAAGAACGGCAGCAAGTGGTGTTCGCAGAGGCTGAAGAATTCGATGTCCTTCACAATGACCATCTCGTCGTAGGCCACGCTGAAGGTCGCGCCGTTCAGTACGTGATCCAGGTTCAGGTGGTAACCGCTGGTCAAATACTTGAGAGCTTTCTCGAAGCGCTCCGGCGTTTTTCGCAAGCCTTCGCGATTCGGATCCTCTCCGACAAGCTTGATGATCTCGCGCATGTGGTAGGCGATACTGCGCGTGTCAAGTTCCTTGCGGTCGTTCAGTAGAATTTCTTCCGTTGGCTTCGTCACGGGCGGTTCCCTTCTAGGTTGTCCCCCGCGTATTCGAAGCTGTTGTTTCCGGTTTCTTGGACGCGGATGCGTTCGAGCTTCGCCTTGGGGAAGGATTTCAGGCGCTGGAAAATCTCAATGCACAAATTCTCGGTTGTGGGCACTTTTTCCCGAAAAGCCGGGATATCTTCGTTGAGCGACTTGTGATCGAATTCCTCGAGCACCTGGCGTTCGACGAAGGCGTCCAGATCGGCCAAATTCGCGATCATGCCCGTGGCCGGGTCAACCACGTAGTTATGACCGTGGCCATAGGGATTGTTGCATTTCCCGAAGACACGGCAATTCTCCTCTTCGGTTAGATGCGGGCTACGCAGCCGGTGTGACGCCGAGAATCGATACCGGCGGCCGAGTTCGATCTTGAGCGCCTTGCTCATGGCTTCCCCGCTGTTCATGGCTTACCTGCTGCGCTGGCGCCGTTGCGGTAGCAATCGGCGAAGAGGTCGGGCGACTCATATAGCCGAACGCGATGCAGCCGGCCTTGCGTGATTTTCGGCTCCAGCAATTGCCAGATTATGCGTACGACGTTTTCACAGGTGGGAATCTGTCCGGCCAGTTCAGCGACTTCGTAATTGAGATGACGATGATCCATGCGCTGCATGACTTCGCGTTCGAGAATCTCTTTTAGTTCTTTCAGATCCAACACCATGCCGGTCACCGGATCCGGCTCGCCCTCGACGGTTACTTCCAGCGTGTAATTGTGCCCGTGGCCGTGAGGGTTATTGCACTTTCCAAAGATTCGACGGTTCTCCTCAGCCGAAAAATTCGGGTTGTGGTAGATATGCGAGGCGGCAAACTCGATTTTTCGCGTGAGAAGAACCATGGATGTTCGCTTATCTTGCCGATTCGGGAGCTCCGACGGAGTACTCCCGGCCTTTCCATTGGATTCTTCCATTTACATGGCTCCGGTAGGACGCCCAGAGCACAGCTACATACAGCGCCACGGCGGGTACATAATAAAAGATGAAGGAAAATGGGAAATGGTTACGAGCGAGATCGAGGCCGTAGCTGGTTTGACGGGCAATGAGGAACAAAACTCCCAGGAAAAGCAGAAAAGGAACCTTCAGCCCCGCGACGATCAGCAGAAGCGGAATCCAAGGGAGGCTTGACTCCACCTCGCGGAAAACCGCCCACGGCGTGCCGCCCATCAAACGATAGAGATTTTTCTTCCAGCCCTGCCACATCGATTGGAACGAGCGGTACATGCGCACGCGGACAATGCCTTTGCCGGACCCGAACGAGATGCGATAGCCAGCGGCCTTCACGCGCATGGCGAGGGCGACGTCTTCCAAGACCTCGCCGGCAACACTGGAATGGCCGCCAATGGCGTCGTACACATCGCGGCGCATCATCAGAAACTGGCCGTTGGCGGCCGCTGCGGGCGAGTTCGGATCATTCACCTTCTCATAAGAGAAGCGCTTCGCCAGGCGCACGTAGATAAAAGGAATCAGAGCTTTTTCATACCAGGTCTCGGTGACCTGCTCGGGAGAAAAAGAAACCAGAGCGGCATTGCGTTCCTGCGCAAGTTGGAGTGCACGGGATGCGGAATTTCGCTCATGTTCCGCATCCGCATCGGTGAAAAGGAGCCAGGCAGACTTCGCTTGTTCCACGCCGACCCAAAGGGCATGGTTCTTCCCAACCCAGCCATCGGGCAATCCGGCGGTTTCCAGCAAGCGCAAGTTCGGAACTGTCCCCATGATGCTTTTCACGACCCCGGCGGTCCCGTCGGTGGACTGATCGTTCACCACCAGGATTTCGGCAATTTCCGGCTGGCTCGCCAAGGACCCAATGCACGCCGCGACGACGGCCTCCTCGTCCCGGGCCGGAACGATAGCCGTGACGGAGCCCGGGATCGCCGCCGGGATGGCGGTGCCGATGGGGGGTACGTGGTGGGCGTCGTTAGGCATTGTATATTCGATGCGGAAGGATCGTTTCCCGTTTAGGGGCGGTTGGCTTAGTATAGCATTTGATGAGAATCCTTCGAAGAATTGCGGCTTGGGCCGTTGTGGTGGTTGCGCTGGGGATTTTGCTGCTCTTTGCGCTGCCGAGCTACCGCCAGGGCGAGGCCTCGATTGCTGGAAAGACAGCGGAGGACTTTCCGCTGGAAATCACCGGGAAGCCCGGGCATCTCACCGATCTGAAGGGCAAGGTCGTCATATTGAATTTCTGGGCGACTTGGTGCCCGCCTTGCGTCGAAGAGACTCCCGCGCTAAACCACTTGCAGAAATACCCCGCCGCTTTCGAAAAATTTCTGCGCGACCAAGGCATAGTCTTCCTGACCTACCGCGATCCGTCCACCAAGGACAATCACTCACCCATCGCACTGTCCTACGGCACCTCGATGTACCCGGAAACCTACGTCATCGACCGCCGCGGTAAGATCGCCCGCAAATTCATCGGCTTCCAGCAGTGGGACTCGCCGGACATGCTGGCGTATTTCGACGCCCTCCTCGGGCAAACCTAAGAACGAAATTCAAGAAAAAATCTAACGCAGAGATGCAAAGAGCGCCGAGCGGAGGCAGAAAAATGCTCATTCGCTTCCTGTGGTTTCATTTTTTGCAGTGAACTCCGCGTCTCCGTGTAGTTTTTTCATGCCGGACTACTCGTAGCGGAGGGCTTCGACGGGGTCGAGTCTGGCGGCTTGCATGGCGGGGAGCCAGCCGCTGATCACGCCGACGACTACCAGAATGGCGGTAGACAGCATCATGGTGACGAACGAGAGCGTGAGGTGGATGTCCACCTTGCCGGAATCGTCTTCGTAAGCAGGCCCGAGGAACGGCAGCGTGCCAATCGCCGAAGTAATGGCTGTCGAAAGTAGCATGCCGATTACCCCGGCGGCGAGCGTCATCACCAGAGCTTCCAGCAAGAACTGCCAGCGAATGTGTGATTTTTTCGCACCGAGCGCCCGGCGCAGGCCGATTTCGCGGACGCGTTCTTCGACGGAGACGAGCATGATATTCATCACGCCCACGCCGCCGATGCCCAGCGTGAGCGCGCCAACAAAAAAGAGCAATGCTTCGATACCCAGAGTGATTCCTTCGTAGATGGGCTTGAACTCTTCGCGGCCGAACATGGTGATGGCGCGCTTGTCACTCGGCGAGAAGTGCTGGCGGTTGGCGATGGCAGCGCGGAACTGCTGCATGGCGTCCGCTTCGAAATTCGGCGCAATCGGCTCGAAGAGCATCACGCTGGCGTAGCGCGCGTCCCACAGCTCGCCGGCCGTGGTGTACGGAATAAACACGGATTCGTCGTCGCTCGTGAAATAGTTGCTGTCGGAAAATTTCGTGTCCATGGAGCCGACGACCGTGAACTTAACGCCGTCGATGCGCACGGTCTCGCCAATGGCGGGTGTGCCGCTGAAAAGTTTCCGGCGCAGAATGGCACCGAGGAAAGCCACGCGGCGGCGCTCGGCGATATCTTCGGGAGAGATCCAGCGGCCTTCCATGGGAATTTCATTGCGCATTTCGCCGTATTCGGGATAGACGCCGCGGATGGCGGTGTCCGAGAGCCGTTCGTCGTGCGTAATGCCCTTCCACCGCACCGTTTCACGCGTCACGCGCTTGACGAGCGGGGACTGTGCCTTCACCCAATCTGCATCTTGCTGTTCGAAGCGGACGGCCTTGCCTGCGCGCTCCCCTCCTGCCTGCTCGCTGGTCGTTCCGGGCCAGCAAATCACTGCGCCCTTGCCAAAGACTTCGAATGTATACATCAAGACATTGCGGAAGCCGGAACCGTAGCTGAGCAAAAGGGTCACCGCAACAATGCCCCAGGCGATGCCCGTCATTGTGAGCAAGCTGCGAACGGGATTGCGGCCCAGTGCTGCCCAGGCTTCGCGAAAGATTTCCAAAAGCATCTAGCCTCCCGCCTCGAAGCGCAACGCTTCGATGGGGTCGACGGAGGCGGCGCGATTCGCCGGATAAAGAGCGGACAGCACGGCAATCAAACCGAGCAGAAAGATGGACAAAGCGCCAAGCTTCCAGCTTGTGAGCAGACCAGCAAAAAACAGGGGCATGGGCAGCAGATTCACCAGCGCGCAAAAACCGTAGGACAGCAGCAGCCCCGTGCCGCCGCTCAATCCCACAACAATGACGGTCTCCAGAAAGAATTGACGGAGGATGGATTCGCGCGTGGCGCCGAGCGCTTTGCGGACGCCGATTTCGCGTGTCCGTTCGCGGACGGAGACGAGCATCACGTTCATCACGCCCAGGCCGCCCAGGAAAAGCGTGGCCACGCCGACCGCCCCCATGAAAACCTCCATTCCCACGATGATCATGCGGTTGGCTTCGGCGTTCTTTACCGTGTCCCAGATGCTGGCGGCTTCTTTGTCGCGCGGATCGAAGCTATGCAGGCGACCAAGCGAGCGACGAACTTGTTTCACACAGTCAGGATGCGTCTCCAGCGACCAGGGCGCGACGAGCAAACGGTCCACGCTGTGCTCGATGGCTGGCGGCTTGTTTGGGAAATCGCGGCGCATCGAATTGAAGGGGATGAAAATCTTGCGGACGTCGGCGCCATCGTAACTGGAATTTTGTTCCTTCGGCTTCATGACTCCAATGACGGTATAGGGAGTCCCGTTCAAGGAGATCGTCTGGCCAAGGGCTTCGCGTTCGGCAAACAGCTGCTTTTTCGCGTCGCTGCCGAGAAAAGCCACGTTGCGGGCTTCAGCGTTGTCCTCCTCGTTGTAGAAGCGGCCCTGGGCGACGGTGATGCTGCGAATTTCAGTGAATGGAGGCAGTGCGCCAACAACCTGAAGGTCCCCGCTGTTGAAGAGGCTATGCACCCGGACGTTGTTGCCAAGTTCCGGCATGACGTATTTGCAAGCCGGCGCTTCCTTCGCAACCTGGATATAGTCTTCCTCGCGCCAGCGGATGAGGCGGCCGGAGCGCGTCCCGCCGGCTTGCATGCTGGTGCGGCCCGCAAAAACGATCATCACATCTTTGCCAAAAGTTTCCTGGTTATTCTGAATGCCCTTGCCAAGCCCCTCGCCGGCAGCGACCATCACGGTAATGGAGATGATTCCCCAGGCGATGCCGAACATCGTCAGCATCGTTCGCCGCTTGTGGGCCCACAGCGTTGCCAGCGTGTCTCGCAGTAAGTCCTGGAATGACATGGCGCTCCGCGGGTAGATCGAACTATTGCAGAATGACTTGTTGCTTCTCGCCGAGACCTTCGAGGATCTCCGTCTTCACGCCATTCGAGATGCCGAGCTTCACGCTAAGTTTTTTCTTGCCGTTATCGGCCTTGGCGTCAGGGATCTCAACGGAGCCCTTTCGCTCTTTGTCGTAAATCAGCGCGGCTTCAGGGATCATCAAAACGTTTTTCTTCTCTTCGAGGAGGATTTCAGCATTGGCGCTCATGTTGGCTTTCAGCTCGCCCCCCGGATTCGAAATCGAGACGCGCACTTCGAAAGTGGTGACGTTGTCCTTTTCTTTGCCTAGCGGGGAAATCTTGGTGACCTTGCCGGTGAATTTTTTGTCCTTGAATGATTCCACAACGATGCGCGCGGGCTGACTGAGAAACACCTTGCCGATGTCGGCTTCATCCACCTTGCCCTGCACGTAAACTTCGCTGACGTCGCCGAGCGTCATGATCAAGGTGGCTTGCGAGCCGAGGACCAGGATGGAGCTGACCGCGTCGCCCACGTTTACGTCGCGCGAAAGGACCAATCCTTCGAGCGGGCTGACGATCGTGGAGTTGCGCAAATCTTCTTGCGCGTTTTCGAGCGAAGCCCTGGCCTGCGCCACCTGCGCTTCGCACTTGGCAATCTCCGCGCGGGACACGGCCAAGTTGCGCTGCGCGCTGACCTGTTTGTTCAGCACGAGCTGATAGTTTTTCTCCGCGTCTTCGACGAGGCTCTTGGACATCACGCCGTCTTTGTACATCTGCTCGGCCCGCTCCATATTGAGCTTTAGGAACGGCACGTCAGGACCTTCCGCATCGACCTTGTTGCGCTCCAGTGTGGCTTTGGAAGAATCCAGCGCCGCTTCGGCGGCTTGCAAGTTTGCACGCGAGGCGCGTTCGGCGGCTTCGAGCTGCACCTTGTCGAGTTCCGCGAGCAACTGGCCCTGCTTCACGCGTTCACCGTAATCCACGTAAAGCTTCTTCACGATGCCGCTGGCCTTTGATTTGATCTCCACTTTGGAAAGCGGCTGAATCTTGCCGGTCGCCACCACCACGCGCGCCAGGTCGCCACGCTCCGCGGAAGCAAGTTTTGATGGGTCGATGGTGCGGCTCGGGCTGAGCGCCGCCTTCACGCCATAGCCACCACCCCCCACCACAACAACCGCGATCGCGGCCCAAATGATGCGACGACGGCGTTTTTTGCCGTTTTTCCCGTTTCCTAAGCCATTGCCATTACTGGACATACCCTACCCCCCGCTGCTTCTGGCCTCGCTGCTACAAGTGAATACGCAGCCGTGTGGGACAAGTTCCCTT
>WNFK01188328.1_pt1 | contig 15164 bp, 18 predicted proteins | sample 5400281 | NCBI WGS metagenome assembly WNFK01 (sample SAMN13153350, study PRJNA577476) | soil metagenome | isolation source: 20 cm soil on Douglas fir-dominated hillslope | place: USA:California | collected 2013-09-17 | reverse complement strand
TACCGCCGCCGGGGCGTTGTTGCCGCCGCGGTCACACCGCTGGTGGCTGGCGCTCAACGTCGTCGGCGCTCTCCTGCTCAACCACTTCATCCTTACGAACTGGTAACAGCCGCGTCGTCACAAGGTATACGACCACGCACATCCACACGATCGCGAGCGAAATCGACAGCCCCAGTGGGTAGTTGCGGTCCAACACGGTCATGTTGTCCGGGCGCATTCCGGGCTTGCCGTAAACGGGGATCGCCAGGAAGGCCAGCACAACGCTGCAGAACGTGGCGACACCGATGGCCGGCCACCACTTACCAGGGATCAGCCGTCTGCCCGCGAAGCCGAGCGCGACGCACAGCGGCGCGAACACCGCGTCGTGCAGCACCACGCCGACAACTGCCCACACCACGATGCGCATGATGATCACCGGCGGGTTCTCCCATACCAGGACCGCGCCGTACCCGCCGATCACCAGGCCGACTCCGATGAGGATCACCCGCACGGCGGTCACGGCACCACCTCGATCCTTGAGAGCCACTTCGTCTGCAGCACACCGGGTCTGGTCGGCGCGATCAGCCGGCAGGGATACCCGTGGTCGAGATCCAGTGTCTGGCCGTTGAGCTTCAGCGCAATCAACGTCTTGGAATCCCGCGCGTGCAAGGCCGGCAGCACCGTACGTGAATACGGGCCTGGCGGCTCCAGCGAGATCATCCGCACATCGGCGTCGGATGATCCGCCGACGGCCGCGACGAGATCGGCCAGCACCACACCCGTCCACTCGGCGTCCGCGCTCCAGCCTTCGACACACGCGATCGGCAGCCGGTGCGTCGCCTGCGGCATCGCCGACAATTCAGCGACCGTGAACGCCCTAGTTGTCGACCCGTTCGTTACGGTCAGCCGGTAATCCGGCGACCGCGCGCTGCGCAGCACTCCAGCCGCGATCGCCGATCGGTTCACCGGAACCCCTTGCGGCCCTTGCCCTGAGCGCGGCGCCAACACCGACACCTTGCGCAGCAGCGGAATCGTCTGCCCCGCCGTGACGACCGTGGCAAGAGCCACTGCCAACCAGGTGCCACGCAGCACCGTCCGCCGCGAGGGCCCGACGAGCACACCGGTCGGGATGTCGTCGACCGGCTCCCCCAAAGCGCGACGGATGACCGGCAGCTTCACACCGACGTGCACGATCACCGCGCCCGCCGCGACATAGGACATCGCGTAATGGCTCGTCGTGAAGAAGAACTTGAACGCGTACCACTGCGCGATGTTCAGCAGGCCGGTGGACAGCTGAAACAGCATCGATCCGACCAGCACCAGGATCGACAGGCGTTCGATCTGCCGGACCAGACCGCCGATCAGCGGGCGCTCGAACAGCTTTGGCCACACCGACCACAGCTTGACGATGATCAGCGGTATCGCGGCGATACCGCTGATTACGTGCAGTCCCTGCGTGACCCGGTACAGCCAGACCGGCCGGGTGGGCCAGAAGAACCACGGCTGGGGGTGCTGGATGAAGTGACTGATCAGCCCGGTGACGAAACACACCGCCACCGCGACGCCCAGGGCGACGCCGACGCGGGCGGTGACGGCCGTGCCGCGCAACGTGGTCGTCTTCATGTCGCCGCCAGACTGGCCACGACGCGGCAGCCGATCGGGTGGACTCCCGCGACCGCAAGACCGACGTCCTCGGCCAGCCGGGACACGCAGTCGACGCCGACCGAAGCCCACCGGAACCACGGGCCGATCGTGCGCGTCGATTCGAGCCGAACCCATCCCGTGTGGATTCCTTCGATTTCCGAGTCGAATTCGGCCACACAGCGCCCTCCGTGGCGCAGCAGTTCGCCCGCGCGCCGCAGGATGCGCCACGGGTCGCCGCCGAGGCCGACGTTGCCGTCGGCCAGCAGCACGGTCTGCCACCGGCCGGTGCCCGGCAGCGGTTCGAACACGTCGCGGCGCAGGGCAGGGGCGCCGCTGCGACGGGCCAGCGCGACGGCGGTCGCCGACTGGTCGACCCCCAGCGCGGGCACTCCACGCTGGACCAGATGGGCCACCAAACGTCCAGGGCCGCAACCCAGGTCGAGGGTCGGGCCATCACACAGCCCGACGACGGCGTGGTCGAAGCGCTCGTCCGCGTTGCGGCCGCCGAGCCAGCTGCGCACCGGCAGCCGGTCGACGCGGCCGTCGTCGTGGCGAAGCCAGCAGCGCTCGCCGTCGAGCGCGCGGTCGTAGAGGTTACCGAGCACGGGACACATCCCGGGTGGCCCGCACGAACCGACTGTCGGGCGCGCACTCCTGCCGGACCGCGTCGACGTCATCGACGGTGTCCACATCCGCCAGCGTGGGAACCAGGCTCACAAGTGCACCAGTGTCGCCAAGTGCCGCCAGCGTTACAGCGCCGGTGTCGGATCGCGACATCGGAACCGCGCGCAGGCAGTCGGCCATCGCGGCCTCGGTCACGCCGAGCACCCACCAGCCGCCGTCACGAGCCAGACCGAGCACCGCGTCGGCAGCGAGTAGTTCCCGCGCGCATTCTCCGATCAGTCCGTCGGTCACCTGCGGGGTATCCATTCCGATCTGCAGGACCGGGAGCCCGCCGGTGGCCGCGGCGGCATCGACGTGGGCGTTGGCCAGCTTCGCGGCGAAGTCGGCGCCGCGCTGCGGCACCACCGTGAAATCTGCGAGACGGGTTCTGATCTCGTCACCGGCAGTCGCCGCGCCCAGATCGCCGGTCAGCGCCACCACCCGTGCAGCGACCGGAGCCTCAGCCACCGCGTCCAAGGTGTCCAGCAGTGCGGCGGCGGCGATGTCGGCGGCGGCCCGATCACCGACGCCGGCCGCCAGCCGGGTCTTCGCCTGTCCCGGCACCGGCGCCTTGGCAACTACCAGCCCGACGACGGGGATCACGAGATCACCCGCCAGAAGTCCAGGGCCGCAATGAAACTCCCCCGCATCGACCCGCTGACCTTCGACTTGCCGCCGGTGCGCGGCCCGTATGCGACGTCGCGCTCGACCACGCTCCAGCCCGCTTGTGCCGCGCGCACCAGCAGTTCCAGCGGGTAGCCCGATCGGCGGTCAGTAACGCCCAGCGCCAGAAGCGCCTCACGGCGCGCCACCCGCATCGGCGCGATGTCATGGACGGGTAGCCCATAGCGGGTGCGCAGCCGCCAGCACACCGCCGCGGTGCCCAGCCGCGCGTGCCACGGCCATCGCAGACCGCTGACGGCGCGGCGGCGCCCGATCACCATGTCCGCACCGTCGAGTTCCGCGACCAACGCAGGCAGCTCGCGCGCGTCGAGCGACCCGTCGGCGTCGATCACCGCCACGATCGGCGTCGTCGCCGCCACCACTCCGGCGTGCACCGCCGACCCGTAGCCCGGCCGCTGTTCGGCGACCACCTCGGCACCGTGCCGACGCGCCACCTCCGCGGTGCCGTCGGTGCTGTTGTTGTCGACCACCAGGGCCTGATACCCGTTTGGCATCGCGGCCAGGACGCCGGGCAGTGACGCCGCCTCGTTGAGGCAGGGCAGCACCACGGTGACGTCGGGCATATCACCAGACGGTAGGCCACCCAGCACCGGAACGCGCGAGAATCAACCGTGACGAAACCATGACATCGGCGCAGGTCGCGGCGTCGCAGGGCTAGTCTCTGGTTGTGACGCGGGTGCTGATTGCCGACGACGACACCGTCGTGCGCGATGTCGTGCGCCGGTATCTGGAACGCGACGGCCTCGACGTCTCGATCGCGCACAACGGCACCGAGGCCCTGAGGCTGCTCGGTTCGGAGCGCATCGACGTCGCGGTGCTCGACGTGATGATGCCCGGCCCGGACGGCCTGACGCTGTGCCGCAGCCTGCGCCAGCACGGCGGCTACACGGTTCCGGTGATCCTCTTGACGGCACTCGGCGAGGAGGACGACCGGATCGCGGGGCTGGAGGCCGGCGCCGACGACTACCTCACCAAGCCGTTCAGCCCCCGCGAACTCGCTCTGCGGGTCCGGTCGGTGCTGCGCCGTGCGCCGTCGCCTGCGGGCGTGCCGCCGCTGGACATCACCGTCGGCGACATGACCGTCTCGCCTGCCGCCCGGTCGGTGACCGTCAACGGCGAGCCGGTCAGCCTGACCAACCGCGAATTCGACCTGCTGATGTTCTTCCTCACCCATACCGACACCGTGTTCTCCCGCGAGGAACTCCTGAAACAGGTGTGGCGCTGGGACTTTGGCGATCTGTCGACAGTCACCGTGCACGTCAAGCGGCTGCGGTCAAAGCTCGGAGACCATCACCGGGTGCAGACGGTGTGGGGCCGCGGATATCTGTGGAGCGGCACGAGTGCCTGCGAATGACTTCTGGGAGATCGTCGGGTGGGCACTGGCCTGTTCGGTGCCCGTCGTGCTGGCAGGGGCGATCATCATCCGGCTGGCGCGGTCGTGGTCGCTGGCGGTCAGCATGGTGGCGCTGGTGCTCATCCCGACGCTGGCGACATTCACCGGCGTGCTCGGCGCCAGCGGATTCATGATCACCGAGACGTTCGAGCGGACCGCCGTGGTGCTGGTGATCGTGTCCGTGGTGACGATCCCCGCCGCTGTTATGTTTGCGCGCTACCAGGCCCGAAGGACGGTGTGGGAGCAGGAGATCCGCGATTCCGAGCGGGCGGCCGAGCAGTCACGACGCAGGCTCGTCGCGTTCGTCAGCCATGACCTGCGCACACCGCTGGCCGGGATCCGGGCGGTGTCGGAGGCGATCGCCGACGGCGTAGTTCCCGATTCCGAAGTCCGGGTGCACGCGAAAACGATTGAACAGGAGTCGATTCGGCTCTCCGAGATGGTCGACGATCTGTTCGAGATGTCGAAGATCAACGCGGGCGCGGTGCAGCCGGCGTTCGACAAGGTGGCACTGGACGAGGTCGTCGACGATGTGCTGGCCGCGCACCGGATCGCCGCGGAGCGTGCGGGCGTGGTGTTGAAAGCCGACCTGCCGGAGAAACCGGTGCGGGTGCTGGGCAGCGACCGCGCGTTGGTGCGGGTGCTGTCGAATCTGGTCGCGAATGCGGACGAGAACGGTGCGTGGGCCCGCGTCGACGACACCGGCGTTGGCATCAACGAGGCCGACCTGCCGCGGGTCTTCGACGTGGCGTACCGCGGGTCCAACGACCGGGTGCCGCGTTCCGACTCGTCGCTGCCCAGCGGTTCGGGGCTGGGTTTGGCGATCGCCGCGGGATTGGTGCAGGCGCATCGGGGCACGCTGTCGGCGCACAACCTGGCGACGGGTGCGCGATTCGAGGTGCGGCTGCCGCTCGCGGACTAGGCGCGGGTGTACACGTGGATCAACCGCGCGAGTCGTCGACCGCGAGCACGCCCCAAGACCCGGGCACGCCTTTCAGCTCGTGATCTCCGCGGTCGTTGAAGGTCATCTGCGAGCCGAGCACGAGCGGTGGGATCACGCCGGATACGAGCACTTCTCCGGGTGCCGCGAGCGCCATGATGCGAGCGGCGATATGCACGGCGATGCCGTGCACGTCACCGGCGACCATCTCAACCTCGCCGGTGTGCAGGCCGACGCGGATGCTCAAACCGATGTCTTCCACCGCGTCGCGAATTGCGCACGCGCAGTTGATCGCACGCGCGGGGCCATCGAACGTCGCGAGCGCGCCATCGCCGGTGAACTTGACGAGTGCACCACGGGAAGCGGCCACGTGCCGCTCGACGACGCGGTTGTGGGCGCCAAGGGCCGTCGTCCAAGCCTCATCCCCGAGCTGCGCTGCGCGCTTGGTCGATTCGACGATGTCAGTGAACAACACCGTCGAAAGCACACGGTTCGACGACGTCGCCCTGCGTCCGCCGGTCAGAAACGACTCGATTTCGTCGAGGACGGGATCTGCATCGCCGGCGAACCACACGCTGTCGTCCCCGTCGAACTCCAGCAGCCGCGCATGCGGGATCCGCTCGGCGAGGTGCCGCACATGGTCGTGACGGAGGTCGCGGTCACCGCGCCGTCGCGTCACCAGCGTCGGCGCCTGGATGCTCTCCAGCAACGGGCGGGCGTCGGTTCGCAGGAACAGATCGAAAATCGCTGTGATATATCCGGGGCCGCCTGCAAGCCGCTCGCTGCGCGCCCACCAACGCCGCTTGGCGGCGTCGCGTGCCCAGCTGGGCGCCAGAACGTCGACCATCGCACCCGTTCCGATGGCGGCCTCGAAGCTGTCGAGATATCTCGTGAGCAACGACTCGGGAATCCCGAAGGGGTGATCGGGGGCGCGGACATACCGCACGAAAGGGCTCCAGAGGACGAGTGAGCGAACCCGCTGAGGATGACTGGCGGCTAGGAGCATGACAGGCAGCGACGCCCCCGACATCGAGAAGATCGACGCGCATTCGCTCCCGGCCGCGTCCAGGACCGCGACGAGCCCGTCAGTCCAGGACTGCATCGCGGGACGGTCGTTGGGGGGCACGCCATCCGAACTTCCAACGCCGAGAAGGTCGGTCAGGATCAGGCGGCTGAACGACGCAAGGCGGTGCAGGTGGGCGGCCACGGTTGGCTCGTCCCACAGCAGGTCGATGGGGAACGTCGGGGTGGGAACGAAGAGGAGATCGGGCCCGTCGCCGACCACCTGGTACGCGAGGTGGGCGTCGCCGTCCCGTGCGTAGTGCGTCTCGGGCGTGCCCCCCATGGCATGAGCATGCCACGAACATGCTGGTTAGAGGACGCATCAGGGCCCGTTCTTGTTTTTGAGAGAACGTTCTATTAACGTCGTAAACTTCAGTGTCCAGGCGGAGGGGTGGCGATGGCCAGCAAGGGTCTGCGCAAGTTCAAGTTCGAGAGACGGGTCGGTCGCGCCGTCATGAATCCGCTTGTCGCCGCGCTGGACAAGATCGGCGTCAGATCCCAGCTGGTGATCGAGTTGGAGACCACCGGCGCCAAGTCCGGTCAACCCCGCCGGGTGCCGCTCACCGGCCGCGCGGACGGCAACAGCCTATGGGTGATCTCGCAGCACGGCCGACGTGCCGGCTGGGCGCACAACATCGCCGCTGACCCGAACGTGCGGGTGCGGGTGAACAATCAATGGCGCACCGGCACAGCCACTTTCGAGCACGATGACGACGTGCGCGCCCGGGCCCGCAGCTTCGGCGGCGACGGCAAGCTCAGCCAATCCGCAACCGCCCTGACCATGCGCGCGATGGAGAGCGATCCGATCTCGGTGCGGATCGCCTTCAACGACTGACCCGTCGAGTGCACGCTTGTCCGCGGGCTCTCTCGCGATTCGTGTACAACAACTGTGCGCTCGACGCGCGAAGTCAGTCGGGCAGCGAGTTGCTCAGCCGCTCCGTCGCCGCCAGGTAGTCCTCAATGAACTCGCGCACCACCTCGCGGGCCGGCTTGACCTTGTTCATCAGCCCGACGCCCTGCCCGACGAAGTAGGTCGCCAGCGCCTGCGCGCCGGGATGTCCTTTCGCGGCAAGCGCATCGACGCGCCACAGCACGGGCTCGGACAGCATCGACTGCAGCGGCAACGGCAACGGCTTGCGGCCCCCGTCGTTGGGCGCCCAGGCGGCCGTCCAGTCCGACGCCAGCTGCCGCGCGGGCTTTCCGGTCCGGCCCGCCGAGCGGACGGCGTCGCGGGACGTCGCGGCCAGGAACTTCTGCACCGTGTGCGGCGAGGTCTCGGCCTCCTCGGTGGTCAACCAGACAGATCCGGTCCACGCGCCGTCGGCGCCCATCGCGACGGCTGCGGCCATCTGCCTGCCGGTCACGATGCCGCCGGCAGCCAACACCGGCACCTTGGTTCCAGTCGCCTCGATCGCTTCTATCACTTCGGGGATCAGCACCATCGTCGTCACCTCGCCGCAGTGCCCGCCGGCCTCGGTGCCTTGGGCGACGATGAGGTCCACTCCCGCCGCGACCTGCTTGATGGCGTGTTCCTTGGCGCCGACGAGGGCGGCGACGGGAATGCCGCGGTCCTTGCCCGCGGCGATCATGTAATCGGGCGGCACGCCCAATGCGTTGGCGATCAACTTGATCGGATGGCTCATTGCCACCTCGAGCAGATACTTGCCGGTGTTGCCGGACAGGAACGACCCGCCCAGCCGGGTCTTCTCCTCGGGCGGAATGCCATGGGCGGCAAGCAGTTCGGCGATGTATTCGCGATAGCTCTCCGGGATTCGGTCGCCCAACTGACCACCGGATAGGTTCTCACCTTTGCCCTCGTAAGTTGCGGGCACGATCAAGTCGAGGCCATACGGCTTCCCGCCGACGTGATCGTCGATCCACGACAGCTGCTGGTCGAGCAGCTCCGGGGTTAACGCCGTCGCGCCCAGCACGCCGAAGCCGCCGGCGTTGGTCACCGCGGCCACCACGTCGCGGCAGTGACTGAAGGCGAAAAGCGGAAAATCAATACCGAACTGCTCACAAATGGCGGGCTTCACCCGTCCAGTATCGCTACCGCGTACCGGCCTCCGACAGGAACCTGCCGACCTCCTCGAGCATCCGACGACCGTCGATCAGCTCAGGGTCTTCGTGGCCCGCACCGGGCACCAGCAGATATCCCTTGGGGTCAGGCGCCGCCTCGTAGAGTCGTTTGCTCAGCGACTCGGGCACGATGTCGTCGCGGTCGCCCGCGATCACCAGTAGAGGTGTTGTTAGCGACCCGATCCGGTCGATCGACGGATAGCGGTCGATGAGCAGCCGACCGACCGGCAGCCACGGGTAGCGCACGCGGCCGACGTCGGCCAGCGATGTGAACGGGGAGCGGAGCACCAGCGCGGCCGGCGGCCGCTTTACCGCCAGACCGACGGCCACCGCGGCGCCGAGGGACTCGCCGAAGTAGACGATCCGGTCCGGGTCGACCTCGGGCTGTGCGGCCAGCCAGGCCTGCGCTGCCCGTGCGTCGGCGGCCAGGCCGTCCTCCGACGGGCTGCCTGGGTTGCCGCCGTACCCGCGGTAGTCGAACAGCAGCACCGACAGACCCATGCGGGACAGTCCGGCGGCCAATTGCGCCCGCATCGACCGGTCGTCCGCGTTGCCCTTGCACACCAGAACGGCAGGCCCACGCCCACCGCCGGACACAGGCAAATACCAAGCGCCCAACCGGATTCCGTCGTCGGTGTCGAGTACGACGTCGCGACCACCGGGAAGTAACTGCCCGGGCCCGGCGCCGGAAAGTAGATCAGCCGCCGCTGCTGCGACCACATCGTCGCCAACAATCCAGAAGCCACGAGCGTGACGATAGCGACTGCGGCAAGGACCCGATGCGTCTACGCCCCTAGGGCGTCGAGTTGGACGGCGCGTCTTTGGGCTCGGGCTTATGCAGGCCGCCCGTCACCTTGTTGACTGCGTCATTGATTCTGTCGGAGACCGTCTTTACGGGGTTTGCGCCGCCGGGCGATGCGGTGCTGCTGGGCTTCTTCGAACCGGGTGCGAACAGGTTGCCGCCGGTCGTGCCGAGCTTGTTTGTCGTCAAAGTTGATTTGGGCAGCGCCAGGGACCCCAGCACTGGCAGCTTGCCTACCTCGCCGAGTGGTTTGGTCACGAGTCGGGTCGGATTCGACACATCGTCTTGCGCCGTCTTTACGCCGGCATCCAAACCGGTCTGCAAGGTACCCGGCACGGCGTCCAAGTTCCCCAGCGATGAGAACGGGGTCATCGGTCGTGGCACGCGAGGATCGGCCGGTATCGGTTCGCCGTCCTGGTAGCCCGCGTTGACAAGCTCCGTCAAGGTCGGATCCAACGCATCGGCCAAGATGTCGCCGCCGGGAATCAGCCGCAACGGGCGCGTGAGCGGCAAGCCGTCGGACTCAAACGTCACGTAGGTTGTGGTGCTTCCCTTTAGCTCTGTCTGGCTGACGACCGTGCCGTCCGGTTTGAGCACGTAGTGGTAATGGAGGCCCTCGGGGTTTTTCGCTTCATCGATTATCGCCGGCGGAATCACGGCGGTCTGCTCCGCCCCGTAGCCGTAGACGTACGCGGCCAGAGTGTTCCCAAGGGCGAAAACATTGCTCGGGTCGGTGGGGGCGTTCGAGTTGATGTTGTACTCGTACGCCACATCCAGAACTGGTACATCCAAATTGCTTGGCGTCGGTTCGGCCGAGGTCAGCAGCAGCGGCGCGAATGGCGCATACGTCGTCCAGAACCCACCGCCGGCCCGGTTGGAGTTGTTGTCGAGGATTACCAGGTCGATGCTGTCGAACCCGTCCTGAGACAGCTGTCCCAGCGCGGTGCCAGTCTGACCCGCACCCCATCCGGAGGCCAGGATGACGTTTCTCTCGGTGCTGTTCTGCGTTACTGCATCCGCGATCCCCTGGGGTCCCAGCAAGAACGGGACGACCTGCTGCGCGCCGTACCCCGCCTGCGTGTAGTCCGTGCCGTAATACGTCGTGCCGGCGAAGATCTGGGCCGTCGAGTTGGCGGGCGTGATGAGCGCCACCAGCTCGACGGACGGCGCGACGGCCGTCGAGGTACCGGTCATCAACACGGTCGACAGGCTGGTGGCTCCCACCGCGGCTGCCGCAAGGCCGGAACCCCCGCGACGCGCGGCAGAAGACCGCGCGGCAGAAGACCGACGGCGAGAAGATTTATGGTGCTTACCGGCCATGGGAGCCTCCCCTAAAGACATGCCGAGCGGCGGACGCTGCTTGGCGAGTCCCCCAGACCGGCAAACATTAACACGGCGAAGAAGTTGGGACCATCATCAATGCGGCCGCGCTGGCTAGCCCCTCAGCGGCGCGTTCGCGAACTCGCGCAGACCGTCGCGCGGGTCGACGACGGCCCGGAACCCCAGCAACTCCGCCGCGCGGGCCGGGTCGGCGACGATGTGGCGCACGTCGCCGCTGCGGTACTGGCCGGTGACGAGCGGCAGCACATCACCGCGGGCCTCACATAGCTCGGTGGCCACCTCCAGGATCGAGATCGGCCGCCCCGAGCAGACGTTGAACGCCGAGAAGCCGGCAAGGCCCGCGTCGACGGCCGCGACGTTGGCCGCAGCGACGTCGTCGGCAGAGCTCAGAACGGAAGATGGCCGCCACCCCGGAATAGGGCGTGTCGCGCGGCATGTTCGGGCCGTACACGTTGTGATAGCGCAGCGCGACCACCGACCCACCCGTCGACTCGGCCCATGCCAGCGCGTAGTGCTCCTGCGCGGTCTTGCTCGCCGCATACATACTTCGCGGCCGCAGCGGCGCGTCCTCATCTACCAGCCGCCACGTCACCGGCTGTGCGCAGATCGGGCAGCGGTGCTCGAAGACACCGGCGTCGAGGTCGGCTCGCGTGCGCGGAAGCGGATCGACGAGACCATGATCTCGGCACTCATAGCGGCCCTGCCCGTAGACCACCATCGACGAGGCCAACACCAGCCGCCGGCAGCCCGCCGCGAACATCTCCGCGAGCAGCACGGAGGTGGCGAAGTCGTTGTGGCTGCCGTAGGACGGCGCGTCGGCCGCGTCCACCCCCGCGCCCACGACCGCCGCCTGATGGCACACCACGTCGACGCCCTTGAGCAGCGGCGCCAGCGCGGCGGCCTCACGGACGTCCACCCGCCGCACGTCGGCGGGCAGTTCGGCATCGGGGCCGTGTGCCGCCGCGAGCATCGCGTCGATGGCCACCACCTCGTGCCCGGCGTCGGCCAGCGCCACGCCCGCGCGCGCTCCGATGAATCCGGCAGCGCCGGTCAGCAGCACCCTCACGGCAGATCGAACGGCAGCTCGACGCCGTCGTGCGGCAGGCATTCGGTGCACGTGCGGACCTCGGCCACGTTGTCGATGGCCTCGTGGACCAGTTTCTTGAACGGCACCAGATTGCGCTCGAACTCGGCGAACACATCGATCGCTTGGACGCCCTCGCCCGTCGCAATGCCCGCATCCAGATCGGTCACCAAAGCAATGGCCGCATAACACATTTCGAGCTCACGGGCCAGCACCGCCTCGGGATAGCCGGTCATGTTGACCAGTCTGAAGCCCTGGGTTGCGAACCACTGACTTTCGGCACGGGTGGAAAACCTCGGACCCTGGATCACCACCATGGTGCCGCCGTCGACAACGCCGGGCAGCTCGGCCGCCGCCGCCCGCAGCGTCGGGCAATACGGGTCGGCGAACCCGACGTGGATGCCGCCAGAGTCGAAGTAGGTGTCGTCGCGCCCGGTGGTGCGGTCCACCAATTGATCGGGCACCACCATGGCACCGGGCCCCAATTCGCGAGTAAGGCTGCCGACCGCGCACGGCCCGAAAATGCGGCGCACACCCAGCGCCCGCAACGCCCACATGTTCGCCCGGTACGGCACGGTGTGCGGGGAGAACTCGTGGTTGACGCCGTGGCGCGGGAGGAACGCCACCTCGTGCTCGCCGACGGCGCCGACGGTGATCGGCGCACTCGGCGTGCCGTACGGGGTGTCCAGGCTGATGGTGCGGGCGTCGGACCCGAAGAACGTGTAGAAGCCGCTGCCACCGATGACGCCCAGCATTTCTGTGCTCCTCACGTCCGCGGCAATTGGACCATTCTGCGTTATGCCGCCGGCATACCCGCATGCAACGTTCGAGTGCTTAACTCGCGACGTGGGGGTTTCTAAGGCGTTCGGCCGCGACGGGCCGGTACTGGTTCGAGTAGGCACCGCCGCCGTGGTCGGTGTCGCAGCGGCGGTGGCGGTCGGCGTCAGCGTGGGCTGGCCGTATGCGCCTGCGGCGGGATGGATCGTCACCGCGATCATCTACCTCGTCACGACGTGGGCACTGATCGCCCGTATGAACGCGGAGCAGACCCGAGACCACGCCTGCAGGCCGCATGAGCAGGACGCGACACGCAGCTGGTCGCACGCGATCATGTTGCTCGCGAGCCTCGCAAGCCTCGCGGGCGTTGGGTACCTGCTGATGGCGGAGTCATCCAAGGGCAATCTCGTCGCGGCCGCGGTCGGGATCCTCAGCGTGGCGGCGTCCTGGTTCGCTGTGCACACCGTGTTCACGCTGCGCTACGCCCGGCTGTACTACACGGGCGGAGGCAACGGAATCGACTTCCACCAGGACCCCCCGACGTACGCCGATTTCGCGTACCTGGCGTTCACGATCGGCATGACGTACCAGGTGTCCGACACCGATCTCAACGCGCGCGACATCCGTGCCACGGCGCTCGGCCAGGCGATGCTGTCGTTCCTGCTCGGCGCGATCATCCTCGCGGTCACCATCAACCTCGTCGCGGGATTGGCGAGCTACAACAATTGAGCCTCGTGGCACGATGACGCCCGTGGCCAGTTTCGCGCAATGGGTCGAGGGCGCCCGCCCGAGAACATTGCCCAACGCGATCGCCCCGGTGATCGCAGGCACCGGCGGCGCCGCCTGGCTGCACGCCGCATGTTGGTGGAAAGCGCTGCTGGCGCTGCTCGTCGCGGTGGCGATGATCGTCGGCGTCAACTACGCCAACGACTACTCCGACGGCATCCGCGGCACCGACGACGACCGCGCGGGGCCGCTGCGTCTGGTCGGCTCGAAGCTGGCCGCTCCGCGCGCCGTGCTGACGGCCGCCGTGGTGAGCCTCGGTGTGGCGGCGGCGGCAGGGGTCGTGCTGGCGTGGTTCAGCGCGCCGTGGCTGATCGCGGTCGGCGCGCTGTGCATCGCCGGCGCCTGGCTGTACACCGGAGGCTCGAAGCCGTACGGCTATCTCGGGCTCGGCGAGGTCGCGGTGTTCGTGTTCTTCGGCCTGGTCGCAGTGCTCGGCACGCAGTACACCCAGGCGTTGCGGATCGACTGGGTGGGGCTGGCACTTGCGGTGGCGATGGGCTCGCTGTCGTCGGCGGTGCTGGTGGCCAACAATCTGCGCGACATCCCCACCGACGTCCAGTCCGGCAAGATCACGCTGGCGGTGCGGCTCGGGGAAACCCGCACCCGGGTGCTCTACCAGGCGTTGGTGGTGGTCGCGTTGGCGCTGACGTTGGTGCTGATGCTCGCGACACCGTGGTGTGCGGTGGGGCTCATCGCAGCGCCGCTCGCCGTCCGGGCGACCGGTCCGGTGCGAAAGGGCCTCGGCGGCAAGGAGCTGATCCCGGTGCTGCGCGACACCGGTCTCACGATGCTGGTGTGGGCCGTCGCGGTGGCGCTGGCCTTGACGTTCGGTTGAGCAGGGCTAGCGTTGAGCCATGCCCGACGCCGATATCAAGCAGGCCCAACAACTCGCAAGCGGAGATATTGCGGCGCTCATACCCGAGGAGGGCCGCACGGTCGAGCAGGAGCGGCTCCACCGCAAGCAGAACCTCGCCGCCGCGTTCCGGCTCTTTAGTCGTTTCGGCTTCGACGAGGGCGTCGCCGGGCACATCACCGCGCGCGATCCCGAGCTGACCGACCACTTCTGGGTGAACCCGTTCGGCATGCACTTCGGGCACATCCGCGTCAGCGACCTGCTGTTGGTGCGCCACGACGGCGAGATCGTCCAGGGCGATCTGCCGGTGAATCAGGCCGCGTTCGCGATCCATTCGCAGGTACATGCGGCGCGTCCGGACGTGATCAGTGCGGCCCACGCTCATTCCGTGTACGGCAAGACATGGTCGACGCTCGCGCGGCTGCTCGACCCGATCACCCAGGACGCGTGCGCCTTCTACGACGACCACGCGCTGTTCGACAACTACTCGGGTGTCGTCCTCGACATCGAGGAGGGCAAGCGCATCGCCCACGCACTCGACGACTGCAAAGCGGTGATCCTGCGCAACCACGGCCTGCTCACCGTCGGTCACTCGGTCGAGGAGGCGGCATGGTGGTTCATCACCATGGAGCGGTCGTGCCACGCGCAACTGATGGCCGAAGCCGCGGGGACGCCCGTCCTCATCGAACCTGCGATGGCCAAGCACACCGCGGGACAGGTCGGGACCCACTTCGCAGGCTGGTTCAGCTTCCAGCCTCTCTTCGCGCGGATCAGCCGCGAGCAGCCAGACCTTTTCGACTGAGCGATTTCGGCGCGCGACTGCGCGCCGAGATCGACGTTCTGGCGCGATCCACTCGCACTTTCGCGCCAAAACGTGAGTTTGGGCGTAAAGGTCAGTCACATTCTGGCGGGGCCGGACCGAACAGCGCCCGCGACGCCGGCTCGAAATGGACGGTCGCCGTTGCTGATTCACCTGGGCCGAAATCCGCCGTTCGCAGCGTAAGGCCGGCGATACGCAGTTCGGCGTCACTGGCGAAGGTCTCGGTCGGGTAGGTCAGCGTCTGCGGGTAGTCGGGA
>WNFK01052519.1_pt1 | contig 15166 bp, 12 predicted proteins | sample 5400281 | NCBI WGS metagenome assembly WNFK01 (sample SAMN13153350, study PRJNA577476) | soil metagenome | isolation source: 20 cm soil on Douglas fir-dominated hillslope | place: USA:California | collected 2013-09-17 | reverse complement strand
TAATGATCTGGACCTACGCCCTGCGAATAAATTTTGCTGCCCCCCAGCCGACCAGAATCAATATTGATAGAATCAGCCAGTTATGCCGATCGCCGTACGTAACTCCCGGAAAGTGGTTGCTGATCATGATGAATACCACAGGCACCGCCATGAACGTGTTCTGTTTTGATCGCAATTTGGCTTGCGCCGCCAGGCGCTCGTCTGGTTTGCTTCCTGCATTCAGCGCGGCAATCATGCGTTTCTGTGCGGGTAAAATACGCATCCACACATTGGCGGCCATTATCGTCCCAAACATCGCCCCGATGTGAATGTAGGCCCCACGTCCGCTGAATACCCGCGAGAGTCCATAGGCAATTGCGACAACGAGAATGTAAGCAATTGCGGCAAACACTTTTTCATTGCGACCCAAGGCCGAAGTCATCATCAAGTCGTAAACAACCCAGGCAACAATTAGCAATCCCACTCCGATGCCAACTGCAACTCCAAGGCCAATATCGCGCACGTCCGGATCTACCAGGGCGCCGCCGCCGATATAATAAACAAGAATCAGCAACGCCAACCCGCTCAACCATGTCATGCCAGCTTCCCAGCGGAACCAGTGCAGCGTGCGGGACACCAGGTCAGGGACTTTGCGTTTCTCGACTACATAAAAACCGCCGCTATGGACCATCCATAGTTGCGCTCCAGAGCCGGTGTTGGCAACGGCCTTCTCTTCTTCGCTCAAGCGTGCATCGAGCCAGGTAAAATAGTAGGTCGTACCTACCCACATAATGCCGGCAAAGACGTGCACCCAACGAAAAACGAGGTTGAGCCATTCGTTAAGGAAGGGATTAAGACTCATGAGTTTTCAGGAGCTTTGCGCTTTGTACTTGGTGTTGTGTTCTGTGATCAGCGAGTCTGTTCACCCTGGACACTCATCTCAAACAAAGCAAAGTACAAAGCACAAAGTACCAAGTACTAACTTCCGCGATAGGTCGAGTAACCGTAAGGACTGATCAAAAGCGGCACATGGTAGTGTTGGGTCGTGTCGTTTATCTTGAAGACAATGATTACCTGCGGATAGAAGTTTTCGATGTGCAGTCCGGAGAAATAGTTTTCGGTATCAAAACACATGCGATAGATCCCGCCTGACAGCGCTTGTTCCACGAGGAAAAAAGGCTTGACCCGCCCGTCGTCGTCGGTCCAGGCATGGCTCAGTTCTGTCCAACTCTCATCTGTGTTTTGCACCTCGAGAGAGACTGCCACGCCACTGGCAGGCGCCCCGCGTGACGTGTCGAGGATGTGGGTTGAGATGGTGCTCATTGTTGAATGTCAGTTGTCAGTAGATTGCTGTTTGTTTTTTGTACTTTGTGCTTGGTACTTTGGACTTTGTTCTTGTGGCGCTGATTCCCGGCAAGCGCAATGGACATTATCAAGGACAAGGGCCAAAAACAAAGTACAAAGAACGAAGAACAAAGTTCAGCATTCATTCAGCTGACAAACTTACAGCCAGGAGTTTATTCAATCTCAATTCCGTAATCTTAACCTGTTCGGCAGCCGCAATGGACAATTCTTTTGCCGGCTCATTCTTCAATCGGTGCTGCAAAAGTGCCAGCATCTCTTCCGAAGACCTTCCTGTGGCGCAAACGATAAAGATGTAGCCAAACTTCTCTTCGTATTGCCGATTGAGTTCGGCCAATAATCCCATCGTTTCTAATCTGGCATTTAGTACACCGGCTTGCTCCTGTTCTGACCACTTCTGGAACTGCACTCCAGGGCGTTCTATTGCGCTCTCACTTGAAGCGCTTGCCTTCTTTTCTCCAATCTTCGGATGGCTCCGAAATGCCTCGAGCCAATCGTCGGGAGCAAGTGACCACCAGACGTTAGTTGCCTTGGTCTTGAGTTCCTCGTAACTGAGAAACGGAACTTCATTCGCCATCTGGCAGGCCCAGCGTCTCGAGCCGCAACATTGAAGCAGCTCATTCGTAGCTTCTTCGGGTGGAAGCGAATTGAGCCACTGGAGGTCGTGAATCGGAGTTGTATTCACTTTAAAGGCGTCTACTCAACAAGCTCGCCATACACCCGCAACCGGCTGATCCCACCATCGGGAAAAATATTGAAGCGCAGATGCGAAGCAGCGCCGGCAGGCAGCAGTTCCTGATCGAAGTAGTGGCGCGTATGCGCTTGCAGTTTCGTGCGTGGCAAGACGCTATTCCAAGTTGCGGTTGGATCCGTCAAGCTCTCAACGGCAGAACCGACAGCATTGCAAGCATCAAGCGAACAGCTCTCCGGAAAATTTCCTTTGAAGTGAGCGGTGTCAACCACGATGCGGCGGACCAGACCCGTCGCCCCGAGTTTTATAATTGCCCAATCGTGTCCGGGACCGCGGCGGCGTTTTGTTTCCCAACCGTCACTCATACTGATACTCCGCCCCGGCATGATCAGATTATGACGATGGCCGAAGAACATATCGCTGCAGGCAAGCACCAGCCCGCCGTTTTCAACAGCTGCCAGATCGATGTCACCACCTGTTCTTTTCAGCCTGTTCCAATCGGGCACAACTTCGCCGTAGACCCGCAATCGGGCCACGCCGCCGTCAGGATAGATCTTGAAGCGCAGATGAGTACATCTCTCCTCATTTTGAATGGGAAACGAATTATGGGAATCACCGGCGAGTGGCAACTGAGGCAACATAGGCATCCACTGAACTGTCTCATCGGTTAATTCTTCAGCGGCTGGTTGGCCGGCAAATACGGCCGCCTCAAGCGAACAATGCTCGGGATAGTTACCCCGGAAGTAGCTCGTGTCGACGACGACACCGCGAATAATACCGGGCAGGCCGAGTCGAATGATGCACCAGTCGTAGCCGGGCGAGCGGCGGCGACGTGTTTCCCACCCATCCATCCATTTGCCACGCTCTGTGTACTCGCCTTCAAGAAAAACCGGCGCTGCAACCTTCAGCAAGTTCTCCTTCGGCGCAAAGAACTCATCGTTCGCTATGAGTACCGCGCCGCCAAGTCTTTCTGAAGCTAGATCGACTAATTCTGTAAAGTTCATTGAATCTGGTCAGCCACAAAGAGGCGCACGAAGCACAAACAGCAGGACGGTTAAGTCTGTTAGAGACGAATCACTGTGGCACGCCGAAGTTAGTCAGGCCGCTCAAAGTTCTCTTGTGCCTCCTGTGCCTTTTCGCGGCTCAGGTCAGAATATATTTCTTAATCTGCAAGCGTGGGCCGCCGAAGTTAATCAGCAAGCCATGCTCGATACGGGAAGCGCGAAGATAGCCTAGCAACTGGGCCACGTGCTCATCAACCAAAGTACTACAACCTTTGATTTCGCAAATCAGCCTGTTATCAACAAACAAGTCGGCCTTAAGAAGACCCAGGACCGTGCCATTGAGACGGTGCGCCAGTGCATTTTCGTAAATCTTCTCGAGATGACCGCTGCGCAGATACTTGTGAATCTCGAAACTGGTCTCGCGTATTACATCACAAAGACTAAAGATACTACCGTTGTGAGGATCGGTACTCATTGTTTTCCTTCCGTAAGTTTTCTATTTGCCGCAAAAAAGCACAGGAAACACAAAATAGATTACAACACTGGACTAATCGCTGGTCTAAACCGAGACATGATTCAAGAAATCAGTCCCCACTTTGTCGAGGCAAAATGTACTTCTTAGTTTGCATGTGAGGATCAGTCTTGATTTTGTGTCTCTTGTGCCTTTTGGTGGCCGAGTTTAACAAGGATGTGTTCGCGTCACAAATAGTCCCTGGGGAACACTTGACGATTGACCGCGATCATATATCTTCTTGCCCCGCAGAAAAGTCTGCTTCACTACCCCGCGAAGAGTGTTGCCTTTGTATGGCGTGATTTTGTGCCGGTGTTGAAGCATATCGGGCTCCACTCGGAAATCCTGGTCCGGGTCCCAGATCGCAATATCAGCATCGCAACCTGGCGCAAGTGAGCCTTTGCGTTGGTCCAATCCCACCAGTCGCGCCGGTGCAGTGCAGAGCCATCTGCTTAGATCAGGTAACGAAAAGCCGCGCTTGAATGCCTCGGCCCAAACCACTGAGAGACGTAGCTGTAGTGAAGATATGCCACCCCAGGCGGCAAAAAAGTCGCCGCTTTGGGAGAGTTTCATGTCTGCAGGACAGGGAGAGTGGTCGGAAACTACAATGCCAAGTGTGCTATCAGCCAGAGCTTTCCACAGCTGTTCGCGATTCTCGCGTTCGCGAATAGGCGGGCAACATTTGAATTCAGTTGCCCCATCGGAAATATCTTCTGCCGCGAAGTACAAATAGTGCGGACAAGTCTCCGCTGTAATCCTCACCCCTGAAGCAATCGCCGCTCGTATCATCGGCAATGCTTCTGCTGACGAAAGATGAACGATGTGCACACGCGTATCAAACTCGCGGCTCAAACGAATCATCATCTCTACTGCCTCGTTCTCCGCCTCACGGGGACGCGAAGCGAGAAAGGCTTTGTATGCGGTACCACGCACATTTGCATCGCGCAGTTCTGTTCCTTCGTGACAGGCAGGATTACCAGCCCTCTCAATTGGCCCCGGCAATTCGGCGTGAACAATCAACAAGGCCCCCAACCCGGCGAGTTCCGGCATTGCCTCGCGCAGGTGTTCTTCTGCCACATGCGGAAACTCACTTACGCCGGAAGGAACCAGGAAACATTTGAAACCAACTACTCCTGCGTCGAGCAATCCTGCCAATTCGCTGGTGTTTCCCGGCACAACGCCACCCCAGAATCCAATATCGACATGACAATTATCGCGAGCGGCCTCCAGTTTAGCTTTGAATCCCGCCAATGTGGTCGTTGGTGGAATGCAGTTGAGCGGCATATCAATAAGCGTGGTCACCCCACCCGCTGCTGCCGCGAGTGTCGCCGTTCTAAATCCTTCCCAATCTGTGCGTCCTGGCTCATTGATGTGAACGTGCGTATCGACCAGGCCCGGCATTATTACCGACTGTTCATCCGCTTCAATCAACTCGCAGTTTGTCTCTACTTCGTCGTAAGCAGCAGTAGCAATAATGCGACCATCGTTAATATGGATTGAAGCGGGAACGACTCCTTCCGGCAACACAACGTTCTGGCCACGAATGATTAGGTTCGAAACAACCATAGCGGCTCAGGTGAATGTCGGCGGCGGTGGCGGCAAGTTGGAAACTGGTTCGCCAAGACCAAAGACCTGTTCGTAGGCAATGGCGATCGCGCCAAAGGCTATTGGATACACCAGGACGATTCCGACGAAACACAACAGGGCACCGCCGAGTCCCAACAAACCGCTAAGCAACGAAAGACCGAGTAACCTCCAGAAGTTTGCCAGCGCCGCCCTAAAGCTCAGTTTTACTGCGTCAAAACCCGACAAACCGCGATCGACGATTAGTGGGTAGGCGAACGTGAAGAGGAGGGAAAATGCGATGATGAATACAACGACTACGACCCAAAAAACGATGACGACACCAACGAACCCGAAGACAAGCCCCGGGTTAGGCTCGCCATTCTGTTGCTGCTGGATCATCGCCAGTATGAATCCCAGGTAGAAAACGAAGTAAGCTGGAACGACGATAACTACTATTGGCACAATGTGAACCAACGTCGCGATGAGGCTTGGTCCAAAGTAGTCGAAGCCTTTGAAGAGATTGCCAAACTCAACGGGCTTTCCCCGACGCTTTTGAAAGAGCGAGTAATAGACGCCAGACATCATTGGGCCAAGCAAAATCCCCAGCGGCACAGCGTTAGCAATCAACATTCCTACGAGACACATGCCGACAAATAGCCAGTACTGATCTTTCACTAAGTTCCAACCCTCCGACAGGCACCGCATGGGTTCAACTGCTCCGCGCTTGAAGGAGATAGGGGGATAGTTTGTCATTGGTTCGCTCCGGTTAAGAGTTGTTAAGAAGTGGCAGCGATGCTGCTCAGAAAATCACCCAGTAAGTTCTCGGAGATGCGCAAACGATAGTCTTTCGTCGAACGAATGTCGTCAATCGGCACAATCTCACGAGCGAGCTCGGACTTGCCGGTTTCAATCAACGATTGATCGACAACCTGCCCTCGCAGCACACCCTCAGTTCTAACGCAACGCAAGGGAATAGGCGCCACACTGCCAAGCGCGATCCGTATCTCATCGATCTTGTGGCCACTTGCACGAGCTGTGGCGGCAAGCTTCAGTGCTTGCTTTGAGCGTGTTAAACGTATCCGTGTCAGCAATTCGTCTGCGCGCATATTCATCTGCTTGTAACCCATGTGAAAACCCTGGTAGGGAAGCCATCGCGAACCTTGAGCAGACGTGAGTTCAATCTCGGCGTCGTAGGCGAGGAAAGCGGGAGGTGAATCAGCTGCGGGAGATGCGTTCACGATGTTGCCTCCCAAGGTACCACGATTCTGAATGGCCAGCCCGCCTGTCTCACTCGCTGCCTGGCAAAGCATAGGAAACTCGTCGCGCAGAATCGTATTGGCTTGCACATCAGTGTAGGTGGTAAGCGCGCCGACGGTGACGTGCTGAAGAGTGCTGTCTATCCCACGCAGTTCGTCGAGGTGCCAGATGTTGACGTAGTTGCGGTGCGACAACTTCCCGGTTTCCAAAAGAACCATCAGATCCGTGCCCCCGGCAAACGGCTTCCACAAGCCGGGCTCACTTGCGAGCAGTGCAAGCGTCTCGGCAAGAGTAGTGGGGGTCGTCAGTTGATAGTCTGGAATGTAGGCTCTCATTTGTTCTTGCAAGCTCGAACCACCGATTCGAAGATCTTCATATAACCGGTGCAGCGACAGAGATTGCCTGCCAGTCCGTTGCGAATGTCTGTTTCTGTCGGATTCGGATTTCTTTCCAGCAGATTTACTGCAGCCAGGACCATACCCGGAGTGCAGATGCCACACTGTGCGCCGCCGCAGTCGATAAAGGCTTGCTGAACCGCGTGAAGTTGATCGTCGCTGGCAATTCCTTCGATGGTCGTGATCTGTGCTCCATTGATTTGTCCAATGGGCACAAGGCAGCTATTTACAATCCGACCGTCGATTAAAACAGTACACGCACCACACTCGCCTTCACCGCAACCTTCCTTTGTGCCCGTCAGAAGCAACTGTTCACGCAACACATCGAGCAGCCGGGCCATGGGGTAGACATCGATGGTCTTAGACACGCTGTTGACCATGAATGTCACTTGGATTGTGTTGTTGGCTGTTTCCATTAATTTTCAGACTCTGCGCCTCCTTTGCGTACTCTGTGTCTCTGCGGTGAGCTCATTTTTCGACACAATCCCACCGCCGAGACGCAAAGTACGCGGAGGTTGCGCAGAGAAAAAACATTTTGTCGACAGACTCTAACGGGGTAAAACCAACTCCATCTCTTCCATTAGCGCTTCAGGCATCAACGGCACATGATCGAAACTCACACCCGTCGCATTCTCGATCGCATTCAGAATTGCCGGCGCTGCCCCATCCATCGGCAACTCACCGATTCCTTTTGCCCCACCTGGTCCGTAAGCGTAAGGGTTTTCCTCGAAAAAAACGCGGATTGGAGGTATGTCCGCCGGGGTGGGAATGATGTAGTTGGTCATCTGATTATTTGCCATTCGTCCATTCTGCCAGACCACGTTTTCGAATAGCGTAAAACCAATTGCCTGCGCCACGCCGCCTTCGATTTGTCCGGTTGCCAGCACGGGGTTGAGTACCCGGCCGACTTCCTGTACCGCAACGAAATCATCTACGTGCGCTTCGTAGGTAAGTTCATCAAACGAAACCTCGGCAACGTAAACCGCCCATGCAAAGGCGCCATAAGCGTCACCCTGGTACTTTTCGTCATCCCAGTAAACGTTAGGAGGTGGCTGATACTTACTGGAAGTCTTAAGCGTACCGAAGCGGGCAATGTATTCCCCACAAGCCTTTTGAAAATCTGACTGACTATAGCCCTCGCTTAACAGTTCACTGCCAATTAGCGTTTGCTTCAATCCCAGCACTGCCGACTCAACCAGCTTGCCGACAACCATTGATGTGCGCGAGGCAACTGTTGGCCCACTGTTCGGAACTCTTCCGGTATCGGGTTGGACGACTTCGATCGACCCGTAGTCGATACCGAGGGCTTCGGCGGCGATTTGCGAGAAGATTGTGTTGGTGCCCTGGCCAATTTCCGTGCTTGCTGCCAGTATTCTTACTTTGCCTTCAGCGCTAGCCTCTGCCCCGACAACTGACTGCAGGTAGACTTCGCCGGATCCCGTGAAGCCCGCTCCATGCATGAATGAAGCGAAACCGATCCCTTTTTTCACCGGCGAAGATTTATTGTCGCGCTCGAAACGTTCGCGTTTGGCGTGATAGTCAGTCAACCCAAGTGCGCGGTCCAATAGGTGATCCATGTCAACTTTTTCGCGGATCACCTGACTCGTCGCGGTCGTCTCGCCTTCGTGGATGAAGTTCCGACGACGAAACTCTTCCTCAGTTAGTCCAACAGCCTTGGCCACCTTATCCATATGTCTTTCGAGCGCGAAGATACTTTGCGGCGCTCCGAATCCCCTGAATGCGCCGTGCGGTGGCATGTTTGTCGCCACTGCACGACTACGGATCCGCACATTTGGACAATAGTAGGGACCGGCAGCATGAATCGTTCCGCGCGAAAGAACAACGGGTGAAAGTGTGCAATAAGCGCCGCCGTCAATGGCGAAATCGATATCGATGGCCAGGAGCTTACCGTCTTTTGACACTGCCGTTTTGTGACGCGTAAGCGAAGGATGGCGCTTGGTAGTGGCAACCATGTCTTCGGCACGATCGTAAATAATCTTCACCGGCTTACCAGATTTCCAGGCGAGCAATGCTGCATGGCCGGCGATCAGTGAGGGGTATTCTTCCTTGCCGCCAAATCCCCCGCCCGTTTCTGTTTGAATCACGCGAATCTGATTTTCGGCGAATCCGAACAATGCGACGAGTGCCTTGTGCACATAGTAAGGACATTGCATTGAGCCCCATACCGTGACGCCCTCCGTGGGATTCGCGATGGCGATGGCTCCGTTGTTCTCGATATAAAGTTGCTCCTGTGCGCCGGTCTGGTATTCGCCTTCAACGATCTTGTCAGCGGTGGCCCAAACGTCGTCCACGTTTCCTTTATCGACCAGAAACTTCTTGAAGACGTTGTCTTCACCCCAGATGATCTGCTTCTTTGCCAAAGAATCCTGCAGTGAAAAGACCGCGGGCAGTTCTTCAATTTCCACATGCACGTTACGCCGTGCTTCTTCCAGCAGATATTTGTCTTTGTGAGCAAGAAGCAGGATCGGTTCTTCCGCATGGTTGACTATATCTTCGGCGAGGTAAGGCTGGTCGTCGAGAATTAAGGCGACGTGATTGGCGCCAGGAATGTCTTTGGCGGTGACGACAACGAATTCGCTCCACGGAATGTTACCTTCAAAAGCAATTTCCTTGATTCGCCCGCGCGCCACAGGACTTCGCACAGTGACGCCATGAAGCATGTCCGGAAAAGACAGGTCGTCGATATACAGGGCCTGGCCTGTAACTTTTTTCCGCCCTTCTTTACGAGGGAACGATTTGCCAATTGCGTGTTCGTTTGTTTTTGCGCTCATCGGTTGACAGGATTAACACGATGATCAGAATTTGAGAAAAACTGGATCAGCCGTCAAAACGGCTTTTCAACTCAAGCTTCTTCTTTGTTTTTCCTATTCTGCAAATCCGTAAATTCTGTCTACTTAAGGTTTCGCGATCACGAGGGGATTCGCTTCCAACTCTCTCCGGTAGAACACCCTCGGGCGCTGCACGGTACGCTTCTGAGGATCGGAAACATTTTGCTCTCCATCCGTGAATGCAATCTCCAGACCCACGCCCCGGCTCTGTTTCATCTTCTCTTCCTGCATTTGCGGCACGCGCTCAGTGGCGAAGTCGAGCCATTCGCGTGCGCTCAGTATCCCGTCCTTTGGTTCACTGTCCGCGATTGCTGTTTTCAGGCCCTCCTCGACCAGAACGTAAGTCAACAGACCGTGACCAAGTTGTGCAGCTTCCAGTGCTGCCTGGTAACTCTGGGCGGCGGTGAGAATGTACATGCCCTTCTCGTACGCAAGCTGGGCAAGACCTTTGGAGTTCATTGGACCGCGTCGTTTCTCCTCGGCCTCCAAAGCCTGACCTGAATTGCAGGCATCAATGACGAGCACTAAATGGCCGGCGTCCATGCCTTCAACTGCCTGCTCCAGCTCTATATCCGAGATGCTGTGCGCGAGGATTGTTTTCAACCCCTGATCGTTCAATTTTGTTCTTTCACCTGTGTAGCCAAGGTCGTGCGGAATAAGATAGAAGCGCTGCGTCTGTGCGGTGCCGTGGCCGGCGAAATAGATGATGACAGTGTCTTCCGGCTCGGCAGGCTTGAGTTGATCGAGAGGACTGGCTTTTAGACTGGGTGGCTCCGACGCACCGGCTAGTCGCTTCAAGGCCGAAAGAATGTTTGCCTTGGTCGCGTTCTCATTGATCAGTGGAACCACCTCCACACGATCGAAGCGAGCTACTTGCGTCTGCCGGAGACGCACTTCCTCACCGAAGCTCTGTGCATCAGCCACCGCATACTTCAAATTGTATTGCGCGTTTGCGTATTCGTTGACGCCGACCGCAATAATGTAAGCAGTACCTGCTCGCTTCAGACTATCTGCGCCGGTTATTGGCAACTGTGCGTCTTTGCTTTTCACATTATCTTTGTTGAAGGCATAGGCCGTCAGCCGGTTTGCTCCGGCTGCGACAGTGATCTCTTCTTCAAGCGTGACATTAGCTTGACCATTGAGCACATCGCCGTGCCAGACTTTGACAAGCGATCCATTGCGGAACAAACGCACGTCTCGTGCGCCACACCCTTGCGGATTGTCTTTGTCCGCGGGTGCGTCAGAGACGTCGATCTTTACTTTTACCGTGCGTGATGTGATGCCATTTGCGGGTGCAGGTTCTCCGCTGAGTGACAACTTCACGACAGGCTGGCGCCGGTCTTTTTTGGAAACGTCCTGGGCTACTTTCGGGCGCTTACCAGCGAAGATCTCCGCGAGCAAGCCGGGATAATAAAACTCATTGAAGAACCACTCGATCGGGGCGACGTTGAACGTGTCCTGGTTGTAGCGCCAGAGAATCTGATTCCAGGAAACCGGTGTACCGTCGAACAAACCTTGGGGTGTTACGACCATCCATTCGCCGCCATCGTCGAGCGAGATAAGTGTCAGCAAGTGCTCGCCAGTGTTGGCATCCCATAAAAAAGTTGAGCCGTCTTCGCTCGTCGATGCAAGCAGACGCGCGTCAGGGTTGAAGTCAATGGAGTCGACGTTAGCTGTGTGACCTTTGAGTGTGCGCAGCTCGCTCCGCGACGCGACGTCCCAAATCTTGATCGTGTTATCTGTGCTGCCCGAAGCCAGTAGTCGACCGTCGCGACTGAATGCCACCTGTGTAACGCCTTTGCCGTGGCCCTTTAGCGCGCCGATTTCGCGACCGCTTGCAACATCCCACAACACGACCTGACCGATCGCCTCGACTTTCATATTCTTCATGAAGTCCTGCGTATCGGGCAGCGGTTGCTTCTTGTTCTTTGATTTGTTTTGACCTGTCCCTGCGCCCATTAACGCTGCCTGATCGAAGTTCGATTTTGTTTCGACGCCGCCGACCGCCAACGTTTGTCCATCCGGGCTAAACGCGAGGGATGTGACGGTGCGGCCCATGGTGCCGGCAGACATTGCGCCCATCATATTCGTCATCATTCCGGTGAGGTCGGCGATGCTAGGCATCTGAGGCATGTTAGCTGGCGCGCCGGACTTGCCCGCATTTTTCATGATCTGGGCCGGATTCCCCATCGCTCCAAGGTTCCCAAGCGAGGTGAGATTTGCGAGTGGTGAAGAAGTCAGGTCGCGCACCTTACTCCCTGACGCTGTGTCCCAGAGAGAAATCTGGTCCATACTCCCGAGCGTCGCCAACAGGTGGCCATCAGCGCTGAAATCGGCATCCATTGGGACAGTAGTGACAGCTAATGAGCGCAACTCACGACCTGATTTCACCTCCCAGAGTCTCAGCTGACTCTGATTGTTCGCGGATTGCGGAAATGTCGCCGGCTTTTGCCGTTGGTCTTCGTCGAGGCCGTAAGTCGCAACCAGCATCGTTCCGTCAGGGCTGAAGCTCATGCGCTCAACAACTCCGCCAACGGTTGCCGGCTTCATCATTTGCAGTTGGCGGCCTGTCGGCGTTTCGAGAATTGATATTGCGTTACTATTGGGCGTGTATGTCGCTAGTAACCGTCCATCCGGACTCGGCACGCCGAAAACTTTATCGGAGGGAGCGGAGGTAAGACGGAGGCCACGACCTGTGCGTAAATCCCAGCGCGTGCGCCCGCCCGAAGAAAGTTGATTTCCGTCGGCGCTGAAGGAAACTTTGTAGGCCATGTTCGTGCGCCCATTCATCTTCAGGAGTTGCTTTCCTGTTTCCGTTTCCCAAAGGATTGTTGGTGTATCGAAACCTCCGGTGGCGACTCTTTTTCCATCTTCGCTGAAGTTAGCGAAGACGCTAACCTGCGTCGTAAAAAGTCCACTGTTAGGCGCCTTCAAGGGAGCCAACTCACGTCCTGTTGCAACGTCCCAAAGTTTTACTGTGTAGCCTTCTGATAACGAGAGCAGGCGACCGTCGCGACTGAATCTGACGAGACTGAAATCCTGGCCACTTGATCCTAACTCGCGCTCACTCACCTTCGCAGTCACGTCCCAGAGTCGCCATCGCTTGTCGACGATTCCTGAGAGAAGTAAATGGCCGTCTGGAGTGAAACAAAGTTCGCCGCTGTTGATTTCTTTGTCTTCGAGATTAACAGAGCGGGCCTCGCGCCCAGTCGTCAGGTCCCAAACTTTGACATGCGGTCCGCCTTCGTCGATAAGCGTGGCCAGCTGATTCCCATCCGCGCTGAGCGCTGCTCCCGCTCCGGTGCCCATCAAACCCGAGACGTTTAGCGAGCCGGTGTCTACAGTGCGCAGTTCTTTCCCGCTCGCAACATCCCAGACTCTGATCGCATCGCCAATCGTCACTATCCGACCATCCGCGGTAAAAGCGATGAAGTAGACGCCAAATGAAGACATGACTGAACCCTGCGTTCCGGCGAGTGTCTGCAATTCCCGTCCGCTCGTCACGTCCCAAATCTTTACCGAGTTGTTGCCGGCGGCTGCGGCGACAAGGTGACTGTCACGACTAAAGGCTACGAAGGGCGACATACCCATCGCGCTTTGGGTACCACTCGAAAGGTTGCGTAACTCGCGGCCAGTTGCCGTCTCCCAAAGCTTGACGGTGCTGCTGCGAAATGTCGTCGTTGCGAGCAAGCGGCCGTCGGGACTGAACACCAGGCGCGTGGCGCCGAAGAAGTTGTTGTAGCCGGTCTGGAGAACGAGTTCGGGTTTGGCTTCTCGCGACTGCTGAGCGGTTGACGCAGTGCTTGTTGAGCTACTCTGGATGCCCAGGCCGCGTTTGTCACTGTCGGGTGTGGGCGAGGGCGTTTGCGCTGAGACAATAGTTGCAGTCGAGATGATTAGAATTGCGAGAGTAAGCGAGAGCGCGGTAAAGACCGGCAATGCGTTCCACCCATTTTTCGTAGTTTTTTTCATGGCGTATTCCGGTTCAAAGACTATGCTGCGGGCCCATGAGGTCAGTACCAGCGGGTGGGGTCCTACGGATAGTCACTCGTGTCTCCAGATGGTGCGACCCACCCGCTACCCGCGAGGTGGTACTGACCTCATGGGTGATTGCGAGTGAGACCCACCAGCTATCAGGGAGTTCTGCTGATTTTTTTGTAGCCTCGAGCGTGAGTCACCACGGCACAAGGCCGTGGCATCATTCCAAGTTTTTCAAACAGTCTTGTATCAACCGGGAAGATCACGAAAACTTCACATGTTCCAATAACAGCAATCCTATGGAAATCAAAGCTAACACATACATCACCGGATGAATATCTTTACGCCGTCCGACCATTAAATAAAGCCCAACATGCGAGATGAATCCCCAAAGGATGCCCTGTGTGATTGAAAACGTCAGAGGGATGAGAATGATTGTCAGAAATGCCGGCAGTCCTTCCTCGATCTTGCCAAATCTGATTTGGGCGACACTCTTAAACATGGAAGCACCGACGAGAATCAAAACAGAGGCAGTAGCGTAACCGGGAACCATCGCTGCGAGCGGTGCGAGAAAGAAGCAGGGTAGAAAACACAGCGCAGTGAAGACCGAGGTCAGCCCGGTGCGGCCACCCATATTTATTCCCGCGATGCTTTCGATGTAAGCAGTGCCGGATGACGAACCTGCCAAACCCGCACCTAACGTGGCCACTGAATCAACGATAAGTCCCTGTCTCAAATTGCGCGGATTGCCCTTTTCATCCAACAAGTCGGCAGCATGCGCTACCCCGATGAATGTCGAAATTGAGTCGAAGAGATCTGTGAACAAGATCGCAATCATTGCCGGCAGCAGCGAAAGTCTCAGAGCGCCAAGAACGTCCAACTTCAAAAAGACTGTGTGAAAGTCTGGTGCACTGAAAAAGTGTGCGGGTGCTTTCACCATACCAGTCGCCCAGGCAATCAGCGTCACGACGAAGATTCCGGCAAGAAACGAGAGGGCGCTTTTGCGAATCATTAGGACCAGGGTGATCACTATCCCAAGTATTGTCAGTAGCGTCTGTTTATCGAGTGTTCCGAGGCGAACGAACGTGACCGGATCTGAGGCGATAAAGCCTGCATTTTTTAGTCCGATAAAAGTTAGAAAGATGCCAATGCCGGCGGCTGTCGCGATTCGTAGTTCACTCGGTATTGCCTTGGCAATTGTTTCGCGAACCGGAGTAACTGAGATCAAGAGAAACAGCACTCCGGCCCAAAAGATGATTCCCAGTGCAACCTGCCACCAGATTCTTTGCGTCAAGATAATCGTAAAAGTAAAGAATGCATTTATCCCCATTCCGGGAGCGACCGCAAATGGAAGCCTTGCATACAAACCCATCAAGAGCGTCATCACAAAACAGACAAGCACTGTGGCCGTCAACACTCCGCTGAATGCCATTCCGGTTCCGGGAGTGGAGAGAATCGAAGGATTCACCACGATGATGTATGCCATTGTAAAGAACGTGGTGATGCCGGCGATGGCTTCGGTGCGAATTGTCGTTGGGGGACTCTTTGGTGTGCTCATCGGGGTGGCGTATCAG
>WNFK01009774.1_pt2 | contig 15171 bp, 11 predicted proteins | sample 5400281 | NCBI WGS metagenome assembly WNFK01 (sample SAMN13153350, study PRJNA577476) | soil metagenome | isolation source: 20 cm soil on Douglas fir-dominated hillslope | place: USA:California | collected 2013-09-17 | reverse complement strand
GATTCACCAAGACCTTGTCGCCAATTACGAGCGGCGACCCACTGATGCCCCACTGCAGATTTGAACCGCCAAACTTTTGCAGGATATTCATTGTCCAGATGACGCGGCCAGTCTTGGCGTCAAGCGACGACAGGTCGCCGTTACCGCCCAATGCATAAAGGGTGTCGCCATCTACCGTGGGAGTTCCGCGCGGGCCATCACCGCGATCATCCCGATAAGCCCCGCCGTGCGCCGTTGCCCATGCTTGCTTTCCCGTTGCCACATCGAAGGCAATGACGTATTCACGATCGCCTTTCAAGCCCAGGGTATAAATCCGGCCATTGGCGACTGCGAGCGATGAGTAGCCGGTGCCGGCGCCGGCAAGTTTCCAGACCAGCGGCGGGCCGTCGGTGGGCCACTGTTTTAGCAGCCCGGTCTCGGTCGATATGCCGTCGCGGTTGGGCCCGCGCCACTGCGGCCAGTTGCCTCCCGCTTGTGCGGCGATCTGAGCTGACAAACCCAGAAGGATGATTACGGAAGCGACTGCAGTCTTAATGCGCATGTTCATGGTGCGATCTCCTCTTTTTGGAGTGCGCTGACCTCTCAGCGCTTTTGCCGGTCGCGACCTGTCGCGACCACCGCAGTGAAATTAACGAACGAACGGGACGTTAAGCCGCCCTTTGAAGAAGCCCAAAGCGATGACAGATGTAGCGCACTCCAAAAATCTATGCCGAAGGTCTGAAATACAAGACTAATCCAGCTCCGGTAGCCGCCAACAGGAACCCTAAATACAACAACGGATTCGGCGATGTTTTCGGCGGATGCAGCCACATGGAAAACAGTACATTCACGAGCGGTGCACCTCCGAAAACGAGCGGCATAACGTAGGTCGGCAGTCCACCGGTTTTGAATGCGAAGATGATGCAGACCGCGCCGATAGCCCCCAGTGCGCCTCCCAGCATCGCTGCGATGGACCCCTTCATCGTGAAACTATGCAGCTCGCCCTGATACCCAAGGTTCGCCACCGGCACTAAAACGCCAATCAGAAAGTAAGCGATGCCGACGCACAGCAAGGCGCGCATCGGGCTTCCTCCCAGTTCAACTTGTCCGCGATGAAGCACCGGTCCGTATAACCCCCACGAGAGCGCGGCGCCAAGAGCAAAAAGGATCCAAAGCATCAGGGAGACCTCCAGAACGTAGAGTGAATTTACCGATCAAACTCCGCAATTAGTAGAAAGGTTTAAGATCGGTTCAAAAAAAACCGACGATACTAAACTACTGTGAAACCAAAGTCGGCTTCTTGCCGTTTTAATGACTGACCGCATTCTAGCAGTTAACTTTTCGACTTTGATAGACAAAACACTGCCGGGGTTGTTCGAGCGCGGTTGTTTTCCACAAGCATTCTCAAAAGGATTTCGTCATAATGTTCTTGCCCTGCTGAAGTCGTACGGAAATTCGTTTGCAATCCAAAATTGTGTAATGAGGGTACCCATGATCTCGACTAATCGCACATTATTCACGCTGCTCTTGTTGCTGGCGTTGGCCGTCTCAGTAGCCGCGCAAACTTATCGCGGCTCGATCCGGGGCACGATTACGGATCCTAATAATGCAGTCATTCCAGCGGCCACTCTAACCCTGGTCAGCAATGCAACCAACGAGCAGCGAACAAGTGTCACGGACGCGGCCGGCGAATACGTCATCTCTTCCCTTCCTCCCGGTTCTTACACACTCAAGGTTGCGGCGGCAAACTTTCAAACGCTATCGCAAGACATTGTGCTTAGGGTAAATCAAGAACTCAGGGTTGATGCCTCACTAGGAGTCGGTCCGATCGGAGCTGACTTTGAAATTGTTTCGCTGCCGGCCGACATGAAAAAAGACTCCGCGTCCATCGGCACGGTCATCGCAAACCAACAGATCGTCGGACTGCCACTCGACGGCCGGAACTTTTACGAGTTATCTCTGCTCGTCCCTGGCGCCGCTCCCGCAGCCCCGGGCTCGGCGGGTTCGGTTCGTGGCGATTTCGCTTTCAGTGTCAATGGCGCGCGCGAAGACGCAAACAACTTTCTGCTCGACGGCGTCTACAACGTAGATCCCAAACTGAATACCTTTGGCGTTCGACCCTCGATCGATGCCATACACGAATTCGAAATGTTAACAAGCACGTACGATGCCGCTTTCGGACGGGCGCCGGGAGCACAGGTCAACGTCGTACTCAAGTCTGGCGGCAATCGCGTTCATGGCTCGCTGTTTGAGTTTTACCGCAATGGCGCGCTCGATGCGCGCAACTTCTTTGCCCCGGCCAACGAGCCCAAACCGAAATACCTGCGCAACCAGTTTGGCGGTTCCTTTGGCGGACCGATTAAGCACGATCGCACCTTCTTCTTTGGCGATTATGAAGGCACGCGCGGCCGGGAAGGCATCACGCGCATCACCAACGTTCCCACCGCGCTGGAACGAGCGGGCAACTTCTCACAAAGTCTGTTTGGCGCTCCGATAGATCCATTTACCGGCATGCCCTTTTCCGGCGGCGTTATTCCGGACTTTCGCATCAATGCGATCGGACGTGCAATAGCCGCACTTTATCCGCTGCCTAATCGCGATGTGCAGCTCCAGAATTTTGTCTCATCTCCAACCCAGCGTGATCGTAACGACAGTTTTGACGCCCGCCTCGATCACCGCTTGAAGCAAAACACGGATCTGACCTTCCGGTACAGTTTCGGTGATCGTAATTTGTTCGAACCATTTACCGGTCCCAACCTGGCACTCGTGCCTGGCTTTGGCGACACCGTCAAACGACGCAGTCAAAATGTGATGGCAGCACTGACTAATGTTTTTAGTCCGAACCTGGTAAATGAAACGCGGCTGGCTTTGAGCCGGGTCGCTGCTTCAGTAACTCAGGAAGCGAGCCGAACCAATTCACAGCTCGGACTACCGGTAATTTCTCCCAACGCGCGAGATGCCGGCTTAAGTTTTATCACTGTTACCGGCCTGTCACCGCTCGGGGATGAAGGCAACAATCCTCAGAACAGCGTTACAAACGTCTATCAGGTTCTCGACACCGTGAGCTACGTTCATGGCAGTCATCTCTTCAAATTCGGCGCGGATATCCGTTTCGCGCAGCAGAATGCGTTTCGCGATGTTGAGTCGCGGGGCCGTATGCAGTTTTCGCCCTTCGCCCAGATATCAGGTAACGCCCTCGCAGATTTGCTGCTTGGCTTTCCTTTGCTGACCAGCGTTGCTCACGTGGACAACGCCCAACACCTGCGCACGCATAGCTACAACTTCTTTTTCAATGACAGCTTTCGCGTCCGGCCGCGCCTGACTCTTAACGCCGGTCTGCGCTACGAATACAACTCGCCTCCGGTTGATGCTGAGGATCGTGCCAACGTTTTCGATGTTGCTTCACGCAACCTGGTTAGGGTCGGCACAAATGGAGTGCCTCGCGGCGGTTTTGAGGCGGACAAGAACAATTTCGCGCCGCGGGTTGGACTGGCTTGGACACTGGGTGCGAATGAGCGGACGGTACTGCGCGCGGGTTATGGCGTTTACTACGATCAGTCGCCGCTGGCTCCGGGTGAGGCGCTTTATTTCAACTCCCCTTACTTCGATAACAATATCTTCTTCTCGCTTCCAGGCTTGCCCTTAACTTTGGACAATCCTTTCCCGCAGTTTTTCCCTTTTCCCTTGCCTGACTCAGCGCTCGCAATTCAAAGGGACTTGCGCACTGCCTACATGCAGCACTGGAACCTCAACGTCCAAGAACAGTTTGGCGAAAGCGGCGTTCTGGAAATTGCTTATGTCGGTTCAAAGGGAACGAAGCTACTGACGGCGCGTGACATAAACCAACCGCCACCCAGCGCCTTGCCGCCCGGATTGCCCTTCGTACCGCGACCCGATTTCAGGTTTGACGATATCGACCTGCTCGAGTCGCGCGCGAATTCGAATTATCACAGCCTGCAAGCGCGCTACCAGCAGAGACTTTCGCGCGGGCTCGCCTCGCTCGTTTCCTACACCTGGTCGAAATCGATCGACGATGCTTCAAACTTCTTCAGCAGCGCCGGCGATCCAAACTTTCCTCAGAATAGTTTTGACCTGAGGGCCGAGCGCGGGCGTTCGAACTTCGATGTTCGTCACCGTTTGTCGGTTAGTTATTCCTACGATCTGCCTTTCGGCAAGGGGCGGAAGTATTTCGCAAACTCCGGATGGTTGCTAAGCGGGTGGCAGAGTTTCGGCGTCCTGACATTTCAGTCTGGAAGACCCTTCACGGTGGCACTCTTGCCGGACATCGACAACAGCGGCACCGGTCGATCAATTCTTGGATTTGGCGCCAACGACCGGCCCAACGTGGTGGGAAACCCGGCGCTTGATAATCGCTCGCCGGAACGCTGGTTCAATACCGGGGCCTTCGCCTTTGCCCCTCCGGGCAGCTTCGGGAATGCGGGAAGAAATACTCTCGACGGTCCGGGATATCAGAATGTGAATCTGTCGTTGTTGAAGAACACCAGACTCAGTGAGGATATCAACTTGCAGCTGCGCGCGGAATTTTTCAATCTACTCAACCATCCCAACTTCAACCTGCCGGACAATTTCCTGGGATCGCCGACGTTTGGCCGCATTACTTCGGCGCGAGATCCGAGGCATGTTCAGTTTGGCGTGAAGCTGCTGTTCTAGGACTGAGGAATCTTCAAGGTGTGCGGTATCGAATCAGCGGGGGCAAGCCCACCTTCCTGACCCTGAGCTAGTCAGACTTGAGTTGCTGATTATTGCTTGAAGGGCATTCAACGCTGACGTTATCGAGCGAGTTGACAGTCTCTCAGGTCGGGAAGGCGGGCTTGCCCTCGCTCTTAATCTTCTTGCAGCACCGCGTCGTCATACTCCTGATACTTCGCCGACAACACTTCTCCCGACGGCTCCTTAAGTTGCACCGGAGAGCCATCGAGCTGCTCGTAAAGCGGAGGTGGAATGACCGCGAAGTCAGCCATCGGTTCGTAGATATTGTCCACGCCCTCCTTGAACACATCGCCCATTAAGAGACTGATGATGTTAACGCGCTGCTCAGGATACTTCTGCAGAAACTGCGCGAAGCTGAAGCCCTCATTGTAGAAAGCGTAAACCAGCTTACGCATCGACTCGATGCCCTGATCCAGTTTCGCCTGATAGCGACCGAGGCTCGCGCCGGAAAAATCTTCGCTCCTGAACGCCTCGTGAATGCTGTCAGCAGCCAGTTCGGCCATCTTTAACGCCAGCAAAACACCCGACGAATAGATCGGATCGAGAAAACCGTAGGCATCGCCGATCAGAATAAAGCCGTCGCCGGCACAACTCTTTGAACGATACGAATAATCCAGAATCGAATAAATTTTGTCGACGCGAGTTCCACCCTCTACACGCTTCCGGCACGCTTCAACCTTCTCAATCTCTTCGTGAAAGATTTTTGCCAGATCCTGACCGCGACCCTGGACCAGATAATCGGGATCTGCCACTACTCCGACACTGGTGATGTCGTTCTCGAGCGGTATATACCAAAACCAGCCGTTGCTTCCCTTTGGAGTACGCAAGACAAGAGTGGCACCGCCGTTAAGATCGGGTTCACGGTGCGCGCCCTTGAAGTATGAATAGAGCACTGCCTTCTTGAGTTTCGGATCGCGCACCCGCCAGCCAAACTTATTCGAGAGCATCGCCGTCTGCCCGGTCGCGTCAACTACGACGGGCGCGTGAAACTCCTGCAGCGAGCCGTCTGTCAGGCGCGCTTCCACGCCGTAAGCACGTTCTCCGTCAAACAACACCCGCTTGATCTGCGTTTCCTGATAAACCTGCGCGCCCTGGTCGGCCGCGTGCTCGATGAGCATTAAGTCAAACTGCGCTCGCGTCACCTGCCAGGTCACAGCACACTCATGATGATTGGCCTCAAAGAAATAGAAAGGCCGTGATTCCTTGCCCGCCGGATTGGCAAACTGAACACTGTATTTCCGTACAAACGGACTTGCCTTTAACTTCTCCAGTAAACCCATGCGCTGGAAAGTGAAGTAAGTATCAGTCATCAATGATTCGCCGATGTGGTGTCGCGGAAAGCGCTCCTTCTCAAACAGCACTACGCTGCGGCCCTCTCGCGCAAGGATGCTGGCGATGGTGCTGCCGGCGGGTCCGCCACCAATCACGATCACGTCATAGTCAGTCTTCATAGTTATGTTTTGCGTTAATAAAGTGAAAAGTGATCAAACCTTTCCGTAGTACGCATTTTCGCCTTGCTGTCTCATTAACACCGCGGCCCGGTGATCCAGAGTCATCCGAAACGGGAAACCGTTTAAACGGTTTCACTTTCTTCGTCTACTTTGGGCCACCGGGCTAAAGCCACGGTGTTAATGAAAGTCATTGATAGCTTCAACTGCACGAGTACCAATTTCCCACTTTCTCTATACGTATCGCACTGCCTTCAATTCAGGTTCAAAGAATTCAGACAGAAAATGATCGACCTGGAGCAGACCGCTGCGGGTTAGATTAATCGACCCATTGTTCCGCTCCACCAGGTGCTCGCTACCCAGCCGTTCGTAGACTGGTTTGAATTCGCTCCAGACATCGACGCCAAACTTGCCGCGGAAGTAATCGAGCTCAATTGCTCCCGTCTTTAATTGCAGAATCATTTCTCGAATGAGTTTCTGTTTTGCTGTCAGCGTCAAAGCTCGCAGCAGCGGCAGTTGATCCTTATCGAGCAACGCCAGGTATTCCTCGAAGCTATGGGCGTTCTGAAAATGGACTCCATCGAAGTGCGAAAAAGACGAAACTCCAAGACCTATCATGTCGCCACCATGCCAGAGCGCATCCGTATAGATGAACCGGCAAGGCTTGGCGGTCGTTGCCACCGTGTACGCACTGGCAATCCGATAGCCCCGCGCCTGAAACTCATCAAAGGCGAAATCCAACCAGCGACGTTTTGTGTCCCAGTCGGCAATGGGCGACACCGCACCCTGCTTGAGAATCTCCTGCGAGATTACCGTGTTGTAAGGCAGCTCCATCTGATAGATGGTCACTGAGTCTGGCTGCAACTCAACCGCACGACGGACTGTGTCGCGCCACTTGTCTTCAGTCTCCCCAACCATGCCGGCGATCAGGTCGAGGTTGATTTGCGGGAAGTCAACTTTGCGAGCCAGGTCATAGACGTCGTAAATCTCAGCGGAAAGGTGCGCCCGACCATTGGCGATGAGGATCTCATCGTCGAAATGTTCGGCCCCAAGGCTCAGGCGCGTGACACCAATTTCCTTTAGAGTTTCGAGCTTCGATTTTCTCAAGGTGCCGGGTTCACATTCGAAAGTCACCTCTTCCGCGTTATCCCAACTCACGTGACGGTTCAGGCCGTCGACCAAATAATGAAGCTGCTTTTCGCTGATATAGGAAGGTGTGCCGCCACCAAAGTAAGCGAAGCGAAGTTGCCGGCCTTGAAGCGCGCGCCGGCTGCCGTAGAGTGCTGCTTCTTTGATCAGTGCATCAAGGTAGAGTTCGATCTCGCCGGCGTTTTTGTCGGTATAGACTTTGAAGTAACAAAACTTGCAGCGCTTGCGGCAGAAGGGTATATGAAGATAAAGGCCAAATGGATCTTCGGTGCGAGGCACTTTATCGAGGGCCTCGATCGCTTCCCCGATGTACTCAGGCTTCCATTGCGAAAATGGAGGGTAATTGGAAACAAAATAATTTCCGACTTCCGTGCCTGTTCCAGTCGTATTAGTCGTCATTACGCTTTTCTATGAAGGCCTTGTTCTCGGTACCAAAATTCGGAATTCGTGCGAGATTTCGGATTCTGATACTCGAGGTACTGCTAAAGTAAAATAAAATTTCGCAAGCTGGTTTATGATCCAACTGGATAACGAAAGTAACATCTAAAGCACTGCGGATCAAACGTCGCTTTTCCGGATACAATCTCCTGTTTCAAGAATTGAAATATGTGTTTCCGAATACCCTGCTCGACGTCGCGTTGCCTTTGTTAAGTTGCCTGGCCATTCCGGTGCGTTGTATCGGAAACTATTTCAGCCCGATGGGAGTAATACGCTTCAGCCGCGTAATAGTTTAAGGAAAGACAAAATTCGTCCGAGAGCCGGCGAGCAAAGCCCAATTGAGCAACCCCAGACCTCAAAATTCGCGAAGCTTTCTCTACTACCTGCTACTGCTCGTCGTGTTTGGCGCGGGGATGTGGCTCATATTGGCCACCGGTTCCCGTCTGAATAAGGAAGACTCTGTAGTGAAGCCATCTGGCCAATCAGCGTCGACAGCCGCAACGGTGAATCCGTCCCCAACTGCTCAAGCTGGGGGGTCAGTTGTGGGTCGGATCCTGCGGGGAAACCTCAGAAGCGCGCTCGCCATTTTGTTTCTCCAGATCATCGTCATCATCATTGTTGCGCGCCTCTTCGGGGCTGTGTTTCGCAGAATCGGACAGCCACCCGTGATGGGTGAGATGATTGCTGGAATTGCCCTGGGTCCATCGGTGCTGGGTTTGCTGTCTCCGGTAGCGATGGACTTTCTGTTTCCCGCTTTTTCTTTGCCTACGCTTGGCGTGTTGAGCCAAATAGGAGTCGTCCTATTCATGTTTGTGGTGGGCATGGAACTGGACATCGAACACCTGCGCGAGAAAGCCTCGGCCGCTGTCATGGTCAGTCATGCCAGTATCATCGTCCCCTTTCTTTTGGGAGCAGCGATGGCGCTCTTGCTTTATCCCTCGCTCGCGCCGGCCGGTACGTCCTTCATCGCCTTTGCCCTTTTTATGGGAATCGCAACGAGCATCACGGCCTTTCCGGTTTTGGCGCGCATACTGGAGGACCGAGGAATGTCGCAATCACGCCTGGGAAGCATTGCGCTTGCCTGTGCGGCGATCGACGATGTTTCAGCCTGGTGCATGCTTGCTTTTGTAATCGCCATCGCAAAATCCAGTGATCTGATTTCCTCAGTGGCCACGATCGCTTTCACTCTGCTTTTCATTGTCGTGATGCTCTTTATCATTAAGCCGCGACTTACACCTTTGATTGAGAAACGAGTCGTGGATCCAAAACGCGCCCGTGGTTTACTCGCCGGAATTTTGGCGTTCCTACTCGCCTCCGCCTGGGTCACCGAAGGCATCGGTATTCACGCTCTGTTCGGCGGCTTTTTGGCAGGAGTCGTGATGCCTAACGTTTCCGGCTTCCGCGTTTTTCTGAAGGACCGGCTTGAGGCTTTTAGTTCAGCCGCCCTGCTGCCGCTGTTCTTTGTATTTACCGGCTTACGTACACAAATTACTTTGCTCAACGACTGGTTCGGGTGGCTAACCTGCCTAGGAATCATTATCGTGGCGATAGCCGGGAAACTCGGCGGCAGCATGTTGATGGCTCGCTGGACCAACATGAATTGGCGTGACTCCTTCTCAATCGGGGTCCTGATGAACACTCGTGGACTGGTAGAGTTGGTGGTCTTGAACATTGGCTATGATCTCGGAATCTTGTCCGCGCGCATTTTTGTAATGATGGTAATCATGGCCCTTACCACGACGTTTATGACGGGGCCACTGCTTCGGTTAGTAAGTTTGAAACAACATGCGTGAGTCTTGTCGCATGTAACGTCGGGCGGACTCGTCATGTCGTTTCGTTTCGATTCATAAAACTTTCACCCCCTCGCCGCTTGGGGGGTACAAGCAGCGCAAGTGTAATGGTAATGCGGGTTAAGTCCTGCACAATTGACAATGATAACGGAGATCAAAATCCGGGAGGCTCTCATCATGAACGCATTTAGTTTCCGGTCGATAATTCTGACAGTGTTCACAACGGTTCTTTTTATCGCGCCTTGCTACGCGCAGGATTGGCCTCAATGGCGCGGCCCCAATCGCGACGGCAGCGCTCCCGCGCTTTCTTCACAGTGGCCCAAAACTTTGAAAGAGGAATGGAAAGTGACTGTCGGGGTGGGACATTCTTCGCCGGTGGTAGCGGGCGGCAAAATTTATGTCTTCGCCCGCCAGGGTGAAGAGGAGACGCTGCTGGCTCTCGATGCGGCCACGGGCAAAGAGCTTTGGCGATCCAGTCAACCAATATCGTTTGAGATGCACCCGGCGGCGACTGCGCATGGGAAGTTACACACTGGGGATCAGTGGTGTGCTTTCCGCTCACGATGCTCGCACTGGAAAACTAAAGTGGAGACATGAGTTTTCCAAACAATACCCAAAGACCTGGCCCGCCTATGGCACCGCCATGTCACCAATCGTTGACCACGGCCTGGTCATTGCCCATGTTGGCGGCGAGAACAAGGGCGCGCTCATCGCTTTCGACGCGGAGAGTGGCGCAGTGAAATGGACTAACGACATGGATGGTCCGGCCTATGCCTCACCAATCCTCGTGAAGCTCGCCGGCGTGCGCCAGCTTGTAACCTTCACGCAGCAGAATCTTGTCAGCGTAGATCCAGCGAACGGAAAGCTCCTTTGGAAGCTCCCCTCGAAGACTGAATATGACGAAAACAACATTACGGCAATTTCCTACAAAGATATGCTTATTTTTGCGCGAGAAAAGCAGGGGTTGATTGCCATCCGTCTGGCGAACCAGGGTGGACAGATCGTGCCTCAGGAAGTGTGGAACAACAAAGACGTCATGATGTATATGAGCACGCCCGTCCTCGAGGGCAACACACTGTTTGGCTTCTCTGCTATGAAGAAAGGTCAGTTCTTCGCACTTGATGCCGAAACCGGCAAGACTCTCTGGCAAGGTCCGGGACGAATGGGTGAAAACGCCGCGATACTAAACGTTGGTGGTTCGTCTTTCCTGGCGCTTACCAATGAAGCGAACCTGATCGTTGTCCCTGTTAACGCAAAAGAATACGCGCCTTCCGTGCAATACACCGTTGCGAATAGTCCGACCTGGGCACACCCGGTCATGCTCGGCAATCGTATTCTGATCAAGGATGAGACGACCTTGAGATCGCTCAGTGTTCAGTAACAGATTGCTTTTGAAACGCATTTAAGAAAACGAAGGAGAAGTAGAAATGACCAAAGCTATCAGCACGGTCGCAACAGTACTGGCAGTTTGTCTCTTAGCCTCGGCCATGACGAAAGCCAACTTCACTGGCGGCTGGGTTATGGATCGCAATCGGAGCTTCGGCATACCACGCGACCTGGAATCGACCATGACCGTCATCCAGGCGGAAGATAAAATTGAAGTGGAAACCAAACTCATCCAAACTGGAAGCGAACGGACCCTCAACGACACCTTCTTATTCGACGGCAAGGAGCACGAGTTCAACCCGCCGGCGCCACCGAATGCACCGGCCGACGCGCCCATGCCCATGGGCAAACGGACCGCCGCCTGGCTGCCGGATGGCAAAGGAATTCTCCTGACCGAATCGATCACAAACGAGACCCCACAGGGACCGGTCACTACTCAAATGGTAAGAAAGTGGGTCTTCACGAGCGAGAACGAACTTACGATTACTACCTTCGTCGATGGTCCGCGGGGGTCGTATGAGGCTAAACGGATCTTTCTCAGGAAGTAGGCTCGGATCAGGCAGCGGGGGCACGCCCCCTTCCCGACCTGTGAGCCTGTTTAATTGTGGAATACTGCGAGATTGAAAGACTCTCAACCTAGATCTTGAAATCCAGCGGAGTCAGCTCCGGGTCGGGAAGGTGGGCTTGCCCCCGCTCTTGTCTTTTCGTTGGTCGCTCTCGATGCCTTCTGACCTGCCGCTGAATTTTTGTTATTCCGCAGCGATCTTATAAGCAGCCATCTCGTTCGCGTTACGAACGAACAGTCGCCCGCCGGCAATCGCCGGATAGTTCCAGGTCTGACCTTGCAGCGCCGGGAAGCGGGCAACCTCCGAGTACTCCGCGGGCGAGGCCTTCACGAGGGCGAGTTCTCCAGTGTCACTCATCACGATCAAATGACCGCTCGCTAAGATCACCTGGCCATAGCCGAAACGTCCGCCCTTCCATTTGCGTTCGCCAGTATTCACATCAAGACAGGTTAGAATTCCCTCATCCAAGCCGTAGACATAGCCATTATGAAGAACTGAACTATTAAACTTGTTCTTCATGTTGATGTTTTCCCAAACGCTGCGCGCGGTGAAACTGTTGCCAGCGCCGGTCACTTCCACCAACGACGCTCCCTTGCGATAGCCGGAAGAAATGAAGAATCGATTCTTGTCGACTATGATCGGCTGCGAAACATTGATGCCCATGTCTGTGTCCCAGGTTTGACTCCAAAGCAACGCGCCATTCTCGGGGGCAAGTCCGAAAACGCGACTGGAGCTAACTACCAGAATTTGCCGCCGGCCGGCTAGAGTGACCAGCATTGGTGACACGTAAGCCTGTCGATCATTCTGCGACTTCCAAACCGGCGCGCCGGTCATCTTGTTGTAGGCCACTACAGATTTACCGCCGGACCCGCCCGGTAGAACAATTACTTTGTCATCGACGATTAGCGGTGAAGCAGCCATTGCCCAGGGTAGATTTTCAGCTTGATTGTCGCTGAGAATATTCTTGCCCCAGCTCACCGCTCCTGTCTTCGCGTCGAGACAGCGAAGTTCACCGGTGGCGCCGAGCGCATAGAGCCGGCCATCATCCCAGGTCGGAGTTGTTCGGGGTCCATCGCCAGTCGAGTCGGAGTATTCGGCGTTCCAACCCTGCAGCCAAAGCTCGCGGCCGTTGTTGACGTCATAGGCTGCGACCACTTCCTGCTTGCGCCGTTGTTCAATCGTGTAAGCTCGCCCGTCAGCAATCGTAAACGAGGCATAACCGATTCCGGCTGGTTGCTTCCAGAGTGGTGACAATCCCTGCGCCGGCCAGGTGGTCAACACCGCCATCTCATCGTAACGCCCGTCTCGATTAGGTCCGCGAAAGTTTGTCCAATAATTTCGTACGGCGTGCGCCGATGCGGTCTCGGAGGAAGTTCCGGCAACTGGCGAAGCTCCGGGCTGCCCAGGGGCGGCGGGTTGCGTGGCGGGAACCGCAGCCGGTGCCTGGTTATTTGCCTCAGCCTGTGCCTCTGCCCGTTGCTGTGCCCGCTGTTGTTCCAACGCAGCGTAGTGCGCTTCATTGGCGTTGGATCTTCTCAAGACGAAGAAATAACCCGTAGCAAGAATGACCAGCAACAGCGGGGTAGCAACCAAAAACGCTCTCGACCGGTACCAGGGGGTCGATTCCTGAGTTTCAAACATACTAACTCCTCTCGATTTGTCTCGTTTTCGCTTTTGGCGTGGGCGCAGCTCTGCTATGACGATCTCTAATATATTAACGCGTCTATATTAACGCGTCGCAATGGATGTTACTAACATCAGACGTTTCGTGGGGCAAATTGTTCCGTGCAGAACCGCGAGCGGTAGCGAGCGGATGCTACGAGCATCGTTCCCCGGTACGCTGATCTTGTCCGTAGTATCCGCTCGCTACCGTTCGCGGTTCTGCAATGTCTCTGGGCTCGCTCCTAACTACCGATACAGTAAAGACTCTTCTCTCCGCGGATAAAGATGTTTCCATCGGCGACCGCGGGAGACGCATAAACCGGTTCACCCACTGTGTTCGTCGCCAGTATTTCGTGCTTTGGTCCAGCCTTAATCACGAAGGTGTCGCCGTCTTCACTGGTCATCAAAATCTTTCCCTCAAACGCGATTGGTGAGGCGGTAAAGGTTGCCGGTACCGGCACACGGCCGCCTTCATACTTCACTTCCCCGGTGCGAGCATCGAGGCAGGTTAGGATTCCACGATCGGTGGTCAGGTAGAGATAGTCGCCATAAAGAATCGGAGAAGGCACATATGCTGTGCCCTTCGCATATTTCCAAACAACCTTGTCGGTGAGATCGCCCGAACTTCCCAGCGCTATAGCCATTGCGATTTTCTCCGGAAAGCCGGCGGAGACAAAGACCAACTCACTATTGGCTACAGGCGACGGAATAGCGTTGCTATCGACGCCCTTGTGGCGCCACAACTCCTTACCGGTTGCCGGATCATAAGCAACAATCGCTTCGTTGCCCGTGGTGATGAGTTCAGCGCGCTTGGCCGTGCGAACGAGGAGCGGTGTCGACCAGCTAACTTCTATAGTCCTTCGCGGCGTCCGCCAGACTTCTTTACCGGTTTTCTTATCAACTCCTACAATGAACGACTTCTCACCAAATTCTTCATCGGCCTGGACGATAACCAGGTTCTCGTAAAGTATTGGAGAAGTGCCGGTGCCCATCCCAACGGTTCCAATTTTGCCCAGGTCGGCTTTCCAGGCAAGTTTGCCTTTCATGTCGTAAGCGTAGAGACCTTCTGTGCCGAAGTAAGCGTAAACATATTTGCCATCAGTGGCCGGAGTGGCAGCGGCAAATGAGCTTTTACGATGACGGTCGTCGTAGGGCGTTCCCTCAAACGCAGTCTGCTCCCATAGAATTTTGCCCGTTTCGCGGTTGAGGCAAATTACTTTGAACTGGTGTTTGTGATCGGCCCCGACGCTATCAGGATGCAGAAACTCCCCTTCGGGGTACATGTGCTTTACGGCCTTCGCTCCCGGCACCAGCGGGCCCTCGATCGCAGTCGTAAGAAAAATCTTGTTGCCCCAAACAATCGGTGACGAGTGCCCGCGGCCGGCGATCGGTGTCTTCCACTTAATGTTTTTCGTGGCACTCCACTCGGTAGGCAGGTTCTTCTCATCGGAAGTGCCCTGTCCCGATGGCCCACGCCATTGCGGCCAACTCGCGTTGCCGGATGCCCAGGCAGAGTTGACGAAAACCAAGCTCGAGAGCATGGCGATAACAAATGCGATACCGGTGCGTCCAGAGAGTTTCATTTTTCGCTTCCTCGTATTGGGCCGGAACCTTAGGTCTTCTGGCCGGGAGTTTAAATGTTTATTAATTACCTGCCTTCGACTTCGCCGTCACCGCGTTGCCGAATGCAAAGATGTGGTTGAGCCCCCGCACTATGATTAAGCCGTCTGAGATAGCCGGACTCGCCATCATCACCTCACCAACCTTATTCGTGGCGAGCAGTTCATATTTCGCTCCGGTCTTCACGACGAAAACATCGCCGTCCTCGCTGGCGAGATACAACTTGCCGTCTGACGCCACCGGCGAGGCAGTGAATGCCCCACCCTTGCCTCCGAGACGCTCCTGATAAAGTCGCTCGCCGTTGTCCGCGTTGTAGGCCGTAACTACTCCCTGGTTCGAGCAGGTATAGAGCATGTCGTTGTAAACCAGAGGCGTCGGCATATAGGGACCACCACGCTGTTT
>WNFK01163890.1_pt1 | contig 15183 bp, 13 predicted proteins | sample 5400281 | NCBI WGS metagenome assembly WNFK01 (sample SAMN13153350, study PRJNA577476) | soil metagenome | isolation source: 20 cm soil on Douglas fir-dominated hillslope | place: USA:California | collected 2013-09-17 | reverse complement strand
ACAAATTCTTTGCGGGCTTGCGGCGATAAGAACTTTGACTCGATGCGATCCTGCAGCTCGCGCATGCCGATCAACGAGGTCAAAAAATCTTGGGCCCAGCGCGTGACATCGTAACGGCGCAGCCGGCGGTGCATCACCCAATTGCGCTTTTGTTGCTCCTCTTCCGGCGTTTCCAGCGCTTCGCGCAGTGCGCCGGCGATTTCCGCTCGATTGTTGGGATTGACGACGATCGCCTCCGGCAACTCCTTCGCGGCTCCCGCCATTTCGCTTAAAATTAGCACGCCGGCGCGATTGGCTTTGGTCGCCACATACTCTTTGGCAACCAAGTTCATGCCGTCGCGCAGCGGCGTCACCAAACAAACGTCGCTCACCGTATAAAGCGCGGTCAGCGATTTAAACGGCACGTGGCGGTATTGATACACCACCGGTGTCCAGCCGACCCGGCCGAAGCGGCCGTTGATCTTGCCGATCAGTTCTTCGATCTGGCGCTTCATCAGATCGTACTGCACGACGCCGATGCGCGAGGGCACGACGACCATGAGGAGAGCGACCTTGCCGTGATAGTCGGGGTTGGTTTCCAAAAATAGCTCGTAGCCTTCCAGGCGGTTCAACAAGCCGGCGAGCGTGTTCGTCAGCTCCTTGGCTTCCTGTTCGGTCTCCGGATCGGCAGGCGCGCTGGCGAATTTATCCACATCGATGCCCATCGGAAAAGTGTCGACGCGGACAAGCCGATCCTCGACGACGATTTGGGCCATGTGATGCTCGTAGCCGAGAATGCGCAGCACGCTCTGCAAAAAATGATGGGTGTACTCGTAGGTATGAAAGCCGATCAGATCGGCGCCTAAAAGCCCATCGAGAATGTCGCGCCGCCATTCGCCCGGCAGCAGGCGAAAAACTTCGAAGGAAGGAAACGGAATGTGCAGAAAAAAGCCCACCGATAATTGCGCGTAGCGCGCCTTCAGCAGCCGCGGCAGCAGCATGAGATGATAGTCATGGACCCAGACAACGTCATCGGGGCGGAGAATACTTCCGAGAGCGTCGGCGAATAGCCGGTTAATCTGTTTGTACTGATCCCAGAACGGCGCCTGGTAGATCGCGTAGGACGTAAAATAATGAAACAAAGGCCAGATCGTCGCATTACAAAAACCCAAGTAGAACTTTTCCATCTGGTCTTCAGTCAGGAAGACAGGATACGACTGGAATTTAGCCAGCGCTTCGCGCGTAACCTGATCGCGCAGGGAGTCATCGACACTGCTGCCCGGCCAGCCGACCCAGAGACGCTCGCTCGGCAGCGCCGTTTCGTGCTCACGAGATTCTTGAAAAGAGGCGAGACCCGTCACCAAACCGCCGGCGCTCGGATGAAAAACAACGTGGCCGTCCTCGATCGCGAGATTGAACGGCAACCGGTTCGAAACGATCACCAGCCGCCTGCCCCGCAGGTCCGGCCGGTTTACTTTCGTCTGCGCCTCGGACTCGCTCACGAAAAAATCCTCTTGTCTTTCGGGAACCGGGATCGAAAGAGAAAAAAATCGCTGCGCGGCGCGATTGGAAAATTATTTTGAATGTGACTTTTGCCGTTCATTCTGAGTTTGCGCGCCGGCGCATCACCGAGCTGCTCTGGGCGTAGGCGCGCGATCATCATCTCGGCAAGCGAGAAGAGAAGCAGAAAAGTTATTTCTCATCAGCGTAGCATTTCAGATTCGCCGATCCCACCCGCGTGGCCAAAAAAGTGCCGCGCCGATCAATTCGTCTTGCCATGCGATTTGAGCAGCGCCGAAAATTGTTTGTGCAGCTTGTTGAGCTTCGGCGGAATCGTGTATTGGCAATAGCCCTGGTAGGGATTGTTGGCGTAAAATTTTTGGTGATAATCTTCCGCCGGATAAAACTCTCTCAACGGCTCCAGGGTAGTCACGATCGGGTTTTTATAGGTCTTGGCTTCGTCGAGTTCCTTAATGAACGCCGCAGCATCGGCTTTCTGTTGCTCATCGGCGTAAAGAATCGCCGAACGATACTGCGTGCCGGCATCGTTACCCTGACGATTGAGCGTCGTCGGATCATGGGTCGCGAAAAATACCGTCATCAAATCGCGAAATGAAATCTGCGCCGGATCGAATTCGATTTTGATCACTTCTGCGTGACCGGTGCTGCCTGAGCAAACTTGTTCATAAGTCGGATTCTTCGTCGCGCCGCCCGCATAACCGGAGATGACCGACTGCACACCGCGGAGCTCGTCGAAGACCGCTTCCGTGCACCAAAAACAACCGCCGCCGAACACCGCGCTTTCGATTTTACCGTTGCTCATTTTACCCCCCCAATCTTGCCTGACCTCGCGCTGCCAATGGAGTCACAAACCATAATAGTGTCGCCAACAACGCGAGCTCGATCCTAGTGAAAATATTGACTTGGGCGCGGACGAAGTTCAAGCGGCGGTGATCCCAGTGAAAATGCCGAGGAAGAAAAAATGTCTCCATTTCCTATGAACCGCCCGCCCAGTGATTTAAGCCAAGCCGTCGTTGTAGTTGCGCTTCGGGACAAAATTGAAGAAGTGCCCGGATCCCTCGATGATCCGCTGCGTGTGCGGCGTGCCGGCGGGAATGTGCACGCCTACCGGACTTTCGACGATGGTAGTTTCGTTCTCAATGGTAAATTCGATCTTGAGACCGGTAAATTCCGGCCCGGTGCCGATCGCGATATGTTGAGTGTTGCAATTGTGCCTGTGCAGATCGACGTAGTTGGCCTGCGTCGGCTTCACGTTTTCGACGCTGCGGACGACTGTGTAAAAGCCGGCCTCGGGTTTCAACTTGCCGTCGACGAAGACGTAACGCACGCCGGGCGCCGCGTCGGTATGATATTTGATTTCCGTCGTCGGCCGCGCCTCCGGGCGAAAAATGTAGCCGACATACGTGGCGAAGTCACGCTCGCCTTTACCGAGATCGAACGGTTTGTTTTCGTGTGTATAGCCGCGATCGCGGAATAGAACCGTCACCGTACCGGCGCCTTTGGTGACTTTATATTCGTGCACTGTGGCTATGGGAATATAGACACATGCCGGCGCGATGATCTGGTGCACTTTGCCTTCGAAGATGATTTGGCCTTCGAGTCCTGAAAGATCCGGATTGTTGCCAATGAAGTAGTAAAACTCGTCCGTGTTATGGCAATGGGGCACTTGATAATCCGGCACTGGGTCGGGCAAATCCCGTGCTTCATGAATCGCCACATAAATATTCGCATCCGGGTGCGAATCGCGATTGATAAAAACATGGCGCTTGATCGGCAAGGCGTTTAATTGTCGCAGCGGCCGCCTCTCTTCGTGCTGGCCGCCTAAAACGCCGGGTCGGGCCTTCGCGATATACTTTTCCAACTTCATAGCGGCGTTTCGAAACCTATCGCCGGCCAACACCCCTGTCAAATGACAACTATTTAAAAGAGTTGTCATATCGAACGGAGTGAGAGATCTTGACCTAGCCGAACCGCGCGCATCGCGTCCGAATTCTTGACTTCCACCTATGAACATGATTTTTCTCTAGATTCGGATTGAAGACTAGGAGGACCGTTATGGCCAAAATGTTAATTGCCGGCGAGCCCGCCGATTCCGAGAGCGGACAAACTACTGAAGTTCGCAACCCGGCCACCGGAGAAGTCGTCGACAACGTACCCAAAGGAACGATCACTGACATTCGGCGCGCCATCGATGCCGCGCAGGCAGCGCTCAAGAAATGGTCCGCCCTGGCGCCGTCCAAACGGGGCGCGATTCTGCTTGCGGCTGGCCACACAATTCTCCAACAAGAAAAAGAACTTGCCACCCTGCTGACCAAGGAACAAGGCAAGCCGATGCGCGAATCGATCTTGGAAATTCGCCGCTTTGTTCACACTCTCGATCATTACGGCGGCATGGCGAAAACGATGCGCACCAGCGCGGTGATGCTCGACACCGGCCGCCACGGCATTGTTCTGCGCAAGCCCCTGGGAGTTTGCGGCTCCATTGTGCCATGGAACTTTCCCGTATCGTTAATGGGCAACAAACTCGGACCCGCATTGCTTGCGGGTAACACCGTAGTCGTCAAACCGGCCGGCACCACACCGCTCACCGATCTGCGCACCTGCGAGATCATCGATAAGGCGATTCAAGACGCCGGCGGCCCAAAAGGCGTATTGAATGTTGTCACGGGTCCCGGCAGCGTCGTCGGCGAAGAGTTACTGGTGAATCCGACGGTCAGAAAAATCGGTTTTACCGGCGCCACCGACACCGGCCGGCGCGTCATGCAGTCCGCCGCCAAGGACTTCAAGCATGTGACCCTGGAATTAGGCGGCAGCGATCCGATGATTGTCTGTGACGACGCCGACATCGATCACGCGGTCAGCGCCGCATCGGTCGGTCGCTTTTTCAACTGCGGCCAGGCATGCCTGGCGGTCAAACGCTTATATCTCTTCGAAAGCATCGCCGATGCTTTTATGGAAAAGCTCGTCGAAAAAGCGAAAAAAATCAGCATCGGCAACGGTCTTAAGGCCGGCGTGTTGATGGGCCCGCTCCACACCAAAGAACAGCGCCAGGAAGTCGAGGAGCAGGTTGAAGACGCCGTGAAGCGCGGCGGCAAAGTTATCTTCGGCGGCCAGCGGCCGAAGGGCGACGACTACGATAAGGGTTTTTACTTGCAACCAACGTTGGTCGCCGACGTCGATCCCGCTTCGCGGATGATTCAAGAAGAGGTCTTCGGCCCGGCGTTGCCGATCGTGCGGGTGAAGAATCTGGATCAGGCCATCGAGCAGGCCAACAGCTCGATCTTTGGTCTCGGTTCTTCGATCTGGACGCGCGATATCAACCGGGCGATGTACGGCGCGGAAAACATCGAAGCGGGCTATACTTGGGTCAACTCGGCGCAGATTATCTACGACGAGCTGCCCTTCGGCGGGGTCAAGCAAAGCGGTCTTGGTAAAGAGCATGGCGACGAGGCGATCGAGCATTACACCGATTCGAAATCGGTCGTCATCGCCACTGAGACACATTCGGAGATCGTTGGCGGAGAATAATCGAGGATCGAAGATGGAGGATCGCGATCTTCGATCCTCGATTCTCCATCCTCGACCATTTTGCGATGAATCTCGACCTTCCTGATATCTACAACGCCGCCACGACCTTCATCGATGAAAACATCACTCAAGGTCGCGGCGGCAAAATCGCCATTTACTACCAAGATCAAACTATCACCTACCAAGAAGTCTTCGAAAAAGTTAACCGCACCGGCAACGCGCTCAAAGATCTCGGCATCGAGATAGAAAACCGCGTGCTGGTCATCCTGCCGGACTCGCCTGAATTCGCCTATAGTTTTTTTGGCGCCATTAAAATCGGCGCGGTCGCGATTCCGACCAATCCTTGGATGTTTTCCAAGGATTACGAGTATCTGATCAATGACAGCCGTGCGCGGGCGATCGTCGTGCACGAAGCCACTCTGCCCGAGATCGAAAAGATCTGGGACCGCACGCCGTTTCTGAAGCACATCATCGTCGTCGGCAAGCCGAAAGGCAAAGCGGTTTCTTTCGAGAGTTTGATTGCCAAAGCATCGGACGAACTGGAAGCCGCCAAGACCACTCGAGACGACGTCTGCTTCTGGGGTTATACCTCGGGCAGCACGGGCAATCCGAAAGGCGCCGTTCACCTGCAGCACGACATGATCACGATCAGCGATCTGTTCGTCAAGCCGGTGCTGAAGATGAACGAAAACGATCTGTGCTTCTCGGCATCGAAGATGTTTTTCTCTTATGGACTGGGAAATTCCCTCTATTTTCCTTTTCGCTTCGGCGCATCCACGGTGCTCTGGCCGGAGAAGCCCGATCCGGAAAAAATTCTTCAGGTCATTGACAAGTACAAACCGACTTTCTTTTTTTCCGTACCGACTCTCTTTGCGCGTTTTCTCCGAATCGAAAAAAAATACGATCTGCGCTCGTTGAAGATTTGTTTGTCTTCCGGCGAGCCGTTACCGCCGGTGCTATTTCACCAGTGGAAGGATCGCACCGGGCTCGAATTATTGGACGTCGTCGGTTCCACCGAAGCAACGCACGATTTTCTGGCCAATCGTCCGGGTCGTGCCAAAGCCGGCAGCAGTGGCGAAGTGACGCCGGCCTTCGAGGCGAAAATCGTCGACGACGACGGTCGCGAAGTGCCGATCGGCGAAGTCGGCAATCTCATGGTCAAGGGCGACGCCAACGCGCCCTATTATTGGAACAAGCACGAGCAAACCAAACGCATGATGCAGGGGGAATGGCTCAAAACCGGCGATACTTACTATCGGGACGCCGAGGCCTATTACTGGTACTGTGGCCGCTGCGACGACATGATGAAAGTTGGCGGCCTTTGGGTTTCGCCGATCGAAATCGAAAATACCCTGATGGAGCATCCGGCCGTCCTTGAATCCGGCGTGATCGGCGACACCGACGCTGACGGCCTGCTGAAACCCAAAGCGTTCGTCTTGCTCAAGAGCGAATTCAAGCCGAGCGACGAACTCAGACTCGAACTGCAAAATCACGTAAAGAGCAAACTTGCCCCGTACAAGTATCCCCGTTGGGTCGAGTTTGTTGACGACCTGCCCAAGACTGTCACAGGCAAGATTCAAAGATTCCGCTTACGGAATAAAAACTAGGATCCACAATAGAAAATCGCGATCCTCTATTCTCAATCTTCCATCCTCGACTATTTTCAAGGAGCAATCATGGCTGCGAACATCAAAGAGATCAAAGAAAAGCTCGCCTACTCCTGCAACATTCTCGCGCATGAAGGGCACTGGGACAACATCTTAGGTCATGTTTCGGTGCGCATTCCGGGGCAGAATAAGATTCTCATGAAGCCGCACAGCTTCGGCTTCGAAGAGATCCGCCCGCAGCATATCATCGTCGTCGACATCGCCAGCGGCAAGAAAGTCGAAGGCAAGTACGAGCGCCATTCTGAAGTTTTCATTCACACCGAGATCATGAAGGCGCGACCGGACGTGAACTGTGTCGTCCATTCGCATCCGCCCTACGCCACCGCCTTCGGCGCGCTCGGCCAGCGGCTGCGACCCATCAGTCACGAAGGCAATATTTTCTACGATGGTTTGCCGACGTTTGATTATACAACGGCGCTGATTCGAACGCCGGAATTGGGCGTCGAAGTCGCCAAGAGCCTGGGCAAATGCCGCGGCGTGCTGATGAAAAACCACGGCTCGACCGTCGTCGGCGAATCGATCGAAGTCGCCACGCTCTACGCGGTATTCTTGGAAAAAGCCGCGCGCATCCAACTGATGGCCACCGCTTCGGGCGATCCCTCATGGACGAGCGACGAAGAAGCCGCCGTCAAGTATGAGCAAATCTATACGCCGCACCGGCTCGAATCCATGTGGGAGTACTTCGTCCGCCGCGCCAAGAAGCTCCGCAAGTTAAGCTAGCGTTGAATTCGTAAACTTAGTGCAAAGCAAATTCCAGTAGTGGTTCATTTTCAATCCGCTGTTAGTCTTAACATCGAGAAGGATTTCTCGCTCCCGCTCGAAATGACAACTGAATAAGGCTTTGTCATCTCGAACCCTTCGGAGAGACTCTTCGCCAATAACAGGTTCGTCAAACACAATCGATCTATGCGACGATATGACGCGTTAAGTCGAGATTGGCCGTGAAAGCGTCGGCTGGCGGAAGGTTTACTGACGAATTGTAAATCACCAGCGGAATATCCGATTCATGGAGCGAGCCGTGGGAACGATAACCGGGTTCCAGTTCCTCCATCGGAGATTCAAGATCGCCAAAAACCGTGCCGGCATCTCCGAATACCGCCAGTTCGCCGATGCGCCCGGGCATGAGGCCGAATTTGGCCGCGGCATCGCTGCGCGGCAGCACCGCTTCCACACCTTGAAGTTCCATCAACGTCGCCGCGACTTTGCTCTCGTCCTTCGGCGACTTGAGCCAAACCCAGGCGGCTCCGCCGAAGGTGCGGTGATGCTTCACGTAACGGTCCTTTTCCGCGGAAAGGGCAAAGCGCACCTCGCTGCCTAAATCACGGCACGCTTTGAAAAGATCCCAACAGCGCGACTTGTAATTCATGCCGTGGTCGGCGGTGAGCAAAAACGCGGCGTCCGGAGCAGCAGCCCTGGCTTCGTCCAGCAGTTGATCGAGAGTGCCCAAGTGTTCTTTCGATTCCTGCGCTGCCGGCGCCCACATATGCATCGGGTAATCTGTCGTATGGACATACAGAAGACCGATGTCACGGCGATGCTTGAGAATATCGACGGCCACTTGCCACAGCCAATAATTGATCTCACGACTATAAATGTCCGCCGGGCGGCCGTAGCGCTCGATCCATTCGGCGGGCGGCGCCTCGGCGGCGACGGCGATCTCAGCGCCGCGGCCGAGCAGATGAATGGTTTTTACCTTGCACGTGAGCAGCGCCGATTTTACGCCGCGTTCGGCGGCGCGCTGAATCACCGTGGGGATGCAAATGAAATCGGCGTTCTCCATGTAATCGGCCTCGCCGGTCTGCTCGTTGAAATAGGAATTGCCGGTGATGCCATGGTCTTTAGGCCACGCGCCGCAACAGATGGACGCATTGTTGGCGTTGGTCACCGTTGGAAAAACCGCGCTTACCCGCTTGAAAAAACCATGTTCGGTCATGAAGCGGAAACCGGGCAATGGCATGGATTCCATGTAATCCATGCCAAAGCCGTCGTACATGCCGATGACGATTCGCTGTCTGCCGATGAGAGTCATGCCATCCACCTCCAAGATTAACTGGGTTAACCGATCTCTCCCGAGACAAAATCCCGGGTCAGTTTCAAACGCGGGCGCGTAAATATCTGCTCTGTGGACCCTTGCTCGATGATTTCTCCGTCGAGCATGAAGATCGCGCGATCGGAGACGCGCTTGGCTTGGGCCAAGTTATGGGTCACGATGATGATCGTATAGCGTGCCTTGAGCCCGAGTATCAATTCTTCGATCTGTTTCATTGCCGCCGGATCGAGAGACGAACAGGGCTCATCCAGCAGAATAACTTCGGGCTGGTTCGCCAGAGTGCGGGCGAGACACAGACGCTGTTGCTGCCCGCCGGACAGCCGTTCGGCGCGATCGCGCAGCCGGTCTTTGACTTCGCCCCACAAGCCCACCTGCTCCAAATAAATGCGCGCATATTCCACGGGCGGCGTGCCGTCGAGCAAGCCGTGATAGCGCGCTCCGAACAAGACGTCCTCAATAATGGTCATCGGAAAGGGCACAGGCCGCTGATGAATCAGGCCGATGCGCTTGCGGATGGCGACGGCATGAACGGCGCGCTCGTGTATATCGCGGCCGCGGAACGCAACGCTGCCCGCCAGCAAACGCGCCCGGGGAATCAGCTCGAGGGTTCGATTGAGCACGCGCAGGAGAGTCGATTTGCCGCAACCTGAGGGACCAAGAATCGCGGTAATCTCGCCTTCGGGAAATGCGCAAGCGACGTCCTTGAGCACGACTCGTTCCCCATACGCTACCGAAACGCGGTGCAAGGACATAACGCTTGGCGCGTTTTGCTCGGGCGCTTGCTCCGCCGCTTTGACGCCGGCTATGGCATCGATTGGACGCCAGTTCAAAGGCGGTGATGTTTCGCTCGACGCGTTCATCGAATGCTTTATCTCCCCTGCCGGCTTCTGATCAACAGCACCGAAACGTTGGCCACCAGTAAAAGTAAAACCAAGATCAATGCCGTCGCGTAGGCTTGTTCAAGCGAGCTTGCTTCGCTGACGAGGTAATAAAGATGGCTCGGCAACGTCATCACCGGCGACGACAGGTCGAGCCCGCCCTTGGACATAATCACGCTTGCCGTCAACAGGACCGGCGCCGCCGAGCCGAAAGATGTTTTTACGAAACGCGTAGAGGCGGCTAACACCGAGGGCGAGGGCCGCTTCGCGATATTTTGCTTCCACAGCGCGCAGAGCTTCGTAGGCGCCGATTAAAATAATCGGCAGCATCACCAAACCGAGCGTTACCCCGCCGGCGAGTAGTGAAAACCGCATCTGCAAAAACACCACCAGAAAGGAATAGCCGAACAGGCCGTAGATGATCGCCGGCACTCCAGCCAAGCACTCGCCGCAAAAACTCATCGCCCGTCTCAGTCGATCGGACGCCGTATATTCGGTTAAATAAATGGCGCCACCGACGGCAAGCGGCAGGGCCACGACGAGTCCGATGAAGACCAAAGCAAGCGACCCTTCGATGGCCGGCCGGATGCCGCCGGAGCTGCCGAGCGGAAAACTCCGCGGGCTCTGCCAGAGCAACTCCCAGGTGATCGCGCCAGCGCCGCGGTAGAAAAGAAACGAAACGATGGAAACCGGCAGTATGAAACCTAAAATGCCGACGCTCCACACGGCGGTGACAAAGATTCCATCCTGCCAAAGGCGCATTCGCTCGCTTCGCCTGGCTGAATTAAGCGCTGCCATGGAGGATCCTTCGCTTGAGCGCCCCGATCACGACGTTGATGGCGATAACCACGGTCATCAAGACCAATGCGGCGGCAAACAGAGCCTGCCGCTTCGCCGAGCCGACGCCGGCTTCGCCGAGCTCGGTGATAATCAGCGCAGTGATCGGTTGGCCCCGATCGAGAAGCGAGCCGGGTACCGCCACGGAGTTGCCCGCCAGCATCAACACTGCCAGCGTTTCCCCTAAAGCGCGCGCCAATCCGAGCGCTACCGCCGCGAACAGGCCGGGCGCCGCATGACGGACGAGCACTCGGCAAGTCAGAGAGCAGTGATTCACGCCGAGCGCGAGTGCGGCTTCTCTGACATCGCGCGGCACGGCGCCTAGAGCCTCTGCGGAAGTCGAAGCAATAAATGGCAAAACCATCATCGCCAAGATTAGTCCAGCGGCGAGTAGAGATTCACCCGTTGCCATTTCAAACGCGCTTTCAAACCAAGGAATCAAAGTCACGTAACCAAAAAAACCGTAAACCACGGATGGAATGCCAGCCAGCAACTCCAGGCAAGGTTGCAACATTTTCTTGATCGTGGCCGGAGCAATTTCCGCTATGAACATGCCGATGCCAAACCCCACCGGAACGGCCAAGGCCAAGGCGACTCCCGTGACGGCCAGCGTGGAAAGCCACGCATGGCGCACGCCCAACCTGGCCGGCTGCGACAGCGGTTCCCACGGATCAGTGATCAGCAAACCCCACAGGCCAGTGCCGGTAAACAGCGCTGGCGAAGCCTCCCGCGCCACCATCACGAGCACAAGTAAAAGCGTGGCGACTCCCGTGACTAGCAGCAATAAAAATAACAAGCGCGCGAAGACTTCTTGGGGGGAGTCTTCCCAACCGCGAAACGGCGAGAGCAACGATGCGGTGCGACCGAACGGCTTTGCATCGGCGTTAGGGACCGTCAATTCGCGCTCCGCGACGGCACATAGCCGTGAGCGACGACGATCTTCTGGCAGCTATTGAGCGCGTAATCGACAAAGTGGCGCACTGTCGGCGCTGGCGCGCCTTTGACTACCATGAGGAGCGGACGGGCGAGGGGATACGAGCCCATCGTCACATTGGCGTCAGTTGGCTCGACGTTCTCCAAAGCGAATGCCTTGAGATTTTTGTTGTGCAAAGCCAGTCCGGAAGAAATATAAGCAATCGCGTTGTTGTTGTTCTGGAGCTTTTCCAGCAGTGCTCCTTGAGAGGGTAGTTGCAGCGCCCTAGGCGAAAGTTTTTTCTCGCCCATGATTTTTTCTTGAAAAATTTCGGTCGAGCCGGCACCCGAATCACGGGTCAAAAGAACGATCGGCTTAGCCGGCAGGTTACGGTCGAGCTCCTGATAGGTCTTCACCTCTCCTGAAAAGATCGCCGCCAGCTCTGCAGAAGTGAATCCCTTTTTCCGGCCAGCCAGGGGATTGCGCGCGTTGACCGCGATCGCCACCGCGTCTTTGCCTACCAAATGACTCTGATGCTCTCCCAGCAGCTTTTTCTCCTGGTCTTTTAAATCGCGAGAGACCATGCCGATGTCGACGACGCCGCTCAGCAACGACTTAACGCCGAACCCCGAACCGCCGCCGGTGACAAAAACCGTAGTGGTCGCTTTAGGCAACGAAGTGTCCAGCCGATCCCAAGTCTGATATTTCTCCATGAATTCACTGCTGCAGTTAGCCATAATCGGCAGCAGCGTAGTCGATCCGCCGGCCCGAATCGTCGCATCTTGATCACCTGCGGAAGCGCTCGTGACCCCGACTATTACGCCGAAAGCCAATACCCATAATAAACTTTTTCTCATGGCCATTTTCCCCCTATGAAGAACACGAGCTCAGTGGCTCGATGATGCGGTGCCAATTTCACTAGGGCAGGTAACACCGATGTTACGACCGAGTTAATTTACCGTGACAAAACCAGTGCGTGATAAGTGTTGGTGACGTATCGACTCTTATGAACCTGCAACGAGAGGCCAACCAGCAAGGACCCCAACCGCAACGCAAAGACGCGAGGCGCAACTCCGCTTTGCCAGAGAATCCTCGAACGCAAACTTAGGAATATCGCGAGGTGTCTTTCTGGGTCATTCCACCGGGAATGAGCACAAGTTTTCTTGATTCGGCCGATTTGGGAAGTCAGGTTGCCGTCGACTTGGCGAAAATTTTTTTCTCCCGGCTTCGGCCAAGACTTCGCCATCGTGATTCCGGGGAGCGTCTAGCCGGATTACGAATATCAAGAGTCAACGACGCGATCTCCAATCGAGCGCGAGCTTAATAGATTTAAATTTTCAGGTGATTGACACTATCCCGGTTAACACGTAGAGTAGAGTTCCTACTTCAGTAATAGGCCTTCTGAAAGAGGATGACACAAGCGTTGAAGGCCTCTAATCCGTCTCTCTCCTTGCGAACGATACCTAACGGATCAACCGACCAGAGCGTGGTTTCAGTAATTTGACTAGCCCATGTTCTGCCGACTGGCAGTCTACTTCTCAGGGTCACAGACAATCAATTCTCTCATAGGAGGAGAACATGGGTAGTAAATTATATGTTGGCGGTCTGCCTTATTCGGTAAACGACGGGCGACTGCAGGAAATTTTTTCGGTGCACGGCGCCGTCGAATCGGCCAGGGTGATCTCGGATAAGTTCACGGGACAATCGCGGGGCTTTGGCTTCGTGGAGATGGGTTCAGGCGGCGAGGCGCAAAAAGCGATCGATTCGCTGAACGGCACCCAGCTCGATGGGCGCACGCTGACCGTTAACGAAGCCAAGCCGATGGCGCGGCGCGATAACGGCGATGGCGGCGGCCGCGACAGCGGTCGCAATCGCTGGTAGTCTTTTCGTTAGCTAGCTAGTCACCTAGGGGCAACAGGTCGGGTTGCCCCTTTTTGCTTGCACTTCACCTGCCGGCTCGATGCCGGTGTTCCAGAAGTAAGGATTTACTTCAGCACTTCCCGCGGGGGCGCTCTACGCGCTGGAACAGATTTGTCTTCACGATTCACTCATGCCCCCGAGGACATCCGGTAACCTCGGCGGTTTCTTATTGTGGCCGCAAAACTAGGGAGGTTCTATGACCGAGCAAGAATCGGTTAAACAGAGCGCAGATTTATTAAGAAAAATCATTCGCAGCATCGACAAAAAGCTCGAGTACAATTTCCTCGATCCGACTCAGGAAGGCCGTTTCTCTCTTCGATTGTCGACACGCGGACGGGAAGGCGTAGTTTCCTTGCTGACGAACGACTTGCGACTGGCCGTCCGAGATAACGTGTCCAAGAATTTGATCCGCCAGAAGATCAAGAGCACGCGCGATCATTTATTATCCAATTATGTCGTCGACGTCATGGGGAAAAGGATTACCAAGATGCTGAAACAGTCCGCCGGCGCGCCAGGCGAGGCCAAGCCGTCCTTTTACTACAGACGCCCTCAGGGACGAAGGTAACGGATTTTTCCAGTCGACTGCTGAGCGAGCTCTGCGCGAAGCGGCGATGTGCACGCGTGTCGACCCGGAGACGGATCTCGAGATTCTCAAGAGGACGCAGGGAAGCAAAGTCGACCCGATGCGCCGAGAGCCCGCGCCGACTTACAATTCACGAGCGTCGATCGATGCCTGCAAACCGTTTGGATGGATGAATTTCCCGAAGTCGCGGAATCCAGTCCCGAGTAATCGAAGCGGTAAGAAAAAGCTGGCGGAGGGTTTTTTGCGGTTTGAATCCACAAGCATCCGGCGATGCCAAGACTAAAACCGTCCTTCCTTCTCAAGCTTCTTGACGAAACCGTCGTAGACCAACTCTTCCGCCTTCAAGCGCCGGATCTTGTCGCTATTTTTGCCCAATAGGCGAATGACGTTGCGCACGCCATCGACGCTGGGATAAATCTTTTTCTCGTAAAGACCGAGCATGATTTGATAGCCTTCCTCGGCCTCTTCGACACGCTTGAGCCGCAATCCCTTGGCGAGACTTTTCATGACCTGTGCCTTGTTCGCGGGATCGCGAATGAACGCGAGACTATCGAGCAATCCTCTCAATACGTTCTCGATGACGGCCGGCGAAGATGCGCTAAAGCTGCGACGCGCCATGATTCCCGATCCCTGGTAGGGAATCGGTAACTTTTCCACGTCGGCGAGGATGCGAAATCCTTTGCTCTCGAGCGCTTTACCGAAGGTATAGCCCAGGAAAGCCGCGTCGACGGCGCCGGCGGACAGCCCTTGGGCGATTACACCTTGGTCGCCCAGCGCCCGGAACTGGATGTTGTCGCGCTCGGGCGAGAGGCCCCAGTAATCCAAGGTCAACATAGCAAAAATCCACGCGCCGCCGCTCAAACCGTTGACACCGATATTTTTGCCTTTCAAGTCCGTCGGTGTTTTGATTTTGGGGTTTACCACGAAAGTGCCGGTCAACTTGTTGATAAACCCGGCGAGAAAAACGAGGTCGGCTCCTTCCGCGATCGCCCCGATGTTGGCAGCCGAAACCGATCCCCAGTGAACGTGTGATTCGCCAGAGCTTACCGCGGCTATGCCGACCGCGCCGTTGCGCACCTGCACCAGAGTAAGATCGAGACCGTGCTTGCGAAAAAATCCTTGATCGTGAGCCACATAAACGACGCCCTCCCTTTCACTGATGGCACCGATCGTCATAACGACCTTGCTGAGCGGCGCAGCCACTTGCGCCACTGAATCATAGGGAACGGTGAGAGAAATCAGGGCTGTGATGAAGATGACCCGATAAAAATTCATGCTTTCGCGGCTCCTGTTGCGCTCGGTTTTCG
>WNFK01011106.1_pt1 | contig 15191 bp, 16 predicted proteins | sample 5400281 | NCBI WGS metagenome assembly WNFK01 (sample SAMN13153350, study PRJNA577476) | soil metagenome | isolation source: 20 cm soil on Douglas fir-dominated hillslope | place: USA:California | collected 2013-09-17 | reverse complement strand
CCCGCCGCAGGACCTCAAACTTAAAAGTATCAAGATCGAGTCGCATCATAGCGAAGACATCAGTTGGGGAACCGCCGCGGAAGACTACCTGGCCCGGGCTGGCGCGGACAAACTGAATATCCGTGAACGGAGCTTCAAAGTCTTCGAATTTGCGCGAGCGGGTATTCAGCTTAGCAAGCCGGGAGATGCCCTGCTCAACGTGACTACAAGTGATCAAGTCAGAAGACGCAAATGCATATGAAGACATTCCGAAAAGCCATTGCGGCATCCCAAGCTCCGCTGACAACTCATAAACAGCTTCAGTTTTTCCATTGGCCGAGACCCGCTGAAGGTTCCACCAGCCATTTCGATCGGAAACGAAATACAAAACACCGTCAGGAGACCACTCCGGTTGAAAGATCGATTCAGCAATACCACCGGAAACCAATTCGCTTTTCTGGAGCGTGCCATCTTGCGCGAGGTCACCGACCCAGAGCTCCGAGCCATCCCAGGGCATGTTTGGATGATTCCACGTCAGCCATGCCAAATGCAGTCCATCAGGACTAAGCCGTGGTGAAGAATAAAAATCATTTCCCCTGGCAAGCACCTGGCCGCAGTCGTCGTTGCCTTCAAGGCTAAGACTCACGATTGTGCTCGCTGCCTCTGCTTCTCTTAAACTGTGGTCCTCCCTGACGCAAATCAGCCGCTGTCGCTTTTTATCAATGCACGCATCCGCATAACGCATGTCTGCGACAGGCGTTATGGGCTGCGGATCGCGTCCTGGTGTTTTACGATAGAGTCGCTGATCTGCATAGTTTGAAAAATAGACATTGCCTGCATCGACTACGTAGTCGCCTCCCCCGTATTCATGCGCGCGAGTTCGGGCATTGAAGGGCTGAGGATTGACATCAGTGCACACTCCTGACGAATCACGTCTGACAATCACATTCCGGCCGCCTTCGGTGGGTCGCATCTCAAGCCAATAAATATCAGCGCCAGCAATCAATGGCTGGCTAAGTCCGACCGATTCCTCGACGATCAGATCAGCAGTGATCGGAGATTTCCACGAACCGTAGGGTGCTGTCTTTGATGGGTTTGCCACCTTTTTCTCCTTATTTTGCCACCTTTTTCTCCTTATGAGGCCTCGCCGGCTGAGGTAATTTGAGGAAGACCTATTAGCTACCTCTGTCGCCGGATGTACTGTGGCTCAAGAACTTCGAAAAACTTTTGTCACAACCTCGTAAAGGCTTTACAAGACTTATGCAACCTATGCTGATTTAGAGCAGGCTAGTATCTTGCCCGTCGTTAATTCTCCATGGGAGAACTGAGATAAAGGCAAGGGCGCTGGTCTTGGGGGAGGTCAGCGCCCTCTCTTTTTGCTCAAACATCTCGTATTCCTATCGAGGTCACCTTTCCGCCTGACCTGAGTCCGTCATTCACATCGCGACAAAGACGGTCCAACAGTCTTTAAGGGCCGGGCTCTGTACGTGCTGCTGGCCAGACAATTCTTCAATGCCAGACGGAGAATAGTCAATACCCTATTAATCCGGACGATCGACGCTCCCGCTATTCCTCTACGAAAAGACATTGACTGGTAACCAAAACAAGTTAACAATTCGCCAACTTCACCATGAAGCATTGAGTCGAAAGGTTGCTGCCAATGTCGTTACGAATGCGAGTCGGAATTACCTTCTCAGTGGTGCTGTCGCTGATCGTTGCCTCTCTTTCACCACCCTCGTCGCAAGCCGATACCTTTCGACCCGTAGTGCGCGGCAGACGGGGCGTCGTCGCTGGTGGCCAGCCCCTGTCGGTCGAGGCCGGACTGCGCATTTTGCAGCACGGCGGCAATGCCGTCGACGCCGGGGTTGCAACAATTCTGGCCGCTTCGGTAATCGAGTTCTCTCACTTCTCTTTCGGAGGCGAAGTCCCAATCCTCATCAAGTTGAAAGGTCGTGAGGTCGCAGTGGTTGAGGGCATGGGTCAGGCGCCGCTTAAGGCAACCCGAGATTTCTTTGTTAACCGAACGAACCCGGGCAGGAGTGATAACGGTCCAACCGCTCCCGATTCCTCGCGGGCACAGGGTGGGAACGCTGACCTGCCGACCATGCCCGGCGCCAAGTCAGGTTTGATTCCCTCTACTGGTCCACTGGCAGCCACAGTGCCCGCAGTCCTTGATGCTTGTGTGACTGCCCTCGATCAGTTTGGCACAAAATCACTCGCGGAAGTAATGCAACCGGCAATCGAACTAGCCGACGGTTTCCCCATAGATGAGCTGCGGGTTCAATACATCAAGACGCGCGCGCCGATTTTTTCCGCGTGGCCCGATGCGAAACAACTCTTTCTGCCTAACGGTGAAGTGGCAAAGGTCGGCGACCTTTTTGTGCAAGCTAACCTGGCGCGCACGCTCCGCGAAATTGTGAACGCAGAAAAGCTTGGAGCGCGTAGAGGTCGCCACGCTGGTTTGCTTGCCGCTCGTGAGTATTTTTATAGAGGACCAATAGCTAAGCGCATCGGCGATTACATGCAGACGCACGGGGGGCTGCTGGCCACAGCGGACCTCGCACGTTTTCACGCAAATGTCGGCCAACCTGTGCAAGCAGACTACCATGGCTATCAAGTTTACAAAGCCGGCTTCTGGACCCAGGGGCCGGCTCTGGTTGAGACGCTGAATTTGATTGAGGGTTACGACCTGAAGGCCATGGGCCACAACTCGGCTGGTTACATTCATACGCTTACCGAGGCACTAAAGCTGGCCCTCGCCGATCGCGATCGTTACTACGGCGATCCCAACTTTGTGAAGATACCTACGCGCGAGCTGCTGGCGAAGAACTATGCCGCGTTGCGCCGGCCTCTAATCGATCAGCAACCGCGAGCGCCACGCAAACTGTCGGGCGCATTTCCATGCTTCCCGAGTTTGAACGCGCCAACGACACGACCTGCGTAAATGTGATCGATAAAGACGGAAATCTATTCAGCGCGACTCCCAGTGGCGCCTGGCTACCGGCAGTAGTGGCGGGAGACACGGGCGTGCTGATGGGCCAACGACTGCAATCAGCGCTTACAGATCCGCAGAGTCCAAATGTTGTCGCGCCGGGCAAGCGTCCACGTATAACTCTGACTCCAACCCTCGTACTAAAAAATGGCGAGCCTTTCATGGTCCTTAGCACGCCCGGCGGCGACAATCAGGATCAAGCTCTGTTACAGGTATTGCTGAACATCATTGAATTTGGCATGAACCCTCAGGAGGCTGTCGAGGCGCCCCGCTTCGATACGCAGCATTATGTCAGCTCGTTTGACGATCATGAATTCCTGCCGGGGTCGCTGAATATCGAATCCCGTATCGATCAGAAGACAATTGAGGAGTTGAAGTTGCGCGGACACAAGGTAAAGGTCCAGTCCGACTGGGGCACACTCTCGTCCCCCACAGTAATTCTCTATAACTCACAAAACGGCGTCTCTTCCGCCGGAGCGGATCCGCGGCGAGGAAGGTACGCTGTAGCCTGGTAATGGATGTTTGTTGGTTGGTTGGTTGGTGGTCCGACATTCCCATCTTCAACGAAGTTGACCCAGAGTCGGAAGGCCGGAAGTTTAAGTTCTCTAATCTCCATAGCGAAGGGACCCTCAAATGAGATCTAGAAAACCGATCACATTTCTTTCAGCTAGCCTGCTGCTGCTGCTGATGCTATCGGGCCGGGCTATTTCTACTGCGCAAGCTCCTTTGCCAAATCCCGTGCTTGCATTTCGCGGCCAGGAGTTTTTTGAAGCCAACGGTAAGTCATGGACGCGGTACCAGTATGAAATTACAAACGGTAAAGACTTTCCTGCTGAGTTGTTTGCGCCCGCACCAGATCTACCTCCTTGCGGCGCAAATACAAAATCCTCACGTACCTGGGTGGATTTCTACGATCAGCGGGGAAAACGTCTATACGGATTCTGCGCGCTTAAAAGCGTCAAGGATCAAATATGGTTTGCTTTGGAAAAGGACGTGGTGCCTCCAAGTTGGATCTACATCGAGATGACCGACCGCCAAACTAATACTAAGTACAAGTCGAACCTCGCCGAAACCAGTCAATAGATTCCCAAACCGTACTCACATTTGGAAGCAGCAATGAATCAAAAGGTGTCTGAGGTGCCGACTTGCCGTTTTCTAGCAATCGTGTATAGCGTCCTGCTTCTCGCGAGTCCCGCCTACCCCTCTCGCTGTGAACAATTGAAGTCCCAACCAAAAGTATGGGTAACCAAAGAGGTCGATGCTTTGGTACGAGCAGCGTACGCCGCTTACAAGAGTGACAACGCGATTCCAGCTTACGAGAGAGTACTCGACAGAATCGCCGGTACGATTCATAAATGTAAGCTTTCCGAAGATACAGACTTTATCAGTCGCTATCAGAGGTTTGCAGACTACATTCAAGCAGCGTCACTCGACCGCCAGCCGGACCACGAGCTTGGCTTTACTGTATCGGATGAGCAGTACTTCGCGGAGACTTATCAATACGTACAAATCCCTCAATTCCTGCTTGGCCAGACCTTTTTGCGATCTGTCAGCCGATTTGAAACGTTGGAGGGGGCAAAGTCTTTTCTGCGGCAGCTCAACTCGAATCGAAAGCCTTCTGAACAACTCATCTTCTTCAGTTACAAGTCGCGACATTTGGGCACTCCTGATAATGACAAGAGTTACAGAAGGCTCTTGATTGTCGTTCCTGGCGATCTCGAGAAAGGAGAACCTGAAAAATGGGTTCAATTTGGAATCGCTGATCCGGGAGCGCACGGCCACGTTCGCAATGTTTCAATTGTGTCCGCGCTGCCTGGTCCGAATGGAACATTCAATGCCTACTTTAAAGACTACTACCGCAGCTATCACCGGGATGGTTCGATTAGCATTAAGGGTCGATGGGAACTGGGAGAGGGCGATGACAATTGCGCGCAATGCCACAAGACTGGGGTTCTGCCTATCTTCCCGGTCAAGGGCAGCGTAGTCGAGACTGAGCAGCAATTTGTCAGGGCCGTCAACGAACGTTTGCTGGCGTACGGCTCACCACGGTTTGATAAATATATGGATGAAAGAAAGTTTGGCCCCGGAATCAGCTCCGCGACTTTGGATGATCGCCGGCGACGTTTCGGGGCAGCCTTTGACACGACGGTTGCCGCGCAGTCGATGACTTGTGCCTCCTGTCACCAGCATGAGCGCATTGGGGCTCTCAATTGGCCCATGGATCGAATCGTGATTAGCTCCTTTATCAAGGGAGGAGAGATGCCCCTGGGTTTCAAGCTCAAAGTCAGCGAGCGGCACGAGCTCTCTACAAAACTGATCCAGGAGTATTTCGCAAGTGATAAGACCAATCCGGGCATTTTGAAGTCCTGGCTGCTGTCACCTGCTTTGAGGGATGGCGATCAATAATCAATACGAAGGATGGTCAATAGAAACAACAACGCCAACCACCAAGCTCCTGCGGCAAAACTCCATTCGAAGTCTATCTTCGCCAAAACCAATCGTGGAATGTTGTTGGATGTTGTGGTTTTTGTGGCGAACATCTTACTGATGCGATCGCTGACGCATCTCTTCATCGAGATCTTCCGTCAGGCTTCAGCGGACAACCCACTTGCAAAACTTGCGATCGGATTTGTTTGTCTGGGTATGTTTATACTGCCGCCTGTGGGCGCAGTCTTGAAACGCTGGCATTTTCATCAGAGACTGAAAGCTCAGGGGAAGACCGTTGAGTCTGATAGTGTGCTTTCCGGTTGTCTGTTCAATCCACTCTTCTATTTTTGCCTGAACCTGGTGGTCATGTCGGCAATTATAACTGCGCTGGGAGAACAACTTTTCGGAAAGGACTTACTGAACAATGGTCCTGTTTTTATCACGCTCATATTCGTCGGCCTTGGCGTCACGATCGTTCAGACCTTTTTGGTTTACCACTATTTTTCGCCGCCGAGTAATCCGCCGAAACAATTGTTCCTGCGCGAACCGCAAAGCGAAACTCTTGGCGATATCTGCATATTCCTGAACATGATATTTTTTCAAGTTGCCTGGAACTTGTTGACATTCGCTCCGTTGGGTCGTGTGTCGGGCATCGCAGAATTTGGCGGCCGGCTTTTCTTCCTGACTTTTGTCGCTCTGTTGATTTACTTTCCGCCGCGAATCTTTTATCTAGCAGAGGATATCAATCGACCACGCACCTGGGTAACAATGCTGCTCGCTAATTCACCGGTTATCGTGCGTATTCTTTTTGGTACGAGTTCAACGGGATGACGAAACCGTCCGGACGGCTGGTTATTCAAAGGCTCCTGTTCTAGAGTCGGTCCTTCAGCAGTTTCACAGCGAGGAGAAGTTTAGCTGGCGATTCCGAAAGAAATAACAAGTCACTACTTGATTGGAAGATCATGAGTCACGAACCAACATACCAAGCAGCCCGCGCGGTCGCTGCAACTGTAGAAAGTCACTTCTCACGCCATCTCGCAGCCGCACGAGAGCGCGGAGAGGCCGACCTCGCACCCGAACCAAATGCGCAAACAATTGAAGCGATTATCGACGCTACGTTTTGGGCCAGCTTACGGCGTGAGGAAGGTCTCTCGCCAAAGATCTCCCTGGCATTCCTTCCTCCCGAGCAGGCGGGCCAGCCCCTGATGTTCGAACATCGTCTTCCGCTGCTCCCTCGTGTGTTGACAAAACTTGCGCCCGCGGTTGAGCGTCCCGGAATCCACCTCGGTGTCTGGTGTGAGGACGATGAACTGTACGTCTGGGGAGCCACGCGAGTGATTCCGGGTTTCTGTTTTGTCCTTGAGAATGTCGAGCCCGGGCTCCTGGTGATCAAGCATCAACGCCTCGATGGGTTTGGAAAGTTTGCCAATGTAGCGATCCTCAAGGGCGATCAGGTCAAAGTGGTCGATGAAAACGGCACCAGCTTGCCTGATTGCCCGGAGCTCCTGGCGTCGTTGCTGAGCTTCACCTCGCTCTCCTCCTTGAGTGACTCTGATAACGACTCAGTGAATGTGCTGGTCCAATTGGCTGCGTCCATGCGCGCCCATGGACACGGCGGATCGTTGCTGGTCGTGCCTGCCGGCACTGAAGCGTGGCGCGAGTCGATCGTGAGGCCGATCCTCTACTCCGTCGCTCCTCCTTTCTCAGCGCTGTCGGATCTGATGCGGCAGGACCCAAAACAGATGAGCGAGGACGTGTGGGAGGAAGAGGTGCGACGGGCAGTGGAAACCATTGCGGGGCTCACAGCGGTTGATGGCGCCACAGTGATCAATGACCGTTACGAGTTGCTCGCGTTCGGTGTGAAGATAAGACGCCCGGAAGGCAGTGCACCAGTTGAGCGGATGGTAATTACCGAACCTATCATCGGCGACCAGGCTGAAGTCATCCCTCCTGTTCAAAACGGCGGCACACGACATCTGTCGGCAGCACAGTTTGTAAACGATCAGCGCGACGCTCTCGCACTTGTAGCTTCGCAGGACGGTCGCTTCACAATCTTCGCGTGGTCACCATGCGAAGACATGGTCCATGCCCACCGGGTGGATGTGTTGTTGCTATAGTTATCAGGGTGTGAATGCGCGGCGGAAAACGACCCCTGAGAGGTTCAAGCGCATCGCTCGTCCCTCCACGAGTGAATCAAAGCTGACCCAATCGGGGCGCTTCCGGATCGTTGAGTGGCGAGTTATTACACACTCTCCGAAGTTGGTGGGATTTCTGTATTTCCCACTTCCAAACTGCACTAGTACTCTTTCTTGCAATGCCATTGCCTTCCCCTTGTGCTTTAAATGATCAGGGGAAGTGACGCGCCTTTGCGATTGTCCTAGCCGTAGCTGCGGTTTTCCCCTAACTCGCCCCCTTTGCAGAGAATCCTTGTTGAAAGAATCGAAGCTGCGAAACTCAAGAACGGTATAGGTGACTAGAAAATGGCACAAACAATCGTACAGAAAACTCAGACGCAAGTCGCAAGTGCTGACTCAAAGCAAGACCATCAGCAGGCAACAGTCTATACTCTCGCCGCTACACTCAGATTACGTGACGCCGAGACGCAGGGACACTCTGATCGCGTCGTCAGATACAGCCAGCTATTGGGTCGGGAATTCGACTTGACTCCAGACGAGATGAAATCGCTGGAGTGGGGATCTCTGCTTCATGATATTGGCAAGATCGGAATTCCCGACGCCGTCCTCCGCAAACCTGGGTGCTTGACGAAGGCAGAATGGACCACCATGCGTGAACACCCTTTGCTTGGGTTGCAAATTTTGCGCGGCCTCGATTTCTTGCGAGGAGCTGGGCTTGTGGTCGTCCAACACCATGAGCGATGGGATGGGAAGGGCTACCCTTTCGGTCTGCGAGGAATTGAGGTCGTACGCAATGCACGTATCTTCGCAGTTGCAGACGCCTACGATGCGATGACCAGCAATCGTGTCTATCACTCCAGCAAGACCTTTGAGGCAGCCTCCGCTGAGTTGCAGAGAACCGCAGGTCAGCAATTTGATCCAGAGGTGGTAGAAGCATTCGTTAAGATTCCACCTGAATATTGGATCGGGTCTATGAGCAGTAAAAACGCCGACTTTTCTTTTTAGATGTGCCAGGGTGAAAGAGATATTTAGGTGGCGCACCCGCTTCGGTTTTCTTTAGAATTGCCTCGCGATACACAATTTGGGAATTCCTATCTCGCGGTCGCAGGATAGCAGCTCCAGAGTAAGAAAAGACTGAGCCAATGACTAAAGGACGATTGGAAGCCTTCAGCGATGGCGTTATCGCCATCATCATCACCATTATGGTTCTTGAGCTGCGAGCGCCGCACGACCCAAACCCAGCCGCTTTGTTACCGCTAATTCCCGTGTTCTTGAGCTACTTGCTCAGTTTTGTATTTCTCGGCATCTACTGGAGCAATCATCATCACCTGCTACAAGCGGTCCAACACGTGAACGGCAGTGTTCTTTGGGCCAACCTCCATCTGCTGTTCTGGCTATCGCTAGTTCCATTTGTCACGGGTTGGATGGGCCAGAATCACTTTGCGCGCTGGACCCTTGCCATTTACGGAATGGTTCTGCTGTTATCCGCAATCGCCTACTCCATTCTGGTACAGACCCTTCTCTCTCTGCATGGCAAGGAATCGGTTCTCGGAAACGCGCTGGGCTCGGATTTCAAGGGAAAGATTTCGATGGTCATCTATCTGGTGGCCATTCCACTGGCCCTCGTGCAGTGGTGGCTCGCCTGTGCTTTGTATGTTTTAGTGGAAATCATATGGCTGGTTCCCGATCGTCGTATCGAAAGAAAACTGATCAATTGAGATGAGCAGTTCAGTACTACCTCGCGGCAAGCACGTGGTACGCCGATGTACATTGACTCTTCAGAATAGACCATTGCTCAGCAAAACCATATGTCAAGTGACTTCTATTGCGACGAAGCTCTCAGCGGGCGCACACTCGTTAAGAAGGTGATGGAAACAGACAATGTGCTTGCCTTTTACCATACGCGGCCCTTTTACCCGGTCCACGTTGTAGTGATTCCAAAACGCCATGTCGACTCCTTGCTTAGCCTTAAAAAAGAGGATGACGCTCTGCTGATCGAGCTACTTGAGATCGTGAAACAGGTAGCTGCTCAGGTCCTCGCGCAACAAGGTGCATGCCGGGTGCTTACTAACCTTGGTGAATATCAGGATTCAAAGCACCTTCACTGGCACGTAGCCGCAGGGCAGCCTCTGAGATAAGAAGTAGGCATCTACACACGCCGCTATTCCTGGATTCCTTTACTCAACTGGGCTATCTTCTCGCACGGCGTATTCCCTCCGCAAAATTCTTTTTTGAGGACGATAAACGAATGACCATAAACTATGTTCGCACGTTGATCTTACCAGCCATCACACTCGTCGCTTTCCTGCTTTGCATGGCACCCACGCTGGCACAGACGCCTTCACAACAGAAGACTCTTCCGAGCGAGATGCCTGCCAAGTTGAAACCCACCAATGACGGCTTCGATTACACCAGGCGCGACGTGATGATCCCGATGCGTGATCGAGTAAAGTTGCATACGGTCATACTCGTACCAAAGGGGGCCAAACGCGCGCCCATCCTCTTGACACGTACACCCTATAACGCCACTGCGCTTACCAGCCACGCCGAAAGTTCACACCTCGGTTCGATTCTGACCGGCTACGATAACGCCACTGACGTCATCGTCGACGGCGGCTACATCCGCGTGATCCAGGACATCCGCGGCAAGTATGGCTCCGAGGGCGATTATGTGATGAACCGTCCCTTACATGGGCCGCAAAACCCCACTCCGGTCGATCACGCCACCGACACCTACGACACGATTGACTGGCTCGTAAACAACATTCCGGAGACCAACGGCAAGGTCGGAATCCTGGGTATTTCGTACGACGGCTTTTTGCCTTTAATGGCCCTTGTGAATCCACACCCGGCGCTCAAAGTATCGGTACCAATGAACCCTATGGTCGACGGTTGGATGGGAGACGACTGGTTCCACAACGGTGCATTTCGCCAACAAGGTATGAGCTACATCTACGACCAGGAAGGTACGCGAGCAAACGACAGCAAGTGGTGGACGAGCCACTTCGATGACTACGACATGTTCATGCAGGCTGGATCGGCTGGTGAACTAGGCCGTCGTCGAGGCATGGATCAGGTCGGCTTCTGGCGGAAGTTGCTCGAGCATCCGAGCTACGATGCGTTTTGGCGCGATCAAGCGGTGGATAGGATCCTGGCGGATCAGCCGCTAAAGGTACCGGTAATGCTGGTCCATAGTCTCTGGGATCAGGAAGATATCTACGGCGACATCGCTGTTTACAAGGCCATCGAGCCAAAGGACACAGGCAACGACAAAGTATTCCTGGTGCTGGGCCCATGGCATCATGGTCAGGAGATTCGTGACGGCAGCATGCTCGGCGCAGTGAAGTTTAATAGCGATACCTCGCTCACATTCCGCCAGGAGGTCCTACGTCCGTTTCTCGATCAGTATCTAAAGGACGGGGCAGCGAAAGCTGACGTTGCACCCGTAACGGCTTTTGAAACGGGAACTAACAAATGGCGGCGTCTGAAATCATGGCCGACCGGGTGTGATAGTGGTTGCACACTCAAACCTACGCCCTTGTATCTCAACGCCGGTCTGAAAGCGGATTTCGCTGCGCCGGCGTCGGGTGACACAGCGTTCGACGAATACATTTCCGACCCCGCGAAGCCAGTGCCCTATCGCGCGCGGCCTATCGATGGCACCAGTTGGTCGCGCTGGTTGGTGGACGATCAACGCGAGGCGTCAGGTCGCCCGGATGTAGCAGTCTTCGTTTCAGATGTTTTAGATGGACCAGTGAAGATCAGTGGACAGCCGGTCGCTAATTTGATCGCTTCGACTAGCGGCACAGATTCTGATTGGGTAGTCAAGGTAATTGACCTCTATCCTGATGAGGTCGCGGCACAACCAAACATGGGCGGTTATCAGTTGATGATTTCGGCCGACATTTTCCGCGGCCGCTATCGTGAGAGCTTGGAGAATCCAAAACCGATCGCGGCTAATGAGCCTCTGCTCTATCGATTTGCCTTGCCTACGGCGAATCACGTCTTTCTGCCGGGCCACCGAATCATGGTGCAAATCCAATCGAGCTGGTTTCCGTTGTACGACCGGAATCCGCAGACCTTTGTGCCAAACATCTTCTGGGCCAAGCCTGGGGATTATCGAAAGGCGACGCAGCGTATCTATCACACGCCCGCACAGGCCAGCTTCATCGAATTGCCATTAGTCATAACGAACGTCCACTAGCCCAGATTTTCATGAATTGGGATGTCATAGTTATTGGCGGTGGCGCCGCCGGACTTTTTTGCGCGATTGAAGCGGGCAGGCGTGGGCGACGAGTTCTGGTCTTAGAACTCTCAGAACGAGTCGGCAAGAAGATCGGCATCTCGGGTGGCGGTCGTTGCAACTTTACGAATCTTTGGACGGGCCCGGAAAACTTTCTTTCCGCGAATCCTCATTTCTGCAAGTCAGCGCTGGCTGGTTACACACCCTTGGACTTTATCTCACTTGTAGACAAGCATCGGATCGCTTATCACGAGAAGAAGCTGGGACAACTATTCTGCGACGGTAGCTCGCAACAGATCATTGACATGCTGCTGGGTGAATGTGCGGAGGCTGGCGTAGAGATTCGCTGCGCTTGTCACGTGCTCAGTGTACAGAAGGAGCAGTCATTCACGATAGAAACCAACGAGGGACGCTTCGTCTCATCCTCGCTTGTCATTGCCACGGGAGGACTGTCTATCGCTCCGCTTGGGGCCACCGACTTCGGCTATCGCATCGCTCGACAGTTTGGGTTACGCATTGAGGAACCAAGACCCGGTCTCGTACCCCTGACCTTGACCCCGGAAATGCAGACGCATTTGATGAAGTTAAGTGGTGTTTCGATCGATGCTCTAGTGAGTTGTCGTACCCAGGATACTCCGGAGTTTCGCGAAAACATTCTGATCACGCATAGAGGGCTAAGCGGCCCGGCAATTCTGCAAATCTCTTCTTACTGGCGACGCGGTGAGTCGATTGCAATCAACCTTTTGCCTGACGAAGATGTCTTCACTATGTTAGAGGGCAGTCAAAGCTCTGGGATTGCGCTTGCCAATCTTCTATCTCATCGCTTACCCAGGCGCTTTGCCCAAGCCTGGTGCGAACTATATGCAGATTCAAAGCCGCTCAAACAATTCAATAGCGCCGAACTTCATGAGATCGCCTACCAAATTCAAAACATGGAGATCACGCCCGCGGGAACAGAGGGTTTTAAGAAAGCCGAGGTAACTGCAGGTGGTGTTGCGACAACTGAGCTATCTTCGCAGACCATGGAAGTCAAACGTGTGCCGGGACTCTATTTTATCGGCGAAGTAGTGGATGTGACGGGACAATTAGGTGGCTACAATTTTCAGTGGGCGTGGGCTTCGGGTTTCGCGGCGCTGACAAGCGAATCACAAGGTTTGAAAGTACTGGCCTAATTTGAGATTGTCTTAGTGCATTCTCGGTGTTCTCCGTGTCTTCGTGGTGATAAAAGTGCCGAAACTATTTCACCACGAAGACACGGAGAACACGGCGAATCGATGGTAATTGCATTGCGAGGAAAATGTGTCATATAACATACCGGACATTAATTAAGGAAAGAGGAAAACCAAATGGCAGCAGAAATGAGAAAGCGCTTTGTAAATTTCAACCTCAAGAATCAAGACGGCAAGACAATCAAGCTCGACGACTTCGCCGGCAAGTGGCTCGTAGTTTACGTCTACCCTAAAGATGACACGCCTGGTTGCACCATTCAGGGCAAATCATTCACGGCGAGCAAACAGGAGTTTGACGACGCCAACATCGCTGTTGTCGGAGTCAGTGAAGACGATGTTGATTCACATAAGAGCTTCTGCAACAAGTTTGCCTTCACTATCGATCTGCTGGCAGATCCGAATCACGAATTACTGTCGGCGGCGGGTGTAGGCCAGAGCGATTATAAAGGAACGATGTATTGGGACCGCACAAGTTTTGTCATTGACCCGAATGGCAACCTGCGCAAGACATACCTAAAAGTGCAACCTGAAGGTCATGAGCGCGTGTTACTAAATGATATTAAGGGGATGCAAGCGGGAGGCTGACGCTTTCTCGACCGACCTTTGGTGTCCGATATGATTTAGCTTGTCGCGGACTTACGTAGCACAACTTCAGCGCCTGACAACGACAAGCGAAAGCATATCGGACACTAAACCTAGTCTATATATCCAGTTGAGCGAGCAAGGGACAATGATCGGATGCTGCCCTGATAACCTCCGCTGGTTCCAAGACCACGTCGCACGTGACTAGTTTGTCAGAAAAAGTTTTTGGTACGAAAACATAATCCAGGCGTACGTGGGGATCCCAGGTGGGAAAAGTGTAGCCCGTTTCGTCTTTGTGAAGCGTGCGGAAGCCGTCCATGTATCCGGCATCAAGCACGATCTGAATCGTCTCTCGCTGTAGCTTTCGGCCGCTAATGAAAATGAGGGCTCGAATCCACGCCGGCAAACGCCAGAGGTCCAGCGCCTCACCTGGCGCAAGCGTGTTGAAATCTCCCACCAGAACGTGGAAGCCGTGCTGGTGTCGTTCGATTCCTTTCAGCAGTGAGCGTATCTCGTCCATTCGTCTGCGTTCATCCCACTTGGAAAACCTTGCACTCAGGTGCAATCCGAAAATCCGGGCCGTGGTCTCAGCAGGCACGATTTCGAGAAACGAGTGTTTGGCCCCTGCAGGATAATGCCATTCGTGATAGGCGACTTCTGTCCGGCTAATGTAGCCAATAGAGTGTTTTTCGCGCGCGGCCCAAAAGGGCAGCTGCGTCGCTTCTGACAGGCGCTCAATGACTGAAGGGTGTGTCGCTTCCTGAAACACGACAAGGTCAGGAGCAACTGTCTTGATGACTTTAGCCAGCGCGTCCTCTCGTCCCAAACCGCCGAACCTTATGTTGTAGCTCAGCAGCTTGAGAATCACGCATCAGCTCCAGGTTCGACGACAACATGATATGGCTCCCCGAACAAGACATCGCGTGCGTACAGTACAAGGCTGGATGTGGCTTGAATGTTCACCGGCCGGCCCACCAGTTCCTGCAGCGACTCACGCAGTGGGTTAAGGCTGGGGGCAATGTCTGGATCTTTGTCGCACAGCGGTTTCGTATGCAAAGCGGGAATGTAAAAAGCGTCTGGAGACCATTCCTCCATTACTTTCTTTCCGACCAGCGTCACATCCAGATCACTCATACTCTTGCCGACCGAATCGTAAGGGGTCCCGTCTTCATGGCGCTTGTTGGTAACTACACTTCCGCGTAGGACGATTCCTGTTCCCTCCGGGATTCCCTGTTGGAGTTTCCGGTAGAAAGCAATAAAGAGTCGCTCATCACCGCCAAAAGCGAGTGTGATGATACGACCGCGAAGTTCCAGGTCACTCATTTCATGAGCATCTTTGGGCATAGATATTTGCTTTCGTATTTACGGAAGTTCCAAGTCCGCGAGTACGGGAACATGATCTGAGGCGCGCGTGTTGACTACCCACGCCTTTTGCGCCCGGACGCCGTCCGCGGGCCGGTAGAAGAGATAATCGATTCTCTTTATCGGCTTGTCTGCAGGGTAGCTTAGCCCCTCTCCCTTCGTGCGGCTGTGCGACCAGGCGTCTGCGAATTTCGTCAGCATTAATTTGTAAGCAGCGCCGGTGGGCTCGTCGTTCCAGTCAC
>WNFK01180284.1_pt3 | contig 15196 bp, 12 predicted proteins | sample 5400281 | NCBI WGS metagenome assembly WNFK01 (sample SAMN13153350, study PRJNA577476) | soil metagenome | isolation source: 20 cm soil on Douglas fir-dominated hillslope | place: USA:California | collected 2013-09-17 | reverse complement strand
GCGCGCGCCCGCCTGCTGTCCACTCTGGCCGAGCGCGACGCGACCGCCGCCACCCTGGGCGACCTGCGCGTCAACCTCGACAACGCCGAGCGGGAGCTGCGCCGCGTCGAGGAGCTGTGGGACCGCAAGCTGGTGGCCGAGCAGAACCGCGACCAGGCGAAGATGGCCGTCGACAGCCTGCGCGCCCGCCTCATCGTTGCGCGCGAGCAGGTGACCGCCTCGGAGGCCCGCGTGAAGGTCGCCCAGCAGGACCTCGACAACTGCATCGTGCGCGCGCCCTTCGGCGGGATCGTCGTCTCGAAGGACGCTCAGCGCGGCGAGATGGTGTCGCCGGTGTCGGCCGGCGGCGGCTTCACGCGGACGGGCATCGCCACGATCGTCGACATGGGCTCGCTCGAGATCGAGGTGGATGTGAACGAGTCGTACATCGCGCGGGTGAAGCCGGGGCAGCCGGTGACGGCCGTGCTCGACGCCTACCCGGACTGGCAGATCCCGGCCAAGGTGCGCACGGTTATCCCGACCGCCGACCGCCAGAAGGCGACGGTCAAGGTGCGCGCCGCGTTCGATCGCCTGGATCCCAGGATCCTGCCCGACATGGGCGTCAAGGTGACGTTCCTCGGCGAGGAGCGGAGCGTGCCCGCTGGCGCCGGGAGGACTCTGGTGCCGAAGACGGCCGTGCTCGAGGAGGGCGGCACCGCGGCGGTCTTCGTGCACCGCGAGGGGCGCGTGGAGCGCCGGGCGGTGCGCCTGGGCGACGTGCGCGGCAACGAGCGCGAGGTGCTGGCGGGCCTGTCCGACGGCGAGCAGATCGTGACGACTGGAATCAAGGACCTGCGCGACGGCCAGGCCGCGCGCGTGAAGCGCTAGAGCAGTGCGAGCCGCAGGCCGTCGCGGGGCTGGGGCCCCGCCGGCCGAGGCGAGCGAAGGAATCGGGCGAGCCTATAAATAGGAGCGTCGATGGTCAAGATCGATGGTCGAGGAGACGAAAGCGCCCTGATCCGGGCGCGGGGGCTGGGCAAGACCTACCGGCGCGGCGGCGAGGAGATCCATGTGCTCCAGGGGCTCAACCTGGACGTCGACGCGGGTGAGTTCATCGCGTTCATGGGCCCGAGCGGCTCGGGCAAGACCACCTTGCTGAACCTGCTCGGAGGGCTGGACGTGCCGTCGGCCGGGAGCGTGACGGTGGCGGGCGACGAGATCACGCGCATGTCGGCGCGCAAGCTGACGAGCTGGCGCTCGCGCCACGTGGGATTCGTGTTCCAGATGTACAACCTGATTCCCGTGCTCACCGCGTTCCAGAACGTCGAGCTGCCGCTACTCTTGACGAGCCTGTCGAAGGCCCAGCGGCGGCAGCACGTGGAGACGGCGCTGGACGTGGTGGGCCTGTCCGACCGCATGCACCACTATCCGCGGCAGCTCTCCGGCGGCCAGGAGCAGCGCGTGGGCATCGCGCGCGCCATCGTGGCCGATCCCACGTTTCTGCTCTGCGACGAGCCGACAGGTGACCTGGATCGCAAGAGCGCCGACGAGGCGCTGGACCTGATCGATCGGCTCGTCCGGGAGTTCGGCAAGACCGTCTTGATGGTGACCCACGACCCGCTGGCCGCCGAGCGCGCGCACGTCGTCCTGCATCTGCAGAAGGGCGTGCTCGTGGACACGGTGACCACGGGCCGGGCTCGATGAAATACGTTCCGCTCGTCCTGTCCAACCTCTTCCGCAAGAAGACCCGCACGGAGCAGGGCGTGGACGTGGCGGGCGTCGACCGGCTCGTGGTCCTGAACCGCGTCTCGATCATCCAGCCGCTGCCGCTCGCCTATCGAGACCGGCTGCTGCGGATTCCCGGCGTGACTCACGTGACCTTCGCCAGCTGGTTCGGCGGCGTCTATCAGGACGAGCGCAACTTCTTTCCGCAGTTCGCCGTCGACCGCGAGACCTACCGGCAGATGTTCACCGAGTTCATCGTGCCCGACGATCAGTGGCAGGGGTTTCAGACCGACAAGGAGGGCGCGATCGTCGGCGAGGCGCTGGCCGAGCGGTTCAAGTGGAAGATCGGCGATCGCATCCCGATCAAGGGCACGATCTTCGCCGGCACCTGGGAGTTCAACATCCGCGGGATCTATCGCGGCCGCCGGGTTCAGGACGACACGACGCAGCTCTGGTTCCGGTGGGATTACCTCGACGAGCGGAAGGCGTTCGGGAAGGGCTGGGTCGGCTGGTACACGGTGCGGATCGCCAATCCCGACGACGCGGTGCGCCTGGTCAAGGTGATCGACGAGCAGTTCGCGAACTCCCCGGCCGAGACCAAGACCGACACCGAGAAAGCGTTCGCTGCGTCGTTCGTCAAGCAGATGGGCAATATCCAGCTCCTGATCATGAGCGTCGGCAGCGTCGTGTTCTTCACGCTCCTGCTGGTGACGGGCAACACGATGGCGATCGCGGTGCGCGAGCGCACGCGGGAGCTGGCGGTGCTGAAGGCGGTGGGATTCTCGGACCGGTTCGTGCTGATGCTGGTCATCGCCGAGACGATGGTCGTCGCGGTGGTCGGCGGCGGCGTCGGCCTCGGCCTGGCGAAGCTCTTCACGCTGCGCGGGGACCCGACCGGGGGCCTCTTGCCCTTCTTCTACCTTGCTTCCGATGACATCGTCCTCGGGCTGGGACTGGCGCTCACGGTGGGGCTCGCGGCCGGCGTCCTGCCGGCTCTCTCCGCCAGCCGGCTCCGGGTCGTCGACGCGCTCAGGCGGGTCTGACGTGGCGATCCCGCTCGTCTACAACGTGCGAAGCCTCCGGGCGCGGTGGACCTCGACCGTGGTGGCCGTGCTGGGCATCGCGGGCACGGTGGGCGTGTTCGTGGCGATGCTCTCGCTGGCGCGCGGATTCGAGGCTACGCTGGTGGCCTCGGGCTCCCCGCGCAACGCGATCGTCCGGCGCGCGGGCGCCACGTCGGAGATGGACAGCAGCGTCCTGCTCGAGCAGGTACGCGTCATCGAGGACGCGCCGGGCGTGGAGCGCGGGGGCGCCGGGCCGCTGGTGTCGCCCGAGGTCGTCGTGATCGCCTCGTTCCCGCTGAAGGGCCGCGGCACCGAGGGCAACGCCCAGGTGCGCGGCGTGTCGCCGAAGGCGCTCGCCGTCCGGCCGACCGTGAAGATCGTCGCGGGCCGCGCGTTTCAGCCCGGGTTGACGGAGCTCCTGGTGGGCCGCAACGTGGCGGCGAGCTACGTCGGCCTCGATCTCGGCAAGACCGTCAGGTTCGGCGGCGGCACCTGGACGGTGGTGGGCGTGTTCGACAGCGGCGGTACCGCGTATGACTCGGAGCTGTGGTGCGACTTCAGCGTCCTGCGTCAGGTCTACCAGCGCCCGCAGAACATGTTCCAGTCGGCGACCGCGCGCCTGTCGTCGCCGGACGCGCTGACGCCGTTCAAGGACGCGCTGACCGCCGATCCCCGCGTGACGGTCCAGATCGATCGCGAGATCGACTACTACGCGAAGCAGTCGCGACAGCTGACGACCCTGATCACCGTCCTGGGCACGATCGTGGCCGTGGTCATGGGCATCGGCGCGGTCTTCGGCGCGCTCAACACCATGTACTCGGCGATCGCCGAGCGCGCGCGGGAGATCGCCACCCTGCGCGCGCTGGGCTTCGGCAGCGGCAGCATCGTGGTGTCGTTCGTGCTCGAGTCCCTGTGCATCGCGCTCGTGGGCGGTCTCCTCGGCTGCGTGGTCGTCCTGCCGCTGAACGGTCTCACGACGGGGACGATCAACTGGCAGACGTTCTCCCACCTGGCCTTCGCGTTCCGGGTCACGCCCGACCTCCTGGCGATGGGAATTGCCTTCGCGCTCCTGATGGGGCTGGTGGGCGGCGTGCCGCCGGCTATCCGGGCTGCCCGCGCGCGAATCGCGGTGGCGCTCCGGGAGCTCTGACCTCGAAAGGCGGCGCCGGCCGCGCCTCGGAGAGCCGGTCCGCCTTTCTCTTGTAGACCAGCGCCCCCCGAATGTTTCGCACGAGCTCATAGTCGCGTCCGAGCGCCTGCTCGAGAATGGTTTTCGTCTCCGGGTGGGCGTCCACGTACCCGGTGTTGGCTTTTTTGACGATGAAGAGCGGATGCATCTCGAGCAAACGCGTCATCTCGCTCTCCCGTGTCGCACCGGGCGCGGCGGCAACCTCGAGAACAGACTCCCGGACGATGTTCGACGGGTGCGTGACGACCCGCGACAACGGCTTCGTCTCGGTCAGCCAGTACACGAGATGGTAGTCCAAGAGATAGATGGGCTCGCGTCGGACATTTTCAGTGCGTAGATAGTCAGCCAGCTGGTAGACGACGTCCTGGTCGCCGCGGAGGGTCTTCGTTCCCAGATCCCAATACGCGGCCGCCAGCACCCAGGCCGGGAACGCCAGGCCGACGGCGAGCAGGACAATGACGGGCCGAACGTGGCGGTGCCGCAGGAGCGTCGAGTAGAAATGCCCCGAGATCAACGCCAGGAAGACGACGATCTGGATCACGTAGTGTCGGTAGAACGGCCCGCCGAAGATCATCGAGCCGGTGACCGCGGCGACGCACGCGTACAGAAGCAGCGTCTGCCCCCGCTGGGGCCCGACCTGTGTCGCCCAGTGGCGCGTCGTGAGGACGGTCCCCCCGAGAAATCCGATGAAGATAGCGAGATGGTACTGAGCGAGCGTCGCGAGGAGGGCGCCGAGCGCGGCGCCGGGACCGCGCTCCAGGTCGGCGTAGTACAGCGGAGCCACGATGGCCGACGCCACGAGAATTCTCCACGTGCCGGCCACCAGATAAGGCGCGCTGACGAGGACCGGCGGGAGTAGGGCCCCGAGGGCGTACGACGCCACGAGGCGAGCCACGCGTGCTCGATCGCGCGCGGCCGAGCGGATCAGCAGGTCGATGCCGCCGACGACCAGAAGACAGACCAGGTTCGTCCGCACGAGGGTCGCGAGAGACAGCAAGAGGCCGGCCGCGAAGCCCGTCCCGGCGCCGTGGCGGCACATGATCAAGATTGCCAGCGCGGCCATGACCGGGACCATCGCGAGCGTCTCCGTCATGGTCGGCGGGCCCCCGGGAGCCAGCGACGCGAACACCACGGACATGACGGCGGCGAGCACGCCCGCCCGGGAGCCCCACAGACGCCGGCCGATCAGAAACGTCAGATAGGCCGACGCGAGCACGCATGCCGCGCCGAGCAGGCGAATTGCGATGATATGCCGGCCGGCCACGAGGATCGTGAGGGCGAAGGGGACGAACGCCCCGGGCGGTTTGTTGTCCCAGAGCTCGACGTACGGCAGATGCCCGTCCACCAGGCTTTGCCCGACCAGAATGAACGTGCTCTCGTCCCAGTCGATCAAGGGCGGGAAGAAGAACGGAAACCGGACCAGCAGGGTGACCAGCAGCAGGACGGCGAGCGGCGAACCGATCGTCAGTGACCGCCGAGGCCGGGGATCGAGACCAGGAGATGGAGTGAGCCGCCGAGCTCGTTGAGCTTGCGCGTGTCCCAGCGCACGAACGCGTCCCGCTCCTCGTCCGACAGGTCGGCGTCGGCGAGGGCCCCGCCGGGATTCGCCCGGAAGCGATCGCGGAAGGCCGGGTCCTTCTTCAGCCGATAGAGCACGACGTTCGTCTCGTAGCGGCTCATGCCACGTCCCACTCGAGCGCAGCGAGGTCGATGCGTCCCATCTCGCCGAAGAACCGGACCCGGGCGCGCGCGGGGCTCACGGCGCCCAGCAGCACCAGCCAGTTGAGCAGCTCGTGCGAGCCGCTCTCGTGAAGCTCTTTCGCTGTGAGGGCGGTCAGGGCCTCGTGGTCGCCCGCTTCCATCAGCTTGACGATGCGCCGGTCGAAGGCTGGGTCCGACTGGCCGACGCGCGCCAGCGACAGCTCGGGAAAGTGGCTGAGCCCGCCGGTCGCGACGACGGCGACGTTCCACGGCCCCTCGGCCACCACGCGCGCGATGTGACGTCCGGCCGCGAAGCAGCGCTGCGCGGTCGGCTGCGGGGCCACGAAGCAGTTGACCCAGAAGGGGACGAGGGGCGGAACCGGTCGGTCGCCGTACAGCGTGGAGACCGGGCTCAGGAACGCATGGTCGAGCGGCGCCGACCACGACGCGGCGAAGTCGAAGCCGGCCTGCACGCCCTTCTCCAGAATGCCGTTGGCCAGATCTTCGTGGAGGGGATAGCGCTCCGGGAGACCGTCGAGGGCGCGGTCGAACTCGATCGCGTCCGCCTGGACCATGCGGCTCACCGAGCGGCCGACCCGGACGCAGAGGGCCGGCACCGCGTCGAACGAGAAGACGTTGAGGTGATCGTCGGCGACGACGACGAGCGCGTCGGGCGCGGCCGCCATGAGCGTACGTCCCATCGCCCGCACCACGCCGATCAGCTCCTCCACCATCCGTCGACCGTGCGGCCCGACGTTCTGGCCGTAGTAGTCGGGGTAGAGCACGTGCGACATCGCGGCCGCGTACACGATCCTGCCCATGTGGCCCTCCCGGCGCCCATCATGCCGCGGAAGGCCTGACGCGTCGACCGGATTCCGCGGCCCGGCGCAAGACGCCGCATCGGTGGTAGGCTGTCGGGCGGCTCCACCAACACGGCCATCAGGAGAATGACGGACATGGACAAGAAGGTTGCGATCGTGACGGGCGCCGGGAGCGGGGTCGGTAAGGCGGTCGGGCTCGCGCTGCTGCGAGAGGGATACCATGTCTCATTGGCCGGTCGGCGCAAGGACGCCCTGGAAACGGTGGCGGCCGAGGCCGGTGACGCGCGCTCCAGAGCGCTGGTCGTTCCCACCGACGTCTGCGTTCCTCAGGCCATCCGCTCGCTCTTCGCGCAGACCAAGAGCGCGTTCGGGCGGCTGGATCTCCTGTTCAACAACGCCGGCATCGGCGCCGCCGGGCTCCTGGAAGACCTGACCGTCGAGCAGTGGAAGGCCGTCGTCGACACCAACCTGACGGGCTCGTTCCTCTGCACGCAGGAAGCATTCAAGATCATGAAGGACCAGGACCCGCGCGGCGGGCGAATCATCAACAACGGCTCGATCTCGGCCCATACGCCGCGGCCCAACTCGGCGCCTTACACCTCGACCAAGCACGCGATCACCGGGCTCACCAAGGCCACCTCGCTCGACGGCCGCAAGTACGACATCGCCTGTGGGCAGATCGACATCGGCAACGCCGCCACCCCGATGACCGAGCGGATGGCCAAGGGCGTCCCGCAGCCGAACGGCACGACGATGATCGAGCCCACCATGGACGTCGAGAACGTCGCCAACGCCGTGGTCTGCATGGCCCGGATGCCGCTCGACACCAACGTGCTCTTCATGACGGTCATGGCGAACAAGATGCCGTTCGTCGGCCGCGGCTGAGTCCCGAAGCGGAGAAACGGTCATGCGTGTTCCGGCCCAGCAGGTTCGCCGTCAGCTCGTGTCCGTGTTCCGAGCGTGGGGGATGTCGGAGGCCCATGCCGACACCACCGCCGACATGATGGTGGAGACCGATCTCCGAGGCGTCGACTCGCACGGGATCGGGATGCTCCCGACCTACGACCGGGAGTTTCGCAACGGGCGGCTCAACATGCGCCCGGTCTTCAAGAAGGTGCGCGAGACGGCGGCGACGGCCCTGATCGACGCCGATGCCTCGCTCGGCCATCCGGCCGCCGCCTGCGGGATGAATCTCGCGGTCGACAAGAGCCTCGCGGTCGGCGTCGGTGTCGTCGACGTGTTCAACTCGCACCACTTCGGGGCGGCGGGCTGCTATTCGCGCATCGCGGCCGACCGCGGCGTCATCGGCATGGTGACCTCCGCCACCCGCGGCGTGACCATGGTGCCGACCTTCGGGACCGAGCCGGTCATGGGCACCAACCCGCTCGCGTTCGCTGCGCCGGCGAAGCGCAATCCGCCGTTCGAGCTCGACATGGCGACCACCACCGTGGCCGCCGGGAAGGTGCGCGTGTACAAGGAGAATCACAAGCCGCTTCCGTCGGGCTGGGTCATCGATGGGGACGGCAAGACTGTGACCGATTCGGCCAAGGGCTTCCAGCACGTGACCGACCGCGACGGCGGCATCACACCGCTCGGGGGCACGCGCGAGGCGGGTAGCCACAAGGGCTACGGGCTCGCGGTGATGGTGCACGTCCTGGCCGGCACGCTGGCCGGCGCGTCGTTCTCGCCGATCCGCAACCAGACGCAGAAGCAGTCCGATCCCCACAACATCGGCCACTTCTTCATGGCGATCGATCCCCGCGCCTTCCGCGCCGAGGGCGAGTTCGAGGAAGATCTCGATCAGGTGATCGACGTGCTCCACAACGCCAAGCGCGTCGATGCGAACCAGCCCGTGCTGGTCGCCGGCGATCCGGAGCGGGCGAACAAGACGGATCGGCTCGAGCACGGCGTGCCGATTCCGGACGACCTGATGGACCAGCTTCGCGTCGTGGCCAAGAACGCGAACGTGCCGTTCCTGCTCGCCGGCGGGTCGTGACCCAGACGGGCTGGATCGGCAAGCCGGTCAAGCGTGTCGAGGACGCGCGGCTCCTGACCGGGCGCGGAGCCTACATCGACGATCACCCTCCGGTCGCCAACGCGCGCCACGCGGCGATCGTGCGCTCGCCGCTGGCCCACGCGAGGATCCGCGGCTACGATCTGTCGGCCGCGCTGGCCCTCGACGGCGTCGTCGGGGTGCTCACCGGCGAAGACGTCGCCCGGCACACCAAGCCCTTTTCGGTCGGGGTCACGGCGCCGGTCCACTACTACTGCGCGGCGACCGATCGAGTCCGGTTCGTCGGAGAGCCGGTGGCGATCGTCGTGGCCCGAAACCGCTATGTCGCCGAGGACGCCGCCGATCTCGTCCGGGTCGACTACGAGCCGCTCCCGGTCGTCGTCGATCCCGAGCGCGCGCTCGATCCGAGCGCGCCGGTCCTCCACGAGGCGGTCGGATCGAACCTGGCCGGACATCGACGCCTGGTCTACGGCGATCCCGACGGCGCCTTCCGGGACGCCGACGTCGTGATCCGCGACCGGTTCAGCTTTCCGAAGTACGGCTCGACGCCGATCGAAACGTACGGCGTCATCGCGCGCTGGGACCCGCTCGACGGCGTGTGCACGGTGTGGTCGAACTTCATGGGGCCGTTCATCATGCACCCCTTGACGGCGCGCGTGCTCGGTCTCGCGGAGAACAAGCTGCGCTTCATCGTGCCGCCCGACATCGGCGGCTCCTTCGGCATCAAGTCGTCGATCTATCCGTACATCGCCCTGATCGCTCTGGCCGCCATGCGCCTCGACGTGCCGGTCAAGTGGATCGAGGACCGGCGCGAGCACCTCCTGGCGTCGTCGAGCGGCACGGATCGAGTCGCCTATCGCGAGGTGGCCGCACGCCAGGACGGGACGATCCTCGGCATGCGCTTCCGGTGGCTCGATAATGTAGGCGGCTACATCAGGAGCCCGGAGCCGGGTTGCAGTTTTCGTCCGACCGGTAATTTTGTCGGTCCATACCGTTTCCAACATCTGGAAGTCGATGCTTCTGTCGTCATGACCAACAAGAGCCTCACCGGGCCCAATCGCGGCTATGCCTGCGGCCATCTGTACTTCGAGACCGAGGGAATGATCGACCGGCTCGCCGACCGGCTGGGCCTCGATCCCGTCGAGGTGCGCCGCAAGAACTTGGTCCGACCCGATCAGTTCCCGTATCGCACGCCGTCCGGCGGACTCTACGACAGCGGCGATTATCCGGCCGCCCTCGACAAGGCGCTCGAGCTGGCCCGCTACGACGAATTGCGGCGTGAGCAGGCGACGGCGCGCGCCGCCGGGCGCTACGTCGGGATCGGCCTCGCGCTCGCGGTCGACCCGTCGGTGTCGAACATGGGCTACGTGGCCACCGCGCTCGACCCGCAGTTCCGCGCGAAGCCGGAATACCTGCCGAAGTCCGGCGCGGTGGACGCGGCGACGATCAAGATCGACCCGCTCGGCCGGGTCATCGCGATCCTCGGCACCACGCCGCAGGGCCAGGGTCACCAGACGGTCGTCTCGCAGATCGTCGCCGACGAGCTCGGGCTGGCGCCCGCCGACGTGACCGTGGTGGACGAGATGGACACGTTCACCCGCGTGTGGTCGATCTCCTCCGGCACGTACTCGAGCCGGTTCGGGTCGGTGGGGACCAGCGCGGTGGCCCTGGCGGCGCGGAAGCTCAAGGCCAAGCTCGTGGACTACGCGGCTCACCTCATGGAGCTGCCGGCGGCCTCGCTCGAGTTCCGGGACGGCGCCGTGCGCCCGCGGACCGGCAAGGGCCCGTCGTATTCGATCAAGGACCTGGCCGGTCGCGCCCACTGGAACACGGAGTCGCTGCCCGACGGGATGGAGCCGGCGCTCCAGGCGACCGCGGTGTTCGGCTTCACGGTGGCGAAGGCCGTCGACGCGGAAGACCGGGTGAACTCGTCCAACACGTACGGCTTCATCGCCGAGGTCATGGCGGTCGAGGTCGATCCCGAGACGGCGGCGATCAAGATTCTCCGCTACGTGACGGTCCACGACGCCGGCACGATCATCAACCCGATGATCGCCGAGGGGCAGATTTACGGCGGCGCGCTGCACGGGCTCGGCGGCGCTCTCTACGAGGAGCTCGCGTACGACGAGAACGGTCAGCTGCTGACCGGCACGTTCATGGACTACCTGGTGCCGACCGCCAGCGAGGCGCCGCAGATCGACATCGCGCACATCGTGTCGCCGTCGCCGCTCACGCCGCTCGGCTCGAAGGGGCTCGGCGAGTCGTCGTCGATGACGGTGCCCGCGGTCATCGCGAACGCGGTCAGCGACGCCCTCGCGCCGCTCGGCATCCGGATCAACGAGCTGCCGATGACCCCCTCAAGACTCTGGCACGCCATCGATCGCGCGCGACAAAGCCAAGCCGGGAGCCACGATCCAACAACGGTGAATCGGGCAACGGTGGATCGGGCGGATCGGAGCCACGCCGCATCTGAGGCAGGCCACCCTCGGTCAAAGCCGACCTCGAGGACACCGCTACAATGACCCCGCTACCATGGGCGGCCAGAGCCTGATGCCGCTGCTGAACTTCCGCCTGGCGCGGCCGGCGGCGCTCGTGGACCTCAATCGGGTTGCGTCGCTCGCCTACATCCGGGAGCAGGACGGCCAGGTCCGCCTCGGCGCCATGACGCGCCAGCGAACGATCGAGTTCTCACCCCTCGTCGCGCAGCGGCTGCCGCTCTTGAAGGAAGCCACCCGGTGGGTCGGGCACCTGCCGATCCGCACGCGCGGCACCATCGGCGGCTCCATCGCCCACGCCGATCCGTCGGCCGAATACCCGGCGGTGCTCGCGGCGCTCGAGGGCGAGGTGGTCGCCCGCGGCGCCAGGGGCGAGCGGGTCATCCGCGCCGCAGACCTCTTTCAGACCTACCTCACGACGAGCCTCGCTCCTGACGAGATCCTCACCGAGGTGCGGCTGCCCGCGATGCCGGCCGGCGCCGGCTACGCGCTCGAGGAGTTCTCGCGCCGGCACGGCGACTTCGCCATCGTCGGGATCGCCGCGGTCGTCGTGCGGGCGGGCCAGCGCTGCACGATGGCGCGCCTCGCCACCGCGGGCGCCGGCCCGGTGCCGGTGCGGCTGCGCGCCGCCGAGGAAATTCTAGAGACCGAGGGGCTCGGCGAAGCGGCGATCGACGCGGCGGCGCGGCGGGCCACCGAGCTGGTCGATCCGGACGCGGACATTCACGCCTCGGCCGACTATCGCCGCCACCTCGCTGGAGTGCTCACGAAGCGCGCCCTCACGAGGGCGATCGGAGTCGCCCGTGGCTGACATGGTGACTGTCCGCTTGAAGGTGAACGGCGTCGAGCACGAGGGCCGGTGCGAGCCGCGCAAGCTGCTCGTGGACTTCATCCGGGAGGACCTCGGCCTCACCGGGACGCACGGCGCTCGTGCATCATGCTCGCCGTCCAGGCCGAGGGCGCCGAGCTCGCGACCGTCGAGGGCCTGATGCGCGACGGCAAGCTCCATCCGCTCCAGGAGGCGTTCCGCGAGCACCACGGCCTGCAGTGCGGCTTCTGCACGCCGGGGATGCTGATGACCGCCCTGGATTTCCTGCGCACGAACCCGACGCCCAGCGAGCGCGAGATCCGCGAGGGCATCTCCGCCGTCCTCTGTCGCTGCACCGGCTATCAGGGGATCGTGAACGCGGTGCGCGCCGCCGCTCCCGTGCTCGCCGCCGGGCGCTAGGTTCGGAGAGCGCGCGTGGGAGTCGGCCTGCCGCGGCTCGTGGGCGCCCGGGTGGCGCGGCGCGAGGATCCTCGTCTCCTGACCGGGCAGGGGAGCTTCGTCGACGACCACCGCCCGGCCCGGATGCTGTACGCGGCCTTTCTCCGCTCGCCCCACGCCCACGCGCGCATCAGGCGAATCGACGCATCGGCGGCGCTGGCGCTTCCCGGCGTCGCGGCGGTGCTGACCGGCGACGACATCGCGCGCTCGGCGAAGCCGGTCCGCGCCGCGTCCAAGACGCCCAACGTCAAGACCACGAGCTATCCGCCGCTCGCTCTCGGCAAGGTGCGCCACGCCGGCGAGGCGGTGGCGATGGTCGCCGCCGAGAGCCGGTACGTGGCCGAGGACGCCGTCGAGCGCATCGTCGTCGAGTACGAGCCGCTGCCGGTCGTCCGGGACGTGGAGTCGGCGCTCGACCCCGCGAGCCCGGTGCTCCACGACGAGGCGGAGACGAATCTCCTGGTCAGCCGTGAGTTCGCCCGCGGCGACGTCGACGCGGCGGTGGCCGGCGCCGCGCTCGTCGTGCGCGAGCGCTTCCGCTTCCATCGTCACACGCCGGTGTGCATGGAGAACCGGGGCTGCCTCGCCGAATACGCGACGGGGAGCGGCGCGCTCACGCTGCGCTCGTCCGCCCAGTGCCCCGGCCTCGTCCGGGACATCCTGACCGACTTGCTCGACATGCCCGAGCACCTGATCCGGGTGATCGCGACCGACGTGGGTGGCGGCTTCGGCGCCAAGGCCTCGCTCTATCCCGAGGAGATCGCCACGTGCGTCATGGCCAGGCGGCTCGGGCGTCCGGTGAAGTGGATCGGCGACCGCCGCGAGGATCTGCTCGCGACCACGCACGCGTGGGACGAGATCATCGACGCCGAGCTCGGCCTGAACCAGGACGGCACCATCGTCGGGCTCCGGGCCGAGGTCATCGCGGACGTTGGCGGCTACTCGATTTATCCGTGGACGGCCGCCATCGAGCCCGTGCAGACCATCAGCTTTCTGCCGGGCCCGTATCGGGTGCCGACCTACCGCGGACGCGCGCGAGGCGTCGCGACGTGCAAGGCGCCGCTCGGCCCGTATCGCGGCGTGGGAAGGCCACCGGCGGTCTTCGTCATCGAGGGCCTCATGGATCGGGCGGCGCGTCGGCTCGGGCTCGATCCCGCGGAGATCCGGTTCCGCAACTTCATCCGCGACGAGGATTTTCCCTACAAGTCGCCGTCGGGCATCGTGTGGGACCGCTCGAGCTTCACCGAATCGCTCCAGAAGGCGCGCGAGGCGCTCGACTACAAGGCTGCGCGCGACGAGCAGGCGCGGGCGCGCGCCGCCGGGCGCTGGGTCGGTATCGGGCTCGCGTCTTACGTGGAGCTGACGGGGATCGGCTCCGCCATTCCGGTCTCGCCCGGGATGCCCGTCTCCACGGGCACCGAGGCGGCGACGATCCGCTTCGACCCCGCGGGGAAGGTCACGGCTGTGTTCGGCGTCGCCTCCCACGGCCAGGGGCTCGAGACGACGCTGGCCCAGATCGTGGCCGACGAGGTCGGCGTGCCGCTCGAGGACGTGCGCGTCGTCCACGGCGACACCGACGCCTCGCCGTACGGGACCGGCACCTACGCGAGCCGGAGCCTCGTGCTGGCGGGGGGCGCCGCCATCCTGGCCGGGCGCTCCGTGCGCGAGAAGATGCTCGTGATCGCCGGCCACCTCCTGGAGGCCGACCCCGCCGACGTCACGCTGGCCGCTGGCCGCTACGCGGTGCGGGGAATGCCCGACCGCAGCGTGACGGTGCGCCAGATCGCCCGCGCCGCCTATTCGGGCGCCAAGCATCTCCCGAAGGGGCTCGAGCCGGGCCTCGAGGCCACGCGCTTCTACGACCCGTACTACGGTACCGCGTCGAACGCGACGCACGCGGCGATGGTCGAGGTGGACCGCGCGACGCTCGAGGTGAAGACCCTGCGCTACGTCGTGGTGGAAGACTGCGGGCGCATGGTCAATCCGCTCATCGTGGACGGCCAGGTGCACGGCGGCGTCGCGCAGGGGATCGGCGCGGCGCTCCTCGAGGAGATCGTCTACGACGATCAGGGGCAGCTGCTCAGCGGCACCCTGATGGACTACGTGGTGCCTTCCGCGTGCGAGATTCCGATGATGGAGGTGCACCACGTGGAGACGCCGTCGCCGGTCACGCTCGGCGGGTTCCGGGGCATGGGCGAGGGCGGGACGATCGGCGCGCCCGCGGCCATCGCGAACGCGGTGGCGGATGCCCTCGCGCCGCTGAGCATCGAGGTCGCCGAGCTGCCGGTGACTCCCGAGCGGCTCTTCCGGCTGACCCGAAAGGCGGGCGCGTGAATCTCGGGCTCGGCGGGAAGGTCGCCCTGGTGACCGGCGGGGCCCGCGACGTCGGGCGCGAGATCTCCCTGACGCTGGCCCGCGAGGGCGCCGCCGTCGCCGTCAACTACCTGCACTCGAAGGCGGACGCCGATTCGCTCGTGGGGGAAATCACGCGGCTCGGCGGCCGCGCGGTGGCGTACCAGGGTGACGTCGCCGACTACACGGCGGTGGGCCGGATGATCGACCGCATCGTCGCCGATCTCGGCCGCCTCGACGTCGTCGTCAACAACGCGGGCTACGTCGAGGCCAAGCTCTTCCTCGAGACGACGCCGGAGGAGTGGCGCCGCCAGGTGGACGTCGACCTCTACGGCGTCTTCAACATCTGCCACGCCGCCGCGCCGAAGCTCGCGGCGCAGAAAGGCGGGCGCATCATCAGCATCGTCGGCGACTCGGCGCGCGTGGGCCAGGCGCGGCTCGGCGTGTCCGCGGGCGCGCGCGGCGCCGTCCTCTCCATCACGCGCACGCTGGCCAAGGAGCTGGGGCGCTTCAACATCACCGTGAACGCGCTGGCGCTCGGCTGGATCGAGACCTCGCACGCCGACCAGGAGTGGCTCGCCAAGAATCG
>WNFK01189636.1_pt1 | contig 15199 bp, 15 predicted proteins | sample 5400281 | NCBI WGS metagenome assembly WNFK01 (sample SAMN13153350, study PRJNA577476) | soil metagenome | isolation source: 20 cm soil on Douglas fir-dominated hillslope | place: USA:California | collected 2013-09-17 | reverse complement strand
ACGCCTTCGCGCTGTTCAGCTTCTCCGCCCGCGCTTTGAAATTCGCCAGAAGCCCCGGCAACGAGTGCTCCGCCAGCGCCTTCTCGATGAACCCGGGCACCAGCGAGGACAGCTTCAGATCGATCGTGTACGTCGCCTCGGTCGTCCCGGCCTGCGCCCCCGGCTTGAGCGTCCAGGTGCCGTCGTTGCCCTTCATCATCTCGCCCTTCACCATCGTCCACGACAGCTTCGACGGGCGCTCGGCGGTGTGCTTGAGCGTGTAGGTGATCACCTTGGCCTTGATGTCCACCTGGTACGTGACCTCCTTGATCGAGCCTTGCCCGCCTTCCACCTTCACCTTCTTCACCTCGGGCAAGAACTCCGGGTACCTCTCATAGTCGGTGATCACGTCGAACATCTTCTCCTGCGGCACGTTCACGGTGACCGATCTGCTGGCCTGGGCCATGCGCGAGGCTCCTCTTCAAGGCGGCGGAGCTTACCACTCCGGCGCGGGCAGGACGGCCAGGGTGAGCATGCCGCCGATCACCACGATGGCCAGCGGCTTCTGGGTCTCGCTGCCGATCCCGCGGGAGAGCGCGGCGGGCAAGAGGCCGAGCAGCGCGACCGATGCCGTCATCAGGGCCGGGCGCAGGCCGCGCTCCGCCGCCAGCCGGGCGCCATCTTCCAAGGGGCGGCCCTCGGCCCACATCTTCCGCGCGTAGGTGACGACGATGATCGCGTCCTGCACGGCGATGCCGAAGATGGAGATGAAGCCCATGGCGGCGGAGATGGAAAGGTGCGTTCCGGAGACGAACAGGGCGATCACTCCACCAGCGCTAGCCACCGGGATTGACAGGAGCACGATCGCCATGTCGCGCACGCCGCCCACGGCGGAGTAGGCGAGGAAGCCGATCAAGAGCAGCGTGACGGGAATGACGATGAAGAGCCGGGCGGCGGCCTCGCGCATCTGGTCGGCCTCGCCCGCCCACTCGAGGTGCGTGTCGTACGGCAGCTTCACCTCCGCCTGCACGCGCGACTGCGCCTCGGCGACCGTCGATCCCAGGTCGCGGCCGCGGACCGAGAACTTGACCGGAGCGTAGCGGCGGATGTCCTCGCGGTAGATCACCGACGGGCCGTCCTCCTCCGAGATCTTCGCGATCTGCCCGAGCGGGATCTGCGCCCCGTCGGGCGCCGGGACCAGGATCTGGCGGATGGCGCGCAGGTCCTTCCGGAAGGGCTCCGCCCAGCGCACCACCAGGTCGAACTTCTTCTCGCCCTCGTACACCTGGGTGACGGCCTGGCCGCCGATGGCGGCCTGGACGACGGCGCCCACGTCGCCCACGTTGATCCCGTAGCGGCCGCTCAGCTCCCGGTCGGGGACGATCTTCACGTCGGGCTGGCCGAGGGAGCGGAACATCCCCAGGTCCTCGACTCCGCGGACCTGCTGGAGGACGGAGACGATCTCGGCCGCCTTGGCCTCGTTGAGCTTGAGATCGGGCCCGACCACCTTCACGGTGTTCTCGCCCTTCACCCCGCTCATCGCCTCCTCGACGTTGTCGGCGATCGCCTGCGAGAAGTTGAAGTCCACGCCCGGGAACGCCTCCCGCAGCTCGCGCGAGAGAAGCACGGTGAGCTTGTCCTTGGTGACTCCGCGCCTCCACTGGTCCGCCGGCAAGAGCGGCGCGAACATCTCGATGTTGTAGAAGCCCGACACGTCGGTGCCGTCGTCCGGCCGGCCGAGCTGCGAGACCACCGTGCGGATCTCGCGGTTCCTGCGCCTTTTGCAAGCCTCGTCCTCGCAGCCCAGCAGGATGCGCCGCATGCGGCCGACGTGCTTCGCGCTGGCCTCCAGGGACACGCTGTTGGGCAAGGTCGCCCGGATCCAGAAGTTGCCCTCCTCCAGCTTGGGCATGAACTCGGTGCCGATGCCGGCCAGGAGCGCCCCCGCGAGCGCGACCGGCGCCAGGGCGAGGGCGATCGCCGTCCAGGGACGGCGCAGCGCGAAGGAGAAGAGCGGTCGGTAGCAGCGGTCCAGCCAGAGGAGGAACCGGTTGTCGTGCCCGTGGGATGCCGGCTTTCAGGGACCAGGCGGAGAGGACCGGCGTGAGCGTGATTGAGAGGACTACCGCCCCGCCGATGGCGAACGCGTAGGTGTGCGCCATCGGGGAGAAGATCACGCCGGCCACCCCCGAGAGGGTGAAGAGGGGCACGAAGGCGAGCGTGATGATCAGCGTGGAGAAGAGCATCGGGCCGCCGATCTCCGCCGCCGCCTCCACGATCCGTGCCCGCACCGACCCGCGCCCGCGCGGCCCCAGGTGCCGGTAGACGTTCTCGACCATGATCACCGTCGAGTCCACGATGATCCCGAAATCCACCGCGCCGAGCGAGATCAGGTTCGCGGGCGTGCCGGTGAAGACCATTCCGCAGAACGCGGCCATCAGCGCGAGCGGGATGTTCACCGCCGCCACCGCCGCCGCCCTCGCCTGGCCGAGGAACAGCCAGAGGACCAGCGTGACCAGCACCATCCCCGCCATGAGATTTTCGATCACCGTGCGGGTGGTCATCTTCACCAGCCGCTCGCGGTCGTAGATCGTCTCGATCTCCATCCCGATCGGCAGCACGTGGTTCCTGCGGATCAGGTCGAGCCGCCGGTGGACGCCCGCCAGCGTCTCCAGCGAGGATCCGCCGTAGCGCATCAGGATGATCCCCTGCCCCATGTCCGGCTCGAGGTCCCTTCCCACGATGCCGAGCCGCGGCGCCGCTCCCTCACGGACCTGCGCGACGTCGCGGATGCGGACTGGCGTCCCCGTCTTCGGTTGCGCGACCACGATCTGGCCGACGTCGTCGAGGCTCCGGATCAGGCCCAGCCCGCGCACGTTGAACGACTGCTCCCCGAGGGTCAGCCGCTGCCCGCCCACGTTCTGGTTCGCGTTGGCGAGGCTCTGCGTCAGCTGGGACAGGCCGAGCGCATGCCCCTTGAGCCGGTAGGGATCGACGTCGACGTGGTACTCCTTCGTCTCTCCCCCGAACCCCACTACGTCGACCACCCCGGGCACCTGCCGGAACTGCCGCTCGAGAACGAAGTCCTGCGCGGTCTTCAGCTCCGCCAGCGAGTAGCCCGGTCCGGTGAGGGCGTAGCGGTAGATCTCGCCGATGGCGCTCCAGGGGGACAACTGCGGCTGGATGCCCGCCGGCAGCTGGATGAACTGGAGCCGGTTGAGCACCCGCTGCTGCGCGGTCTGGTAGTCGGGGGTCCAGCTGAAGTAGCACTTCACGTCGGAGAGCCCGAAGATCGACTGCGAGCGGATGTGCTCGAGATCGATCATTCCTGCCAGGCCGTTCTCCAGCGGGATGGTGACGTACCGCTCCACCTCCTCCCCGCTCCAGCCCGCCGGCTGCGTGATGACCTCGATCATCGGCGCGACCGGATTCGGATAGGCCTCGATGTCGAGGCGCGCGTAACACCAGAGGCCCAGCCCCAGCAGGCCGGCGGCGAGCGCCACCACGATGAACGGCGCCGCCAGCGCCTTCTCCACCAGCCAGCGCATCAGAGCATTCCCGACAAGAGCAGCGCCCCGGAGACGACCACCGCTTCGCCGGGCTGCAGGCCGCTGCGCACGGGAACGGGATCGCCCTCGCCTTCTTCGAGCACCAGCCGCCGTCGCTGGAACCGGAGCAGCCCGTTCTCGGTCGCGCCGGTCTGGACGAAGACCACCCGCTCCTCGCCCGCGTGCAAAACCGCGCTGCGCGGCACCACCAGAGCCTTGCGCGGGGGGGTCGAGACCGAGACCGTCGCGTACATCTCGGGCAGGAGCTCGTGCCCGGGGTTCTGCAGCGTGCAGCGCAGGCGTGCCGTCCGGGTCACCGGATCGAGCGCGGAGGAGATCCATTCGACCCGCCCGGCGAAGCTCTTGTCCGGATAGGCGATCACCTTCACCTGGACGGGAGCGCCGACCCGCACGCGGGCGAAGTCCGCCTCGTAGACGTCGGCGTAGACCCAGACGGGATCGATGGAGCCGATGGTGAAGAGCTCCTGCGCGGTCCCGCCCGAGAGCTGTCCCTGGAGGTCAGTCCCGGGATTCGCGTTGCGCGCGATCACCTCGCCGTCGATGGGCGAGCGGAGGAAGAACCGCTGGGTGTCCGCGTCGCCCCCGTGGCGGCGGAACAGGTCCGCCCGGCGGCGCGCGCGGGCCAGCTCGGCGCGCGCGCGCTCGTAGGCGCTCTGCGCCTGCTCGAGCTCCCGCTGCGCGGCCGCGTGGGCTTCCACCAGCTCCCGCTGTCGTTTCAGCTCGCGGTCGGACGCGGAGAGGTCCGCTTCCGCCTTGCCGACGTCGGAGAGCGCGGACCCCACGTCGGGAGACTCGAGCTCCAGTAGAGGGTCGCCCTTGCGCACGTGCTGTCCGGGCGCGGCGTTGATGGCGAGGATCCGCCCGGAGACGGGGGCGAAGACGTGCGCGACCTTCAGGTCGTCGAAGGCGATGCGCCCCGGCGTGTCGAGCGTGGTCGCGACCTCCTGCTCGCCGACCATCTCGATACGCATTTGCTGCGCCTCGAGCTGCTTGCTCGAGAGCCACACCTCGCCCGCGGGCGGGCGCCGGGCCTCGCGATCTTCCGGCCGCGAGCAGGCGATCAGCATCAGGAGGAGCCAGCGCCTCATCTGCGGCCCACGGCCGCGTCGAGCTGGAAGACCGCGAGCCAGAAATCGTGCAGATCCTTGAGGTACTCGGCCCGCGTCTGCGCCCAGACCCGCTGCGCGTCGAGGAGCTCCAAAAGCGAGGCGGCGCCTTTCTCGTACTGCACCTGCACCAGGTCGCGGACGCGCAGCGACCGCTCCAGCAAGCGCGAGCGCATCCGTTCGACCAGCCGCCGGTTCGCGTCGACCGAGGCCCGCGCGGTCTGCACGTCGACCAGCGCCTGGGCGCGCAATTTCTCCATGCTTGCTCGCTGGGCGCGGAGGTCGGCTTCGGCGCGGGCGATCTCGCCGCTCTGCTGGTAGAAGATGGGGAGCGGGAGCTGCGCCCCGAACGTCAGGGTGGGCGGTTGCAGCGCGCTCTGCCCCGACCCCTGCTGCTGGTACTGCGCGGACAGCGACAGGTCCGGGAGCCTCTGCCGGCGCGCCAGGCCGAGCTGCGCGCGTGCCTGGTCCTCTCGCGCGGAACTCGCCCGCACGTCGGGGCGGCGCTCGAGGGCCTCGCGCGCGAGCGCATCCAGACCGGGCACCTCCTCCGGCAGCGGACGCTCGAGCAGCTCCGGATCGACGGTGAAGTCCGCGTCCGGCTCGCGCGCCCCCAGCAGGAAGGAGACCTGGAGCCGACCCGCGCGGACGGCCTCCGCCGACAGGTCCACGCCTTGCTGCGCCTCCAGCGCGGCGACCTCCGCGCGCGCGAGCTCTGCTTCGGAGATCGCGCCCGCCCGCATCCGCCTCTCGTTGAGCGCCCGCGTCCGTTCGGTGGAGGTGGCGAGATCCCGCGCCAGGTCGAGCTGCGCCTGCTGCAGGGCCGCGTCCAGCATGGCCTGGCGCACCTGGAAGGAGAGCGTACGTAGGGCGTCGTCCCGGGAGAGGCGCGTCGCCGCCAGCGCCGCGCGCGCGACGTCGACGCGGAGGCCGCGCTTTCCGCTCAGCAGGTCAGAGATGGCGCCGGGATCCGTCAGGCCCACCGACCACGCGGTCGCGGAACAGCCGGCACACAAGGTGGGATCGTAGTCAAACGAATGCCCCACGGTTCCGGAGATCTGCGGATTGGCGACGGCGCCCGCCGCAGCGGTGTCACCCTGGGCGGCGGCGATCTGCGCCTCGGCGATCAGGAGATCGAAGCCCCGCTCGCGAAAAATCCGGAGCGCTTCGTCCATCGTCAATAGGGACGGCAGCGCGGCCAGAATCAGTGCGGCGAGCGGGCACACACTGATTTGTCTAATGCGAATTCATACCTGGCAATTCCGCCGCACGTCCGTCCGACCAGGGACGCAGGAAATGCATTGACAGAATGTGCGGGAACGGCCGAGAAGCGCGGCGTGAGAGCACACCTCGTACGCACCGCCGTGCTGGAGATCTACGAGCAGGTCCGGCGAGAGGGAGCCCGGGCGGACCAGGCGCTCCAGGGTGTTCTGCGCCGCGAGAAGCAGCTCCGCAGCGTCGAGCGGCGCGCGGTCTCCGACGCGGTGTATGGGCTGCTGCGCTTGCAGGGGCGCGTCGACTACCTGCTCCAGCGGGCGCTGGCCACGCGCAAGCTCTCGCTGGAGAAGCTCGCCACCCCGACGCAGCACCTGCTGCGGTACGCGGCGTACCTGATCGCGGGCGAGCGGCAGTCGCCGCAGAGTGCCTCAGGCCTGGCCGGGCCCGAAGTGGCGGCCTGGCAGTGGGCGCTCGATCTGGTCGCGGATCCCGGACGGCTCGGCTCCCCCGAGGATCCGCTCGATGCGCTCGCCGCCGAGGCGTCGTTGCCGCGCTGGCTGGCGAAGCTCTGGAGCGGGGAACTCGGCGCGGAGGAGACCTTGAAGCTGGCCTCGGCGCTGAACCAGCGCGCGCCGCTCACCGTGCGCGCGAACTTGCTCAAGAACGGCCGGGACGAGTTGATCGAGACGCTCCGGGCGGAGGGCTCGCGCGCGGAGCCGACCCGCCTGTCGCCCTGGGGCGTGATCTTCACCGGGCGCACCAACGTGTTCGCCCTGCGCGCGTTCAAGGCCGGCCTCTTCGAGGTGCAGGACGAGGGCAGCCAGCTGATCGCTCTCGCTTGCGGGGCGCGGCCCGGGCAGCTGGTGGTGGACGCCTGCGCCGGCGCCGGAGGCAAGACGCTCGCGCTCGCCTCCGAGATGCGGAACAAGGGGCGGCTGGTGGCGGCGGATCGCGACGGGCGCCGGCTGGACGAACTGCGTCCCAGGGCCCGGCGCGCGGGCGTGCACAACTGGGAAGCGCGCTCCGTCCCCGAATCGAGCGACGCGCGCGTCGCGGATCTCCGGGCGCAGGCGGACGTGGTGCTGGTGGACGCGCCTTGCTCGGGATTGGGGGCATTGCGGCGCAACCCGGACGCTCGCTGGAGGCTGGACGAGCAGGAAGTGGACTCGTTTCCGCCCCGGCAGGGGGAGATCCTCGAGCGCTATTCGGCGCTGGTGAAGCCGGGCGGCAGGCTCGTGTATGCCACCTGCTCGATCAACCGGCGGGAGAACGAGGACGTGCGCGCCGCGTTCCTGGCGGCCCATCGGGAATTCCAGCCTGCGCAGGCGCTGCCCGAGTCCGTCGGTCTGGGGATCGGCCCCGAGATCCAGCTGCTGCCCCACCGGCACGGAACCGACGGGTTCTACATCGCCGCCCTGGAGCGCCGTCAGGTCTTGCAAGGCGGCATGGCGCCGTAGAGGACGCCGGCGGGCGGACGGGACCGGGCGTGCATCGGTCTTCCCGTTCCTCGTAGAGTTCGCCGACCATGTCAATGGACGGACTCGTGGTGGTGGTGACGGGAGCTTCGGGCAACCTCGGGGCGGCGGTAGTCACTCGCCTGCAGCGCGCCGGCGCGGTCGCCGTTCCACTCGCGCACAAGGACGCCGATCTCTCGGACGAGGCGCAGGTCGAGGCCGCTTACGACCGGGCGCTGCAGCGGAACGGCACGCTCTTTGGATCGGTCCACTGCGCCGGCGGCTGGGCCGGCGCTCCCTTCGCGCAGACGCCGGTCGAGCTCTTCGAGCGGATGGTGCAGATCAACTTGCGCTCGGCCTTCCTCTGTTGCCGGGCGGCGCTGCGGCGCATGCGGGGCGACGGCCGGATCGTCAACGTGGCCGCGCTGACCGCCGCGGCGTTGGCGGGCATGGGCGGGTCGGCGGCCTATGCGGCAACGAAGGCCGGCGTGATCGCGCTCACCAAGGCCATCGCCGAGGAGGGCGGCGGTGTCCGCGCCAACTGCGTCGCTCCCGGCGCGATGCGGACTCCGCAGAACGGGAACCGGCCCGGCCAGGTGCCGCTCGAGGACGTGGTCGAGGGAATCCTCTATCTGCTGACGCCCGAGGCGGGCGCGGTGAACGGGGCCGTGCTCACCTTCCCATCCCGCTGAGGCGCTGCCGCGCTTGCGCGCGGACCGCCAGGGCCGTGCGCACGAGCCCGTCGCGCCCCGCGCGCAACAACGGCGTTCCTTCGAATCGGCGGCGCGCCTCGGCAGGCGTGAGGGACAGGACCTCGGTCAGCGGGAGCGAGGGGGTTCGTGCGCGGAGCTGCACCAACGTCGCCGGAGGGGCGCGGCGGTTCCAGGGGCAGACGTCCTGGCAGGCGTCGCAGCCGAAGAGGCGCCCTCCGGCCCGGTCCGCGATGGCCTGTGGAATGACCTCGCGATGCTCGATCGTGTGGTACGCGATGCAGCGCCCTGCGTCGACGTAGCGCGGCTCACGGATGGCGTCGGTCGGGCAGGCCGGGATGCAAAGCGTGCAATCTCCACAGCGGTCCGGGTGCGGCGCGTCGGGCTCCAGGGCCGCGTCGGTGATCAGCGCTCCGAGCAGCAGCCAGGATCCGAGCCGATCGTGGATCAGGCAGCCGTTCTTGCCGATCCAGCCGATCCCCGCCTCCTGGGCCCAAGCCTTCTCCATCACCGCGCCCGCGTCGACTTCCGCGTAGACCCGCGCGCCGCGATCGCGCAGCCAGGCCGCGAGCTTGCGCACTCTCCCGGCGCGGGCTGCGGATCGCCGGGGCCGGGCGCGTAGGAGGCGGCCACGACGACCACGCTCCGCGCGCCGGGCACCAGCCGCGCGGGATCGAGCCGCTCCGCGCGGCGGTCGCGCACGTAGGCGAGTCCCGCATCCCAGCCGCGCGAGAGCCACCGATCGAGGCGCGAAGCGTCGATGGGGTGCGCCCGCGCGATCCCGCAGAGATCGAATCCGAGCTGCTCTGCGCGCGCTTTCACCTGCGCGGCCGTGACGTCCACCGCTACCTCTTCACCGAGATGGCGAGCCCGTCGCGGAGCGGGATGATGGTCGACACCAGTCCCTCGCTCCCGAAGATCAGCCGGGTGTACTCGCGCAGCCCGGCCGTCGCCGCGTCGCTTTCGCCGCGCGCGACCGCTCCTCCCCAGAGCACGTTGTCGGCCAGCACCAGGCCGCCCGGGCGCAGCTTCGGGAGCGCGGTGGCGAGCGCCTTCGGGTACTCGGCCTTCTCACCGTCCAGGAACACGATGTCCAGGCCGGCCTCCGCCCGCGCCAGAGCCTCCAGGCCGTCCCCCGCCGGCTCGATCCGGCACCGCTCGACCAGCCCGGCCTTGCTGAGCCAGGCGCGCGCCCGGTCCAGGTTCTCCCGGTTGAAGTCCGTCAACGTCACGTTGGCGCCCGGCTCGACCGCCCGCGCGAACCAGAAGGCCGAGTAACCGAAGCCGCTGCCCACCTCGAAGACCCGCCGCGCCTTGGTGAGGACCGCGAGCTGACCGAGGAGGGTCCCGAGGGTCTGTCCGACGATGGGAAAGCCGTCGCGCTCGTCCGCGTACCGCCGCATCTCGGCCTCGACGGGATCGGGCGACCCCGCGAGGCGGGTCAGGTAGTCATCGATCAGCGGATCGACGATGTCCATGTCGCCTTGCATGTCGCTCTAACGTAGCGCAAAACGCCTGCATGGCGCGGTTCCTCTATCTGCTTTCTTGCGGCGCTCTCGTCGGCGCCCAGCTCTTCTTCGCCGCCGGCGCGGTCCAGGTCGCCTTTCCCCAGGAGGTGTCGGCCCTCCCGCGGGACGATCCGCGGCGGCAGCTCGCGGCCGACCAGGTCGGCGCCATGCTCGCGCGGCTGGACGCCGCCACCCTCGCCGGCGCGGCCGTGGCCGTGGTCTGCGCGATCCTCGCCGGCCGCCGGTCGGCGGCCATCAAGCCGCTGCTGGCGGGCCTCTGCGCGCTGGTCTCCATGGCGCTGGTCACGCCCGCGATCCACGCCCTGCGCGAGGCCGGCGCCACCGGGTCGAAGCGGTTCGGGTGGCTCCACGGAGCCAGCACCTCGCTCCTGGTCGTGGAGATCGCCCTGCTCGTCTGCGCGCTGTGGCAGGGAGCACGGTGGGCCAATATTGAGAATGGCCCGCAAGGGGGCTAATACTCGCGACCCATGTCCGTCCACGTCACACTGATTCCGGGCGACGGGATCGGCCCCGAAGTCGTCAACGCCTCCGTCGAGGCGATCGAGGCGGCGGGGGCGAAGCTGCTCTGGGAGCGGGCCGCGGCGGGAGCGAGCGCCGTCCCCACCCACGGCACGCCGATCCCGGCGGAGACGCTCGACTCCATCCGCAGGAACAAGCTGGCCTTGAAGGGGCCGCTGGCGACGCCGGTGGGCGAGGGCTACCGCAGCGTGAACGTCGCCCTGCGCAAGGAGTTCGATCTCTACGCCAACGTGCGGCCTGCCCGCAGCTTCGCCGGCGTCGAGACCCGCTACTCGGGCGTGGACCTGGTGGTGATCCGCGAAAACACGCAAGGCCTGTACTCGGGAGTCGAGCACTACATCGACGAGGAGCGGTCCGCTGCCGAGACCATCTCCATCATCACCCGCAAAGGTAGCTCACGGATCATCGAGTACGCCTTCGCCTTCGTGAAGCTGCACAAGCGGCGCCGGCTCACGCTGGTGCACAAGGCGAACATCCTCAAGGCCACCAGCGGGTTGTTCCTGGACACCGGGCGGGCGATCGCGGCGAAGCACCCGGACGTCGAGTTCCGCGAGATGATCGTCGACAACGCGGCCATGCAGCTGGTGAAGAACCCCAACCAGTTCGACGTGCTCGTCACCACCAACCTGTTCGGCGACATCCTGAGCGATCTTACCAGCGGGCTGATCGGCGGCCTCGGTCTCACCGCCGGCGCCAACATCGGCCAGGACGCGGCCATCTTCGAGGCGGTGCACGGGACCGCGCCGGACATCGCCGGGAAGGGCATCGCCAATCCCACCGCGGTGATGCTTGCGGGCATGATGCTGCTCCAGCACATCGGCGAGCGCACCGCCGCCGAGCGGCTGGATACGGCGATCCGCGAGGCCGGGCTTCGCACTACCCGGACGCTCCGACGCCAAGCCAGGCAGCTCCATCCCGTTCCTCGATCTCCAGCGGCGTGAGCGGCGCGCCGTTGCATGGCCCTCCCTTGCATGCCCCGGTGGACGGATCGAATCGCGCGCCGTGCGCCTGGCACTCGATCTCTCCCGAAGCCAGCCAGAGCCGCCCATCGCCGACGTCCACCGGCTGGGCGCGGTGGGGGCAGATGTTCAGGTAGGCCCGGACGGCCCCGGAGGCGTCGCGCACCGCGAAGCCCTCCATTCCGAAGCCGATCGGGAACCGCACCGACTGGCCGGCCTGGAGGTCCGCCAGCGCGAACAGCTTCATTTCGACGGCACCCAGGGGATCTCGCGCCCGCCGGCGCGCAGGTTGGCCGCCCGGGCCATCGTGAAGAGCAGGTCGGAGAGACGGTTCACATAGGCGAGCGCCTCCGCAGGCACGGGAGACGACTCCGTCAGCTCGACCAACTTGCGCTCCGCGCGCCGGCATACGGTGCGGCAGAAGTGCAGCGCCGCGCCCGCGCGCGAGCCTCCCGGCAGGATGAAGTTCCGCATCGGAGGCAGCTCCCCGGTCAGGCGGTCGATCTCCCGCTCCAGCCGGTCGACTTGCTGCGCCGCGATCCGGGGGATCTCCTTGGGAGCAGCCGACGCGTCCGGCGTCGCAAGCTGCGCGCCGAGCGTGAACAGCTCGCTTTGCAGCTCGTCGAGGAGCGCGCGCAGATCCCCCTCCGGCAGCTCCTCGCGGGCGACACCGAGCGCGGAGTTCAGCTCGTCCACGTCGCCATACGCGGAAACACGCAGGTCATCCTTGCGCACCCGCGGTCCGCCGAAGAGGCCGGTCGAGCCGTCATCGCCGCGACGCGTGTAGATCTTTGCCAAGCCGCCTCCGTCGCTCGCTGATAAGATCGAATCCTCATGCGCCGCAAGGGCCTGCAGGGCGGAACAGTCGTTGTCGGGCTGGCGCTCCTGGCCTGCGGCGGGATGAAGGACGCGGGCTCGGTCGCGGACAAGTTCGTCGATAGGAGCTCAAGCTCACCCGGGAGGGCCGCCAAGGCAATCCCGGCATGCAGCTGCGGCCGGTGCGCGTCTACTACCGCCGCACCTCCTTCACCGGCGACGGCGGCGAGCGCGAGGCCGACTACGAGCTGGACATCCGTCCCCAGGGCGGCGGCGAGATGCAGCGCGGCGCGCACGTGGTCCTGGCGCGCCAGCAAGATGGGACCTGGCGGGTCTCGCGGTTCTCGGAAAGCCAGCCGCGATGAGGCTCGAGTTCAAGGTGAGCCCCGACGCCGCCGGCCAGCGGCTGGACAAGTTCCTCCGCCGCCGCCTCGAGGACCTGCCGCTCAGCCACCTGTACAAGCTGGTGCGGACGAAGAAGGTGCGGGTGAACGGGGCCCGGGCGGAGGTCGCGCAGCTACTCCAGCCAGGCGACGAGATCACCGTGCACGTGCTGCAGGCGCACCAGCCGCCGCCGCCCAAGCCTGCCGAGGCCGTCCGGCAGGACTTCAAGGTGCTCTACGAGGACGAGCACATCCTCGCCGCGGACAAGCCCGCCGGCCTGGCCATCCATCCCGGCTCCGGCATCACCGGCGAGACGCTGGTCGATCAGGTGCGCGCCTACCTCGCCCGCCAGGGGCTGGTGACGGCGGAGGGCGAGTTCAAGCCCAGCCCGGCGCACCGGCTGGATCGCGAGACCAGCGGCGTGGTGGTGGTGGCGAAGACGCGCCAGGCGATGGTCCGCCTCACCGAGATCTTCTCCGCGGGCGAGGCGGACAAGACATATCTGGCCCTGGCGAAAGGCCGGTTCCAGCGCGAGACCGGCAGCGTCGACTTGCGGCTCGCGGAGCGCCAGCAGACCTTCGCGTCGAAGCAGCAGCGGGGGGTGAACCTCCAGTCCGCCCTCACGCATTGGCGGAAGCTGGCGGGCGGGCCCGAGGCGACGCTCCTGGAGCTGACCATCGAGACCGGGCGCACGCACCAGATCCGGCGTCATCTGGAGGCGATCGGGCACCCGGTGGTCGGCGATACCAAGTACGGCGACTTTCCCTTCAACCGGGTCGCGCAGCGGCAGTGGGGCCTGCGGCGCATGTTTCTCCACAGCGCCCGCCTCTCGCTGGCGCATCCGTTGACCCGGAAACGACTGGTCTTCGAATCCCCCCTTCCTTCCGACCTGGCCGATAGCTTGCCGCGGGCGGGCATCCGGTGGAAAACACAAGCGTCCTGACGACCTCAGCAAGCGCCAGGTGCGATGATCAGGCTTGCCAGGATGAACCGCACCGGTTCTGATGTTTGAAAGCAGGACTCGAGACCGATGCCAAACGAACGCCCGCCCCTCCGAAGCCGGATTTACGCGCGGCTCGTCGCCGATCGCGGTCCCGGCAAGAAGAAGCTCTGGGTGCTCATCGCCATTCCCCTGGCCGCCCTGGCCGGGCTGGCCTGCCTGGCGCTGCTCGGGGTCTACATCTGGTTGGCTCGGGGGCTGCCGTCCATCGACTGGGCGCGCCACTACCGCCCGCCCATCGTCACCACGATCTTGAAGCAGGCAGTGATCGCCAGCGAGGACGCGAGGTTCTTCGAGCACGGCGGGGTGAGCCTCACCGGTCTGCTCCGCGCTCTCTTCCAGACTTACGTGCTGCACAGGCGCGTGGTCGGCGGCTCGACGCTCTCCCAGCAGACTGCGAAGGCCATCATGGCCTCGGTGGAGGGCGAAAAGACAGTGCGGGTGCGCTCGGGATGGCCCGGCGTCCGCCGCAAGCTGCGCGAGTTCATCCTCATGCGCCGGCTGGAGAACAACTTCGACAAGGAGCACATCCTCTGGCTGTACCTGAACGAGGTCTACCTCGGTCATCACAGCTACGGCGTGCAGGCCGCGGCGGAGAACTACTTCCGCAAGAACGTGTGGGAGCTGTCGCTGCCGGAGATCGCGCTGATCGCCGGGCTGCCGCAGGCGCCAAGCCAGTTCTCGCCGTTTGCGCACCCGGAGAAGGCGAAGGCGCGCCGCGCGTACGTGCTGCGGCGCATGTTCGAGGAGGGAATGATCACCGCCTCGCAGCGGAAGGAAGCTGACGAGGCGCCCATCCATCTTCCGGGAGACGGCGCCGTATGTGACCGAGCACATCCGGCGCGACCTGGTGGCGCGCTACACCAACGATCGCCTGCTGAACGACGGGCTCAAGGTCTTCGCCACCGTCGACCTGGAGCGCGAGCACGACGCCGTCGCAGCCACCATCAAGGGCGTGATCGAGGCCGACAAGCGGCAGGGCTTCCGCGGCCCGCTCTTGCAGCTGAAGAAGAAGGACTGGGAGGACTTCGCGCTCAAGGAGAAGGCCTTCCTCGAGGGCGAGGGGAAGCACGACGAGGTGATCGCCGCCCTGGTCACCTCGGTGGAGAAAGAGTCGGCGAAGGTCCGCGTCGGCGACCAGGAGGGCGTGGTCCCCCTGGAGCAGGCCGCCTGGGCGCGCAAGCCCAACCCCGAGTTGAACTCCGAATATACGAAGGTCACCACGCTGCGCCCGGTGCTCTCGGCGGGCGACGTGGTCCTGGTGCGGGCCACCGACAAGCAGGGCATCTGGGCGTTGGAGCAGGACCCGAAGCTCCAGGGCGCCTTGATCAGCACCGACCCGAACAGCGGCTACGTGGTGGCGATGATCGGCGGGTACGACTTCGAGAAGAGCGAGTTCAACCGGGCCTTCCAGGCCTGCCGTCAGCCCGGGTCGGCGTTCAAGCCGGTCATCTACAGCGCCGCCATCGAGCAGCGCTCGTTCACGGCGTCGACCATCCTGCTCGACGCGCCCATCGTCACCGATGACGACTCCACCGGGAAGCGCTGGAAGCCGCAGAACTACGAGGAGGAGTTCAAGGGCGAGGTGCCGGTGCGGCAGGCCTTTCTCCACTCGATGAACACGCCGGCCATCCGCACCCTCCAGGCGGTGGGCGTGAAGGCGGCGTCCGCCTGGGCGCACAAGCTCGGCATCTCCACCAAGATCAACGAGGACCTCTCCATGGCCCTGGGGTCCTCCTGCGTCTACCCGTCCGAGCTCACGGGCGTGTTCGCGACGTTCAACCGGATGGGAAAGAAGTCCAAGATGATCTACCTGCGCCGCGTGCTGGACCGCGACGGGCGGATCCTCGAGGACCACAGCTCCTTCTACGACCCCTGGACCGAGCTCGACGACCGGGTGGCGGCGGGGTACGCCAAGCTGTTCGACGTCCCCGAGCAGGTGATGGCGCCGGAGAC